>Ga0307312_10001842_pt1 | contig 11039 bp, 8 predicted proteins | sample ER_DNA_202_FD_194489 | JGI IMG/M metagenome (GOLD analysis project Ga0307312, IMG submission 194489) | Bulk soil microbial communities from the East River watershed near Crested Butte, Colorado, United States - ER_DNA_202 | ecosystem: Environmental > Terrestrial > Soil > Floodplain | place: USA...
AAGCCAGACGCGGTTTTCCCCAACAACTGGATCTCGACACATCATGATGGGCGAATCGCGCTTTTCCCGATGTATTCACCCCTGCGGCGTCGCGAGCGTCGGCAGGATATCGTCGACGAACTGCGTAAGGACTATCGGGTCACCGAGGTGATCGATTACTCGGCGTTCGAGGGTCAAGGTTGCTGTTTGGAAGGCACAGGCAGTCTTGTATTCGATCATCTGAACAAAATTGCGTACGTCTCGCTCTCACATCGCTCGAATCCGAAAGTGATCCAACGCTTTGCCGATGATTTCGGCTACGAGCCAGTCAGCTTCACTAGCATCGGCTCCAACGGCCAGCCGATCTATCACACCAACGTGATGATGTGCATCGGAACGGGCTTCGCGATGGTTGGTCTGGAGATGATTCCGAACAAGGTCGAGCGGCAACAGGTGCGAGCGCGCTTGGAGAAGACGGAAAAGGAGATCGTCGAGCTATCGGCAGATCAAATCGCGAACTTCGCCGGCAATGCCATTGAACTACAGAATAAAAGTGGCGAGAAGCTGCTGGTGCTTTCCAGCCGCGCAGCTCGAGCATTGACTGAGGAACAACGCAAAACGCTGACCGGCTACGCGCGGCTCCTGCCGCTTGAACTCCCTACGATTGAACTCGGTGGCGGGAGCGCCCGCTGCATGATGGCGACGATTCACCTGCCGCCGCAGTTGTAGCGACGCAAATGTTGTAGCCACCGGCGTGTGGCCGGTTTGCTTCGCGCGGTGCTTTTCGGGAGCACCGTAAAGCGCGGATGTCCGAGCAGCTTACATTTTCCTTTGCTGAAGTAATCGGGGAGTGCTTCGCAATGCGTTCGTCAAATCGATGACTTCGTGAAAGGGCGGCATTTCATCTGCGAAGGTGGTCACACGAATGTCATTGATAGAGGGTTTTAGAGGATACTGATGACGACAAGGAACTAACTTGAATGAACGTGAAATGTCAGATTCAGGAAACAATGGCGATCCCATCAATTGCGGGATTCGCAGCTCTATGAATGATTTCCCGTCTGATGTTTCGCAGTACCGGATCTGTTCGTCCGGAAAAGTGACGTCGTGATTGTTAATACTTGTAGGGAATTTGACTATGACTTTCCAGTGTCGGGCAAGCGCAACACCGAGGTTTTCCATCTTCCAAAAGACTGACGGCTCGCTTAGACCTCCGCCGTTGTGGACGAGAATGGTTGTTCGTATCTTTGGAAAACGCCTACGTCCCACAATGTCTTGAATTGCACGATGCTTAAGCGGATACAGTTTTCGACCGAGCCGCTGGTAATATTTGTGGTCCAACGCTTGATGCGGGGCTCCGTCACTTTCGGCGATATGGATTGCAACCAGGACGTTTCCCGGTGCGATTTTGGATTTCTTGGGTCGCGACGGAATCAAGCACGTCGACACCTTTCGCAACGGTGGTTCAACTAAGTGCGGAATAACGTCATCTAACCAATCCGCAAGTCTTGGTTTGATATCCAGCGGAACTCCGGCGTCGATCACCAAAGGCTCACCAGATCTAGGATCTTTCACGCCAAAGACGATGTAACCGCCATCGTAATTCGCCCAAGCCGATACGTACTTCGACATATCGTGTTCCCAACTCGGGTCTGCGAACTTGGCGCTTGCTTTGTATTCGATCCAATCAAACTCACCCGTGGGAAGAGCCATCACGTAGTCTTCATCCCAATCCGCGAGCGGCTTCAGTCCGCTATTTACTGGCATATTCCTCTCAGCTTCACAGCATCTCCGCCTGTTCGTGCTGCTTCTGCTCTCTTGCGGCCATTGCGAATGGATTGATCTGTGGCGGCGCGTCGATGCGCTCGGCGCCGTTGAGCAGACCTTCGACGGTTAAAATCTGAATGCGCGGGTAATCTTTGTCGTGCCAAAGCTTGGAACTGTAATGACCAGCATCCGCGGCTTCGGTGCGCATTTGTTTGCTTGATTTCTCCAAGGTGATTAGAACTCCGCCGGCAGCTTTCTGATTTTCAACATCGCCTAACAACGTCGCGACATCACTACGATTCACTCCGCCGCCTTTGACTTGCACGATGATTTTCTCGCGGTGCACCGGTTCGCTCCGTGGCAGCGGTTCTTCTTTTACTCGACCGGGAATGTCTTTGCGTTCGGTTTCGTAAAAGTAGAGCAGTCCGTCCACGCCGCGATCTGCGCCTTTGCCTTCGCCTTCTCGGAGTGGGCGCGCGCCGATGAGTGACAATGCCCAGTGCTGGAATTGGAATTTGTCGAGCTCAGCAAGTCGCTTAGCGCTTTCGAAATCAGTCGGCTGTCCTTTCTCCTCAAACTGGATCTCTTCGCCAAATGCGTCTTTCAATCGGCGCTTGATCAAATTGATTGCGAGATAAGTGATGTCGATGCCAATCCACTGACGACCGAGTTTTTGCGCCGCGTGAATGGTGGTGCCGCATCCGCAAAACGGATCGAGCACAACGTCGCCGGGATTGCTGGATGCGCTGATGATTCGTTCGAGCAACGCTAGTGGTTTTTGTGTCGGGAATCCCAGTCGTTCCTGCGCTTGTGCACCTATAGCGCCGATGTCATCCCAAAGGTTTTGCAGTTTGATTCCAGGATGCTCGTCCGCAAAAAGTTTGAGCCGAAGTCGCCCACCAGCTTTTGCCGGAAAATGTAAACGACCTTCCCTATCAAGTTTCTTCATCTTCTCGAGACTGACCGTCCAGCCATTCGGATGAGGATGATAGATGATGCCATTACTTGCTGTGTAATCGTACCGAAGGTTTGGTCGTAGGCCCGGATTGCGCATGTTCTCAGATCTCCAGCGCCTGTCATCTGGATCGACGTTTGGGAAGGCTGCTTCGATGTCGTCAACTGCGCGATACAATTGGTTCCATGTGTATTCGTCGCCCTTTGAATAGAAGAAAATCGAATCAGTAACGCTGCCGTAGTTGCGATAGACGTTGCTGTGCGCCGTTGTCCGCTTCCAGATTATCTCGTTCTTAAAGCCGAGCGGACCAAACACACCGTCGAGCATCATTTTTAGAAAATGACTCGCCGTCGGATCGCAATGCAGATACAGGCTCCCGGTTTCTTTGAGGACGCGATGAAGCTCGACAAGCCGCGGTGCCATCATCGCGAGGTACGCCATCATCGGGGAATGTTTTAGGAAGCCGTGCAGCGCTTCCATTAGTTCTACAACAGCAACGTTCGGACAGTTGTCGATGAACTGGTGATATGTGTCGGCGGCGTCGGCCCAGCTCCACGTGTCGGTGAAAGCGTGGAATTGCGCCTGGCTTACTTGCCCGCTCGGCTCGCGAAAGAGAACGTTGTAATCGGCGTTCGAGTTAAACGGTGGATCGAGATAGACAAGATCGACGCTCGCGTCGGGGAACTCCTTCCGATCCGAAAGCCATTTCAGATTGTCACCGAAATACAAACGATTCATTCAGGGAACACAGACCATAATAACAGATTCCTCCCGCCTTCAACACACGGTTACGGCGTGGCAGGCGACTTTGCTCCGAATGACAAGTGCATGCTGGTAGCACGCGCATCCTTGCGACGGGCAGTCGTCGATCTTTATCTGCTCGACGAGTAGCGTAGGATCGAACATGATCTCGTCGGCCCAATTATAATTCACTTCGGAACATGTCCGCCGAGGTCAAGAAACAGATCGAACTGGAGATCGCGCATGTCCTGTTCATCGACATCGTTGGTTATTCGAAGCTTTCGATTAATGACCAGCACGCGGCGGTCGAGGAACTAAACCAGATTGTTCGCGCGTCCGAGCAATTTGAACGAGCCGAAGCCGCGAGTCGTTTAATTAAGATTCCAACTGGCGACGGCATGGCGCTGGTCTTTTACACCAGTCCTGAAGCGCCCGCGCAATGCGCAGTGGAGATTAGCCGCGCGCTTAAGGAATATCCTTCCCGACAACTCCGCATGGGAGTACACAGCGGTCCGGTCAGTGGTGTGATCGATGTAACTGGTCGCGCGAATCTCGCGGGAGCGGGTCTCAACATAGCGCAGCGGGTGATGGAATGCGGGGATGCTGGGCACATTCTGGTTTCCAAGCATGTCGCCGAGGATCTCGAAGAATACGAACAATGGCGGCCGCTCCTGCACGATCTTGGCGCCTGCGAAGTGAAACACGGGATGCAGCTTGGCGTCATCAATCTCTACTCCGACGAGATCGGGAACTCGCAGCTTCCAAAAAAATTCCAAGCGCTCAAGAAACAACGCGCCCGCGCGCGTTTGGCCGTGGCGGCAACTGCACTGATTCTACTCGCCGCGATAGTCGCCGCTTTTGTCCTCGTTGCTAAGAAATCGACAAAATCGGCATCAATTATTTCGGAAAAGAGTATAGCGGTCTTGCCGTTCGAAAACCGGAGTGAGGACAAAGCGAACGCTTACTTTGCCGAGGGCATTCAGGACGAGATTCTCACGCGCTTATCCAAGATCGCTGATCTGAAGGTCATCTCGCGCACATCCACGCAGCATTACAAGAGTGCGCCCGAAAACCTGCCGGAGATCGCAAAGCAACTTGGCGTGGCGCACGTCCTGGAAGGGAGGGTGCAAAAGAGCGGTGACGCCGTGCGGATAAACGTCCAGCTGATCAAAGCAGCTAATGATTCCCATCTTTGGGCCGATACCTTTGATCGCAAACTCACCGACATCTTTTCGGTCGAGAGCGACGTGGCCAAATCCATTGCCGACCAACTGCGGGTGAAACTCACCGGTGCGGAAGAGCAAGTCATCGCCGCCAAACCGACCGACAATATTGAGGCTTATGACGCCTACCTGCGAGGATTGGCTTATACATTGAAACCTGGAGGTACATCCCGCCAGCGCGGCAACTTCCTCGGCGCACAGAAATACCTTAGAGAAGCCGTGCGGTTGGATCCGAAGTTTGCGCTTAGTTGGGCGTTGTTATCAATCGTCGACGCGCGCGGCTACATCACAACTGCTCTTCAACCCACGGTCGCGCTGCGTGAAGAAGCACGGCAGGCAGCCGAAACCGCGCTCACTCTTCAACCCAACCTGGGCGAGGCCGTATTGGCCAAAGGGCAATATCACTATGGCTGCTTGAAGGATTACAGCACCGCGGTGCGTTATTTTGAGCAAGCACGTCCGCTTCTACCCAATAGCAGCCGGATTCCTGAATCGCTGGCCTATGTCTCCCGGAGGCGAGGCCAGTGGGATGCAAGCGAGTCGTACTTCAACGAAGCTGAGCGGCTCGACCCGCGTAACGTTAACCTGCTTACCCAGCACGCCTTTTCTTACATTGCACTTCGTCGTTTCCCCGAGGCGCTGCGAAAGCTTGATGAGGTTCTTGATATCACACCAGACGACGTGGACACCCTCGTGACAAAAGCCGCTATCGCACAAGCCGAAGGCGATCTGCCGCGGGCTGCTGCACTACTCGCTCCGCTGCACCCAACCGCCGCCGATACCGCCACGTTGGAAACACAAGTTTACCAAGCGATTCTGGAACGCCATCCTGCGCAAATCATCCCTCGGCTAAAGGAGACATTGGCTCAACCTGATGCGGCGCTGGGTTACTTCAGTGGTGAACTGCACTTTTGGTTAGGCTGGGCGCAAGAAGCGTCCGGCGACCATGACGCTGCGCAGGAAACTTGGCAGAAGGCCCGCAGCGAACTGGAATCTTTCCTCAAAGAACAGCCGGAAAATTATCTACTCATTGGAGATCTCGCGCTGACGAATATGGGCCTTGGTGACAAAGCGACCGCGTTGGCTCTTTCGGAACGAGCCATGGCCGCGAATCCAATCGAGAAGGATCCTTTGACTGGTCCCGTTCCAATCGAGATTCTCGCTCGGGTGGCGGCGGGTACGGGGGATTCCGACCGCGCCATAGCTGCTCTACAAAAACTGCTCTCGATACCGTATGCTGGCGCACTGGCTGTGGGCGCGCAGCTCCTTACTCCGGCGCTGCTCCGACTCGATCCGATGTTTGATCCGCTCCGGAGTGACCCGCGCTTCCAAAAACTCAGCGGGTCAGCGCCCAAATAAACCTGTCACGTTGTAGGGCAAGCGCTCCGCTTGCCAATTTTAGGAAGAACGGCAGGCGATGCGCCCGCCCTACAATTTTTTGGTGTGCGATGGTGTTCGCAACAGCCTTGCGAGGCGAGATTGTCGATCTTATATTTAGAAGGCGCGCTCAGCGCTAGAGTGTTAGGAGGACATTATGCCAACGACAATTGCTGCTCCAAGAACCAAAAAGACTGCAGTGATACAGGAAGATTTTTTGCCACTGGAAGGGACAGATCACATCGAGTTTTACGTCGGTAACGCCAAGCAGGCGGCGCATTTTTATCAGAGCGCGCTCGGTTTTCAACCGGTGGCCTACAGTGGACCGGAAACCGGCGTGAAAGAACGCGCCAGTTATGTGGTGCGGCAGAACAAGATCACGTTTGTTCTCACCACGCCGATTCGGGCGAAGCATCCCACCGCCCATCACATTCATAAGCATGGCGATGGCGTGAAAGTGATCGCGTTAAAAGTGAAAGACGCGACGTCCGCCTGGAAAGAAACGACGAAGCGCGGCGGCAAAAGTTACATGGAACCGAAAACACTAAAGGACGAGAACGGGAAGATCGTCCTTAGCGGTATCCATACTTATGGCGAGGTCGCGCATGTGTTTGTCGAACGCGATGATTACACCGGGCCGTTTATGCCGGGTTTTGTGAAATGGGATCCACCGTTCCGTGCGACGGAGACGGGATTACAGCATGTTGATCATTGCGTCGGCAACGTCGGATGGAACCAGATGAACCCGTGGGTAAAGTTTTACGAAGACGTTATGGGTTTCCGGAACATCCTCACGTTCGACGACAAAGACATTTCCACCGAATACTCCGCATTGATGAGCAAGGTGATGAGCAATGGCAACGGCTTCGTGAAGTTTCCGATCAATGAGCCGGCAGAAGGCAAAAAGAAATCGCAGGTGGAGGAATACCTGGAGTTTTACGATGGCGAAGGCGTGCAGCACATCGCAATGGGCACGAACAACATCATCGAGACCGTGACTGACCTGCAGCAGCGGGGGCTCGAGTTCCTGAGAGTTCCTTCGACTTACTATGAAACGTTGCTTGATCGCGTTGGTCACATCGACGAAGAACTGAACGCGTTGAAGCAAATCGGCATTCTCGTCGATCGCGATGACGAAGGTTATCTGCTGCAAATCTTCACAAAACCAATTGAGGATCGGCCGACGCTCTTTTTTGAGATCATCCAGCGCAAAGGCGCGAAGAGCTTCGGCAAAGGCAATTTCAAAGCGCTATTCGAAGCTATCGAGCGCGAACAAGCAGCCAGGGGTAATTTGTAGCAGATGAAAGCTCGGAACAGTTCACCCCTCACCTTAATCCTCTCCCCTGCAGGGGAGAGGCAAGTAGCAGACATACGCGCCACGATCGTACCGCGAGTAAGCGAAACGGGTCGCCTCTCCTCAACGAAGAGGAGAGGGGAGGGTGAGGAGTTAATCGGATTTTTTAAAACAGGAGGAGGATAGACAATGCCGTATTACCAAAAGCTCGGTGAAATGCCGAGGAAGCATCATATCTGGTTCAGTCGAAATGGTCAGGGCCCGACCTACAAGAACGAGGGAATCGCTTATGAGCATGTCATCACCACTGAAGGTTTCAACGAAGCCTACTCGATCATGTACCATCTGCGGCCGCCCACGCGCGTGCGCAACGTAAAGCTCTTGAAGTGCGAAGAGCTGAAGAAAGTTACCGACAGCCCGCTGCGTCATCATCATCTCAGGACGGCGAACATTCCGAGGAAAGGCGACCTCTACACCGGCCGAATTCCCATCTTGTTCAATCAGGACGTGATTGCGTATCGCTCGCGGCCCGAAAAGCCTTACGGCAAGTTTGAGTACTACCGCAACGGCGGCGCCGACGAGATCATCTTCGTGTTCAAAGGCGGCGGCACACTCGAATCCATTTTCGGTAAACAACGATATCGCGCCGAAGATTACATTGTCATTCCGCGGGGAATCACTTACCGACTCGTTCCAGACAAAGTTGAGGAAGAAGATTACTTGATTCTTGAATCAGTTGGACCGGTTCGGATCCCGCAACGTTACGTCAACAAGGAGGGACAGATCAAAATGGGCTCGCCCTATTCCGAGCGCGACCTGCATGGCCCCACCGAAGTGCTGACGATCGACAAGGACGAAGACACCGAAATTTTAGTGAAGGACGGCCCTCGCTGGACTCAGGTGACGCTGGCGCATCATCCCTTCGACGTTGTTGGCTGGGATGGCTACGTTTATCCGTTCACTTTTAACGCGCAGGATTTTGAGCCGATCACCGGCACGGTTCATCAGCCGCCGCCGATCCATCAGACATTCGAAATTCGCGGCTATGTCGTGTGCACATTCGCTCCTCGGATGCTCGATACTCATCCTGAAGCTGTAAGGATTCCGTGGGTGCACGACAATGTTGAAGCCGACGAAGTTTTGTTTTACGTCCGCGGGAATTTCGGATCGCGGCGCGGTATTGAAGCGGCTTCGATCACGTTGCATCCACGAGGGATCCCACACGGCCCACATCCGGGCACGATCATGGCTAGCAAGAACGCAACGCGCACCGAAGAGCTCGCGGTGATGTTCGACACCCAACACACGCTCGAGCTTACTGAGCAAGCTGTCGCCCTCGATGACGACAAATATCCGCAGAGCTGGCTCGAGTAAGACGAGGCTCGTCAACACCGAGCGAACCTGAAAGGCAATCGATGATTCAACGCACCAATTCCGATCTTGATCTAGAAGAACGATTCACGCGTGAGAGCAATCGCCTTCCGCAAAAAGATCTTGCCCGGCTCGCAGATGCATATCGCGAGTTGCTTGATGGCATTGGCGAGGATTTGGATCGCGACGGTTTGCAGCGCACGCCGGATCGCGCGGCGCGCGCGTTGGAATTTCTGACGCAAGGCTACCGGCAGGATCTTGAGGAAATCATCAATGATGCTGTTTTCGAATCGGACGCGAGCGAGATCATTCTGGTGAAGGACATCGAGTTGTACTCGTTATGTGAGCATCATTTGCTGCCATTTATCGGACGAGCGCATGTCGCTTACATTCCGAATGGAAAAGTGATCGGCCTGTCGAAAGTAGCGCGCATTGTCGATGTTTTTGCGCGCCGTCTGCAGATCCAGGAGAATCTCACCACGCGGATTGCCGAATCGCTCATGGGATGTCTTGAACCATCGGGTGTAGCGGTGGTCGTGGAAGCGAAACATCTTTGCATGATGATGAGAGGCGTGGAAAAACAAAACTCGGTGATGAAAACCTCGTGCTTGCTCGGTGTGTTTAAAGAGGACGCGCGAACGCGTTCCGAATTCCTTTCCCTCCTGAAGGATTAACTCGCAACAGGTGGAACGCGTTGTCCTCAACGCGTTGACAAAACAATTGCGGCTTTGCCGCCAGATATTCGCACCTTCGGCGAATCCTTTGCCATCGCCTTCGGCCGCCTCCGACCACGCTATGGCGTGCCAGGGGACAAGCCGATCCGGCTTACGCGATTAGCCGCGCCGAGCTGTTTACGCTCGGGAGTACTGCTGACTCAGCCTGGCCAGCGCAAGAGCGGCGAGGAATAGCCCGAAATCACGCAGCGCAATGTCGAAGTACCCGGGAATCAACAACAGGTTTATTATGATCACCGCCAACCAAGCAGCGACAACGTACGCGAAAATCCGCGGTTTAAGCCAAACTCCAATTCCAGCCACAATCTCGATGACGCCGACAACGAGCATCAGCGTGTGTGGTTGAATCGGTGAAACGTTTGCTACTACTCCAGGAAGGTACTGGTCCCAATTGACCAGAAGATGGGAGAACTTGTCCAACCCGGCGAGGATCGGGGCAACTGTGAATCCGACATGAAGAATCCAATATGCCTGATACGCCGGCGAACTCGTGCTGGCGGCGTGTGATTGATCAGTGGTTGTATTCATGGTGAGCAATTTGTCGATTTTGTCCTAATAAGTCAATAAATTATTTGACTATTTAACGCGAGAATTTCTCCCGTTGGCTAGAGAAGTAACGCAGGAGGCGAGTCTACTTCACCTCAAATCGGCAGGAAGGTGCTGGTCCGCGGACGCAGTGCTCTTTCACGGGCGAGCCAATTATCTCGGTGAGCAACGATTCCGCCAGCAGACATGCTTCGGGATGATTGGCCGTCGCGGCAGCAATGGGACAGCCGTTGCCGTAAATGAAGTGCTTCCCATCCTCTTCACGAAAAGTCGCTGCACCGCCCAGCTCCTTGAGAACGTCGAGCGCAGCATCAATTCTTTGCTGCCGGGTTTTGCCGTGCAATTCCCGCAGACGTTCTTTGGCCACTGTTCGGCCAGCGGCGCGCATTCCCGCACGTAAATTTCTCGGCTCGATCTGCCGGGAAAATATCGACATGAGAAGCGAGACCAGTCGTCCGTATGCCTTCGGAAACAGTTGTTCGGCTTCCGGCCCGAGAGCATATGTGGTGTGCGGTTTGCGAACGCCGGGCTTCATGCCTGACTGGGTCACGAGTCTGTCTCGCTCGAGGCTGGCAAGGTGCGCTCGTACGGCGTTATCAGTCAGGCACAACTTTTCCGCGAGTTCGTTGACCGTCCATTCTCGTGTCCGCAGAAGGTCGAGAATTTTCCCACGCGTGCTTTTGAACAACCGCCCGCGCCAGCCTATATGTTTCATTCAATGAAAGATCATGAGGATTCGGAGTAAGTCAAAAGAATGTTTGACTAATTCCCGGCTGATGGTGCCCGGCGGCTGCTATTTGCCGGGTATGGTGACGTTATGCTTTTAACCGTCAGCAAGCGTCTGGAATTCTCCGCCTCCCGGCGTTTGTACGTTCGCGATTGGAACGACGCCGAAAACGTGGCCAATTTCGGCCCAGAAACAAACGCGCGTTACGGAAGCGGTCGAAATTACGTCGCCTATTTCGTCTTCAACGGGCCAGTCGATCCAACGACGGGAATGCTGATTAACATCAGCGAAATCAAAGAGCGCGCCGGTCAGACTTTGCGCGAAC
>Ga0307312_10001843_pt1 | contig 11033 bp, 6 predicted proteins | sample ER_DNA_202_FD_194489 | JGI IMG/M metagenome (GOLD analysis project Ga0307312, IMG submission 194489) | Bulk soil microbial communities from the East River watershed near Crested Butte, Colorado, United States - ER_DNA_202 | ecosystem: Environmental > Terrestrial > Soil > Floodplain | place: USA...
ACGGACGCATCAAGCCGGGCTGCGTCGCGCTGGTTTTCTTTAGCGGATTTGGCGTCCAGTCCAGCCGTCAAAGCTACATGATCCCGGTCGACGCACAGATCTGGACCGAAGCGGATGTTCGCCGCGATGGCTTCAGCCTGGAGACGGTACTGGGCGAAATCAACAGCCGCGGCGCAGGCGTCAAGATCGCCCTGATCGACGCCTCCAGACGCAACCCGTTCGAGCGCCGCTTCCGCAGTTTTTCCGCGGGCCTGGCGCCGGTGATTGCGCCGAACGGAACGCTGGTGATGTATTCGGCGGCACTCTCCTCCGTGATCTCCGACAATGGCCGCGATCACAGCCTGTTCGTGCAGGAGTTGCTCAAGGAAATCCGTGTTCCCGACCTGATGGCCGAAGAGACGCTTAATAAGACCCGGGTCGGCGTCACCCGCGCATCCCGCAGCGAGCAGGTGCCGTGGATTTCGTCGTCCCTGGCCGAGGATTTTTCGTTTATCCCGGGCGCGGGTGGATCGCGGCCTTCCGCTCCCGCTCCCGGTCCGGTGGCGACGCTTCCCCCGCCCTCCGAACCGCCGCCGCCGCTACCGCGCGTTGATCCGTTGCCGCCGCCCCCAAAGCCGGTCGAAGTCTCGGTTCCTCCTCCCGACAAGCCGGCCGATAAGCCGGCGGACAAGAATGACGGATCGACGCCGGTAGCGCTGGCCGATGATCCCCTTATCAAGAGCCTGACCGCCAAGCTCGCCGACAATCCCGACGACGCCAGCGCGCTCTATCGGCGCGGACAGGTCTATGCCAGCAAGGGGGCGTATAACCTTGCCATCAAGGACTTCGATAGCTCGATCAGGCTGAACCCCAAGGACGTGGAAGCCTTCAACAATCGCTGCTGGGCGCGCACCGTGATCGGCGACCTGAAGGCGGCATTGAAGGATTGCAACGAGGCGCTTCGGTTGCGCCCGAACTTCGTCGATGCCCTCGACAGCCGCGGGCTCGTCAACCTGAAGAGCGGACAGACCAAAAATGCGATCGCCGATTTCGACGCCGCCCTGAAGATCAATCCGAGATTGACGTCGTCGCTGTACGGGCGTGGCCTCGCCAAGCAGCGCAGCGGGGCGGTCTCGGAGGGTGAACTGGATATCACCAATGCCAAGGCCATGGACCCGAATATTGCTAAGGAATTCGCCAGTTACGGGGTAAATTGACAATAATTTGAGTGGGGCGCCGGCACTTGCTCGAACCCCGGGACGGGCGCCGGAGACAAACGGGGAGTGGCTGAACCACAAAGTAACAGCCCGCGACCGTTCCGTCCGGAAGCTTATTTGCAAATTGATTGAAACCGCGCGGGCAGCGCAGGAGGGACTGGCAATGTCGAAAATGTCTGGAAGGAGAGGTCTCACCGCGATCCTTTCGCTTCTCACGCTTGGCGCCGCGCTTTCCTTTGGCCCGGGCAAAGCCGTTGCCGCCGATGATGTCACTGCGGATCAGATCGTCCGGGCGCTTGCGCCCAAGAAACCCCTGACCAGAGGCCTGTCGTCAGGTCCTCAGGCCGATCCGGCGGCGATTGCCGCGGAAGGCCGTTTTGTTCAGACCATCCGCGGCCGCGCCACGCGCTCGCTCTCGAGCAGCGAGCGCGAAGAAATCGCCACCATCGCCAAGGACAAGCCGAATATCGATCTGGAAATCAATTTCGATTACAATTCAGCCGATATCAGCAAAAAATCACTGCCCTCGGTTCAGGCGCTCGGGAAAGCCCTTACCAATCCCGATCTGAAGGGCTCGACCTTCGTTGTCGCGGGCCATACCGACGCTGTCGGCAGCGACGCCTATAACCAGGATCTGTCGGAGCGGCGCGCGGACTCGGTCAAGCGTTATCTGGTCGAAAAGTACAACATTCCCGGCGCTGACCTCGTGACCGTCGGATACGGCGAGACCAAGCTCAAGGACCCGAAGAACCCGGCCTCAGAAGTGAACCGTCGCGTGCAAGTCGTTAACATGGCGAACAAGACCACAGCCTCGAAGTGAAGTGGTCACGCTCCACCGTTTAGCTCGTCATGCCCGGCCTCGTGCCGGGCATCCACGTCTTAGCGCGCCAAAGCAAGAACGACGTGGATGGCCGGGGCGAAGCCCGGCCATAACGAAAAAGCGACATGATGAACGGGATGGTTTGAGGGTGCCGCTTCGATCTAATATCATCCTGCTAGTTACCGTCCGCCCGACCTTGGCTCTGGATTGATCCGGCGATGATGCTTTCCGAATACCTCAAGCCTGCGTTGGGAGTGGTGGTCGCGGCCGCGCTGGTGGGCGGATGGTATTGGTTTGAGCATCGCCCGCGGCCCGAGGAGAAGGACACGCCGAGCAACGCCCTGGTCATTGTGACGAAGGCCACCAATGCCTGCTTCTCCGACCTGGTGCGGGTCACCGGATTCATCGTGCCGCGCAGGGAAGCGGTGGTCGGGGTCGATCAGGAAGGATCAAAGGTTGCCGATGTTCTGGTCCGCGAAGGCGAGACGGTCACCGAAAATCAGGAACTGGCCCGGCTGACGCCGCCTCCGGCGCAACCCGGCGCCGGTGCAAGGCCATCCGCGCCGACCTCGTTGCGCGCGCCGGCTGCCGGCCTCGTCACCGAGGTCAAGACTATTGTCGGAGCGCCGGCCTCGCCACAGGCCGGGCCGATGTTTCGGATTTCCGTCAACAACGAAATCGAACTGGATGCCGAAGTGCCGGCGGTCCACATGCTGAAACTCAATCCAGGGGCGACGGCGCGGATAAGCCGGGATAATGCGCCTGATCTGGTGGGACGCGTCAGGCTGGTGTCGCCGCAGATCGATCGCACCACCCAGCTCGGCCACATCAGGATATCGCTGACCAACAACCCCTCGCTCAAGGTCGGCATGTTTGCCCGCGCCAACATCGACGCCAAGCGCAGTTGCGGCGTGGCCATTCCGCGCACCGCCATTGACCATCTGACCGTGCAAGTGGTCAAAGACAATACGGTTGAGACGCGCAGGGTTCGGGTTGGATTGACCTCCGACACGAGCACGGAGATCCTTGAAGGCCTCGATGTCGGCGAAATCGTGGTGGCGGATGCTGGCTCCTCGCTGCATGACGGCGACCAGATCAAGACCATGTTCGCCGAGGAACTCGATCGAACGCGGGTACGCTGATGGCTATGAATATCTCGGCATGGTCGATCCGAAACCCGCTGCCTTCCGTCGTGTTTTCCATCATCCTGCTGGTGCTCGGCTGGGTCAGTTTCACAAAACTTGCGGTGACGCGGCTTCCGAGCGCCGACATCCCGGTGATCTCGGTCGCGGTATCGCAGTTCGGCGCCGCCCCGGCCGAGCTTGAATCGCAAGTTACAAAAACCATCGAAGACGGCGTCTCGGGCGTCGAGGGCGTGCGGCACATTTCATCCTCGATCACCGACGGGCTGTCACTGACCACAATCCAGTTCGCGCTTGAGACCAACACCGACCGGGCGCTCAACGACGTCAAGGACGCCGTCACAAGGGTGCGCGCCAACCTGCCGCAAAACGTCAACGAGCCGCTGATCCAGCGCGTCGACGTGATCGGCCTGCCGATCGTCACCTATGCCGCGATCTCGCCGGGCAAGACGCCGGAACAGCTGTCCTACTTCGTCGACGACGTCGTCAAGCGCGCGTTGCAGGGCGTGCGCAACGTCGCCCAGGTCGAGCGCATCGGCGGTGTCGAGCGCGAGATTCTCGTCTCGCTCGACCCCGACCGGCTGCAGGCGGCAGGCCTCACGGCCGTCAACGTCAGCCAAAGCCTGCGCGGCACCAATGTCGACCTCGCCGGGGGCCGCGCCGAGATCGGCAAGAACGATCAGGCGATCCGGACGCTGGCCGGCGCCAAGACGCTCAACGATCTCGCGGGAACGATGATTCCGCTGTTCGGCGGCGGCGAGGTGCGGCTGGACGATCTCGGCACCGTCACCGACACCATTGCCGATCGCCGCACCTTTGCGCGCTTCAACGGCGAACCCGTGGTGGCGCTCGGCATCAAGCGCTCCAAGGGCGCCAGCGACGTCGTGGTCGCAGCAGCCGTGCAGAAGCGCATCGACGCGCTCAAGGTCGCCTATCCCGATGTCGATTTGAAACTGATCGACACGTCGGTGGAGTTTACAAAAGGCAATTATGAGGCCGCGATCTCGACGCTGTTCGAAGGCGCCATTCTCGCCGTCATCATCGTGCTGTTGTTCTTGCGCGATCTCAGGGCGACCATTATCGCGGCGATCTCGCTGCCGCTGTCGATCTTCCCGGCGTTCTGGGCGATGGACCTTCTCGGCTTTTCACTGAACCTCGTCAGCTTCCTCGCCATCACGCTGTCGACCGGTATTCTGGTCGATGACGCCATCGTCGAGATCGAGAACATCGTGCGCCACATCCGGATGGGCAAGTCGCCCTACCGCGCGGCGCTGGAGGCCGCCGACGAAATCGGGCTGGCCGTCATCGCGATCTCGCTGACCATCATCGCGATCTTCGCGCCCGCAAGCTTCATGTCCGGCATCGCCGGTCAATTCTTCAAGCAATTCGGCATTACCGTTTCGGTGCAGGTGTTCTTCTCGCTATTGGCGGCGCGCTTCGTCACGCCGGTGCTGGCGGCCTATTTCCTGAAGGATCATCCGCACGATGACCCGCCGCCGGGGCGCGTCTTGCAAGGTTACACAAGGCTGGTGACGTGGTCGGTCCGGCATTACCTGATCACCGTTCTGATCGGCTTCGGAATCTTCGCCGCCTCGATCTGGAGCATCAAGCTGTTGCCGCAAGGCTTCCTGCCGGCGCAGGACACCGCGCGTTCGCTGTTGGCGATGGAGCTGCCGCCCGGCTCCCAGCTTGCCTTCACCGAGAAGACCACCGAAGAAATCGTTTCGCGCTTGCGCAAACGGCCGGAGGTCAAGAGCGTATTCGTCGACGGCGGGCGCGTCCCGCCGGGTACCTTCGAGGTGCGCCGCGCGGCGCTGATCATCAATTACACGCCGAAGACCGAACGCGATATCACCCAGCGCCAGCTTGAGCTCGCGATCTCGAACGAACTGGAAAACGTGCCCGACATCAGATTCTGGTTCCTCGACGAGAACGGCCTGCGCGCGATCTCTTTGGTGGTCACCGGCGCCGACAGCAATATCGTCGCCAATGTCGCCAGCGAGTTGGCGACCCAGATGAAGCGAATTCCGCTGATCGCCAACGTGATCTCCGAGACCTCGCTCGACCGGCCCGAACTTCGCATCCAGCCGCGGGCCGATCTGGCGGCACGGCTCGGCGTCTCCACCGAGAGCCTGTCGCAGACCATCCGTGTCGCCACCATCGGCGACGTCGGCCCCGCGCTCGCAAAATTCGACGCCGGCGACCGGCTGGTGCCGATCCGGGTCCAGCTCGAAGACGCCGCCCGCGGCGACCTGCCATTGCTCGAGCAGTTGCGGGTGCCGCTCGGCCAGCACGGCGAAAAGGGTGGCGTGCCGCTATCGGTCGTCGCCGACATCAAGCTCGACCAGGGTCCGACCAGCATCAATCGCTACGACCGCGAGCGCCAGGCCACCGTGGCGGCCGACCTCGTCGGCTCGGCGGCGCTCGGCGATGCGACCAGGAAAATCTACGACCTGCCGGTGATGAAAAGCCTGCCGAAAGGCGTCAAGGTCAGCCCCTCGGGCGACGCCGAAAGCCTGAACGAACTGTCGGAAGGTTTTGCCACCGCGATCACCGCCGGCCTGATGATGGTCTATGCGGTGCTGGTGCTGCTGTTCGGAACCTTCCTGCAGCCGATCACGATTCTTTTCTCGCTGCCGCTCTCGATCGGCGGCGCGATCGTGGCGCTGCTCTTGACCGGCAAGCAACTGACGACGCCGGTATGGATCGGCATCCTGATGCTGATGGGCATCGTGACCAAAAACGCCATCATGCTGGTGGAATTCGCGGTCGAAGCGATGCGCGAAGGCAAGCCGCGCGAAGTGGCAATCATCGACGCCGGCATGAAACGTGCGCGCCCGATCGTCATGACCACCATCGCCATGGTTGCCGGCATGATGCCATCGGCGCTGGCGTTCGGCGCCGGCGGCGAATTCCGCTCGCCGATGGCGCTGGCGGTGATCGGCGGCCTGTTGTTCTCAACCGTATTGTCGCTGGTGTTCGTGCCGGCGATGTTCATGCTGATGGACGACATCGGCAATTTGTTCTGGCGTTTTGGAAAAAAACTGCTCGTCACAAGCGGCGAGAAAGAGCATCCGCCGGCTGAACACAAGGCCGATCACAAGGAGCCACCGGGCATCGTGCATTCGCCGGCGGCGGAATAGGACCTAGCGGGCTTAGACCATCGGCGCGTCCGAGGTTATTGGTACTGTTTAGAACGAAGAAACGTAGTTGCCCTTTCGATCATCTCTTTCCAACCGCCTAAGTAGCCCTCATGGAAAGAAACTGACGGCGCGAATCCTTCAAACGGGAAGGAAACTTCGCAATTGATGGCACGTGAATCCGAGCAAGCTATAAGCAGGTCGATATCGAGTTTTCCTGGAGACAGTTACGAAATACGGAATCAGGATGCCCCCAAGCATGACCAACCTTCCTCATTCGAGTACATGGTAGAATCACTCGCCCTAAAGTTGCAACTGAGGATTGTGCGACAACAGAAACTGTCGACGAGTTTCTGTGAGTTCCCTTGGATCGGTGTCACTTTGATTCAAAATCTGCGTCAAATTCACAAATGTCATCATCCGCGAAAGCGGATGATCCAGTAATCACCGAGGTCAGTGATCGATCACGAAGCCGCGGCATACTGGATGCCCCGCTTTCGCGGGGCATGACCATGCGGAAATCTCGCCTTAGCGAAAAATCGGCTCCCAGCTCTCTATCTTCGCCGTCCTACTTGTAAGCCACCGCGGCGCTTGCGGGTCCCGCCAGCTGAATAATCTCGCAACGGCTGAACCCTTCCTCTTTGCACCATTCGCCGAACTGGGCGCCGGTGAAATCAAACGCGTCGCCGAATTCGATCAGCATGTTCAGCGACATCAGCAGACCGAAGGCGTTTTCCCTGCGCTCATCGTCGATGATGTTCTCGATGGCGACCAGCGCGCCGCCGGCCGGCAACGCACGGTAGGCCTTGGCGATCAGCATCTTCTTGTTCTCGAGATTCCAGTCGTGAAGGATCATCCCCATCGTGATGATGTCGGCCTTGGGAAACTCGTCGGCGAAGAAGTCGATGGTCTCGGCCGTGACCCGGCCGCCAAGATTGCGCTCCCGCACCCGCCGTTCGGCGATCGGCCGCACATCGGCGAGATCGCAGGTCCGGCATTGCATATGCGGGTGCCGCGCCGCGACGATGGACGAAAGCAGTCCGGTTGCGCCGCCAATATCCGCCAGCGTCTTGTATCTGGAAAAGTCGAATTTCTCGGCGAACGTCGTGAAATTGCCCATGGAGATGCCGCTCATCGCGTCCATGAACTGCTCCAGCCGCGCCGGGTCTGCATAGAGCGCACCGAACATCGACTTGCCTGTTTCCTTGATCTCGTTTTGAGGCTTTCCGGTTTTCAGCGCCGGCGTGAGACCGCCCCAGAACCGATACAGCCGTGCGTTCGCCATTTCGAGGATGCCGCCGATGTATTGGGGGCTCTGCTTGACCAGGAACCGTGCGGTTGAAGGCGTATTGGCGTATTTGCCGGTTTCGCCGGCGCCGTCCCGCTGCAGCAATCCGAGCGCGACAAGGGTGTCGAGAAAATCATACGTTCCGCGCGGATGCAGCCCCATAGCACCTTGCAGTTCAAGGCCCGTCTTGGGGCGGTCCGCAAGCCGCGAGAACAGATCCAGTTCCACGGCGCTCAACAACGTCTTGGATGCCCAGAACCCAAATCCGATTTGCAGGATATGGTCTGGAGAAATTTCGCGTTGCATCTGAACCTCCCCGAGATTGCTGAATGCACCCCGGGGTCGCCACGCCGATGCGTCCCGTGAGCCGTATCATTCAAGACTACACTACGTTCGCGCAACTTCACCACGTTTTCCGACCGGAGACCCAGCGAAACGAGCGCGAAACGACTTAAGAAAAAAACCGGAGAAGTGATAAAAACCGGAGAAGTGATGCTGTCTCCGGATCAGTCCGGCGGCATCTCATCGCGGTAGACCTCCAGCAATACCGCGGCATCTTCATTCGTGGCCGCCGCAATCTTTCGGTGCTCGGCTATTTCGCTGGAGATTGCAGAGACGAGTTCTTCGCGGTCCAAAATTCCTCTCCGCAACAATTCGGCCACCAAAACCTTGGCGAGTGAGAACGCGGCGAAGCTGACAGCGTCTTCGTTGATGTGCATCTGATGGTCCTCACCCCGTTGAAACTTCTGAGATCGCACGTCGATTGCTGCATCGCGGCGCTTAGCCATTCACGTCATCCTCCGCGAAAGGGATGATCCAGCAAGCCCAGACATCGTCCTGAATCGCAAAGCTGCCGCGTACTGGATGCCCCGCTTTCGCGGGGCGTGACGATGGGGGAAAACAGGCGGCGCACGACGGGCCCCACCCTACTCGTTCCTCGCCACCGCGGTCAGCTTGGTCATGTTCTGCAACAGGATCCGCCCGCGCTGTAAGTCCAGGATGCCCTCCTTGCGCCACTGCTGCAGCTGGCGGTTGACGCTTTCGCGCGCGGCGCCGACGAACACCCCAAGCTGCTCCTGCGAGATATGCACCTCGGAGCCGAAATCGGATGCCAGCGCGCAGAGCCGGCGCGCCAGCCGCACCGGCAGCGGCTGCAGCACGGATTCCTCCATCCGCTCGCTCATCCAGCGGATCCGCTGGCACAGCAATTGGATCAGCTTGATCGCGACGCGCGGCTCGCGCTCGAGATGGGCAAGAAAATCTTCCCGCCGCAGCACGAACAATTCGGTCTGCTCGCCCGCGGTGGCATCGGCGGTGCGGCTCTGGCCGTCGAGCACCGCGACCTCGCCAAACAGATCGCCGGGACCTAGAAAATTCAGGGTCAGGCGGCTGCCGTCGGAGGCGCCGGTTTCGATGCGGATCTGGCCTCGTCGCACCCCGAACAGGGCGTCGCCGGCGTCGCCCTTCTGGAACAGCATCTCGCCCACGCCCAGATTCTGGGTGTGGCAAAGGCTCGAGATTCGTTGCAGCTCGTCGGCGCCTAAATCCGCGAACATCGGATTCATCTTCAAAATGACCGCAAATTCGGCCTGTTTACTCATTGCAATGCCTTCCCGGGACAGATCGTTAAAATAGGGCCGTTCGCAAATTCACGTGCTTTTCGAAGTGTGTCATAAGTCACATAACTTTGCAGCACCCCTGGATTATTTTTAGCTCCTTTGAGCAGTTTCCCCGTTCCGGGATAAGCTTGAGGAAAAGGCCGCGCCCGATATGGCCTGGCTGAAATCGATGCCATGTGGGGCGGTTTGGAATGTCGTCATGAGAGCACTGAAAATCGCCGGCGCCGCCGTCGCGGCCGTCATCGTTGTCCTGGGACTGCTGCTGATCATCGGGATCCCTTCCGGCTTCCTGACGTCGGAGATCCAGTCCCGGGTCGAACGCGAAACCGGATATCGGCTGACGATATCGGGCGGGACCAAACTCGGCTTGTGGCCAAAGCTCAACGTGACGCTGAGCGACGTCACGCTGGAGAACCCGAAAGACACCGAGACTTCCAATCGCCTGACCGTCGGCCGCGTTCAGGCCGATATGAGCTTGGCGAGCGTGTGGTCGGGCCACCCGCAGATCACCGAACTCGCGATCGTCCGCCCGGTTCTGTACCATCCGTTGCTGCGCGAACGGACGCGTGGGCCCAACCCGTCCGCAAGGCCAACGACCTCCTCCAGCGAGCGTGACGCCAACGCGCTCGCGATCGATCGCGTCACCGTGACCGACGGCACCCTGGTGACTTTCAATCTGCGGGACCGGGTGGAAAATCGCATCACCGGCATCAACGCCGATGCAACCATTGACGATCGCAAGATCAGGATCACCGGCAGCGCGCGCGCCAGCGAGCATCCGCTCAAATTCGAGGTCAAGGCGACGGCCCCGCGCCCGCCGGTGGAACGGCAGAACATGCCGGTCGAACTCGCGCTCGATGCGCCCGGCGTGTTGCAGGCTCCGCTGTCCGCCAAGGCGGAGGTCCGGCTCAACGGCTCGGTGATCATGATCAACGGCGTGACCGGAACGCTCGGCGACGATGCGTTCAATGGCTGGGCCTCGGTCGATGTCGAGAGCAAGCCTCTGGTGAAGGTCGATCTCGACTTCCAGCGGCTTGGTGTCGCGACCTCGAAAACGCCGGCATCATCGGCCTCAACGGGTTCGCAGCCCTGGAGCAACGCAACGATCGACCTGAACGGACTGAACTATGTCGACGCCCAGGTCAGGATCTCCGCCGCCGAGCTCAACCTCGGAGATACGCGTTTCGCGCCGGTTGCGATCGACGTCGCGCTCGCCGGCGGTGTCGTGAGGTGCGGATTTCCCAATCTCGGGGCCTATGGCGGCCAGGTCAGCGGCCAGCTCATCGTCGATGCGTCGAGGGGTGAGCCGATCTACGCGCTGACCAGCGATCTCGTCGGCGTGCGCGCGCTGCCGCTGCTCCAGAGCGCCGCCGACTTCGACAAGCTCGACGGCAAGCTGCAGGCGAAAATCGGCGTGCGCTCCTCCGGCAACAGCCAGCGCGCCATCATGTCGAACCTCGGCGGCACGGTGTTCGCCAATTTCCAGGACGGCTCGATCCGCGGCCTCAATGTCGCGAGGATGATCCGGTCGCTGACGTCAGGCACATTGTCGGGATGGCAGGAGACCAAGGAAGAGGCCACCGACCTGAGCCAGCTTTCGGCCTCGTTCCGCGTCGAGCGGGGTCAGGCGACGACCAACGATCTCAACCTGATCGGCCCGCTGGTCAAGATGACCGGGGCGGGCACGGTCGACCTCGCGGCAAAGTCGCTGGCGCTTCGGGTCGAGCCGAAGCTCGTGATGACGACCGAAGGCCAGGGCCGCGCCGGCGACCCGGTCGGGCTCGGCATTCCCGTCGTGATCGATGGCCCCTGGTCCGAACCGCGCATC
>Ga0307312_10001844_pt1 | contig 11031 bp, 13 predicted proteins | sample ER_DNA_202_FD_194489 | JGI IMG/M metagenome (GOLD analysis project Ga0307312, IMG submission 194489) | Bulk soil microbial communities from the East River watershed near Crested Butte, Colorado, United States - ER_DNA_202 | ecosystem: Environmental > Terrestrial > Soil > Floodplain | place...
GTCCACCGCGGAGAGGGAAGACCTGGACCGCCGCCGTTCCGTTCTCCGAGGCGATGCCGATCACGTCGACCGTCCCGATCGCGCGCTTGTCGGCGGCCTGCCGCTCAGCCAGGTGACGGACTGCGAACAGGCGGTTGCGCATACGCGCCGCTTCTTCGAAGTCCTGGTTCTCCGAGGCCGTTTGCATCCTCTCCTCGAGCTCGCGCAGGATGGGCCGCGTCTCGCCGGAGAGGAAGTCGATCACCCCGTCGATGATCTCCCGATAGTCCACCTTGGAGACGTAGCCGACGCAGGGCGCGAGGCAGCGGTCGATGTGGTAGTCGAGGCATGGGATGCCCGAGTGCCGCCCGGGCTGCGGGCCCTCGCACGGCCTGAAACGGAAGACCCGGTTGAGGACGTCGAGCGTCTCGCGAACCTTCTTCGCATTCGCGTACGGACCGAAATAGACGACTCCGCGGCGGTGGCGTTCCCGAGTGAACATGACCCGCGGGTAGTCGTCGTCAACCGTGACGGCGATGTAGGGATAGGACTTGTCGTCCCGCAGCCGCACGTTGAAGGGCGGCCGGTGGCGCTTGATGAAGTTCTGCTCGAGGTGGAAGGCCTCCGTCTCCGTGCTCGTGACGACGACCTCGATTCGCTCGACACGGCTCGTTAGGGCGTCGAGCCCCCGGCGCGCGTCGCCTGCGCGAAAATACGACCGCACCCGCGGCCGCAGGGACTTCGCCTTGCCGACGTAGAGCACGGCGTCGTTCGAGGCGCGGAACAGGTAGACGCCCGGCTTGGCCGGGATCGCCTTCAACTGCGCCTCGATGCGTTCGGTGCGGCTGTCCGTTGCGGCCGTGCTCATCCCTCTGCAAGCCTAGCCAGGCGCGGGATTACAAAGCTGACCTCGCTCGTTGGAGGAAACGTGGCTGAAAACGGACGCCAGGATTGGTTCGGCACGGCTTTCGGGCCCGTATCGAAAAGTGCCCGCTGCCTGGGCACGCGCAAGCAGGCGCTCGAGGCCATCGTCCAGCTAGCGGTGGAGCTCGCCCGCGAGGGCCGCGAGGGGCGCAAGATCGGGACTCTCTTCGTCATCGGCGACGTCGAGAGCGTTCTCGCGCGGTCGCGGCCGCTTCTGCTTGACCCGCTCCACGGCCACGAGCCTGAGCTCCTCCACGTCGAGCGCGCCGACTTTCGCGAGACCGTCAAGGAACTCGCGCAGCTCGACGGCGCCTTCCTCGTTGGCGACGACGGCACGTTCGTCTCGGCCGGGCGCTACATCGACGTCGACCTCAGCTCCCCTGCCAATTTCCATCCCGGCCTCGGCACGCGCCACGCCGCCGCAGCTTCGGTGAGCCGGGAGACGAGAGCAACCGCGGTGGCGGTCTCCCAAAGCTCGGTCGTGCGCGTGTTTTCGGCGGGAGAGATCCGCGCCGAGATCATCCCGGAGCTCTTCCTCATGTCCCGGGAAGGACTCTTTACGCCGGCAGCAGAGGTGAGCCAACTCCCCGAGATGGGCGTGACTCTGGCTGTCGCCGGCGAGTCGTAGGCTCGCCCGCTTGCCCGCGTCGCGGGCGAGCCCCCGACCTCACCAAGGTAGGTCTGAAGGCGTAACGCAGCGGCTACGATTGCGCCGTGACCACGGAGAACTCGACTCAATACGTCGCGTACACCCTGTACCAGGTCGATCCCGCCTGGAAGCGGCTTCCGATCGAGGAGCGGGCGGCCGGCAAGGAAGCCTTCGCAGAAGTGGTCACAGCCTGGCAGGAGCGCATGGAGCTGCGCACGTACAGCCTCGTCGGCGTACGGCCCGAGGTCGACTTCCTCTTCTGGAAGCTGACGGAGAACTACGACGACCTCCGCGAGCTGGCCGTCGATCTCAACGCGACGCCGCTCGCCGGCTACCTGACGACGCCGTACTCGTACCTGGCCACGACGAAGCCGTCCCAGTACTTCGAGGACAAGAGCAAGCGCCCGAGGCGGGTCGTCCCCCGCGGCGCTCCTTACCTCGTGGTCTATCCATTCGTGAAGAAGCGCGAGTGGTATGCGCTACCGATCGACGACCGCCGTCGCGCGATGACGGAGCACGCCGCCGTCGGCAGCCGCTTCGTGACGATCACGAACCACACGACGTACTCGTTCGGGATCGACGATCAGGAGTTCATGACGGCATTCGAGTGCGAGAGCCCCGCAGACTTCCTGCAGCTGATGATGACGCTGCGCGAGACCGAGGCAAGTCGCTACACGGAACGCGACACGCCGATCTTCGTCGGGACAGCGCAGGAGATTCGCGAGATCCTCGACTCCCTCGACGGCGCCGCCGCGCGCGTGGAGACCTCCTAGTTAGCTAGTACGCGTAGGTGTGCTCCTGGCGCCAGATCCGCCAGACCGAGTAGCCGCACGCGACCAGAACGGCGACGTAGCCCAAGAGCTCGAGCCCGCCGTTGGGATAGGCCGTGAGGATCGACACACCGATATTTGCGACGGCCAGCGCGACTGCTCCATAGAAGACGACCTGCGACCGCCTTCCCCACGCCGAGATCTCCTCCCGCCGCTCGCGCCAGAGGAGGAAGAGGAAGAACGCGATCGCGAGGAAGAAGGCGATCTTCGCGATCAGAAGGAGGCTGTTCAGCGCGACCTGAAGGTTCAGGAGCGTGATGACGATCGCGATCAGGAGAACGATCGCGAGGCCGCGAAGAGTGGGGTTGATTCGGCTCACGTTGCGGTGAGGTACGCGCGTACCGAGAGCGCCGTTGCGAACAGGGTAGCCCCCACGAACCAGGTCAGCCGCCGTGCGGGGACCGGCGGCGCATAGAGCCACGGCGTCAGGGCGGCGAAGAGGGCGAGCGCCCCGTACAGGTAGTGGAGATGGTCAGGCGCGCGGCGGCCGTCCGAGAGGAGCAGCAGGCCGAGCGCCACCTGCGCGATCAGGAGGGCTTGGCCGGCAGCGAGAACGTGAGCGTAGATACGGCCCGGGTAGCGGTTGCGAAGCAGGTAGGAGACCCCCCAGCCACAGGCGAGCAGGTTCGTGAGGATGAGAAGTAGAGCATTCGCCTCGTGCAGGCCGAGCATGCGCCGGACACTAGCTTCCATAGACTAGAAAGGTGTTGGAGAAAGGACAGCCCGCGCCCGATTTCGAGCTGGTGAACGACAGCGGCGAGAAGGTGAAGCTGTCAGAGCTTCGCGGCCACCCGATCGTCCTCTACTTCTATCCCGCGGACGACACTCCGGGCTGCACGACCCAAGCCTGCGAGCTCCGTGACGTCTACGGCGATTTTCGCAAGCGCGGAGCGGTCGTTCTGGGTGTCAGCCCGGACGACGAGTCCTCGCACGCACGGTTCAAGGAGAAGTATTCGCTCCCGTTCACCCTGCTCGCCGACCCCGAGCACCGGATTGCGGAGGACTACGGCGTCTGGGTCGAGCGCAACAGCTACGGACGCAAATCGATGGGGATCAAGCGGTCCACGTTCGTAATCGACGCCGACGGGAACGTCGAGGCTGCGCTCTACGGCGTGAAGCCCGAAGGCCACGCCGACCGGGTTCTCGCGGCGCTACCGGCCTAAGCCGAAGCGCGGGCGACGCGGAGGTGCTGGCCGCCGCCCCACAGAGCCGCGATTGCGATAACGACCGCGCCAACGAGGATGAGGACGGCCTGTGCGGCAACTGCGAACGCGACTGCGTCTGCGGTGCCGATTCCACTCGCGATCAGAATGGCCGCGCCGGCTCCGGCTTGCGTGGCGGCTCCGGCGGGAGCGATCGGGAGAGCGGCCGAGGCGGCAGCCGCGACCAGGAAGGCGACGGCGAGGTGGAACGAAAGGGACACGCCGAGCGAAGCGAGTAGGAAGAACAAGCCGACAGCCCGCGCCAGCCAGGAGGCGAGCACGAGCACCCAAGCCTTCCAGGCCTCGCGGGGCGAGATGACACGCTGGCTGACCCACCGCGCCACGCGGAACCGGATCAGCCGCCCGCTCGCCGCGAGGCGCGGGAGCGTCACGACGAGGATCGCAGCCCCGACGCCCGCGGCCGCGACGACACCCATGGCCGCTCGCACCCCGACGGAACTGTCGGAGGTAGCGGCGGCCGATGAAGCAAGCGGCATCAGCGCGGCTGCGTCGATGAGGCCGAGCATGAAGAGTGAGAAGCACACCGTCGGGATGCAGTCGACGCCGGAATAGCGCCGGACGACCGCGACTCGAACGACGTCGTCGAAGCGGCCCGGAAGCGCCGCCCCGCCGACCGTTGCGGCGCCGCCAGCGGCGGCGAGGGCCATCCGGTGGGGACGATCGTCCGGTGAGAACAGGCGGTGCCAGCCAAAGGCCTTGAAGCAGCACGAAAGGAGGAAGAAGCCGGTCGCCCCGGCGAGGAGCCGGAGGTCTGCATGGGCGAGCGGCCAGCCTGTCTCCGCGAAGTGACGCGCAGCCAGCACGGCAACGCTCACTGCGATGAGCCCGGAGACGATATTGACGATCAGCCGGCCCCGCGGGCTGCGGCAATAGTTCAGAAACCCTCTCACGCTTCTAGCATCGTCGTCCTACTCAACGGGCTCAACCCGCAAACGGGTGGGAATGCGTGCCGAATATGAGGGAGAGCAAACAACAGAGAGAAAGCGCCTTCTGGCGAGGCTGGGCTGAACCACACTACTCAGCTGTGTCGGACGCCGCGGCACCTCCGGCCGAGCCAGGCCAGGGCTAGGATCCGGCGGGAGCATGCGCAAGCGTGGAGTCCTCAAGAAGGCCGCCGGCGACGAAGAGCAATCGGAGCAGCCGGCGCTGGTCTGTCCCCACTGCAATCAGGAGTTCCATAGGCCCGACATCCGGCTCTTCGCGAGCACCGAGGTCGTCGCCTGCCCGAGCTGTTACAAGGTTCTCGGGACCGGCCGCATCGCCTGACCGGCCCTAGACTGCCGCCTTGCCGCCTGCACCACTTCCCGCCGAGCTCGTCGAGTTCCTGAAGCAGCCGCACGCCGCCGTCATTGCCACGGTCCGCTCGGACGGCGCTCCCTATACGGCCGCGACGTGGTACGACTGGGACGACGGTCGCATCCTCGTCAACATGGACTTTGAGCGGCTGCGGCTGACCCACATGCGACGCGACCCGCGAGTAGCCGTCACGGTGCTCGATATCGACAACTGGTATCGCGCGGTCACGGTGCTCGGCCGCGCCATCGAGATCCGTGACGACGACGGGCTCGTCGACATCGACCGCCTCTCACTCCGCTATCGGGGCACGCCGTACAAGAACCGGGATCGCAAGCGCGTAACGGCGCTCATCGAGCCGGAACGCTGGCACGAGCACTCCTAAGCTGACCGAAGCGCCTAGGCGAACCCTGCGATGGCCGCGACAGGAGCGTGTCGGTTGGCGGCGAAACGGATGTACTTGAAATGAGGAAGGAATCCCGTTGATGGGTAACACGACGATGGACGTGAGGAGACAACGCGTTATCGCAGGCGCGCGAATGGCGCTCGAGCCGACCCCCCAAGGTGCACGCCAGCGCCGGCGCTTCGCCGCATTCATAGGCCTCGTGCTCCTTGTCCTCGGCTTCTTCGCCGCGGTCGGCTTCGGTCAGCTCGTCGCCCTCATCCTCCTCGCGGTCCTCGTCGCGGCCTGTGGAATCGCCGTCGTCGCGCTCGCGAGCCGCCACCACGACCTGACCAGCCGATTCGCTCGGAGCGTGCGGGTCCTCGAACGTGTCCCTCAAGTCGGCCGCCGCGCTCTCACGAGCGGCGCTCTGGTCGCGCGCCAGCGCGCCGACGACCTGTGGCCGAAGCGCTCGGCTACCACGCCCGCGCCAGCCTCCAACCCAAGCCAGGAGGCCGCTCGCCTCAACGCGCGCGGTATCGACCTTCGTCGGAGCGGCGAGTACGTGGGGGCAATTACTGCCCATGCGGACGCTCTCGAAGTAGTCCGCACGGCCGGCGACCGAAGCTCCGAGGCGATGACGCTCAACAATCTTGCGCTGGCCCTCGGCCACGCCGGCGACGACCAGGGCGCGCTCGACCGCTTCGAGGAGTCCGCCGCCATCCTGCGCGAGTTGCGCGACGATCACCACGAGGGCCAGGTCGTTGCGAACCTCGGCTTCCTCCACGGGCGCCGCGGCCGCCGGGAACAGGCGCTCTTCTGCCTGGAGACCGCGCTCGACAAGCTTGAACCCGGCTCTCATGCCTACCGCCGCGTGGAGGAGCAGCTCCGCCGCGCAAGCTAAGCCGACCGTCCCCGCTGGCCAATCGATCCAACCAGTTGAGGGGTCGGCGTCGAGCCGAAATAGGGAAGCTGCTTAGCCGCCAGAGCTTGCGCCCAGAATCCTCTGGGCAAGCAGCTGCTGGAAAGCGTCCCACTCAGGCGTGTTTGGCTGCGGCGCTCCGCTAAGCGGAATCAGTCCGCGCTGGATCGCGACCGTACACAGGCTGCGGACAGCGCGCTGAAACTGATCGCGGGGCGGCAAGCCCGCCTTCGAGGGCTGGGCGTCCCAGCCTCCGTAGGCCATGGCTACGCACCGGTGCCAGCGCGTGACCTGTCCGGCGTGGGCAAGGTGATACTGGTCAACCGCGAGCTCCGTGTAGATGAGGGTCTGCACTCGCGCAGGGCCCATGCGCTCGATTACGACCAGGGTGAGGTCGCGCCCGGCGTCCTCGCTCATCGTCCCGTCGCTTTTTACGAGGCCGCGCTCGACGCCGAGCGCGCAAACCTTAGGTGCGAGAAGTGCGTATGTCTTCGGCGGGACACCTGCTTTCCCCGGATCGTCGGTCGTCTGGTAGGCCTCGCGCATGACCCCGACGCAGCGGTCAGCGAGACTCGCCTCTCCCTTCGAGTTCGCCGCCCCGTATTTAACGGCGAGAGCGTTGGCGCGATCCAGCCGCAGGTAGTGCCAGCCGCCCACCCCTGCCGCTGCGAGCACGCCCACTCCGAGGACCACTACGAGCGGGAGGATCCAGCGCGGGCGCCGCCGATTCGGGCCTGCGAGGTCGTCGCCGAGCGAGTCAGACTTGAGCGGGACGCGAGTGCGCTGGTAGAGGTAGAGCGGGACGACGATGATCGACACGAACAGCGCGCCGACGACCCAGTGCCAGGTCTTGTTCCCGATCCGGTTGCCGGTCCAATCGCGCTGTCGCGCGTCGAGGCCGACCCAGACGACGATTGCGAGCGCGGCGAGGCCGGCGACGACTTCCATCAGGGCTCCATCGACAACGCTCCGGGCTGGGTTTAGCGAGCGCGATGCTTTTTCGGCCGCGGAGGGTCCCAACTCATGATGAGGCGGATCTGGCGGCGATGAAACCGGGGACAAGGACCGCCATGGGCCTGCTTGGCACAGGGGTCGGGCTGGGGATCTGGGGAGATGTTCTCTTCTATGGTCGCTCACTAGGGCTCAACGTGCTCCTCTGGGCGCTCGCCTTCGTGGCGGCGCTCGGCTTCCTCCTCCGCCTCTCCCAGGCGCCCCTCCACCAAGGACGCCGCTGGATGCTCCTGCCGCTTCTCCTCTTCTCCGCGGCCTTTCTCTGGCACGACTCGCCCCTCCTCGTTGCGACGAACCTGCTTGCCCTCGCAGGAGCCGTCGCACTCGCCGCTCTGCGCCGCACTGCGCCTGACGTAGTCCGGACCGCTCCCGGCGACTATGTAGCTGGTCTTGTCGCGGCCGGGGCCTCAACGCTCGCAGGCTCTGTCCAGCTCCTGCACAAGGACGTCGAGTGGGATGAGGTGGCACGCTCACTACGAAGAGAGAAGACCTTGACTCTCGGCCGCGGCCTGGCTCTTGCAGCGCCGCTGGTGGCCCTCTTCGGTGGCCTCTTCATGGCCGCGGATCCGGTCTTTCGAAATCTCATAACAGCCGCAGTGCCGCCGCTCGAGCATCCGCTCGGGCAGATGGCCGTCATCCTGGCCGTCGCCTGGCTCGCCGCCGGTCTCTTGCGCGATCTGCTCGCCTCGCGAGAGGAGGCCCGTCTCCTCTCGCCGACCGCCGTGCGCGACAGCCTGCCTCCCCTGTCGCTCGCGCCGACTGAGGTGGCGATCACGCTCGGAGCGTTGAATGCGCTCTTCTTCGCCTTCGTGCTCGTGCAGCTTCGCTACCTCTTCGGCGGCAGGGATTTGGTCGAGGCGCACGCCCACCTCACTTACGCGCAGTACGCACGCCATGGGTTCTTCGAGCTCCTGGCCGTCTCCGCGCTTGTCCTGCTCGTTCTGCTCGCAGCCGATGCCCTCCTGCGGAAGGAGGGCGAGCGCTCACAGACAGTTGTCCGCCTCCTCTCGGCGGGGCTCGTCGCGCTCGTTTTCGTCGTCATGGCCTCGGCGCTCCAGCGCATGCGCCTCTACGAGCAGGCTTACGGCCTGACCGAGCTCCGCCTCTATGCCGTCGGCGTGATCCTCTGGCTGGGAGTTGTCTTCATCTGGTTTTCGCTGACCATGCTTGGCGGCCGGCGCAACCTCTTCGCGACCGGCGCGGTCATTGCAGGCTTTGCGGCTACGGCCGCTCTGAACGTAGCCAACCCCGACGCGCTAATCGCTCGCACGAATGTGGATCGCCCCCGCATCGACATCGCCTACGTCGGGGGGCTGAGCGACGATGCCGTGCCTGCCCTACTGGAAGCGCTCCCCAGCCTTCGACCGGACGTGCGGCGGACGATCGCGGCTGAGCTGCTCCGGCGCAGCGAGAAGAGCGGCGACTGGCGCTCCTTCAACGTCGCGCGATCGAGGGCGAGCTCGCTCCTGCGCGCGCACCACGGCGAACTCGTTCAGTTCGCGAAGATGGGTTGAGGTCCGATCAAGCCTCCAGCGCTGAGGGCGTCCCAGCGGCTTCTGAACAAGGTGCGGATGAGAGGACTTGAACCTCCACGGGCTTGCGCCCACACGGCCCTGAACCGTGCGCGTCTACCAATTCCGCCACATCCGCGCGGTCCGCGGATTGTACCGGGGCGTTAGCGGCGCGATTGGTCGTCGCGCTCCGGAAGAACCGGGAGGTTCTCCAGGTCTCGCTCCACGCTCCGCTCGAAGTCGTCCCGGTCATTCCCTTCGCCCTCGACGAGGGTGAGGCCGCTCTTCTTGCGGGTCCTCTTGCGCCGGACGCGCTTGTCTGCGCCCGTTCGCGCAGCGAGGCGAGGCCACTCCGCGCCGATCACGAGGACCGCGGCGCAGGCGATCAACACGATCGCAAGGACGCCCACGAGGCAATTCTAGTCAGGGGAGAAAGGTCCGTCTCAGGACCCTCCAAACGGGTTCTAAGGATGAGCGCGCGTCGGGCCGATACGAGACGCAAATGCCCCGGGACCTTCCACTCGCCCTCGTGTTGTTCGTCCTCGCCTGGGCCACGGTCGCCCGCGCGGTGCTGGTCTTTGCACAGAAGCTCCCGCCGACGTGTGACAGCTGTGGCCGGCGGTTCGAACGCCGCCACCTCGGCGAGCCTGTCTGCCGCTGCCACGCCTAGCTGCGCCAAGCCCTCCTAGGCCGAGACTGGGTACAGGCTAGGTCCGAGCCGATCGCCGCCACGTACGAGCTTGCGCGCGTAAAGGCGCTCGTCCGCGGCGCGATAGAGCGAGAGCGCGTTCTCCCCTTCGGAAGGAAAGAGCGCCCAACCAAATGTGATGCTCGAGCCCTGTCCCGTGAGGAGGGTCTCCACGCGCGAGGCGATCGCGGCCGCCTCCTCGCTTCCCGCGAGGGAGGTGATGACGGCGAATTCGTCTCCGCCGACACGGGCGACCTCGTCCTCTGGACGAAGAACGCTTCCGAGCATGTCGCCGAGTCGACGCAGAGCGTCGTTCCCCTCGGCATGGCCCTTCGAATCGTTGATGCGCTTGAGCCCGTCCATGTCCCCAAGGAGTAGAACGAACGGGCGGCCGAGCGCAAAGCGGCGCGCCATGGCCGCCTCGAACGCACGGGTATTCGGAAGGCCGGTGAGAAAGTCGCGCTCGGCCAGCACCTGCAAGCGCTCGACAAGGGCGCGGTCGCGGGCGGCGAACCAGCCGATCAGCGCGCCCATGGTCGTATAGGTGAGAAGTCGGATCGGAGTCGTGACCGACACGATCTGGGTCGCAGTCGGAAGGCTGGGGTTGATCGACACCGCAATCGTGAAGAGCGCGCACGCGCCAAGGCCCGCCGCGATTCCGCGGCGCACCCCGCCCGTGAGGGCGAGAGCTGCGACCGGCAGGTAGAAGAAGTGCGCGATACCGAGGCCCGGGACTTCGAAGAGAACCAGGGCAGTGAAGATGATCGCGTACGCGGAGAACGCCGCGCCGACAACGAGCTGCCGATGCCGAAGTGCCGCAGTCAAGCCTCTCGCACCTTAGGTGGGACGAGAAGCGCCCCACGTCACTCGTCCGGGTGATTCCAGGATCTACGTCACGAGGCGCCGGACAGCACGAGCAAGGACCTTCGCCCCCACCTCGCAGTGCTCCGGCGCTGTGAATTCCTCGGGGGAATGGCTGATCCCCCCGCGGCTCGGCACGAAGAGCATCGCGGCCGGCACTCTCTTCGCGAGCACCATCGCGTCGTGCCCGGCCCCGCTAGGCATTCGGCGTGTCGTCGCCCCCACCTCGGCGGCAGACTCCGTGAGAACCTCTTGAAGACCCGGATCGAGCGGGGTCGGCGGCTTGCGATGGGTCTCCGAAACCTCCAGTCCAAGCTGCTCCTCGCCGGCCACCTTTTCGAGTATCTCGCGCACGAAATCACCGAGGGTGGAAAACACCTCCGGCTCGCCGGCTCGAACGTCGACCGTGAACTCGGCGATTCCGGGGATGACGTTGAAGCCACCGGGACTCACGGTGAGGACACCGACGTTCGCGGTGATGTCTCCCCGTTTCAGCGCCTCTTCGCGCAGTGCGAGCACCACTCTGGCCGCGCCGGCGAGCGCATCGCGCCGCACGGCCATCGGCGTTGTCCCGGCATGGTTCGCCTCCCCGATCAGCCGCACGCGGAAGCCGAGCAGGCCCGCGATCCCGCTGACGACTCCCACGTCGATCCCCTCTTGCTCGAGGACGGGGCCCTGCTCGATGTGGAGCTCGAGGTAGGCGCCGACTTGGTCGACCGCCCGTGCATCGGGGAGCCGTTCGAAGTCGAAGCCGGCTG
>Ga0307312_10001845_pt1 | contig 11030 bp, 10 predicted proteins | sample ER_DNA_202_FD_194489 | JGI IMG/M metagenome (GOLD analysis project Ga0307312, IMG submission 194489) | Bulk soil microbial communities from the East River watershed near Crested Butte, Colorado, United States - ER_DNA_202 | ecosystem: Environmental > Terrestrial > Soil > Floodplain | place...
CGGCGACACTCCAGCTGCGGTCCCGGGGGCGCGGCGAGCTCGCCTGACCGAACCAGCACGGTGGCGGGCGCCCGGCGACGCATCCCGGCGATCGGCAGTGCGTACTTGAGTGACCGCAATCGGCGCCGCGGGGGCTGCGGGAGCGCTTGGCGCCGGCGGGGACGCGGCCGCCGCCGGAGCGGCCGCCGCCGGTGCGGCCGGAGCGCGGGGCGGAGCCGCCGCCGGTGCCGGTGCGACGGGAGGAGCGGGCGTCGGAGCCGCGGGCGGAGCAACCGGCGCAGGGAGGAACAGCAGCGGATCGATGTAGCCATTCGGATCCTCGGAGCGCCTGATGCCAAAGTGGACGTATGGGACGTCGTGCTCGACCTCTCCGGTCGGACCGATCGTGCCGACGACCGCCTCCTCGCCCACGGTCTCGCCGCGCCGAACGCTCATCGAACCGAGATGCGTCAGGGTGACGGAGTACCCGTCGGCCGTCTGGATCGTCACGACTTTGCCGCTTACTGGCACGGTGCCGACGAACGAGACGGTGCCGGACGCGGGCGCAAGGACGGGTTCGCCGGCCCCAGCGCCGATGTCGATTCCGCGGTGCTGGCCCGCGGCGTACGGATCGTCGCCGAGGACGAATTTCTGGAGTATCGGACCTTGGACGGGCGAGGTCCACGCTCCCGCGGTCGGCACGATCACGAGGGCCGCCGCGAACGCGACGATCAGGGCTCGACGCATTTGCTTTCTCTTTGTTGTCCTATTTGCCAACAGCTCCCACAATACCTGGGTCAGTCAGCCGTTGTCAATATGGACTACAGGGACGTGTCGTAAAGGCGCTTCCGCGGCAGCCCGGTGAGCCGCGAGACGACCGCGGCGGCCTGGCTGCGGGCCACGCCCGCAGCGGCGAGCTCCGCGACCGCCTCCGCAGCGGCGACCACATTTGCCGGCTCTCGCACATCGCCGGGGCCGAGCACGAGCGTGATCTCACCCTTCGGCGGCTCGGCGAATTGCCCCGCGAGCTCGCGGGCGCTGCCGCGCGCGACCTGCTCGTGACGTTTCGTCAGCTCTCGGCAGACAGCGAGCCGACGGTGCGGATCCTCTGCGGCGAGTGAGCGCAGCGTCGCCGGCAGCCTGCGCGGAGACTCGAAAGCGACCGCTGGCCAAGGCCACCGAGCAAGCTCCTCCCAGGTCCGGCGCAGCGCCTGCTCGCCCCGAGGCAGGAAGCCGACGAACTGGTAGCGCTCGGCTGCAAAACCGCTCGCGACCAGTGCGGTATCGACCGCGGAGGCACCGGGGAGCACCGTCACCGCGACGCCGCCGTCGAGCGCTGCGGCAACGAGCCGAGCGCCCGGGTCGGAGATGCCCGGCAGCCCGGCGTCGGAGACGAGCGCGATCCGCTCGCCGCCGTGAAGCCGCGGCAGCACTTCCGCGGTCCGTGCAGCCTCGTTGTGCTCGTGGTAGGAACGCAGGCGCGCCCGGATCCCGTGCCGCTCGAGCAGCCGCCGCGTGTGACGCGTGTCCTCGCAGAGGACGAGGTCGGCCTCGGCGAGCTCGCGGAGCACGCGCAGGGTGACGTCCTCGAGATTGCCGATCGGCGTCGCGCAGACCGCGAGCACTAGCGCCCCGTCCAGCAATACATGTCGGCCTCTGGCTTGGTGCTCGCGACCCAGAAACTCGACGGCATTACTGGACGGAGCGCCCCAGTAATCCGAGCTCGTCGTACGCGACGAGCCCCGCGCCGATCACGCCGGCAGCGGTGCCGAGCTCGGCGCGCACGATCTCGACGCGGTCGCCCGCCGGCGCGAGGGCCTCACGCCGCATCGTCTCACGGGCCGGCTCGAGCAGGAAGTCGCCTGCCGAGGCAAAGCCACCGCCGATGACGACGAGCTGGGGGCGAAAGATGTTCACGAAGCTCCCGATCGCGGCGCCGAGCATCCGGCCGATCCCGTCGAGAATCTCGATCGCGGTCGAATCCCCCTCGGCGGCGAGACGGACGAGCCGGTGGGCGTCCACGCCCGGGCCGAACGCCTTCTGGGCAAGCTTCGCCGCGGCCGTTCCGCTGACGAGTGCCTCGAGGTGGCCGCGCCCGGTGCACGTTCCCTGGCAGGGGACGCCGTCGTAGATCAGCACCGTGTGGCCGAGCTCACCGCCGTCGCGGAGCAGCTTGCCGTCGATCACGACCCCCCCGCCGACGCCGGTCCCGAGCGTGAGCATCACCATCGTCCGGGCGCCGCGGCCGGCCCCCGCGCGATACTCGGCCAGCGCGGCGGCATTGCCGTCGTTCTCGAGCGTGACCGGACGGCCGAGCCGTTTCGTCAGCGGGTCCCGCAGGGCCACGTTCTCAAGTGGGACGTTCACGGACCCGTCGACCCGCCCCGTCTGCTGGTCGATCCGCGAAGGCAGGCCGAACCCCACCGCAGCGACAGAGTCGTCGAGCAACTCCTCCGCCGCGGCGCCGATCTCCTCGATCAGGCGATCCTGGGAGTCCAGCTCGGTCGGCCGTTCGCGCCGATGCTCGACTTTGCCCGCCGGGTCGACGATGCCCGCCAAGATCTTCGTCCCCCCTACATCCACGCCTACGACTCGCTTCTCAGTCACGTTTCGCGGAAGGTACGCAACGCCGACGCGTGGCGTGGCTACCATGGCCCGTCGAATGTCCGCTCCTCGCGGAGAGAAGCCGTATCGCGTCTATCGCGGCGGCCGCGTCAAGGGCAAGGTCCCGACGATCCCGCGACCCACGCGTGAGCGTGGCGGCGACGGAGACGGGCGCCGCGACTACCGCGGTCCCGGGGCGAAGCAGCCGAAAACCGGCTTGCGTGGCTGGAGCTGGAAGCGCTGGACGGCGTTGTCGGTGCTAGTCCTCCTTCTCGTCTTCATCCTCTGGACGGTCGTCGGGTACCTCTCGTTCCGCAGCGGCGTGAAGGACGCGAACAAGCGCTTACCCGAATCAGCGCGGCTCGCACTCGTTCCCGACAAAGGGATGATCCTCTCGCACCCGACCGACATCCTCCTGCTCGGCACCGACCACTCACTGAACGCTTCGCGCGCGTCCGACCAGCACTCGGACTCGATCCAGATTCTCCGCACGGACCCGAAGCATCACAAGCTGATCTACCTCTCGATCCCGCGCGATCTCCGGGTCCCGGACATCCCCGGTCATGGACCCGACAAGATCAACGCGGCCTTCCAGATCGGCGGAGCGCGGCTGGCCGAGCGGACCGTGCAGGCGTATACCGGTCTGCCGATCAACCACGTGGTCGTCGTCAACTTCCACAGCTTCGCCAAGCTGATCGACAAGCTCGGCGGCATAGACATCAACGTCCCCCAACCGATCCTCTCGAACAAGTTCGACTGCCCCTACTCGACCAACGCGCGCTGCGAACGCTGGAAGGGCTGGCGCTTCCGGAAGGGCGTACAGCACATGAGCGGGTACCGCGCCCTGATCTACTCGCGCGTCCGCGAGAACCAACTCAATCCGGCCGACACGGACATCACCCGCGGGGCGCGGCAGCAGGCCGTCGTCCAGGCACTGATGTCCAAGCTCTCCGGCGCGGGCACGTTCTTCAAGCTCCCGTTCATCGGCGGCGATCTGATGAAGCCGCTCGCGACCGATCTGTCGCCGACCGAGCTGGCGCAGATCGGCTGGCTGAAGTTCCGCGCCGGCACGACGCTCCATTGCCGGCTCGGCGGCACGGGCGACGGCGGCTACATCGATCCGAGCGAGGACAATGCGGCGGTGATCGCGATGGTCAAGGGCGAATCGGCGCCGCAACCGCCGCCGCCCAACGGCGACACGTATCCGCCTGGCTGCTACGTCAACCGGTTGCCCCCCGGGGGCTAAGGCGTCGCTTGCGATGCCGCTTGGAGGCCGGGGCGGCTTTGCCGCCGCGGCCGTCTAATCCCGGCTTGAGGAATCATCGACGGCGGGACCTGGCTGTCCCTGGCGGGCTAGCGTCGCTTGCGATGCCGCTTGGAGGCCGGGGCGGCTTTGCCGCCGCGGCCGTCTAATCCCGGCTTGAGGAATCATCGACGACGGGACCTGCCTATCCCAGGCGCGGCTAGCTTTCGGCGGTTTTGGTCTCGGGCTTCTTGTCCGTGTCCTTCTTCGAGCCCGAGTCCGAATCGCCGCCGGCGCCGTCCGTCGACGGGTCCTTTTTACGCGAGCCTCGCCCGTAATCGGTGGAGTAGAAGCCGGAGCCCTTGAAGTGCACTGCGACCGGGTAGAGGACGCGCTCAACAGGCCCTTCGCCACAGATCTCGCACTTCGACGGCGGTGCGTCGCCCATCCGCTGAAAGAGCTCGAAAACGTGTCCGTTCGGACAACGGTACTCGTAGATAGGCACGTTCTGACAGTAGCAGCGGGTCCTTTCGACACTGCCTCTCTAATCCGTGGTGGCCCGCCTCTCCATGCGCTCGAGCTCGACCAGCTCGCGGTAGCACGGGGCGTCCTCGAACGCGGCCAAACCGGCCCGCGGGGGGCGCTTCGCGGCGGCGCGACGGCGGCGGGCGGCGGCCAGAACCGCGGAGGCTCCGAGGAGGCCGCCGAGGACCAATGTCCGCAGGCGGCTGCTCCGTCGTTCCCCGTCCATGGGACGATTGTACGGCGATGCCCGGCTTCGTCCTCTGTACGCTCGGCGACCTGCTGCTCGACGTGATCGTTCGTCTCGAGCAGCCACTCGAGCCCGGTACCGACGCCGCGGCGCAGACCCGGACCGGCGCCGGCGGACAGGCGGCCAACGTCGCCGCCTGGGCGGCGGCGCTCGGCGCCGAGGCCCGGTTCGTCGGGAAGCGCGGCGACGATCCGGCCGCATCGCTTGCCGCCGGCGAGCTCGCCCGGCTCGGCGTCACTGTCTTCGGCCCGGTGGCACTGGGGCGAAACGGCGTCGTCGTCTCGATCGTCGGCGAGGAGGGCGAGCGCGCAATGGCGAGCGATCGCGGAGTCGCGCCGACGCTGTCGGCCGACGAGCTCGAGCCGGCGTGGTTCGAAGGCGCCACGCACCTTCATCTCTCCGGCTACAGCCTCATGTCGTCTCCGATCGACGGAGCCGCTAGGCGTGCGGCCCGACTCGTGCGCGCCGGTGGCGGGACCGTCAGCGTCGACCTGGCCTCGCGGCGCGTGATCGTCGATTTCGGACCGGAACGTCTGCTCCGGGTGCTGGGCGAGCTCAACCCGGAGCTCGTCTTCGCCAACGAGGAGGAGCGCGCCGAGGTCGGGCCGGAGGCCGCGGTGGACGCGACGTGGGTCTTGAAGCGCGGCGCCGCCGGCGCCGCGGTCGAGCGCGACGGCCAGAAGTCGGAGTTTCCCGCCGTGCCCGCGGAGGTGGTCGACACGACCGGCGCCGGCGACGCGTTCGCGGCCGGCTATCTCGTCGGCGGCGTCGAGCTCGCGCTCGAGACGGCTGCGCGGTGTGTCTCGCACCTTGGAGCGACTCCGTGATCCAGGTGACGCCGGAGGTGCGCGACGCGCTCGACTCCGGGCGCGCGGTCGTCGCGCTCGAAACGACGCTCGTCGCGCACGGCTTCCCGGCGGGTGAGGGCCTCGACGTCGCGCTCGAGGCGGAGCGGCGGGTCCGCGGAGCCGGCGCGGTGCCGGCGACGGTGGGCGTGCTCGACGGGCGGGTGCAGGTCGGCCTCGACCCCGGCGAGCTCGAGCGCTTCGCAGCGGCCGGCGACTCGGCGCGCAAGGCCGGCCCCCGCGACCTGGCCGTCTGCGTCGCGACCGGCGTGCTCGGGGCGACCACGGTCGGAGGCACGCTCGCCGTCTGCTCGGCGGCAGACATCCACTTCGTGGGAACCGGCGGCATCGGCGGCGTCCACCGCGGCTTCGCCGAGCGGCCGGACGTCTCCGCCGACCTCGGCGAGCTCGCCCGGGCCTCCGTGCTCGTCGTTTCGTCGGGAGTTAAGTCGCTGCTCGACGTAACGGCGACGCTCGAGGTCCTGGAGACGCTGGGGGTGCCGGTGCTCGGGTGGCAGGTGGAGACCCTGCCGCTCTTCTACACGGCCGAGGGCGGCCCGCCGGCCCCGGCGACTGTTGCGACGGCGAGCGAGGCCGCCGCGATCGCGCGCACCCACTGGTCCCTCGGTCGCGCCGGGTTGATGCTCGCACGCCCGCCGGCGGAGAATCTCGACGTCGAGCCGCTGATCGAGGCCGCGCTCGCCGAGGCTCGGGCGAGGCAGGTCACGGGACAGGCCGTGACACCGTTCGTGCTGGCCGAGATCCACCGCCAGTCGGGCGGAGAGAGTGTCCGGATCAACAAGCGGCTGATCGCAGACAACACCGCGCTCGCGGCGGAGGTCGCCGTCGCCTACACGGCCAGCTCTTAGTCCAGCGCGGTCAAGAACTCGTCGATCGTCAGCGCGGTCAACGTCTGCAGCTTCGCGCTCCCGCGCGCGCCGAGGGCGACCGAGACTCTGGCGATCGTCGCGGCATCGGGAGCCTCGACGACGTTGACGAAGTCGAACGGCCCGAGCGTCGCCCACTGGTGCAGGACGCGCGCGCCGAGCTCCTCGACGTCGTTATTGACCTCTCGCAGCCGGGCCGGGTTCGACTTGAGAGTCTGAACGCCCTGCGCGGTCAGGTTGGACAGCAGGATGTACGTCGGCATTGCGCCTCCTCCGTCGGGGCGCCGAGCCTACACGCGCGAGCTGGTCGTAATAAAGGAGCGCGCCGCCGAGGAAGAGCAGCGGCGAGATGACGAGGACGGAGACGAACGCCGACGCGCGCAGAGCAGCCGTGCCGGCGGAACGGAGTGTGAAGAAGAGGACGTACGCGGTCAGGAGCCCGACGAGCGCGAGCGTCGCGAGCGAGCCGACTGCGTGCGTGAGATCGGCGCGCGCGAGCTCGAAGGCGCGGGCGTACGAGCGGCGCCGCTCGAGCGTGATCACCGGAACGATCAGGCCTGCGAACCCGAGCCAGAACACGGCCGGCAGCAGCCCGAGGATGCCGAACAAGCCGAGCAGGACGACCGCGGGAACCAATGTGATCGCTCCGAACGCGGTGGCTTCCGCGAGCCGCCGACGCGGGATCCGCTCTCCGGCGACGACACCGGTCGCGAGGGCGAACGAGAGGCTCGCCGCGACCGCCGCCACCGTCAGGGCCAGCGGCAGCCTCGCGACGCCGGGCGACTCGGCGACAACCAGGCCCGCCGCTGCCGGAGCGACACCCAGGGCGAGCGAGCGCCAGAAACGACTCCCGTAGAGCCGGATCGTCTCGGCTACGAGCTGGCCGACCGTGCGCGTCTCAGGCGGTAGCGGCGGCGGTGCCGGCTGGGGCTCGCGGCGCCTCTTCTGGCGTGCCATCGCCCGCGAACCTACCCGTTCCTAGCTTTCCGTTCCTCTGTACACGCGAGACCAGGGTCGCCACCACTCCCGCCCACCGACAGGCTAGAGCGAAAACCGTGACGCGTGTGAGACCTGGCTGTCACAAAAGTGGAACAAGCGCTAGCGTCAGAGCATGAGGAAAACACGTCCAGAAGGCCTCGAATGACGGTCGCTCCGTCGACGCCGACGAAGGAGCGTCCGACGCACGACACCGGTGGCCGGACCGGCGATGCCTGGCGCGTGATCGTCCTCAACGACAATCACAACACGTTCGAAGGCGTCGCCGCCGCGCTGGCGCAAGTCCTTCCCGGCGTCGGCTTCGACCAGGGAATGACGCTTGCGAACCGGATCCACAACACGGGGCAGGCCGTCGTCTGGTCGGGTCACCGCGAGCCCGCCGAGCTGTACTGGGAGAGCTTGAAGGAGCTCGGGCTGACGATGGCGCCGCTCGAGCGGTAGAAAGAACGACGGCCCTCGTGTGGTCGGAGTTGATCAGGAAGACCCCCATCAGCCCGTTGACCTCGATGCCGATGTGAAACTGCTGAATGGTTCCGTGCTCGACCTTGACGTTGTCGAAGTTGGGATAGAACTTACGTGTCGCGTACACGGTCATCCATCCCGTAGAACTCGAGTTCGTCGACCGCGGCGACGGCAGCGGCCGGACGCTCGCGCCGATCTCGGATCGCCTCACGCATACACGTGCGAAGTTCTGGCGCTATCCGCCGGGGACCCGGGGCAAGCGGCACGCCGAGCACCTGCAAGAAGAGGTTTTCGTCGTGCTCGAAGGAAACGCAGCGATTGATCTCGGCGATCCGGCGGAACGCCACGAGCTGCCCCGCGGCTCCGTCTGCGTCGTCCAGCCCGGGACGCCGCTGCAGCTGCGGAACGACGGCGACGAGGACGTGCTCTTCTTCATCGTCGGCGCGCCGCCCGAGGAGGGGGGCGCCGACTATTTCCCGGACGTCGATTAGGCGACGGCGGCGGCCACGGGCGCGGCCTCCTTCTCGAACACGAGCTCGCCGTCCCGCGCATCCACGCGGACAGTGTCGCCCTCGGCGAACTCGCCCTCGAGCAGCCTCAGTGCGAGCGGATTCTCGACCAGCCGCTGCAGCGCTCGCTTGAGCGGCCGTGCGCCGTAGGTCGGATCCCAGCCGGCCTCGGCGACCAGCTCCTTCGCCTCGTCCGTCAGCTCGAGCCCAAGCCCGCGCGCTGCCAGCCGCTCGCGCAGACGCGCGAGCTGCAGCTCGACGATCTCGCCCAGCTGCTCGCGTGAGAGCGGCTTGAACACGACGATCTCGTCGATCCGGTTCAGGAACTCGGGCCGGAAGTGCTCGGTCAACGCCTCGGACGAGCGGATGTTCGAGGTCATGATGATCACGGTGTTGCGGAAGTCGACCGTTCGGCCCTGGCCGTCGGTCAGTCGTCCGTCGTCGAGGATCTGCAGCAGCACATCGAAGACCTCCTGATGCGCCTTCTCGATCTCGTCGAGAAGGACGACGCAGTACGGGCGCCGCCGCACCGCCTCCGTGAGCTGGCCGCCCTCCTCGTAGCCGACGTAACCCGGCGGGGCGCCGACGAGCCGGGCGACGGTGTGCCGCTCCTGGTACTCGGACATGTCGAGTCTGACCATCGCGCGCTCGTCGTCGAACATGAACTCGGCGAGCGCCCGCGCCAGCTCGGTCTTACCCACGCCGGTCGGGCCGAGGAAGATGAACGAGCCGATCGGCCGGTTCGGATCCTGCAACCCGGTGCGCGCACGACGTAGCGCGTTCGCAACGGCCTCGACTGCCTCGTCCTGGCCGATGACGCGCTCGTGCAGCCGCTCCTCCATGTGGATCAGCTTCTCGGTCTCGCCCTCGAGCAGACGTGAGACCGGAATCCCGGTCCAGCGCGCGACCACCTCGGCAATATCGTCCTCGTCGACCTCCTCTTTGACCATCGGCTCCCCCTCCGGGATTGCCCCGTCACGCTCGGCGAGCTCGTGCTCGAGCTCGGGCAGCTCGCCGTAGCGGATTTCGGCGACGCGCTCGAGGTCGCCTGCGCGCTCGGCGCGCTCGGCCTCGGACTTGAGCTCGTCGATCCGCGACATGATCTGCTTGACGCGCTCGAGCGCCTCCTTCTCCTTCGACCAGCGCGCGGCGAGCCCGTCGCGGCGCTCCTTCGCCTCGGCGAGCTCCCGCTCTACCGGCTCACGTGTCTCCTTCGATTCCTTGCCCATCGCCGCCAGCTCGATCTCGAGCTGGCGCACCCGACGGTCGGCCTCGTCGAGCTCGAGCGGCGAGGAGTCGATCTCCATCCGCAGGCGCGAAGCAGCCTCGTCGACCAGGTCGATCGCCTTGTCGGGCAGCTGCCGGTCGGAGATGTAGCGGTCGGAGAGGACCGCGGCGGCGACCAGCGCGGCGTCGCGAATCCGGACGCCGTGGTGCGCCTCGTAGCGCTCCTTCAGACCGCGGAGAATCGCGATCGTGTCGGAGACAGTCGGTTCGCCGACGAACACCGGCTGGAAGCGCCGCTCGAGCGCGGCGTCCTTCTCGATGTGCTTGCGGTACTCGTCGAGCGTCGTCGCACCGATCGCGCGCAGCTCCCCGCGCGCGAGCATCGGCTTGAGCATGTTCGCGGCGTCGACAGCGCCCTCGGCCGCCCCGGCGCCGACGATGGTGTGGAGCTCGTCGATAAAGAGGATCAGCTGGCCCTCGGCATTCTTGATCTCGGTCAAGACGGCCTTCAGCCGCTCCTCGAACTCGCCTCGGTACTTCGAGCCGGCCAGCATCGCGCCGATGTCCAGCGCCCAGACGCGCTTGCCCTTCAGGCCTTCCGGCACGTCGCCATCGACGATCCGCTGCGCAAGACCCTCGACGATCGCGGTCTTTCCGACGCCTGGGTCGCCGATCAGGACCGGGTTGTTCTTCGTCCGCCGCGAGAGCACCTGGATCACCCGGCGGATCTCCTCGTCGCGCCCGATGACCGGGTCGAGCTTGCCCTGCTCGGCGAGCTCGGTCAGGTCGCGCCCGAACTTCTCGAGTGCCTGGTAGGTGCCCTCGGGATCCTGCGAGGTGACGCGCTGGCCGCCGCGGACGGCCTTGATCTTGGCCTCGAGCTGGTCGCGGGGGACGACGTCGAGCGCGAGGAGCAAGTGCTCCGTCGAGACGTAGTCGTCCTCGAGCTTGCGCGCCTCCTCGAACGCCTGGTCGAGGACGCGCGAGAAGGCGGCGCCGACCTGTGGCTGTTGGGCCGCGCCCTCCGTCGAGGGCTTCGCGCGCAGCGAGGCCTCGGCCTCCGCGCGCAGCGAGTCGGGGTCCGGCACGAGCTCACGCGGCAGCTCCTGGTCGAGCAGCGCGAGCACGAGGTGCTCGGGGTAGAGCTCAGGGTTGCCCATCCGGCGCGCAAGCTCCTGCGCGCCCGCAACGGCTTCCTGCGATTTCAGGGTCAGCTTGTTGAAGTCCAATGGTCTCCTTCGTGCTGTCGGGTGGGAACCGGCCGCGGTGCCTGGTAGAGCACGAGGTCGCGCCGGTACTGCTTGTGAACGTTCTGGATCTCTTCGCGCATCTGGCGGTTGAGCCGCTCCAGCCGCTCGTGGGCCCTGCGCAGCTCGTCCTCGAGCCGCAGCACGACCTCGACGCCGGCCAGGTTGAGCCCGAGCTCCGTGGTCAGCCGCTGGATCAGCCGCAGGCGCTCGAGGTCGGCCTCGGAGTAGAGGCGGGTGTTCCCGCGCGTCCGCTTCG
>Ga0307312_10001846_pt1 | contig 11028 bp, 10 predicted proteins | sample ER_DNA_202_FD_194489 | JGI IMG/M metagenome (GOLD analysis project Ga0307312, IMG submission 194489) | Bulk soil microbial communities from the East River watershed near Crested Butte, Colorado, United States - ER_DNA_202 | ecosystem: Environmental > Terrestrial > Soil > Floodplain | place...
CGCTCGTCATCGAAGCGGCGACCGAGAACCGCGACCTCAAGTTCAAGATCTTCGGCGACCTCGATCGCGTCGCGGCCAATGCGATTCTCGCCACGAACACGAGCTCGATCTCGATCACGGAGATCGCCGCGCGCACGAAGCGCCCCGAGCGGGTCATCGGGATGCACTTCATGAATCCCGTGCCGGTGATGCAGCTGGTCGAAGTGATCCGCGGCCTCGCGACGTCCGACGAGACGACGACTCGTGTCCTCGAGATCGCCCGCACGTTAGGCAAGACACCGGTCGAGGTCAACGACTATCCGGGCTTCGTCGCCAACCGGATCCTCATGCCGATGATCAACGAGGCCGTCTACTGCCTGATGGAAGGCGTCGGCTCGCCCGAGGCAATCGACACGGTGATGAAGCTCGGCATGAACCACCCGATGGGTCCACTCGCGCTCGCCGATCTGATCGGGCTCGACACGTGTGTCGCCATTCTCGAGGTCCTCCAGTCCGGACTCGGCGATCCGAAGTACCGTCCATGTCCGCTGCTCCGAAAGTACGTCGCCGCCGGCTGGCTCGGGCGGAAGACGGGACGTGGCTTCTTCGCCTACACCTGATGCCGCATACCCGGCACTTACTCCACCTAACGGAGGAGCAACGCGAGATTCAGCGCGTCGCACGCGACTTCGCGCGCGCCGAGATCGCGCCCCATTCGAAGCAGTGGGACAAGGACAGTCATTTCGAGAAGTCGCTCGTTCGAAAGTTCGGTGATCTCGGCTTTCTCGGCATGCTCATCCCGGAGAAGTACGACGGTCTCGCTCTGGAGACGACGACGTATCTCATCGCGCTCGAGGAGATTGCCGCTGTCGACGCGGCAGTATCAATCCTGATGGGCGTCCATAACTCGCTTCCCACGCAGATGATTCTCAAGTGGGGGACCGAAGCGCAGAAAGAGCGCTTCCTGAAGCCGATGGCCCGCGGCGAGCTGCTCGGTGCGTTCGCCCTGTCAGAGGCGGAGTCGGGCTCGGATGCAGCGTCGCTACGCACGCAAGCCGTGAGGGACGGTGACTCCTGGATCCTCAATGGCACCAAGGCGTGGGTGTCACACGGCAACGAAGCCGACGTGATCGTCGTCATGGCGCGCACCGATTCTCCCCGCGACCGCAAGGGCGCCAAAGGCATCGGCGCGTTCATCGTGACGCCCGATCTTCCGGGCTTCAAAGTCGGCAAGAAGGAAGACAAGATGGGCGTGCGTGCATCGCCAACCGTCAGCCTGTCCTTCGAGGACATGCGTGTCCCCGCCGACCGCGCGCTTGGCGACGTACACCGTGGCTTGATCTACGCACTGCACTCGCTCGACAACGGACGACTCGGCATCGCTGCCCAATCGATCGGCATCGCCCGCGCGGCATTCGAGCACTCCGTCAAGTACGCCGGCGAGCGAAGGCAGTTCGGCACGCTGATTCGCGAGTACGAGGCGATCCAGTTCAAGCTTGCCGACATGTCCACGCGGATCACAGCGTCTCGCGCACTGCTGCACGTGACAGCGGCGGCAAAGGACCGCGGTGAGTCGATCACGCAGTTCAGCAGCATGAGCAAGTTGTTGGCGAGCGAAACGGCGATGTGGGTCACGACGCAGGCAGTGCAGATCTTCGGTGGCTACGGCTACGTGACCGATTTCCCGGTCGAGCGCTTGTTCCGCGACGCCAAGGTGACGGAGATCTACGAAGGGACCTCGGAGATTCAGCGGCTCGTCATCGCGCGTGAGCTGTACGAGACGACTTGAGGCAGACCCACACACGGCCCGCCGCCTGCCCATATTCAGAGCCAGAATCCGCACCAACCTAATCCACCATCACGACCATGAAGCTTTTCGACCGGATCGCCGAGATGGGCCACGAGCAACTCGTGATCTGCAGCGATCCTTCGGCCGGGTATCGCGGGATCATCGCGATCCACAGCACGATTCTCGGTCCCGCGCTCGGTGGGACGCGCTTCTGGAGCTATGCGAGCGACGAAGAGGCGATCATCGATGCGCTGCGCCTCGCCCGTGGCATGACCTACAAGAACGCCGTGGCCGGACTGAATCTCGGCGGCGGCAAGTCGGTCATCATCGGCGACAACAAGACGCGAAGCCGCGAGATGATCTTCCGCGCGCACGGCCGCTTCGTCGAGAGTCTTGGCGGGCGGTACGTGACGGCGGAGGATGTGGGCACGAGTCCGAGCGACATGGACTACGTGTTCATGGAGACGCAGTACGTGGCCGGCCTCGCCGGCCGGTCTGGCGATCCGTCACCGGTCACCGCACACGGCGTTTTCCGCGCGGTCCAGGCGGCCGCCGGGCACAAGTTCGGCTCCGATGACATAGAGGGGAGGACGGTCACACTGCAGGGCTGTGGAAACGTGGGTTATTATCTCGCGAAGGAGCTCTCGGCTGCCGGAGCGAAGCTCATCGTCACCGACATCGACCCCGAAAAGGTGAAGATCGTCGTCGAAGAGACGAAGGCAACACCGGTGGCGCCGGACGCCATCTACTCGCAGAAGGCCGACATCTTCGCTCCCTGTGCGCTCGGCGGCGTGATCAACGACAAGACTATTCCGCAACTCAAGGTGCAGGTCGTCGCCGGCGGCGCGAACAACCAGCTGCTCGAGGAGCGCCACGGCGACATCCTCGAGGAGAAGGGAATCCTCTATACGCCGGATTACGTCGCCAACTCCGGCGGCGTCATCAACGTCTACAGCGAGCTCGCCGGGTGGGATTCCGAGCGCTCGCTGCGTAAGGCGGACGAGATCTACCACACGGTGCTCGGCGTGTTCGACATCGCCAAGCAGGAGGGCATCCCGACGTACCGCGCCGCTGACCGGCTCGCCGAACGCCGGCTGCAGTCGATCGGCGCGATGTTCAAGACGTGGCCACAGTGGCCGAACAAGTAGCCGTTCCAGCCTAACGCTCGGCGTTTCAGAGTGTACGTCTGATAGCAGACCTTTCAGGGCGCAGGTAGAGACCATGGCCAAAGAGCGTATTCCGATCGCGGCAGATCATGCAGGATTCGAGATGAAGGCGAAGCTCGAGTCCATGCTCGAGAAGATGGGTTACGAGGTGCAGGACCTCGGAGCGACGTCCCCGGCGAGCAGCGACTACCCGGATTTCGGGCATCCGTTGGCTCGCGAGGTGTCCGAGGGCGAGGCGAAGCGCGGCATCCTCCTCTGTGGCACCGGGCTCGGCATGAGCTACGTCGCGAACCGGTATCCGCACGTCCGCGCGGCTGTCGTCTGGAATTCGGAGATCGCCGAGCTGGCTCGCCGTCATAACGATGCGAACGTACTGGTTCTGCCGTCGCGCTACCTCAGCGAAGGCGACGCCGAGGCGATCGTCAAGACCTTTCTCGAGACACCGTTCGACGGCGGACGCCACGAGCGCCGCGTCGAGAAGATCGAGCGCACCGGAGAGACAGCATGAAATGGTCGCAGTGGGAGCAATGTCCGCCCGGTCGTGCGCTGCGCGAGGGCGATCCGGAGATCGCCGGTCTGATCGCGCTGGAAATCGCTCGCCAGAACGAAGGACTCGAGCTGATCGCGAGCGAGAACTTCGTCTCGCCGGCGGTGATGGAGGCGATGGGCACGCCGCTCACCAACAAGTATGCGGAAGGGTATCCGGGGAAGCGCTACTACGGTGGCTGCGAGATCATCGACCAGGTCGAGCAACTGGCGATTGACCGCGCGAAGGCGCTCTTCGGCGCCGACCACGCCAACGTGCAGCCGCACTCCGGCGCGCAGGCGAACAACGCGGTCTTCTTCGCCTTCCTCAAGCCGGGCGACCTCTTTCTCGGCATGGACCTGTCGAACGGAGGGCATCTCACACATGGCTCGCCGGTAAACTTCTCGGGCTCGACCTACAAGGCGGTATCGTACGGTGTCGATGACACCGGGCGCATCGACTATAATCAGGTGCGCGACATGGCTCGCGCGCACAAGCCCAAGATGGTGATCGCGGGCTATAGCGCGTACTCACGCGTGATCGACTTCGCGCTCTTCGCCGACATCGCGAAAGAGGTCGGTGCGCTGTTCATGGTCGACATGGCGCACTTCGCGGGACTGGTCGCCACCGGGTTGTATCCATCCCCCGTGCCGCATGCCGGCATCGTCACGACGACGACTCACAAGACGCTCCGCGGCCCGCGCGGAGGCATGATCCTCTGCCGCGCCGAGCACGCGAAGGCGATCGACAAAGCGATCTTTCCCGGCATTCAGGGAGGCCCGCTCGAGCACGTGATCGCGGCGAAGGCAGTCGCGTTCAAGGAGGCAGCGACGCCGGCATTCGTCGAGTATTCGCGCGCTGTGGTGGAGAACGCGAAGGCCCTCGCCGGCGCGCTCGCAGATCTGGGCTTCCACATCGTCTCCGGCGGTACCGACAACCACCTGATGCTCGTCGATCTTCGGAACAGGAACCTCACCGGCAAGGTCGCCGAGAAGGCGCTCGACAGAGCAAGCATCACCGTCAACAAGAACACCGTACCAAAGGAGACACAGTCCCCCTTTGTGACCAGCGGCATCCGCATCGGCACGCCCGCGGTGACGACACGGGGCATGCGCGCGTCGGAAATGAAGAGGATCGCCGCGCTCATCGATCGCCTGCTCAAGGCGCCCGACGACGAAACGACGATCGGCGCGGTACGCGGCGACGTGCGCGCGCTCGCGGCGGCTTTTCCGCTATACGGATGCGCCTAGCGCTGGACTCTTTGCGAACATCGCCACATTTTATAGCGTCGCAGGTAGGCGCTCTTCGGTTACATCACGCATCTGATTTCGCCGCCAAACAGGCCTCCGGCTTGTCCGCAGTGTCATCCCTCGACGCACGTAGCAAATTGAATCACTCGTTAGCAGGCTATCACTTCACTCCGAATCCCCGCCCCGTTGTCTGAGCTGGCGTTCCGCGACGGAATCATGGATCGAATCCGGCTTCGTGAGCCGCGATTCCACGAACACGCATATCTGTTCGTGCTCGCCGCGCTGGAGTACTGCCAGACCAAGCTCACCGAGCGGAGGCACATCACCGGTCGCGAGTTGTCTGACGCCTGCCGCGCGCTCGCACTCGACCGCTATGGCGTGATGGCCCGTGTCGTGCTCCAGCACTGGGGTGTGAACTGCACCGCGGATCTCGGCGACATCGTGTTCACACTGGTCGATACCGGGCTGCTTCTGAGTCAGCCGAACGATACACGCGACGATTTCGTCGACGTCTTCGACTTCGAGGACGCCTTCGAGCGTGAGTACCCCTGGTCGAACGTGCAAGGCGGCTGACGGAGAGGGCACGCCGGGAGCGGCCCGACGTGGGAGGCAACGCGGAGGGACGATGACGCTCACGCGCGAAGAGGCGGTTCCGACTCGTCACCCTGCGGTCAGCGGAACGTTCTATCCCTCGCTGCCGGGCCGCCTGCGCGCTGACCTCCGCGCCTACATGCGCCGTGCTCGCGAGCCGCGCGAAGCGGCCGCCGTCCTCGCACCGCACGCTGCCTTCCTCTATGGCGGCGCCGTCGCTGGAATGGTCTTTGGATCGGTGATCGTGCCCGATACCGTGATCGTGCTGGCGCCCAATCATACTGGCCGCTCGACCGCAATCGAGGGCGGCAGCATTCTGCTCTCTCGCGCGTACCGCACGCCGCTCGGCGACGTCCCTCCCGACCTCGCGGCTGGCGAAGCGCTGTTGCAGCGCGTGCCCGAGCTGCTCGCCGAAGACCTCGTCGCACACGCCGAGGAGCACGCGATCGAAGTCGTGCTCCCCTTTCTCCAGATGCGCAATCCCCATGTGCATCTCGTACCGATCATTCTGCGCTGGAACGACTGGGCCCGCACACAGGCGCTCGCCGCGGCGATAACGGAGTTGCCGGAGACGCGCGATGCGCTCGTCGTCGCAAGCAGCGACCTGACGCACTACGAGAGCGCAGAGATCGCCGAGGAACAGGACGCGGCCGCGTTAGGCCCGATCCTGAATCTCGACGGATGGGGACTACTGCGCACGTACGTCGAGCATCATCTGACGATGTGCGGTGTCGCCGCGGCGGCCTGCGCGTGCGAGGTCGCGCGCCTGCGTGGCGGCACGAAGGGCGAGCTGCTCGCCTACAGCCATTCCGGTGTCATCAACGGTGATCACGAGCGCGTCGTGGCGTACGCGGGCGCGTTGCTCGGCGCTCGGTGACCCTCGCCCGCGTCGCCGGCGCCGCTGAAAGCGCGGCGCTCGACGCCGCCGCCATTGCGGCCGGAACTCCGGCCCGGAAGCTGATGCGACGCGCCGGCGCTTCGGCGGCCGCGCGCATCGTCCATCACTACGCCGACGCGGCGAAGCACGGCGTCGCCGTCTACGCCGGTGCGGGCAACAACGGTGGCGACGCCTGGATCGTCGCCCGTGACCTCGCGCGCCGCGGCATTCCCGTTCGCGTGACGGAGGCGGCGCCTCCGTCGACGGAAGATGCGATCGCCGCGCGCGAGGAAGCCGTACACGACATGCGCGTCGATGCGCCGCACGGCGACGAAGGTGTGATCGTCGACGGACTGCTGGGTACGGGCACACGCGGCGTCGCACGCGGCGCAATCGCCGCCGCGATCGCGGAGATCGCCGACTTGCGGGGTGCCGGCGCTGCCGTCGTCGCGCTCGACGTACCGAGTGGCCTCGACGCGACAAGCGGGGCCGCCTAAGGTTCCGTGCGCGCCGACCTGACGCTCGCCTTCGCGACCATGAAGCGCGGGCTGTTGGTGTCGCGCGACTACGCCGGATACATCGAAGTGCTCGACATCGGTGTACTTCCACCGCGCGACGCGCGGCTGCCGAGCCTCGTCGATGCGCGCTACGTCGCCGCGACCGTTCCGGCGCTCGACGCTGCCGCGCACAAGGGCACGCGGCGGAAGCTGCTCGTCGTCGGTGGCGCGTTAGGCATGGCCGGTGCGACGGTGCTCTCCGGCCGCGCCGCCTCACGCTCCGGCGTCGGGATGGTCAAGCTCGTCGTGGATCGAGACAGCGTCACTGCGGTGCAGGCCGCGCTGCCCGAGGCGACGGCGGCTGAATGGCCCGTCGACGGTCCGGCCGCCGCGGCCCTCGTCGGCTGGGCAGACGCGATCGTGCTCGGCCCCGGATTGGGCGGCGACGCGCGCGAGATCGTCGAGCGCTTCCTGCGCGGCAACACGGTGCCGGTAGTCCTCGACGCCGATGCGCTGACGGCTTTCGCGGGCGACGTCGGCGCGCTCGGCGCGCTGCTCGCCGGACGGCGCGCGGTTCTCACACCCCATCCCGCCGAGTTCGCGCGACTGGTCGGCGACTTGCCGAGCGAAGTGCTCGTTCGCCGGTTCGAGGCCGGCGCGCCCGTCGCTGCAGCGACGGGCGCTGTCGTCCTGCTCAAGGGCACGCCGACCGTCTGCACGGCGCCTAACGGCACGCGACTCGTCTCCGCCTCCGGCAACGCCGCCCTCGCGACCGCGGGAAGCGGCGACCTCCTCTCCGGAATCGTCGGCACGCTGCTCGCCCAGATCGACGATCCGCTAGCCGCCGCCGCGTGTGCGGCGTGGGCCCATGGTCGCGCGGCCGAGCGCGCGCGCGGCGCTCGGCGCACCGTCCGCGGCGTGACGCTCAACGACATAACGCGCGCGCTCGGCGCCGTATGGGAAGAGCGTGGCGTGGAGCTCGACGAAGGCGTGCTCGCCGCCCTGCCGGCCGCCGGCGATCGCCGGTGAGCTCGCAGCGCAGCAACCGCCTTGCGATTGTACTTCTGGTTCTGTGCGCCAGCTGCGCGACGTCAGGCTCGACCGCGACGTCGGCTGATGAGCGTCTCGACGCTCCTGCTTCGTGGGGGTCGCTCGCCGAAGATGTAGTGCTGGTCGGCGGATTCGGTCGTGTCGCCGCACTCGCCGTCTCGCAGACGCGAGCGTTCGTCGCCGGCGATGGCGGAATCGCGATCTACGACCGGCTCGGATCACGCTGGCTCGTGCCAGCGCCTCTGCGCGGTGCGCGGGAGATCCTCGTCGACCGGATGGGCCGCGGTACATACATCTACGCCAACGGCTGGTGGATCCTCTCGTCGGACAGGACGCTATTGCCGCTCTCGCCAGGTCAGGCGCCATCGCGTGACGAGGTAATTCCTTCGCCCGACGCGCAGCAGATTCTGCGCGAGACGCCGGGTCTTCAATCGTTTGGCGCGTTGCTCACCCGCGATGCGCAGCTGCGCACGTGGCCATTGAGCGTGCTCGCGCGCGCGCCCGAACGCAATGAAATCTGGGCCGGCACGAATGGCGGCGGCGTCTTCGTCGTCGATCCGGTGTTTCTCCGCTCGACCCAGATGCCGTACGGCTTGCGTAACCGCAGCGCGACCGCGCTCGCGCTGGCCGCGGACGGAGTGTGGATCGCTGAGGAGCCCGATGCCGCTGCTGCGCCCGATCTCGCGATCACCTTCGCGTCCGAGGATCTGACGACGTGGCGCTGGCTGTCGCCGGCGCATGGGGCGTATGCGGTGGCCGCGATGACGGTGCGGGAACACTATGCCTGCATGTCCACCACGATCGGGGCGATCGTTGTCGATCTCGAATCCTCGACGCCGGCAGTCCCTCGCCTCCACGCCTACACACAACTCGGCGATCCGACGTCAGCGTGGGCGACGCCCGCCGGATGTTGGGTCGGAGGTACGAGCGGCTTTACGCGACTGCCGTGGCCGAGCGACTCCGCGGCGCGCGCGATCACCTTCTCGAACAACGGCGCCGCGTCTGCCTTTGCGTCATCCGGTGATACGACCTGGATCGCGACCATGGCCGGCGTGCGCGTCCACGTGTCCGGCTCTACTGATGGCGGCGAGGCGGCGGCTGGCGCGTCACATGCCGCGCTGTTCGAGGCACTGCCCGCCGCATTGCCCAACGCGCTTCGCGGGCCGATCCGCGCGTTGACCTTGGCTGGCGCGGGACTCGCTCTCGTTACCGATCGTGAGCTCTGGTTGACGAGCGGCCCAGCGCGGCTGTCCAGCGCGGTGCGCGTCGAAGCTCCAATAGATCGCCTGGGCCGTATCAGGCGCATCGCCGGCGACGAGAGGACGCTATGGCTCGCCGGCTCGCGCGGTGCGGCCGCCTTCTCGCTTCGCGATCATCGGTGGCAATACGTGACGCCATCTGGCGCTACAGGCGCAGGCGGGTTCGCGATCGACCTCGATCGTGCACGCGAGGTCCGCGATGTCGTACTCTCGGCGCGGGTTGCCTGGCTCGCCACGGCCGCGGGCGTTGTTCGCGTCGCGCGAGGCGCCGACGGCATGCCACGATGAAGCGGCGCGACACGGCGATGGGACCGGGCGCTGAGTTCGACGCCATTCGCGAGATGCTTCGGCGCTGGGGGCCGCGCGCGCAGGGCATCGGCGACGACGCTGCGCTGCTGGACGTTCCATCGGGCGAGCATCTCGCCGTGAGCACCGACAGCACTGTGGAGAATGTCCACTTCAAGCGCGGCTGGCTCACGCCGCACGAGATCGCCTATCGCGCGACGGTGGCCGCGCTCAGCGATCTGGCGGCGATGGCCGCTTCGCCGCTCGGCCTTGTGAGCGCGCTCGCGATTCCGCGCGACTGGCGCTCGCAGCTCCCCGAGATTGCAGAGGGGATCGGCGAGGCCGCGGCAGAGTTTGCGACGCCGATCGTCGGCGGCAACGTGACCGGCGGCGCGCTGCTCACGATCACCGTCACGGTGCTGGGCAGCGTTTCGCGTGCCCTTCCGCGCTCGGGGGTCGCGCCGGGTGACACGCTTTATGTCACTGGGCGCCTCGGTGCGAGCGGCGCTGCTCTGGCGGCGTTCGAGAAGGGTGCGCGCCCGTCTCCGGCGCACCGCGCACGATTCGCCCGACCGACGCCTCGAATCCGCGAAGCACGGTGGCTAGCCGCGCATGGTGCTCGCGCCGCGATCGACATATCGGACGGCCTGCTCGCCGAGTTGTCGCACCTCGCGGCGGCGAGCCAGGTCAGGATTGCGCTCGATTCGCCGCGTGTCCCCCTGTTCGAGGATGTGAGCGTCGCCGATGCGCTCAACAGCGGAGAGGAGTATGAGCTGCTCGTCGCGGGTTCGGACCTTGACGTCGCGCAGTTCGAGAAGGAGCTGGGCGTGCCGCTGACGGCGGTCGCAACGGCGCGCGCCTTGGCATCGGGCGAGCAGGCGGGAGTCGAAGGGGCGTCGTCGCGCGGCGCTCGCGTTGCGCGGGAAGGTGGCCACGACCACTTTTCGAGTTGATGCGTACCCTACTCGTCGCGCTGACTCTTCTCGTTCTCACGCCCACGCTTGGGCTGCTCGTCATCGTCTGCGGGATGCTGCGTATTCCGGACAAGCCGAACGGCATCTATCAGTGGGCGATGCGGACGTGGGCGTCAGCGTTGTGCAAGGCGGCCGGCGTGACGATCAGGCTTCACAATGCGGAGCGAATCCGTCGCGACGGGCCAGCCGTGTACGTCGCGAATCACATCAGCTGGTTTGACATCTTCGCGCTCGCCGCCGTGCTGCCGCGCTACACGTTCGTTGCGAAGGCGGAGCTGGCGAAGATTCCCCTCTTCGGGGCTGCCTGTCGCGCGGCCGGTATCATCTTTATCGAGCGGGCCAACAAGAAGGCGTCCTTCACCTCATATAAGGAAGCGGCCGAGAAGGTGCGCGAGGGCCGGAGCGTCGTCGTCTGCCCAGAGGGTACGCGCGGCAAGGACTATCACTTGCGTCCGTTCAAGAAGGGGCCATTCGTCTTCGCCATCAGCACCGGCGCGCCGATCGTTCCGACGGTCATCCACGGCACGATCGCCGTCCAACCGAAGGGTACCTTTCGCGTCCGCTCCGGCGTCGTCGACATCCATTTCCTCGAGTACGTTCCGACCGAGGGCTACGGCTACGACGACCGCGCGAAGCTGATGAACATCGTCTGGAACCGCATGGCCGATGCGCTCCGCGACCTGTACAGCGTTCACACGGACGAGTATCCCATCGCTACGGACGCCGATCGGCCCGAAAAGGAGACGTCCTTCTTCTGATCTCGAACGTTCAGCCCTGTTATTCTT
>Ga0307312_10001847_pt1 | contig 11027 bp, 9 predicted proteins | sample ER_DNA_202_FD_194489 | JGI IMG/M metagenome (GOLD analysis project Ga0307312, IMG submission 194489) | Bulk soil microbial communities from the East River watershed near Crested Butte, Colorado, United States - ER_DNA_202 | ecosystem: Environmental > Terrestrial > Soil > Floodplain | place: USA...
CTCGGTCGGCTACCTGCTCAAGGACCGCGTCGCGCACGTCCGCGACTTCCTCGACGCGCTGCGCCGGGTGGCGGCCGGCGGCACCGCCCTGGACCCCGAGGTCGTCGCCCAGCTCCTGGTCCGCCGCCGCGACGACCCCCTTGACCGCCTCACCCCGCGCGAGCAGCAGGTCCTCAAGCTGATGGCCGAGGGCCGCTCCAACACCGGCATCATGGAAACCCTGAAGGTCAGCCCCAGCGCGGTCGAGAAATACGTGACCAACATCTTCCTCAAGCTCGACCTGCCTCCCACCAACACCGACCACCGCCGCGTCCTAGCCGTCCTCAAATACCTGGGCACCTAGCTCGAGGGACGGGCCGGGCAGGCCGGCGTCAGGGCTTCCGGCCGACTCCGCAGAACGCATCGATCTCGGCGGGCGGGGTGCCGCCGAGGGAGCTGACCGGGGGCCGCCACCGGGGACAGGAGACCACGCCCGGTTCCACTAGGTCCAGCCCGTCGAAGAACCGGGCGATCAGCTCGGGGCTGCGCAGGCAGTACGGCTCCGCGCCGCTCTCGTTGTAGTCTTCCTGGGCAGCCTGGCCCTGGCTGCCGTGGACGACGTTGGTGCCGTCGCTGAGCACCAGGAAGCTCCCTGAGGGCACCGCGTCCATCAGCGCGCGCGTGATCGACTGCGCCTGGCCGTCGTCGGTGACGTGGCCCAGCACGCCCAGGAACATGACCGCGACGGGCTGGGTCAAGTCCAGCGTCTTGGCAGCGCCGGCGATGATGGCTCCCGGGTCGCGCAGGTCCGCGTCAATGTAGTCAGTCGCGCCCTGCGGAGCGCCGCGCAGCAGCGCATGGGCGTGCAGCAGCACGACCGGGTCGTTGTCCACGTAGACGATCCGAGACTCCGGCGCGACCTGCTGGGCGATCTCGTGGGTGCTGTCGGCGGTGGGCAGGCCGGTGCCGATGTCCAGGAACTGCCGGATGCCCGCCTCGCCGGCCAGGTACCGCACCGCGCGGCCCATGAAGGCCCGGGTAGCGCGAGCCACCACGGCGATGTCGGGGAAGGTAGCCAGGAACTGGTCCCCGGCGGCGCGGTCGACAGCGTAGTTGTCCTTGCCGCCCAGCCAGTAGTTCCAGATCCGCGCCGAGTGCGGCACGGTGGTGTCGGGCCCGGACGGCGGGGTGTCACTCACGGGCCTGAGCCTATCAACGCGTGATGGCCGGCCCGGGACGGTACGCCATACTGAATCAGCGTTAACGCGGCATCTACGCCCCTATTAGCCGAGTCATCCCAGGCCGCAGACGGCGACGACGTCGGCGGCGCAGCCCCAGGACCAGAAGACGCCGGTGCCGTCGTGGCCGTAGTTATGGACAACCGTCATGCCGCCGGTCTGCTCGGCTTCGAGCCTGACCTGCGGACGACCCGGGCGCAGCCCGACCTCGATGCCCAGCACCGGCGCCGAAGCCAGCTCCGGGATCGCGACCGCGGCCCGCGCGATGGTCTCCGCCGCGATCCGCTCGTCCGGCAACAGCAGGTTGCGGCCGGGCCGCCGGACGCCGCCGAGCAGCACGCCGCGGCGGTGCGGCACGATGCCGATGCCGTCCGCCGACGCGCCGCCCTCGAACACGAACTCGTCCGCGAACGACGCGTCGACCAGTACGTGCTGGCCCCACACCGGTTCCACGGTCTCGTCGCCGGCCAGTTGCCTGGCACCGAGGCCGGAGCAGTTGACTACGACATCAGCTCCGGCCTCGCCCAGATCCCTGACGACGCGCTGCTCGATCCGCCCGCCCAGGGCCTGGACCCGTCGGGCCAGCCAGCCGAGGTAGGCAGGCATGTCGGCGAACGGCAGCTCCGCCGCGAAGCCGGAGACGAACCCCGGCGGCAGCTGCGAGCCGCTCAGCGCCGAACGGTAGCCGGGCACCTGCTCGACCCATGGCGGCAGGCCGGGACCGAGCTCCGGCGCGGCCAGCAACCGCCCCGCCAGCAGCCGCACCCCGGTCGCCGGATCGCGCGCGAGCTCGCGGAAGACGAGATCGGAGCGCCGTTCCCAGGCCATGCTGCGCGCGTCACCGGACCCGAACACCGGGCCCAGCATCGCCCCGGCCACCGCGGAAACGGTCCCGGCCGGCGCCCCGGCGGTCAGCACGACCACCTCGGCGTCGCCCCGAGAAGCCTCGAGCAACGCCACCGCGCAGGTCAGCCCGCTCACCCCGGCGCCCACCACGACGATCTTCATGCCTGGCACGCTACCCAGGCTCAGCCGGCGGCAAGCGCCGGCTCGCGGCGGGACATCAGCCAGAACGGGATCATGACGGCCCCCGCGACCAGGGCGGCCACCGCGATGACGAGCCCGGCCGCCGGAGCCAGACCGATGAACGGGACCCAGCTCCCGGTGGCCGCCTTGGTCACGGCGACCAGGGTCACCGCGCCCGCCGCCGCGCCCGCGACCACGCCGGTGACGGTGACGAACAGCGCGTGCCAGCCGAACGCCGCGGCCATCTGGCCGCGGCTCGCGCCGACCCGGCCGAGCAGCCGCAGCGCGCGCCGCCGCTCCACGGTGGCCACGACCAGCGTGTTCACCAGGGCCACCGCGGCCAGTGTGGCGACCAGCCCGAGGATCAGGTTGTTGGCGAAGCCGTCCTGGCCCGCCTGCGTGGCCGCCGCGTTCGCCACATTACGGCTGGCCACGTGCCAGCCGGGGTGGCCCGCGGCCAGCCCGGCCAGGCCGCCCGCCGAACCCCCGCTCACCAGGATCTGACCGAAGTCAGGCGCCGTGCCGGTGTGCCCGGCCACCGCCGCCGCCGGGATCAGCACGTCGCCGGAGGCCAGCGACCTTGTGTACAGCGCGCTGACCGTGGCCCGGTACGGCGTGCCGTCCGGCAGGTACACGGTGACCCGCGATCCGACGTGCACGCCCATGGCGCCCGAGCCCGCTTCCAGCGCGCTCACCGCGATCTGCCCGGGCCGCAGTGCGTCTAGGCTGCCAGACGTCACGCCTAGGTCCAGGACCCGGCCGAGCGGCCCGTCCGACACCGCCTCGCCGTAGACCGGCTCGAGGTCCGGGTCGGTGGCGGCCACGCTGACCGGTGTCACGCCCGCCGCAGCGCGTACCCCGGGCAGCGCCCGGACCTGCCGCACCGCCCCGGCGTTAAGACCGGACCCGGAGATCACCCGGTCGGCGGTCACGGTGCTGCCCGCCTGCGCCGCGGTGGCGTGCGCGATCGAGGCGTCGGCGAAGTAGACGGCGCCCACCATGGCGACCGCCAGGGCCACCGGGATGACGGCCGAGGCGGTGCGGCGCGGCTGCGCCGAGATCGCGGCCAGCGCGAGCCGGGCCGACGGCCCGCCCACGGCCCGGGCCGGCCGGGCCAGCCAGGCCGCGAAGGCCACCAGCACCGGGCCGAGCAGCGCCACCGCCACCATGCACGTCAGCAGCAGCGGAAACGCCAGCGCGAGCTGCCCCGCCGCGCTCTTCTGGCCGAACGTGAACGCCATCAGGGTCCCGGCGCCGCCCGCCGCCCCCAGGCCGAGCAGGATCCGAACGGGGCTGGGCCATTTGCGCTCGGCAACGGTTTCCCGCAGCGCCTGCGCCGGCGACGTGCGGCCGGCCCGGCGCGCCGCGATCTGCCCGCTCAGCACGGCGACGATCACGCTGACGCCGCACGCGACGAGCAGCAGCCACGGGCTCCGCCACGCGGCCGAATCCGCGGGCAGCATCTGGTGCGCGGCCAGCGCGCGCACGCCGAGCCCGCCCAGCGCCACGCCGGGCAGCCAGCCGAGCGCGCCGCCGGCTATCCCGCACACCGCCAGCTCGGCCAGGATCGCCCGCCGGACCTGGCCGCGGGTGGCGCCGACCGTGCGCAGCAGCGCGAACCGGCGCCGCCGCAGGCTGACGGCCAGCCCGGTCGTGGCGGCCAGCACGAACAGCGAGATCGTCACGATCGGCGGGATGAGCGCCGCGCCCAGCACCTGGCCGTCGGACCGCTCGACCGCCGCGTTCAGGTCCGCCACGTCCCCGCGGGCCGGACCGGTCGCGATCGTGTAGCCCCGGTCCCCGTGCAGGGCCGCGCGGATCCGCCCGGCCAGCACGCCCGGGGAAACCCCGGGCTTGGCGGTCACCGCGACCAGGTCCACGTCACCCGGCCGGACCACGCCGCCGGGGAAGCCGGACTCGCCCGCGGTCGCCGCCACGCCGGGCACCCGGGCCAGCTGGCCGGCCAGCCCGGCGGGGACGCCCCGGTAGGCCGGCAGCGGCAGGCTCTGCCGCGCGTCGTCGCCGTGGCCCACGGTGACGTGAAGGGTGGTGTCGCCGGCCACCACGACGCTCGCGCCGGCCAGCCGCCCGGCGGGCGCCGACGTGTCCCCCAACGCGACGGAGAGCGCGGCGACCGTCAGCGCGGCCGCGGCGGCCGAGGCGACCACCGTGCCGATCAGCGGGCCGGGGCTGCGCCGCACCCCGGCGAGCATCCAGCCGCGCATCAGGAACGCTCGCCCAGCTCGTGCAGCACCCGCGCCACCACGGCGGGCTCAGGATCGGCCAGCACCCGGTCCACCCGGCCGTCGTGCAGGAACACGGCCCGGTCACAGAACCGCGTCACCTGCGGGTCGTGCGTGACGATCACCACCGTCGTCCCGTCCGCGGCCCCCCGCAGCAGCCGCAGCACGCCGACGGCCGTGTGCGGGTCCAGCGCCCCGGTCGGCTCGTCGGCGAAGATCACCTCCGGCCGGGTGATCAGCGCCCGGGCGATCGCCACCCGCTGCTGCTGGCCGCCGGAGAGTTCGGCGGGCCGCCGCCGCAGCTGGCCGCCGCCCAGCCCCACCCGCGCCGCGGCCAGCTCGATATCGGCCCGCCCCGCCCGGCGGTGGTCCAGCCGGAGCGGCAGCGCGATGTTCTCCTCCACCGTCAGCTCGGGCAGCAGGTTGAGGTCCTGGAAGACGAAGCCGACGCGCTGCCGCCGCAGCACCGCCTGACGGCGCTGGGAGAGCCCGGCCAGGTCGGTGCCGCACAGCCGGACCGTGCCGGCCGAGGGCCGCTCGAGCCCGGCCGCGCACTGCAGCAGCGTCGACTTGCCCGACCCGGAGACGCCGAGCACCGCGGTGAACGAACCCGCGCCGAACGACAGCGACACCCGGTCAAGGGCGGGAATCGTGCGCCGCCGCCGTCCATAGCGCTTCGTCACATCGGTCAGCACCACAGGGGTGCGCACTGCGGGAACCGAGGTCTGTTCAACCTTCTCAGCGGTGTCAGTAAGCATGTATCCCAGCGTGCCGGCCAGGCCCGTTCGGCCCAATGGTGCCGCCCGCCAGGTTCGCGGTGGGGCTAACCCCCGCGACCTCAGCCGAGGCTCATCCGGTCCGGCCGCCTGCTCCCGCTCATCACGTACCTGACCAGGCTGACCAGCACGTGCTTGACCGAGTCCCGGTCGCGCGCGTCGCACAGCACGATCGGTATCCCGGGGCTCAGGCTGAGCGCGATCCTGATGTCATCCGGGTCGAACCGGGGCGCGCCGTCGAAGCAGTTGACCGCGACGATGAACGGCATCCCGTGGTGCTCGAAGTAGTCGATCGAGGCGAAGCAGTCGGCCACCCGCTGCGTGTCGGCCAGCACCACGGCGCCGATCGCGCCGATGGACAGCTCGTCCCACATGAACCAGAACCGCTCCTGGCCCGGCGTGCCGAACAGGTAGAGCACGAGCCGCGACGGGAAGCTGATCCGGCCGAAGTCCATGGCCACCGTGGTGGTGGTCTTGGCGCCCACGCCCCGGGTGTCGTCGATGCCGACGCTGCGGTCGCTCATCGGCTCCTCGGTCCGCAGCGGCCTGATCTCGCTGATCGCGCCGACCAGGGTGGTCTTCCCCACGCCGAAGCCGCCGGAGATGAGGATCTTGGCGGTCGACGGCGCGCCGTCAGAGTGATTCAAGGCCATCGAGCACCATCCTCAGTAGGCGCTGGTCGGTTGCCGGCTGCTTCTGCGTGGACAGGACCCCGACCAGTCCCTCGCTGATGAGGTCGCCAAGCAGGACTCGCACCACCCCGAGCGGGAGGTCGATTTCCGACGTCAGGTCGACGATGGGCGTGGGCCGGCGGCACATGCTCAGGAGCCGCCGGTGCTCGGGCCCGGGCCGGAAGTGCACCGGTATCCGGTCGCTGGTCGCGACCACCACGTCGATCAGGTCGAACGACTCACCGCCGCTCGGCAGCGTCCGCCCCTTGGTCAGGGCATAGGGCCGGACCACCGGCCCGGCGTCCCGGTCGAACCAGCGGTCCTCAGAACCGTCGTGCCGGGTCACTCGGCGGCGATTTCCTGGTCAGGAAACCTCGGCTCGGTGGCGAGGTACTTGCCCATCCGCCGCACCAGCATCGCCATCTCGTAGGCGATCAGGCCCACGTTCGCGTCCGCGGCGGTCAGCACGGCCAGGCAGGTCCCCCGGCCGGCCGCCATCACGAACAGGAAGGCGGAGTCCATCTCGATGATAGTCTGCCGCACCTGCCCGGCCCGGAAGTGCTGGCCGGCCCCCCGGGCCAGGCTCTGCAGCCCCGCGGCCAGGGCGGACAGGTGCTCGCTGTCCTCGGGCGCGAGGCCCCGTGACGCCGCCACCACCAGCCCGTCCCGGGACAGGATTAGCGCCTGCTGGACGTGCTCGACCTGATCGACGAGGTTATCCAGCAGCCAGCTCAGCTGTCCGGTCGTATCAGTCTGTGCCATTCCCCAGCCTCGCTATCAGTCAGTCCCCGTACCCGGCACGCCCTCGGGATCGTCGAGATCATCCATCCGCCCGCGCCGCCACCCCTGCTGCATCATCGTCAGCATGCTCCGGGTCGCTTCCGGCGACCGCGCGCCGAACCAGGGCTCATCGTCCGGCGGGTCCTGAGGCTCCTGCGGGTCCGCGTCGCTCTGGGCGCGCAGCTGCGGTGCCATGTTGGCCTGCGGAACCCGGATCGGCATCCCGAGGTGGCTACCCGACGGGGGCGCCGGGGGCGCGAACAGCGCCGGGGGCGGTGAGGGCGCAAAGGGCACTGAGGGCGCCGGGGGCGCGAACAGCGCCGGGCCGGCCGCCGCGGCCTCGGCCGGCATCGTGATCGGCCCGGTCTCCCACGGTGCCATCGGCCATTCCGCCTCCCCGGTCCGCGCACCCGGGCCGGGACCCGCCAACCCCGTCGGCCCCGCCTCGACAGCGGGCGGCGGCAGCCGGTGCCGTCCGGTCAGCGACCGCGGCCCGCTCTCGACCGGCCGAGAGCGGGCCCAGGGAGGAGCTGCCCGGCTGGCCTCTTCCTGCCGTACCACCACGCCGAACGGCATCAGCACCACGGCCATGGTGCCGCCGTACATCGACCGGCGGAGCGAGACCTTGATGGCATGCCGGGCCGCCAGCCGGCTGACCACGAACAGCCCGAGCTGCTCGCTGTGCGCGAGGTCGAACGCGGGCGGGCTGGCCAGCCGCGCGTTGATGTCGTCGAGCTCGTCGGGCGACATCCCCAGGCCCCGGTCCTCCACCTCGGCGACCAGGCCGGTGCCCACCCGTTCGGCCCGGACCTCGATCCTGGTGTTGGGCGGGGAGAACGCCGCGGCGTTCTCGATCAGCTCGGCGATCAGGTGGATCACGTCGCTGACCGCGTTCCCGGCGATGAGGTCGTCCGACTCGCTGGTCACGTCGACCCGGACGTAGTCCTCGACCTCGGCCACCGCGGCCCGCAAGATGTCCACCGCCGGCACCGGGTCGCGCCAGCCGCGGCCGGGCACCGCGCCCGACAAGATGATCAGGCCCTCGGCGTGCCGGCGCATGCGGGTGGTGAGGTGGTCGAGGCGGAACAGGTCGGCGAGCGCGCCCGGCTCGCTGGTCCGCCGCTCCATCGAGTCCAGCATCCCCAGCTGCCGGTGCAGCAGGGACTGGTTGCGCATAGAGATGTTCAGGAAGATCTGATTGACTCCCTTGCGCAGCCGGGCCTGGTCTACGGCGGCCTCGACGGCCGCGGCCTGCACGGTGCCGAACGACTCCGCGATCCGCGAGACCTCCTGGATGGTGCTGGTGGCCGGCGGCGGCGACTCGGCGTCTACGTCCACGTCGTCGCCCCGCCGCAGCCGTTCGACGACCCGCGGCAGCCGTTCGTCGGCCATGCCGCGGACGCTGTCGTTCAGCCCGGTCAGGTCCCTGGTCACCTTGCGGCCGAACCACACCAGCAGGAACACCGAGGCCACCACGGCCACCAGCCCCAGCCCTCCGGCCAGGACAGCCTCGGTGACCAGCCGATCGCTCCGCGAGGCGCTCAACGCCGTCAGCTGGTTACCGTTGTCGAGCTGGGCCTTCTCCATGGCGCCCACCAGCGCCTGCGAGACCGACTGCAATTGACCGCCAGTCACCGGCACGGCGCGGCCCGGGCTGGCCAGGATCCGGTTTTCCATGGTCTGGAACTGCTGGTAGGGCGGCGAGTTCTCCATGCTGACGTACCCGGCGCTCAGGTCGGGCGTCATCAGGGCCAGGGCCTCGTTCATGAGCTGGCGCCGGTTCGCCACAGTGCTGGCGAACAGGGTCCGGGCGGCCTCGCTCATCTGGCCGTGGTTGAGCAGCGCGCCACCCACCAGCGCGAGCTCCCGGGTGGTCATCTCGAACGCGTACCCCGAGTCCGAGGCGCCGACCGAGATCGCCGTCAGCGAAGCCCCCCGGTCCTGGACCGACGTGTCGAAGTAGAGGAAGAGGTGGTCGACGATACTGTCGTAGACGACGAACGCGTCCGTCGGGCTCATCGCGCCGGAATCGATGGCCGCCCGGGTCTTCCCGAGCCGTCCGAGCTCGGTGAACAGGGTGTTCAGCTCCGACCTGGATTGAGCGGAGAGCAGGCCCTGCTGGGTGTTCAGGGCGGCCCGGACCGCCGGGATCTCCCGGTCCACGAGGTGCCTGGCGGTGAGCATGGACGTCTTAGGAGCCGTCCCACCGCCGATCAGCCAGAGATAGGACTGCACCCGCTCCTGGGGCAGCCCGACGATCAGCCCTTCGACCCCCGAGGCGATGGCCTTGGCGGCCACGTTGTACTCGTGGTCGCTGATCGCGTTGCTGACCGTGATGCTGGCCGCGAAGCCATACAGCGCCAGCAGGGAGACAAGGGGCACGGCGAACATGCTGATCAGGAAGACCCTGATGGGCCGTGAGCGGACGGGACGCTTGACCGCCATTGCGCCTCACACAAGAGAGAGTAGAGAGGCACGGAGGGAGGCGCCTGTCCGTCCGCCCGCGAAGTACGCCAGCCAGATCCTCGCCCGACATCTCCACCCGGCGGCCGCCGGTCCCCCCGGCGTGACCAAACCATGACTTTTAACTAGTAGGACTTTCCGGACCGTAACACCGATATATGTGCGTATGTGGGGTTAATTCCGAGATTCGTTAGGAGACCGCGACCTCCGGTCACGCTGGCCACGCGGCCCTACGGCCTGCTCCGGCTGTTGGCAAAAGTCGCGATGTTGTTGACATCTGACGGGTGATGGCCATGATTTGGGGGATGGAGAACAAGGATGTTCGGAGCCGCGCTGGCTCCACCCGCCGCGCGTTCCTGTCCGCCTCGGCCGTCACCGCGGTCGCGGCGCCTCTGCTCAGCGGTACGGCCCTGGCCGAGACCGACCCCGCGCTCAGCCGCCAGGCCCCAGATCCCGCACTGCGTGCAATGCTGCGCGACATCGACCCCGACCGGATCAAGGCGACGATCCTGAAGCTGGTCAGCTTCGGCACCCGGCACACGGCGTCCAGCCAGACCGACCCGAACCGCGGCATCGGCGCGGCCACCACCTGGGTGTTCGAGCAGATGCAGGCGGCCGCGGCCGCCTCGTCCGGGCGGATGACCGTGCAGAGGCAGACGTTCACGCAGCCGGTCGCGTCTAACATCCCGGTGCCGACCACGATCACCAACGTGATCGCGACGCTGAAGGGCACCGCGTCCCCGGAGCGGTTCTACGTGATCACCGGCCACCTGGACTCCCGGGTGACCGACGTGCTGAACTTCACCAGCGACGCGCCCGGCGCCGACGACGACGGCTCCGGCGTCGCGGTCGTACTCGAGCTCGCTCGAGTCTTCGCCACCCATCAGTTCCCCGGCACCCTGGTGTTCGCCACCGTCGCCGGGGAGGAGCAGGGCCTGTACGGTTCGGCCTTCATGGCGGCGCAGATGGCGGCGGCCGGTGACGACGTGCAGGGCATGTTCAGCAACGACATCGTGGGCGCCAGCCAGGCCTGGGACGGCACCCGGCCCGACCCGCACACCGTCCGGCTGTTCGTCGAGGGCATCCCGACCGCGGCGACCCCGGCGCAGATCTCCCTCATGCAGTCGGTCGGCGGCGAGAACGACGGGAAGACCCACCAGCTGGCCCGGTTCGTCACCGACGTGGCCCCGTCCGGGCTGACCGGCATGCACGTCCGGGTTATCTGGCGGCGCGACCGGTACCTGCGCGGCAGCGATCACCTCTCGTTCCAGTCGCGCGGCTACCCGGCGGCCAGGTTCACCGAGCCGCGGGAGAATTTCAACCACGAGCACCAGGACGTCCGGGTCGACGGCGGCGTGCAGTTCGGCGACCTGCCGCAGTTCGTGGACTTCGACTACACCGCGCGGGTAGCCAAGGTGAACGGCGCGGCCCTGTGGGCGCTGGCGACCAACCCGTCCACGCCCAAGAACCTGCAGATCCACACGGCGCCGCCGCCCGGCCTGCCCGGCACCAACCTCACCGCCCTCAACTGGGACGCCAATCCCGAACCCGACCTGGCCGGGTACGAGGTGGTGATGCGCGAGACCACCGCGGCGGACTGGACCAGCGCGATCGGCGTCGGCAACGTCACCTCCGTCACGCTGAACATCTCCAAGGACAACGTGCAGTTCGGCCTGCGCGCCATCGACACGGCCGGCCACCGCAGCCCGGCGGCCTTCCCGCAGGTAGTCAACTAGCCGCGCCCCGGGCCGGGCCCGCGGTGCCGATTCCCGGCGCGGGCCCGGCCTGATGGTACCGTTCGCAGGATGCCGCCTATCTGGATAGGCCTGACGATCGCGTTCGTTTCCGCAG
>Ga0307312_10001848_pt1 | contig 11026 bp, 10 predicted proteins | sample ER_DNA_202_FD_194489 | JGI IMG/M metagenome (GOLD analysis project Ga0307312, IMG submission 194489) | Bulk soil microbial communities from the East River watershed near Crested Butte, Colorado, United States - ER_DNA_202 | ecosystem: Environmental > Terrestrial > Soil > Floodplain | place...
TTGGATCAAGGGATATTTTTTTACTTTTGCTGTCCACTGTTATGCCGCAATTGTCTACCGAAACATGAAGCATCAGTTTCTTTGATTTTCGGACAGTATATTAATATTAGTATAACGACTTATGTCATGAACAAATTTTGAATTCTACTGATAATCTCAAGGGGTTTCAAGTAAAATTTAATTTATGTTAAATTTCTAATTTTGAGTAATGATTCTGAGCCGATATTGGTTTATATTTTCTATTATCAATATGGTTTCATTTATTATTTGTCTTGAATTCTTTATTTTGCATGAGTACAATAATTTTGATTCATACATATATGGACAAACTGCTTTTAGTAATTCATCATCCGGTTTAGTTGATAAATCGACAAATGCATCTTTTAATGCTGAAGGAACAATTAACACTATTTTGTTTTCTCAAGATACATCCAACAATACAAAACCATTAGTCAAAGATATCAATACAAATCACTCTTCGAAATATCTTCTAGGTGGAAATGGAGGTTGGACGTCTTGAATGATAATTTAACTTATTTCAAAAGCAACTTTACAATGATAGATACCGGCGGACACGATATTCACTTTCACACAATTGTTTATAAGCCAGGTTCAACTCAACCACTCACTCAAGACCAACAAGGAAAACCGGGGATTTTGTTTAGATATAAAAACAATAATACTGCAGGTTTTAATAGTTATGTTGATATCTATACCAACGGCGTTTTGGAATGGGAAGGCGTTCCTATAAAAGTAACTCTCATGAATGAAAAAGTAATTATGATGGATATCAAAGATAAAAAAACGGTAGAGCACTTTTTGAAAAACCCCATATATGGCTTGATAAATTCTGTCGATCTGATCCATCAATAACCTTTGTTCTCCAGTTATTATATTATGACTCACACACCAAACTAAGTGAGTACTACCTCTAATTTTCTATTTTTGAGGGCATTTTTTATTTCCAATGCAATTCTTCTACCCATACTCATGCCATTTTGGAATAAGAAATCAGAGTATTGTGATCCAGAAACATATAGATTTGTTCCAGCAACAATTCTTGCAGAAAATTCAAAAGTAATGAATCTTGCATCCTTAGTATAGACTCCTTCCAAACAAAAAGGTCCAGGAATTCCAGGAGGGACTAGTTTTTCGGAAGCCTGTACAAAATTTTCCCCCATTTCGTATACGCCCTCAAGAAGTGATTCTCTGAGGACTAGAGGGATATTCCCTACTACGTTGTATGTAGGTTCTATAGGAACATTAAGTTGATGTTTTGATGGGATGCGAGAAATACCATCAATATCAGATTCATACCTCCTATCAACTCCCATGAACTCGATCTCACCCGAGATTGGAGAATAAAAGAAATGAAGGTAGACAGGAACTCCCCTTACATATTCCTGAATATAAAGCGAATTTTCATCAGTAACAATCTTATCATTTAAGAGTTTGTTGTATCCTTCGTCAAAACCCTTCTGATCAGACGTCAGAAAATATCCTTTGCCACCAGCAGCTCCGTGTAACTTTACAATACAAAGATCATTTATTTCACTTTTAGATTTTATCGTTCTTGGTATTTGTAATTTTGATTCTAACATCAGTTTTTGTTTAAGATTTCTATCTGCTTCCCATCTTAATATAAATTTATTACCAAAAAAAGGTACATTAATACTTTCTATTTCTTCAGAACTTAAAGAAGAAATTAGAGTACCGTGAGGTATAAGAATACAATTCAATTTGTTCAATCTGTTCTGAATATCTGACTCTAAAATATCCCGAAATTTGTCAACTAATATCACATGATCAATAAAACCAAATCTATTGTACACATGATACCTCTTTTTTTCCGTTATCAGTAGAGTCTCAAATCCTTCATCCTTTGCTCCTTTTAAAACCTGAAGAGAACAGTGAGACCCGAGAGTTCCTATAATTTTTCGCAAATTGTATATCGTAAAGCACTACTACGCCTAGGAAATTAATATTATTCGAAATTCAGTTTGTTTGTACAAGAGAATCCAGTTATTTCTTTGCAAATGTCAGAAATTCTGCTATCAATTTAATGACGAAGCCTATTCCGCCCACGATACCAATGCCCAACAGTACCAATCTGAGGTGGGTCATATAGTCATCTTTGCTGGTTTTCTTTGCGAGCTTTAATACTTGAATTATTTCCGACACTTTTTGTTGTACAATAGACAACAATTTACATTTTATCCATTATTGGATTATTTGAATATATCGTTATTGAAGTATATCCCTATTGGATAGAAAATGTGCTGAACAACGTCTGGACATGACAATACACTTTCTATGGCCAAAAAACAAAAATTACCAACCCAAATCTGCATTTGAAATTTGTATTTCGACATAGTTATAAGATGTGTAAGTTGTCATCGTTATTCCACTATTGACTTCTGACTAGAGTCATAACATAGTCTTTGAATAGTCTGGAAACAAAAATTTGTTACGAGGATATTTAGAAGTAATTTTAATGTATTATTTCGTTATGGTATAAGATATATTTTTTAAAGAGCAGATTTTCTGTAAATCTCAGCTCATGATTGGTTAAATTACTTAGTAAAAATACGCTCCTTCTCTGTCCTTTGCATCTCTACAAACGTTTCAGTATTTTGGACTCCTTCAATTTTTCCAATTTGTTTTATAACAACATTGTGAAGTTCCTCGAGGGTTGTAGCACTGATAGTCACCAAGATATCGAACCTACCAGTCACTTCAGAAATAGATATTATTTGAAATATCTTCAATAATGCAGCGTGAATTTCCTCTTTTAATTTTGGGTCCCTATTTATCCCAACTACGGCCTTGACATTAATCCCTAAAAGAGGCTCATTCACAATTATCGTAGATTTTTGGATCAAATTTCTTTTGTAAAGTCGCTTAATCCTACTGTACAAAACTGATGAATTTGTAGATAATAATTTACTCAATCGAGGTACTGAAATATTAGCATTCTTACATAGTTCTGACAATATTTTCATATCTAGATCGTCAAATTTTTGCAATATCTAGTCAATAATAATCATGAGTATTAATAAATGTAGTTTTTAATTCAAATGGTGTATGATTACATATTCCAACCAAGTAACGTGACTACAATAATGACAATCAGTTCCAAAATTGTATTTGTATCATCGAAATCTGATGACAAACTTTTAGTTAAATAGTATTAATACAGAAAATCCCAGCTAATACATCCTAGCTTCCTACCAACTTAAAAAAAACTATATATATTTAAGAAGCCATATTTAGGCTCACCTAATGCTACTCCCATCAGAAATTGAATCCAAATTATTAATTCCTGCAGTAAGAGCAATATTATCAAAGGAGCTGGTAATTGAAAAGGGGCTGAAGGAAGAGGAGGTAGCTAGAATGCTAGGAATTACTCAGGCAGCAGTAAGCAACTACCTAAGGGGTACGCGTGGTGATAATGAATTAATATCAAAACTTATGTCACTAAGTGAAATCATGAGTATGATAAAAGAAATAAGTGATGATTTATCTACCAATAGAGCATACACTGCAAAAACATTATCAAAATTTATAGCTCTCTGCAATTATATGCGTTACTCGCTTATCATATGTGATGCTCACCATAGCCTTGAAAGAAATATTGATGAAAAAGTATGCGAACAATGCAAGGTTACCTTGACTGGAACCCAACAGTAATTAGGTAAATAAAACTAGATTTCTATTTGTTCTATTGTGTACGGACCATATTCAATACAATAGAAATTACTTCTGATCCTTTCAGTGTTCCTACCGATCCTTTATTTCCCCATGATTCCGTAAAGCGTTGACTTCCATCACTTTTGATACCATTGCCTGATACCAACAATGGAATTGGATCATCCGTATGTGACTTTCTTATACAAGGAGTAGAGTGATCCCCTGAAATAACCACTATATGTTGTTTGGTTACGCATTTCAAAAACACACCAAAGAAGTTTTCATCTATCAATTCAATATTAGATTTTTTACCCAATGCGTCGCCATCGTGTCCATATTCATCAGGTCCTTTTATGTGAACATATACAAGATTATATGAGTTAAGAATTTCCGCAACCTCTTTTCCTTTTTCTTCATAATCATCAATTTTTTGTGAACGAAATATATCCATCCCAAGTATTTTGGCTATACCAATTTCTACAGGCATATCTACTAGACAGGAAGTAGAAATTCCATACTTCTCATTAATTGGTTGAAGGAAGGGAACAGCATTGCCAGCGTCGCGCAACAATATTACGCTCATTGGTTTCTTATTATTTGAAATCCGATTTAGATTTACTGGATGCTCCTTCAACAAAGAAATAGATTTACGAGTAAATTCATTGACAATTTTTGCTGAAAAGATCGATGATTCAAAATTGTCTTCTGATTGAGACTCCTGAACAACCATAGCTTCAACATCAGTTTTGGCAACACCTATTCCATTTAATTTACCATATGCAGGATCGGTATTAGTTATATTATCAGAGAGATATTTTTTGTTATGTCTAAATTTAATAATTACACGGTGAGAGATAGTCGGCGTTATTTTAACTGAAACGTCTGGATCATCAAATTTAACATTTTCTTCCAAAAATGCACAGATGCTGTTTGCTTCCTGCTTGAGTATATCACGACCCGCGCGCCTATCGATTATTCTATTACTATCTAAGGTTGCAAAATTACCTCTTAAGGCAAGATCCCCGTCGCAAAAATCGACCCCGCAGCCAATTATTTCTATTATGCCCCTTCCGGCATATTTTTTTCCCTGAAAATCATAACCGAGCATATTGAATACAGCGATATCTGATTGAGGAGAGATACCCTTCCCTACGCTTATCACCTGACCCATTTTCCCTTTTCTTGCCAGTGAATCAATATTTGGGGTTTTGGCGGCCTCCAGCGGGGTCTGACCATTCAAGCTTGGATTTGGAAGATCACCTATTCCATCAAGTAGAACGTACAATATTCTTAAATCTTGATTATCAGACAATGTTGAAACTGATAAATAACCATGATTTATCTGTAATGTCAAAACATATAGAAAGTCTTCTTTCGAAATTTGTTATACAAAGAATTAAAAAGTACTAGTAGATTACGTGAAGACAAATTGAGAATAATGGCCGTTGGAAGTAGAATTTTTGTAACAAGCTTTCAACTTGCCGGTGTTGAAGGTATTAAGGTAGAGTCGGCCTCCGAAGCTCTTGAACATATCAACAGTTTAGATAACGTTAGCGATGTAGGACTTGTTCTTATAAGTGAAGACATTGGAAAGGATATTCGGACTCAACTCACGAATATCAGAGCCAATCGTCCAATTCCATTAATTTTCGAATTACCTGCACCTGGTAGCACTAAGGAAAATGTGGATTATAGGGCCTTACTAAAGCAGATCTTAGGAGTGTGAATCGGTTTTCGATATTCAATTATAATGTAATGTAAAAAACAACTGTGAATCTCATCTATGATAAATATCTCATTTTGACGTAATACATCATTATCAGATTTATCCAAGGGCAAACGTATAATCTATATTTCGAATAAAATAACGGTACCAATTGATATCCTTAGCACTACTTGGCATTATACTGGCAATCAATTTTGGCATCCTAGCTTGTTGGACGTATTTTCTTGTTTTAATTTCATGGTCTATTTCAAAGTCTCCAAAGTTAGAATGGACAGCCAGATATCGAATAAAATCAAAACCAAAAGTAAGCATAATTGTTCCGGCAAGGAATGAAGAAGGAACTATATTAATTTGTCTACAGTCTTTGTTATCGCAAGATTACGACAACTATGAAGTAATCGCTATCGATGATTCATCTACAGATAAGACCCCATCAATTATTTCAGAATTATCTGAAAAAAATCATCGACTGATAGCAGTAAAGGCTCCTTCTAAACCAGAAGGTTGGATTGGAAAGAATTGGGCATGCTTTCAAGGGTACCAAAAATCATCTGGAGAAATTCTTTTGTTTACTGATGCTGATACTGTGCACAAAACTAATTCATTGTCATCCGCAGTTAATACAATGATACATGGTCAGCTTGATGCACTTACGCTGGTCCCTAAGCTCATATGCTACGACATAATTACAAAATTTACATTACCTGTATTGTCTATTTTTCTGCATTCAAGATATTCGCCACTTCGTGTAAATAATCCAAAGAACAAGATTGGATATTTTTTTGGTAGTTTTTATCTCATATCTAAAAAAAATTATGAAAAAATTGGTACACATGAAAAAGTTCGTCAAGAGTTAGTTGAGGATGGAGCACTAGGACGTAGAGTAAAAGAACAAAAAATGAAATTAAGGTTGGTCAGAGGTGAAAATTACGTGGAGGCGGTATGGGCACGGGATCCGAGTTCATTATGGCATGCATTGCGCCGAATAATTATCCCATTACATTTACAAAAGAAAAAATCGGCAATGATGGTTACAGCTTTTATCTTTTTTATTCTGCTAGAGCCATTTCTAATTTTACCCTTTACTTTACTTTATTTTGGTGATTTTTTACTAGGAGGTGTTCTGCTAACTATCAATTTAGTAACAATTTTTCTTTTGCTTACCTGCAGTGTGGTACAATCTCATTTCGGTCTTTTACAAAAATCGATTTATGGTCTTGGTTTTGTCCTAGGATGTACTGTAATAACTCTTTGTTTCTTAATATCTGCTTTCGATTCAAAAGGAAATAAAGTAGTAAAGTGGCGAGATAGAAGTTACTTTATCGATACAAAACAGCATCCATTTCATCTATGAAACAAATGCGACATGGTCGGAATAATTCGGCTGTGACTCGCATGAGTCTTAAATTTTTTTGTTTGCAATTTAATATAACTGTCATTAAACTACGTAATTAAAGCTAATAGTATAGGCCTTAAAACAAATTATTAATAATAAAGCTTGTCAATAATAATAAGACATTGAAATCTCAGATGGATGGAATAGATCTGTCGACAACGAATGAAATTGCACAGAGAATACAGAATTTTCCGATTGCAAAGGGAGAAATTTTTGAACTTATTAAGAAATATGACACAAAATCACTTTGTACCATAGCGAAAATAAATAGGGACATTTGTAAAAACGGTCCAATCACGTATTCCAGAAAGGTATTCATAAACTTGATTAATCTCTGCAGAGATACCTGTTCTTACTGTACTTATAAAAAGGAGTTATCGGACCTTGATTTATCGATTCTTACAAAAGATCAAGCAGTACACATAGCAAGGTTAGGTAAACGTCTAAAATGTACAGAGGCCTTAATTGTTACGGGTGAAAGGCCGGAACAAAAATATCCGGAATTTAAGGAATGGTTGAAAAAATACGATTGTTCATCTACGACTGAATATATAGAACAAATAAGTAATTTGATTTTAGAAGAAACAGGACTACTACCACATACTAATGCAGGAACTTTGAATTATGATGAGCTATCGGTACTCAAAAAATCTAATGTAAGTCTTGGATGCATGTTAGAGACAGCTAGCGATAGACTTTCTGGCAAAAATATGCCACATGAATTTGCCCCTAGCAAAAATCCAAAAGCCAGAATTAGAGTTCTCGAAAACGCAGGTAAATTAAAGATCCCAATCACAACAGGATTACTTATAGGTATTGGGGAAACGTTAGAAGAAATAATTGACTCATTGATTGTTATTAGGGAAATCAATCAAAAATATGGAAATATTCAAGAAATTATAATGCAGAACCATGTACCTAAATCTAATACTAAAATGAGGAACTTTTTACCACCATCACATGATTTATTTTTGCTCACGATTTCCTTAGCAAGGATCATTATGCCACATATGAACATTCAGGTTCCACCCAATCTTAGTCCTAATCTTTATTCCACCTACATCAATGCTGGAATTAATGACTGGGGTGGCATATCTCCCTTAACAATTGATTTCGTAAATCCTGAATCTCCGTGGCCTGATATTAAAGATGTTAAACACGCTACTGAAAAGGCAGGTTATAGATTTAGAGGAAGACTTGCAATTTATCCGGAATTTCTTTTGAGCAAAAGGGACTTCATCCCAAAGAATCTCTGGAATTATATTACCCCACTATCTGACAGTAGTGGATTGGTCAAGGAGGAATTAAATTGATGCTTGAATCTATGTTGAAGGAAATTGATCCAGTTGTTTCAGACATATTAAGCCAATCACTGGATTCTAAAAATATTTCTACAAAACAAGCTGTTGAATTGTTAAACACAAAAGGGACCGAAATGGTCATGACTGCGATGGTGGCTGATTTGTTAAGGAGAAGAAGCGTTGGTGACAAGGTAACTTATGTTATCAATAGGAATATCAATTTCACTAATGTTTGTATCAAAAGATGTGGTTTTTGTGCATACAGCCGGGATTTTAGAAATGAGGAGAGTTATTTTCTCCCAATTTCAGAAGTTGTGAGAAGATCGAAAGAGGCATGGGAATTAGGGGCAACTGAAATTTGTATTCAAGCAGGATTACCACCAAGGATGGATGGTTTCTTATATGTTGATATATGTAAGGCGATAAAAAAAGAGTTACCAAATATACACATTCATGCTTTTTCTCCTGAAGAAATTTTGTATGGTTCTTGTAGATCAGGACTATCTGTTAGAGAATACTTGAGTATGCTAAAAGAATCAGGACTGGGAAGTTTGCCTGGAACAGCAGCAGAGATTCTTGATCAGGATCTACGGGATCTGATTTCTCCTGGTAGAATTTCAGTGGCTGATTGGATTAATGTGATAACATCAGCACATAAACTGAAAATTCCTACGACATCGACTATTATGTATGGTCATATAGAAACTTCGGAAAACAAGGCCAAACATTTAGAATTGATAAGATCCATTCAAAAGCAGACAAATGGGTTTACAGAATTTGTGCCATTGAGTTTTGTTCACAAAGAAGCTCCAATGTATCATAATAATCTTGTTAAGGGAATTTCACCAGGCCCGACAGGTCACGAGGTAATAAAGATGCATGCAATTTCAAGGATCATGCTCAACAACTTCATAAATAACATTCAAGTTTCATGGGTTAAGGAAGGTGCTAAAATGTCTCAACTACTTCTTGAAGCGGGAGTAAATGATTTTGGTGGCACGTTAATAAATGAAAGCATTTCCACCTCTGCAGGATCGGGCTTTGGACAAATAATGAAACCAAAGGAAATAAGATCAATTATAACGTCTGCTGGGAGGGTACCTGCGCAGAGAAACTCGGTTTACGGGATCATAAAAGTTTTTGACGGAAAGGACAATGAAGATGAAACTTTGTTAGATATGGCAGAAACATCACAATTCGGATCTTATCATGAATTAATTAAACTCGACAAATTCAGATACAACCATGCAAAATGAAGAGATAATTGCCTTGACTTGCTCTGAGCTTGAGCTAAATGTCAACTCACCTTCCCCGTTGATCGACAAACCAATCATTTATCTACGCTTGGCTGTTGTCGCACTTTTCTTTATAGAGTGATGGTCTATAAAATTATATTCGAATCTCTTTATAGTAACAAATTGATAATTCAAAAAAGTTGAACTATATCAGTTTAGGTAGCAATGAAAATTATTTTTTCACTTCTAGATTCATACAAGAATTTCACTACATTTAAGAATCTCAAGCAATCAAAATAGGAGCAATTGATAAACCTTGGAATTTTGATTTCTGGTAGAGGCAGCAATATGGAATCAATTCTAAATTTTCTTAAAGGTGAAGTGACTGACGTATATCCTAAAATAGTAATTTCCAGTAAACCAGAAGCAGAAGGTCTTAAAAAACCTTCAAAATTTGGAATTCCTACAAGCATAGTTTCAAATAATTTAAAAGGCTGGGATTACGATAAGGAAATAGTAAACATATTACAAAAATATGATGTAAATCCTGATAATGGGCTGGTATGTTTGGCAGGTTATATGCGTCTCTTAAGTCCAGAATTTGTACGAATATACAAGATGAGGATCATGAATATACACCCATCACTTCTTCCTTCATTTCCTGGGCTTAATTCCCAAAAAAAAGCATTGGATTATGGTGTAAAAGTAACGGGATGTACTGTTCATTTTGTTGATGAAGGATTAGATTCTGGACCAATTATCGCACAAAGACAAGTGGCAGTATTAGAGAATGATACATATGAAACACTATCAAACAGGATACTTGAACAGGAGCACATTTTATATCCTTCTTGTGTAAAGCTTTTTTCTGAAAAAAGGTTACTTGTTGAAGGTAGAAAGGTAATCTTTACTTAACCGTGATTAAAAAAAATGGATTGGAAAATACAGTAAAGCAAAAAAATGACGTTGTGAATTTTTAGAATATTTGAGCAAATTAATAGATGGAGTCCTAGTCTCTCAACAAATAAAACAAACAATCAGAAGTGAGGTGTCAGGTCTAATTAATAAAGGAATTCGACCTTGTTTAGCTACTATTTTAGTCGGCGATAATCAAGCATCTGCTACATATGTTAAGAATAAACAAACCGCGGCAAATAATATTGGAATATTAACAAGAGATTTCAAGCTACCAGAAACCATAAAGCAAGATGAGCTACTCAGTACCATAAATGAATTAAATAAAGATGAAAATGTTCATGGAATATTAGTCCAACTTCCATTACCACATCATATTGAAACATCAATAATCACTAATATGGTAAACCCCGAAAAAGATGTTGATGGTTTAACTTCTTATAATTTAGGTTTTCTCTTTGAAGGGACTCCAAAACTTATTCCATGTACTCCCTTAGGGATTCTGGAATTACTAGATTTTTACGAAATCGATGTTAAAGGCATGGATGTGGCAATCATAAATAGAAGTAATTTGGTTGGAAAGCCTTTGGGTATTTTACTAATGAATCGTGATGCTACTGTAACGTTTTTCCATTCAAAATCAAAAAATTTGGAAGATAAATTAAGAAACTTTGATTGTATCATAACAGCGGTTGGGAATCGACAAAAATTTACTCTCACATGCAAAATGATCAAAGAGGGGGCTGTAATTTTTGATGTAGGA
>Ga0307312_10001851_pt1 | contig 11017 bp, 14 predicted proteins | sample ER_DNA_202_FD_194489 | JGI IMG/M metagenome (GOLD analysis project Ga0307312, IMG submission 194489) | Bulk soil microbial communities from the East River watershed near Crested Butte, Colorado, United States - ER_DNA_202 | ecosystem: Environmental > Terrestrial > Soil > Floodplain | place...
ACCTCCGAACGCCGCCCACCTGGCCATGTACAAGAGCACGGCGACGGCACTGCACTGGCAGAACCCGACGCTCGACAACGTCGCCACCTGGGCGAACGCGAACGCCGGGGTGAAGATGGACGGCCCGTACAAGTGGGAGCCTCCCGTTCTGTGGTGGGACACGAGCAAGGCCGGCAGCGCGTTCGGCACCACAGCGGAGGAGGGCACCGAGTCGCCGCCCCCGCTGGAGAGTCTGCAGAAGTTCATCGGTCCTGCAGATCTCTGGCCGATCGGTTCCATCTGGAACTACCACGCCGGGAAAGCGAAGAGCGTCTTCGACAACCTCACCGTCTACACCAACGCGCTCACGTCTCGTTACGGCACGGCGACGGGCGCGGCCGATTACTCGAACAAGTCCGAGCTTCAGAACTACGAGAACGCCCGCTCGTTCTTCGAAGCGTGGAACTCTCATGAGTACACGCAGTCGTTCGGTGCGATCTTCTGGATGCTGAACAACGCGTGGCCGTCCGTCCATTGGAGCCTCTACGACTACTACCTGAAGCCCTCGGGGGGCTACTTCGGGACGAAGAAGGCCAACGAGCCGGTGCACATCGCGTACGACTACTTCACGAAGAAGGTGTTCGTCGTCAACTCGACGCTCACTTCTCGGAGCAACCTCACGGCGACCGCCACCCTCTACAACATTCCCAATCTGAGCGTTGCCTCCACAACGCAGGCGACGCTCAACGTGCCGGCGAACGCCTCGACGCCGGCGCTGACGATCCCTGCCGTTGCCGGCCTCTCCACCACGTACTTCATCCGGCTTCAGCTGAAGGACTCGTCGGGAGCGGTCGTGAGTAGCAACCTCTACTGGTACTCGACGTCGCCGGACGCATTGGCGAACAAGAGCAACTGGTACATGACGGCAACGAAGACCTCCGCGAACCTGACCGGCCTCAATACGCTGGCAACCAATCCGGGCGTCACCGCTCTCGTGACCAGAAGCGTGGCCGCCGGCACGGAAACGGCAACCGTCACGCTCCGCAACACGAGCGCGACGAACGTCGCCTTCTTCGTCCATCCGGAGATCACGGCCGGAAACGGCGGCAACGAGGTGCTGCCGGTGAACTACTCCGACAACTACCTCTCGTTGTGGCCGGGGGAATCAAGCACCATCACCGCCACCTACCACACGAGCGATCTGGGCGGCCGAGCGCCGTATCTGCGTGTGCACGGCTACAACGTCCCGGCAACGTCGACGGCCTTGCCGTAGCGTACTCCGAGCCCACCCCTAAGCTTTCTGATCATGGTTGCGGCGATGACCCTCGTGACAGGCCCTGCTCCCGAGATGGCGAACATCGCCCGGATGGCGCATGACGCGATCGAAGAGTGGCTCAAGGGCTACGACGGCTACCGGGGAACGATCGTCTTCACGGACGAGGATGCCGAGCGGGCGCGGATCATCACCCTCTGGGACACGGCTGCCGCCGAAGTGAGCTCACGCAAGGGGCGAACCGAGATGCGGAACCGCGTGGTGGAGGCAGCCGGGATGTCCATTGCCGGGGTCGAGCTCTACGACGTCCCGGTGTGCGAGGTCCTGTCGGCCTGAGCTCGGAGATCTTTCTCGAGACGGACCGGCTGTTGTTGCGGCGGTTCACCGAGGACGACGTGGAGAACCTCGTCGAGCTCGACAGCGATCCCGAGGTGATGCGTTTCATCAACGGCGGCCGGCCGACATCGCCCCAAGAGATCGAGAGCGACTTCCTACCGGCGTTCCTCGACTACTACGAGCGGTTCGCCGGTTACGGCTTCTGGGCCGCGATCGAGAAGTCGACCGGCCAGTTCGTCGGTTGGTTCCACTTCCGGCCGGCGAAGGACGCCGCTCCCGGCGAGGTGGAGCTCGGCTACCGGTTGCGCAAGGCCGCCTGGAGAAAGGGCTATGCGACCGAGGGATCGCGTGCGCTGATCGAGAAGGGCTTCACCGACTTCGGGGTCCAACGTGTCGTCGCGAGCACGATGGTCGTGAACGTCGCATCGCGCCGCGTGATGGAGAAAGCCGGCCTGAAGTTCGTCCGGATCTTCCATCAGGACTGGCCGGACAAGATCGAGGGCGACGAAGAAGGCGACGTCGAGTACGCGCTGCTGCGATCCGAGTGGGAACGCCGAGCTGACTAGATGGTGTCCCAGGCCACTTCTGCGTAGGCAGCGGCGATCGTCTCGAACGGCTCCTTGTGCAGCGGAACAATGACGTCGTCGATCTGATTGACGACCGCGACGCCGCGCGCGTTCGAGAGGAACACTCCCTCGAACGACGCGAGGTCCCCGAGTCGGACCGTTGCACGCCGCGACTGCAGGCCTCGCTCCGGCAGTTCTCGTTCGAGGAGCTGCATGGTGATCCCGTGCAGGTATGGCGCGTCGGGCCACACCACACCGGAATCGTCGAAGAAGCCGATGTTCGCGATCGCGCTTTCGGACACAACTCCCTCGTCTCCGGTCAGCAAGGCGTCGTCGAAGCCGTTGCGTCGAGCGAGTCGCGAGTAGTAACTCTGGCCCGTCGCAAGGTGCTTCAGATGCGCGTCGGGACGCTGGTAGCGCACGGACTGCAGCCTCTGCGGCGTGGACACCTCACCAGGCGGCTTGACGGTGACCATGATCGCCGGCTCCTCAGCGGACTCGAAGATGTAGACGCGGACCGATGCGTCGCCGAGGCCGCCGAGCGCGTGTCGAATGAGCGCAACGACTCGTTCGCGGTCGAGACCGGAATCGAACAGCTCCGCGTTCGCCGCCTCCAGCCTGTCTAGATGAAAGGCAAGGCCACGCGTACGGCCGGCGCGGACCTGCATCGCAGTGAAGTGACCATAGGCAGACGCCGTCGACCACAGCTGCTCGGCGTCGGCTTCACGTCCGTCGATCTCGATGCGCATTCCGTCTCAGGTCTGCGCGTAGGGCGCGGCCGTCATGTACTTGAAGCCGCTGTCGACCGCGAGCGTGACGATGACCGACTCGGGGCCGAGCTCTTCGGCCAGGCGTCGAGCGCCGACCACGTTCGCCCCACTTGAGACGCCCGCGAAGATCCCCTCTTCCTGGGCGAGCCGTCCCGTCATCTCGATCGCCTCCTCGTTCTGGATCACCGAAACCTCGTCGACGCGCGAGCGATCGAAGTGCGGTGGCACCAGCCCGGTCCAGCCCTGCATCGCGAACGACCCTCTCTCGCTGCCGCCGGTGATCGCCGCAGAGGCCGCGGGCTCGAGCCCGACGATGCGAATCCCGTCAACGTGCGCCTTGAGCGCCTCCGACACGCCCATGAGCGAGCTGGCGGTGCCGATGCCGTGGCAGAAGGCGGTGACGCGCCCCGACGTCTGCTCCCAGATCTCGCGCCCGAGCGTGTCCCGGAGGCCGGAGATGACGTACGGGTTGTTGAACTGGTCCGTCGCATAGGCGCCGGGCTCACGCGCCAGTTCGGCCGCACGTTTGACCATGTTTTCGATGTCCTGCGACGTGACGCGCCCAGGCCCCTCGACCGAGGGGATGACTTCGAGCTCCGCACCGAGGGCGCGCATGAGCTGCAGCCGCTCCTCGCTGAAGCAGTCGGCGATGACGATCCGCGCGGGGTAGCCCTTCGCACGGCAGACGAGGGCGAGTGCAGGCCCGGTACTGCCGCCGGTGTACTCGACGACCGTCGTCCCCGGCTCGAGGAGCGCGTCGCGCTCGGCGCCTTCGATCATCGAGAGCGCCAGCCGATCCTTCATTGAGCCCGTGGGATTCAAATACTCGAGCTTCACCCAGAGCTCGGCGCCGTTTGGAGGCGCGAGCGCCTTCAGGCGAACGAGCGGAGTGTTCCCGATCGTCGAGAGGACGCTCGTCTCGGACATCATTCCGATCCTAACGACGCGATACCGCGGGTTTTTCCCAGACCGACACGTGCCTGCGACTCTCGCTCGTGAACGGTTCGCGCTTCCACCCGCTCCAGCGGTCGCGCAGCTTCATCCCGGCAAGCTCCGCCATGAGATCGAGTTCCGCGGGCCAGGCGTAGCGGAAGGGAACCGAGAACCGCTCGAGCTTTCCGTCGGCGAGCCGGAAGTGATGGGACGTGAGGCCCTGCCGGGCGACGTCGTATTCGTCGATTCCCCATCTGGTCTCGCTCACGTGGAAGACGTGGAAGGTCTCCCCGGGCGGAAGCAGTCGCAGTCCGGGTACGCCTACCTCGATGACGAAGCAACCGCCGGGCTCGAGATGGGCGGCGACGTTGCGGAAGCACGCAACCTGGGCCGCCTGCGTCGTCAGATTCGAGATCGTGTTGAAGACCAGATACGCGACGGTGAACGTGCCGTCCACGGTCGTCGTCGCGAAGTCACCGATCGTGACTCCGATGTCTTCGCTGCCTTCTTTCGCTCGCAGCTTCGCGACCATCGCGTTCGACATGTCGATCCCGTGCACCGACACTCCCCGTTGCGCGAGCGGGACCGCGATCCTGCCCGTCCCGATTCCGAGCTCGAGCGCGCGTCCACTCGCCGCGAGCTCGGCGAGCAGGTCGACGACCGGTTCAACGACCGCCGGGTCGAACATCTCTCCGGTGGACTCGTCGTACCGCGCGGCGACGCGTTCGTCGAAGTAGCCGTCGTCGTGCACCGTCGGAATCTAGCGAACACCCGCGGCCAACACTTTCGACGGCATACTGCAAAGGATGTCGTCGCTGCGTGTGACGTTCCGACGCTGGCTCATCCGGGGCCTGAGCAAGATCCACTTGGCCGTCCAACGGCTCAGCCGGGGCCGACTTCTCAGCAGGGTCGCCGGAATGCCCGTGCTCTTACTCACGACGACGGGCCGCCGGTCCGGCAAAGCGCGCACGACACCTCTCACGTTCTTCCGCGACGGGCGCGATTTCGTGGTGATCGCGTCGAACGGCGGCGCGGACCGCGCTCCCGACTGGTCCCTCAACCTGAAGCAGGACCCGCGCGCGGTCGTGCAGATCGGTGCCGACGAGCTGACCGTGGAGGCTCGGGCCGCATCGCCTGAGGAGCGGGAGCGCTTGTGGGTCGGGATCACGGCGACGTACCCCGGCTATGCCGCCTATCAGCGAAAGACGACGCGCCGGATCCCGGTCCTGATCCTGACACCCAAGGAGTAGCCTTCAGGCGTGACTCGCGAGTTCGATCACGGACATGAGCCACGAGCCGAGGAGATCGCGTTGCATCAGCGATTCCTGACGCTGCAGGGGCAGATGGAGGCGGCCGAGGAGGAAGGAAACGAAGCGGAGGTCCGCCGCTTGCGTCCCCTGCTCGAACGTGCGCGGAAGCGTTGGCTTGCGGCGAACATCCGCGTCACCCGCGGCCGCTAGGTCGTCCGCGATGCTCTACACCCCGCACTCTCACGAGCCGCTCGAATCGCGGCCCTGGGATCCCGATGTGGCGCTGACCGCGATCCGGGAGATCGCCGCGGACTGCGAGGCGTCATTCGACTCCCCCTACTGGCCCGTGCATCCGCGCGACGACGACGGAACCGGGCCGTACACAACGGTCTATGAGGGCCCATCCGGCGTGATCTACGCGCTCGACCTCCTTGGCGGCCGCGGCCTCGTCGACACGACTCGAGACTATGTTCCAATCCTCGAGCAGCTGGTCGAGGTGTATCGCTCGAAACCCGAGTTCGAGCAGTGGAACCATCCGCCCAGCTTGTTGGGCGGAGAGACCGGGATCCTGCTCACGCTCCATCGGTTGGCGCCGTCCCCCGAGATTGCGAACCGGATCGCCGAGCTCGTCGCGGCGAACGTCGCCGATCCGCACCTCGAGTTCATGTGGGGCAGCCCGGGCACGATGCTCGCGGCGCGTGCGATCGACCGGCCTGACCTGTGGCGCCAGAGCGCCGACCATCTCCGCGACGCCTGGGAGGACTCGGGTCTTTGGACCCAGGACCTCTTCGGACGACAAGAGCAGTACCTCGGTCCGGCGCACGGGTTTGCGGGCTGTGTCCTGGCGCTTGCACACGAGCCGAGTGAGGAGCTGGACCGTCGCGCAAGCGACGCCTTCAGAAACTTCGCAGTCGAGGAGGACGGGCTTGCAAACTGGCCTGCGGGCGGCGGCGGGGATCTCGTCACCCGCCAAAAGGACATCCGCATGCAGTGGTGCCACGGCGCACCCGGGATGGTCGCCTCGCTTGCGGAGATCGCACCAGGCGACGACGAACACGAGCGCCTGTTACTGGCCGGCGGCGAGCTCACCTGGCGCGCGGGTCCGCTCACGAAGGGCGCGAACCTCTGCCACGGCACAGCCGGTAACGGTCTCGCGTTTCTGAAGCTGTTTCGCCGAACCGGCGACGAGGTCTGGCTCGAACGCGCTCGCGCGTTTGCGATGCATGCCGTTGCTCAGGTCGAGCGAGAACGACGCGCACTCGGCCGCGGACACTATTCGCTGTGGACCGGCGACCCGGGCACTGCGCTGTATCTCGCGCTCTGCCTGGACGGCAGCGCGACGCTGCCCGGCCTTGACGACAACCACTTCGCCTGACGCGATGTCGAGAACGGACGGGGTGCTCCGTTCTACTGATGACAATGTCGAATCAGGAGAGGAGACGGTGAGATGGCTAGATACCTGTTGGTCGTCGATTTCCAGGGAGGCGTCTGCGAGACGCCGATGGAGGAATGGGAGCCGGAGGAGATCACGGCGCATCTGGACTACTACCGCGCGTTGCACCAGGAACTGGTCGATAGCGGGGAGCTGGTCCAATCTGAGGTCCTAACGGGGCCTGATCTGGCGAAGATCGTGACATCTGACGGCCTGACCGCGCCGGTCGTGACCGATGGGCCGTTCCAGGAGTTCAAGGAGTGGCTCGCCGGCTATCAGATCGTCGACGTTGAGTCGGAGGCACGCGCGATCGAGATCGCGGCGAAGATCTCAGCCGTGCCGGGCCCCGGTGGGGCTGCGACCCAGCAGCCGATCCAGGTCCGGCAGGTCATGGATCAGGCGCCGTCCGATGCCGCCGAGATGGAGGAGTGGCTTCAGCACGTGGGTGACGACCGCTGAACGTGCCCGCCCGAGTCGAGGACCTGCTGCGCGAACTGGCGCCGCAGGTCCTCGGCGTGCTCACGCGGAGATTCGGCGACTTCGATGCTGCCGAGGACGCCGTCCAGGAGGCGCTGCTGGCGGCCGCCGACCATTGGCCGCGCGAAGGTGTTCCCGCGGAGCCGCGTGGGTGGCTCATTCAGACCGGCGAGCGCCGGCTGATCGATCAGCTGCGAAGTGAACAGTCGCGGAGGAAGCGCGAGACCCTGACGGCGCTGCAGGAGCCGGCAGCGGCTGAGGTCTCCGACCAGGACGACACGTTGATCGTGTTGTTCATGTGCTGCCATCCGGCGCTGACGCCGGCGTCGGCGATTGCACTGACCTTGCGCGCGGTCGGCGGACTGACCACCGCGGAGATCGCGAACGCATTCCTGGTGCCCGAGACGACCATGTCGCAGCGCATCGCGAGGGCGAAGCAGCGGATCAAGGCATCCGGTGTTCCGTTCCAGATGCCGACACCGAGCGAGCAGACGGACAGGTTGCGCACGGTGCTACATGTGCTGTACCTCATCTTCAACGAGGGGTATGCCGCAAGCAGCGGCCTCGAGCTGCACCGCACCGAGTTGTCGGACGAGGCGATCCGACTGACAAGGATCGTGCAGCGACTGCTTCCCGAGGACGGTGAGGTCACCGGCCTGCTCGCACTCATGCTGCTGACCGACGCGAGACGCCGCGCGCGGACCGACGCCGCAGGCGAATTGATCCCGTTGCCGGAGCAGGATCGAGCTCTGTGGGATCAGGCGCTCATCGCCGAAGGGGTTTCGCTGATCAACCGCGCTATGAGCAGGGGGTCTGTCGGCGAGTACCAGCTCCAGGCTGCGATCGCCGCCCTTCACGACCAGGCACGGCAAGCCGACGACACCGATTGGCCGCAGATCTATGCGCTGTACGGCCTGTTGGAGCAGATGACGGGCAACCCCGTCGTGAGGCTTAACAGGGCCGTCGCAGCCGCCATGGCCGACGGCCCGTCTGCGGGGTTGGCGTTACTCGACGAGGTCGACGAACGGCTCGAGGGTCACTACCGCGTCGACGCGGTACGTGCGCATCTGCTCGAGATGGCCGGGGACCCCGACGCGGCGCTCGTGCACTATCGCGCGGCAGCAAGTCGTACGACGAGCGTTCCAGAACAGCACTATCTTGCGAAGCAGGTGTCGCGGATAACGTCCCGCCAGTGATGGCGCACGTCGAGCTCCTCGACGATCGCTTCGTGATCCACAACAAGGGGGCGCGCCGGCTGTTGACGATCGTCGGGACGATCACTCTCCGCTACGAAGCGGTCGAGTCGGTCGGGGTCGGGCTCGGTGAGGTGCCGCCGTGGTTCACGAGGCGCATCGGCTTCAACCCAGGCCTTGGCTCGCGGCGCGCCGGAGTCTTCTGGTGGCGGGGCAAGAAGTGGTTCCTGGACGTGAGCGATCCGGCGCGGACAATCGTCGTTCATCTCAAGCAGGGCGCGGGCTACGACGCAATCGCCGTCACCGCGGATGACCCGGAGACGCTCGCCGCCGAGCTGCGGTCCAGGTCCGGCGTCTGACGCGACGCCGACCTGATCGACCACACGCGGGCCGCGGCCCTCTCCGGTACCGGCGTCGTGGGGTCTGACCCCGAAGCCACGGCCGAAGCGGACGATTGTGGAAACGGGCGTTTCGCACCTGTGTGTGCCGTCATGCGGTCAATTCTCATTCGCGGGTGCGAGAGCTACTCGGGAAGCCAGCCGTCGCGATACGCGGTCGGTTCGCGGCTCGGGACCGACGCATACGCCAAACCCCCGTCCATCGTCTCGGCCTCCACGCTCGCTCCGTAGCGCTTCGCGACTTCGTCAGCAGGGAAGCCAAGCGAGCCCGGCTCTGCTGAGTGCGCACGCGCGCCCACTGCGATCACGAGGCACGGTCCGGTTCCGGCCCCGACGATCACGTGCTTCGTCTTGGGCGGGCAATGCACGAAGTCCCACGCGCGCAGCGGCCGCTCCTCGCCTTCGATGACGAGGACTGCTTCGCCCGAGACGACGAGCAAATCCTCCTGATCGGCCTCCCAGTGGTACATGGACATCGGTTCGCCGGGGTTCAGCACGAAGGGGTTGACGCCGAGCTGTTCGGCTTGCGGCTCGTTTTCGAAGTCGTCAAGCACGAGGCAGACGGCGCCGCGTCCGTCGACATGACGCCAGACGGCGTCGCGCATGTTGACGACGAACCAGCCTTCGCCCTTCGGGAGCAGTCCGTGGTCGGTCTTCTCCGGCTTTGACTCGGGAATCAAGAACGCGGAATCTTCAAGCCGCCCAGGAGAACTCGGAAGTCGAGAGACTGCTCTTGCCTTCGTACTCGATCCCGAAGGCGTTGATCTTCGAGCGGGTCGCCTCCGCGACTGTCAGGTCAGACCCCGCCGGGTGAAACATGCCCTGGAGCCGAATCGGCTGACCGTTCTCAACACCAAAGGGCACGATGTCCTCGACCTCGAAATCGATCACGTCCCCAATCCGAACGCTGTGGCGAAGGCCGTCGTCTTGCACCTCGATCGCCGCCCGCTCGACACCGAGCATCTCCCCGACCAGTGGCACCAACGCCGCCATCGGCCCGCCGAGTTGGCCGCCAAAGACCTGCGTGAGCTTCTCTGCCTGCTCGTCCGTCGCGCGCTCGTCGATGAATATCCCGAGGCGCCAATTCCCGTCCGTCATCACCTTCGGCGTGTCGGCGATTGCTGCAACGCTGAGTCCGCCAATGTCTGTGCCTTCGATCTCGCCCTCGCGAATGTTGAAGACGAGTGTCACGCGACAGAAGTCGTAGGTCGCGCCATGGGAGAATGAAGCGTTACACGGGCAAATGAGATCGCACGAACACGTTTCGACGTAACTGCCCTTCAGGTTCCAGGACACGAATACCTCCCATCTACGGAGCCGACTCTCAGAGCGACCCTAGAACATCCAAGACCTCGGCGCGATGGGTCTCGCCTACTCGACGTCCTTCAAGAGCGCGAGGACGCGTTGCTCGAGCAGCGTCGCGGCGCTCTCGTCGTAGTCCGGGAGACTGTTGTCGGCGAACAGATGTCCAGCGCCGGGGTACAGGAACAGCTCCGCGCCGTCGATCGTCGCGGCGAGCTCACGCGCCGCGGGTAGGTCTTCCATGGCCCACTCGTCGCCTTCCATCATGTGAATCTGAAGCGGCACTCCGTGCGGCCAGGCGCCTCCGAACTCGGAGGCCGGGAAGGCAGCGGAGAACAGCAGCGCTCCTTTGGCGCCGGGACGCGTCTGCGCCAGCATTTGCGCCGGCATCGCCCCGAGCGAGAATCCGGCGTAGACGAGCTCGTTCGGCAATCCGTCGGCGGCGAGTCGACCGCGCTCGCCAATCGTCCCGAAACCAACCTCCTGCGCATACCCGACACCGTCATTCAGGTCGGCGAACGTCTTACCGTCGTAGAGATCCGGAGCATGAACGACGTGTCCGGCAGCGCGCAGCTCGTCGGCGAAAGCGAGGAACCCCGGCGTCTGCCCCTGCGCGTGGTGGAAAAGGAGGATCTCAGCCATGACGCTGCTCGCTAAACGTAGCGTGATCGGCCGAGCTCAACCTCAGCGTCCGCAGTCCCCAGCCCGCGAACCGGACGCGAAACGTGCCGTCGAACGTTCCGGTCGTCGAGGTACTGCGGCAGGCGCCGTCTACATCGGTCGACGTCTGTTGAGCCGTAAACGTGCCGCTGCCCTGGATCGGCAGCGGCCCGGTGAGGTGGGCGGCGATCGTCGGCAGCTGACCGGAGAGTGGATTGGAGCCGAGGGCATACATCACGTGGTACCACGTGTAGCCCGTCGCTGAAGCAGCGCTCCGGTCCGCGATACTGAGTGACGCCCAGCCGTTCTCGTCCGGTGACATCAGCAGCGCTGCGTCTGCACCGTGTGAGACGGAGAGCGTGCTCGAGTTCCCGCACTCGGTCGACGCTTGCGGCGTGCAGTCAACCACTCCACCGGCGTTGAAGTTCACCACGCCGCTCAGGCGGGC
>Ga0307312_10001853_pt1 | contig 11012 bp, 10 predicted proteins | sample ER_DNA_202_FD_194489 | JGI IMG/M metagenome (GOLD analysis project Ga0307312, IMG submission 194489) | Bulk soil microbial communities from the East River watershed near Crested Butte, Colorado, United States - ER_DNA_202 | ecosystem: Environmental > Terrestrial > Soil > Floodplain | place...
GCTGATCCGATTGGCCAAGCTGGTCGGCGCGGCGATGACCGCGGGCGGCGAGCTGGGCAACCTGCTGCGCCGCGTCCTCGCACCCCGGATGCACCTGCTCCCCGGCGTCAGGGACCACATCCTCAACAGCGAAACACCGACGCTGCACCGTTCCGGTCTGGTGCAGCGGCCGCCGCGGCGCCGCTCGCTGGCCGGCCGGCTCTGCCCGAACGCCCCGCTCGGGGACGGCCGCCGCTTCGACGACGCGGCCGCAGGCCGGTTCGCGCTGGTCACGACCGACGAGCCGGATACCACCCAACGCGCCGAGGTGGAGCAGCGCGGCGGCGTCGTTGTCACGGCCGGTGACGGGAGCGCCCTGCACCAGTGGCTGCGCAACGGTCACGCGCGAGCCGCGGTCGTCCGCCCCGACGGCACCGTGCTCCGCGCCGGTCGTGACCTGTCCAGACTGTGCTCCGCGGTGCCGCCGTTCACCGCTCCCAGCGCCCGCCTGCAGCACGCCACCGCCCGCTGACCGGCAGCTCTCACGCTCACCGCACCACCCGCGCCCTGCCGCCCACCGCCTGCGCACCACCCGACGCGGCACGTGCATCGCTGCGCCGCTCACCTGCCACCCTCGAAAGGGGAACGACATGCCGCTTCGACGTTCATCGATCGTCCTCGGGGTGATCGGCGCCGTGCTCATCATCTCGGCCCTGCTCGTGGAGCTCGTCGCCGTCCCCGTCCTGACCCGGCTTCCCGGCAGCCTCGACGTGACGCTGCACTACGCCGGCACCTCGAGCCGGCTCAACGCCCAGGCGGTGCAGAGCGGCGACTCGGCCCACGTGTTCCTCCAGGACGTGCCCACCACGATCGACCGGCACATCAAGGCGGTCAGCACCACCGCGCACACCGCCGTCGTCACCGATGACACGAACCTGAGCGTCGCCGGGACCACCTCCTCCGAAAGCCACACCTACGCGCTGGACCGGAAGTCCTTGCGGACCGTCCTGCCGCCGATCGGCACCGCGGCCGAGCCGTCGACCGGGTGCCTGGCGGTCGCGTTCCCGCTGAAACCGAAGGCGAACAACTCCTACACCGTGTACGACGCCTCCACCCAGCAGTGCTTCCCGGTGACCTACGTAGGCAAGGACAGCCGCGGCGGCCGCTCGGTGTACGCGTACACCGCCACCATGACTGGCGCCATCAACGAGCAGAGCTTGCTGCGAGCGCTCCCGCCCGCCCTGCCGAAACAGACCCTCGCCGCACTCGCGCCACAGCTTCCCGAGCCGGTCCGGGCCAAGATGGTCGCCTCCCTCGCACAGCTGCCCGACCCCGTCCCGCTCGCCTACGCGGCGCAGACGACCCTGAACGTCTGGGCCGACCGCAAGACCGGCCTGCCCATCGACGAGACCCTGCACCAGCAGGTCACCGTCGGCGTGGACGTCGCCGGGCAGCAGGTGGACGTCATGCCGTCCTCGACATAAGCGCCGCCGTCACCCCGAACAGCACCACCAGTACCGCCAAGCTCGCCGACACGGCAAGCAGCAAACTGCTGCTCCTCGAGATCGTGACGGCCGTGCTCGCCGCGTTGGGCGTCCTGCTGCTCGTGATCGCGGTGGTTCGTCGGCGTCCGGCAACCGCGTCGCAACCGCAGGACATCCCGCCACCGGCCCGAGTCCCGGCCGGAACAGCCTCCTGATCCCCCGTCGAGGACCGTCGATGTCTGCTTCAGCTGACCACACGCGCCAGCCGGCGACGGTCCTGGTCTCGCGGCGGGTGCACGACGGCGAGGCCCGGCAGTTCCGGAGGTGGCTGCGCCGACTCCGGCGCCAGATCCGCCGGGCGCCGGGGTTCCTCGACTACCGGGTCCACCCGCCGCCCACCTACAACGACAACGAGTGCGTGATCACTTACCGGTTCGCCGACGCGGCGTCGCTGGATCGCTGGCTCGTGTCGCCCCAGCGCCTAGCCCTCATCGAGGAGAGCGGGGCGTTGCTGACCGCCGCGCCCGTGGAGCAGCGGGTCGTCGAGCCGCGCCGTGACGGCGTCACCCTGGTGAGCTCGGTACGGGTGCGCCCGGGCGCCGACGACGCGTACCAGGCGTTGCACGGGCAAGGTGTCGCCGCGGCCCAAAAGCTCGGCGGGCTGCTGCGCAGCGAACTCATCCCACCGATCCCCGCCGCCCAGGACGACACGGTGGCGATCTTGACCTTCGCCGACCGTCCCGCCCTGGATCGGTGGCTGGCGTCCCCAGAACGGCACTCCGTCCTCGCCGCCATGTCGGAGCTGACCGACGGTCAGCGCACGCTGAACATGCTCGGAGACTTTGCCGGCTGGTTCGGCGGCGGCAGCCAGCGGGCGCCCCGGCGCTGGAAGCAGGCCATCGTCGTGATCGCCGGCCTGATCCCGGTTGCGCTGCTGGTGACGCTCGCCCGGGAGGCGCTCGCGCCCCAGTTGCCGCTTCTGGCCGTCGTCTCCGTTACCGCAGTCTGCAATGTCGCGGCGCTGACCTGGATCGTCATGCCCTTGCTCACCGCATGGCTGCGACCCTGGCTCACCCGTTGAGCGGAGTTCTCACGACCGACCCGGCACGACCAGGGACACCGACCGACTGGCGGACGCCGTGCTGCGCGCCGTGGAGGACGACCTCGCGCGGCCGGGCTGCGACGACGGCGCTGAACGCAGTGGTGACCGCGCTGCTGGCGCTGCGGGACCTCGGCACCGAATTCGTCCGCCGGTTCAATCGCCTCGAGATCGAGACGGCGCCGAGCCTGTTACCCGACGGTTTGCCGCCTGATGCTTCGTTGCGCGCCGCCCTTCGCGGCACCGCCCCTCACGACAGGCCAGCGGCCTTAGCGCGCTCCTCGGCGTGCGCACGCGCGTCGATCGCGTCGAGGGTCTGCAGCCGTGCATTCTCCACGGCCCAACCGGCGCCCTCGATGGCGACCATGGCGTCCGCTTCAGCATCGGCCGCGTCCTGAAGCGCCATCTTGGCATCGATCTGATGCGTGCGCCTGTCGGTCTTTGCCTTGACATCGCCCATCTTGGCGGCCGCGTCGGCCTTCATCTCGGCCCACTTGCTTTGAGCACGGTCGGTCGCTTCACCTGCCTGCTGCTGGGCGTCTTTCATTGCTAGTGTCGCGTCGACCTGGGCCTGGTCGATGCGCTGCCGGAGTTTATCGCGGGATTCCGTGGCCGCGGCCTGCACCGATGCTTTCGCGTCTGCGGCGCGCTTCGCCAAATCGTCGAGCTGGGCTGAGAAATCCATGGCCTCTCCCCTCGCCGTGTCCATTGCTGCCGGGACACAAGCATGACGCGGGCCGACCGGTACGGCTAGGAGTATGGATCCGATTGGTTCAAGCGCTATGGCGTCCTGTCCATGCCGACGCGACGGATGACGTCGCCCACCGCTTCGACAGCTCCATGCCGACGGCGGATCAGGTCGGCAATCACGCCGGTCCAGCCGGTCTGGTGGAACGCACCAATCGCGGCTCCGTTGTCGCCGTGGAAGTACTCACTGAATATCAGGTTGTCGCGCCATGCGGAATCGGTCTGCAGCAGCTCGGTCCCGCCGAAACAGGGCCGTCGACCGTCCGGGTCGCGAGTGAAGATCGAGATCAGCCGATCCGCCAGGTCGGCGGCCACCCGGTCCAGGCTCAACTGCTTGCCCGAACCGGTCGGGTACTCGATCGTGTAGTCATCGCCGTAGAAGCGGTGGTATCGCTCCAGCACGCTGATCATCAGATAGTTCAGCGGGAACCAGATCGGGCCGCGCCAGTTCGAGTTACCGCCGAACATCGGGGTGGTGGACTCGGCCGGCTCGTAGTCGATGCTCGCCGTGATGCCGTCGTATTCCAGCGTGTAGGGATGGTCGCGGTGATAGGCGGACAGAGCGCGCAGGCCGTAGGGGGACAGGAATTCCCCCTCGTCGAATACCTTGCCGAACAACTGATCCAGCCGGTCCGGCCCGCACAAGCTCAACAGGATCCGTCGCTGGCCCGGTTCCCCGCGCAGCAGGCCAACGTCGCTGAGCCGGTCAGTACGACGCAGGTCATGCCGGTCCAGGAAGCCCGCAAACCGCTTGCCGAAAGCAAGCGCGCGCTGTAGATCATCCTCGGTGATGACCGCGGCGGCCAAGGCCGGGATGATGCCCACCATCGACCGGACCTTCACCAGCTCGGTTGACCCGGTCGGCGTCTTGAGCCGGTCGTAGTAGAGACCGTCTGTCTCGTCCCACAGCCCGAGTCCGTCCAGCGCGACGGTGATGGCGGCGAAGTGTTCAAGGAACTTCAAGATCAGATCCTCGGCGGCCCGCGAACCGGACCGGTTCAAGACGATAGCCATGCCCCCCATGGCAATCGCGTAGAAGCCCATCCAACCGGTGGCGTCGGACTGCTCCAGGAGATTGCCGGCCGGCAGATGCGAGCGGTCGATCGGGCCGATGTTGTCCAGACCGAGAAAGCCGCCCTCGAACAAGTTGTTCCCCTCGCGGTCCTCCCGGTTGACCCACCAGGTGAAGTTGACCAGCAACTTGTCGAAGACCCGGCTGATGAAATCGATATCCCGGCCCCCGTCGATCGCGAATACCTCCAGCGCCGCCCACGCCTGCACTGGCGGGTTGACATCGCCGAAGTCCCACTCGTAAGCCGGCAACGCCCCATTCGGATGCTGGAACCACTCCCGGCAAAGCAAGATCAACTGATACTTGGCGAACGCCGGGTCCACATGCGCCAGCGCGACGCAATGGAACGCGAGGTCCCACGCGGCAAACCACGGGTACTCCCACTTGTCCGGCATCGACATGATGTCGAACGCGTTGAAATTTCGCCAATGAGCGTTGCGTCCGCTCAGCCGCTGGTACGGCGGCGTCGGCTGCGTCGGGTCGCCGTCCAGCCACCGGGCCACGTCGTAATAGAACAGCTGCTTGCTCCACAGCATCCCGCTGAACGCCTGCCGCATCACCATCGCCTCATCAGCGGTTGCCTCGCTCGGCGTCAACTCGGCGTAGAACTCGTCGGCCTCGGCCCGCCGATCCGCCATTACCCGGTCGAACCCAGCGCCGAAGACGGACGTCGCTGTTCTGTCCGTCTCCTTGACCGGCCGTAATCGCAGCCGCACCTCGACCGCCTGGCCCGGCTGGACGGTGACCGTGTACCAGAATGCGCACTTGGTGCCGCTGCGATCGAGATTGACGGTCGGCGCCCCGTGGATTACGTGATCGTTGATGCCGTCCTTGGGATACGGCGTGATCGGCTCCACGCCGTACAGGCGTTTGAGATTCGACTCGTTCTCACAAAACAACACCGCCGGCGCCCCGCCGTCCGGCGCAACGTCGGCGAGAAGCTCGAGCCGGCTGAGCCACGGGTGGTCGATCCCGACAGATGTGTCGCCTGTCGCCGCCATGCGCGGGCGCGGCGCGTCGATCTCCCACGACCAGGTGTTGCGGAACCACGCGGTCGGCAACACGTGAAGAGTGTCGGCGTCCGGGCCAGCATTGGTCACCGAGATCTTCATCAGCAAGTCATCCGGGTCGGCCTTGGCATAGTGCACCTCGACGATCCAGTACCGCCCGCTGTCGAACACCCCTGTGTCGACCAGCTCGTATTCGGGCTGAAACCTATTGCGCCTCCCGTTCTGGTCGATCAGATCCTGATACGGATACGCCGCCTGCGGATAGTGATAGCGCCAGCGGTTCCAGGCATGACTCGGGACCGCGTCGAGATACCACCAATATTCCTTCACGTCCTCGCCATGATTCCCCTGCGCCCCGGTCAGCCCGAACGCTCGCTCCTTCAAGATCGGATCGCGTCCGTTCCACAGCGCCAGGCCAAGGCACAGCCGCTGCTCCACGTCGCAGAACCCGGCCAGACCGTCCTCGCCCCAGCGGTAGGCATGAGACCGGGCATGGTCATGCGGCAGGTAGCCCCACGCCTCACCGTCGGCGCTGTAATCCTCCCGGACCGTCCCCCACTGCCGCTCACTGACGTAAGGCCCCCACCGGTACCAATCGCCAGCCTGGCGAAGCCCATCCTCGAGCCGGCCGAATCCCGCCACCCGATCACCTTCGGTGCCCATCAAACGTCCCTCCATTTCGTCTGAACTAAATACCCGCTGGGTGGTACTGAACCCGTGATCCGGCTCATCGGCGTGCCGACAATGACGTGCAGCCGGTCGTTGCTCGTTGTTCGGGGGCGAACGGGAAGATTCACCCTCCCGTTCGGGTGATAATCACATGATTGCCTTGGCCTGTATGCCGAGGAGTACGAGGTCGCCCGCGGCCGGCACGTCGCAACTTCCCGCAGGACGCAGCTTGCGTTCGCCTGGCGCCGCCGCTGCTGGGAGCGGCCGTATGCGCTGACCGCCAGGTCCGGTCTAGCCTAGGTGCGTTCGCACCTCATTCGGGTCACCGGTTGAGTTGAAGGATCCCCCCATGTCCTCCGATGCTGGCACACAGCAGCAGAGCGTCGCAGACGCTCTGGCGCGGCGGATGGAGGCCCGACGGGGCGCCGAATCCGTGTGGGTGGAGGCGTTGCGTGAGCTGGGGGCGGTGGACCGGGCAGTCTATGAGGCTGTGGCGGATACTCCCACCCCGGAGCTGGACGGCCCCGTTCGCAAGCTCTCGAACGCGGCGAGCTACTCACGCCTGTGGCTCGGTGTCGCCGCCGTGATCGCCGTGCTCGGTGGCAGGCGCGGACGCCGCGCGGCGCTGGAGGGCGTGCTGGCGATCGGGGTGACCTCGGCGACGGTCAATCTCGGCATGAAGCCGCTTGCCCAGCGGGAGCGCCCGGATCGCGCCGGTCACGCCGTGTTTGCGGCTCGCCGTGTGCCGATGCCGGAATCCGATTCCTTCCCGTCCGGCCACGCGGCGTCGGCGTTCGCGTTCGCCTACGCGGTCGGCAGGCACCTGCCGGCGCTGGCCGTGCCGATCCGGTTGCTGGCGGGCGGCGTCGCCTATTCGCGAGTCCACATCGGCGTGCATTACCCGGGTGACGTGGTGATCGGTTCCATCGTGGGGGCCGGAACCGCAGCGACGGTTGCTGCAGGATGCGACCGCATTTACCGACGGCAGGACCCGAACTGCGAACCTGCGTAACCGACAGCCCTGACGGGCCCGCACCTTCTCGGCGGATCAGCCTCGGGCGACGGCGCGGTTGCCTGGCAGACGATAACGGCGCCGATGGTGGCATGCCTTAACGGCGGGGGGAGATTCGGACTCGCAGAGCCCTGGGCCGGATAGTGAACTGCAGCGGCGGGCTTAAATCGATCGCCTCGCCATCAATCCCGGCGTGTACCGGCGGCAGCGCGCTGACGTCCAGACGTGGCGCGCTCCACGCTCGCCCAGGAAGGTGGGGGGCAGCCCCCGGGCGGTGCGGGGCAGCGACGGGTGCGTCGAGAACGATGATCCCCAGTCGGCCGCTGTCGAGCGCCGGACGGGCTCCGGGGGTCAGCGGGCGATCGAGCGTGTACGGATTGTTCGACACGAGCACAAGCGCCAGATGCTGGTGCTCGCGCCCCACATCGTCGACCAGGCGCAGCGCTGGCACCTCTGCGCGTGGGCCGAGCACCTTGTCGGCGGTCTCCAGGAGTGTGCGCATCTTCGCGTCGCGGTAGGCGGGACTGCGGACGGCGTCACCGTAGATACCGAGCGAGACGTTGTTGAGGAACAGGCGGCCATTCACGTCCGCCACGTCGATCAGCCGCTCGATGCCGCCTGTGAACGCGTCGAGCGCGCCGAGCACATCGTGTGGATCCACCCCGAGATCGAGAGCGAAGTGGTTGCGCGTCCCGGCCGGCACGCACACGAACGGAAGCCCATGTGTGACGGCCGCCGCGGCCACGACCGCCTGCGACCCGTCGCCACCGGCAACCCCCAGCCCGTCCGCACCATTGGCCACGGCTTCCCCGACCAGCGCTTCCAGGCTCTGGCCCGGCGCAAAGATGACGGTCTCAATCCCTCGTTCGCGTGCCCGCTCGGCAACCTCAGCGCGTGCAGCCTTGCCCCCGCCAGATCTCGGGTTGACAAACAACACCGGCCGTTGCGGCGGATCCGAAGACCGCCAGCCAGTACGCGACAGCTCCGGCATCATCCACTACATTCTCGCGCGACGACGGCAAGCGCGCTATTCGCAAATCACCTGCCATCGATGACGGGATCACGGCCCCCCACTTCCACGCCGAAGGCGATGACACCAGCCACGGACGGTGAGCCGTGCATGGGTCCGCCGAGCGAATGCCAAGCTGCGCGGAAGCTCATCACCGGCCGGCTCGTTCGCAACCCGGCGTCGGGCGTCAACCTGCCGCGTGTCGTTGTCGGGGAGCGTCGCTACCTGTCACACGAGCAGGTTCACGCGCTCGCGACCGAGTGCGGACCATACCGGCTGATCGTGCTGTTTCTCGCCTATACCGGCGTTCGGTTTGGAGAGCTGGCCGCGTTGCGCTTTGGCAAGCTTCACCTGCTCAGGCGTCGCGCGACGATCTCCGAGGCAGTCACCGAGGTAAACGGCGCGTTGGGGTGGGGCACGCCGAAGGGTCATGAGCGGCGAGACGTTCCGATCCCGCGCTTTCTCGTAGACGAGCTTGCCGAGAAGGTCGCCGGCAAGGCCCACGACGAGCTCGTGTTTCCCGGTACTAGGGGTAGCGCTCTTCGCGTACGGGTGGTCCGCCGCGGCGGTTTCGACGCGGCGATCGAGCGGCTCAGCCTCGCCCCAATGCATCCACACGAAGTGAGGCACACGGCGGCGTCGCTGGCCATGGTCTCGGGTGCAGACGTGAAGGTGGTCCAGCAGATGCTCGGCCAAGTCAGCGACCATGACACTCGACCTGTACGGCCACCTATTCGGCGATCGGCTCGACGAGGTGGCCGACGCGCTTGACGTTGCCGCGCGCGCCGCTGGTGGATCCCAGTGTGTCCCCGACGAGCTGTAGTGGATCTTGACGTGAAGCGTCGAAGTGCTACAGGCCAGGGAATACAGTGCCTCTGATGCGTGGAGACGAGGGGACTCGAACCCCTAACCCCCGCCTTGCAAATGCGTTCCGTGGGGCGTTGGTCAACGACGGTTCGCGTTGGAGGCCAGGAAATACGGAGGGTCCGTGCATTGGCCGCGTTGGTCGTCGACGACCGTTTACGGACGTCGTGTTGCCCATCTGTTGCCCACAACCACGCCAGAGCAGAGGCGGCATGACCGGGCGCTGAGCGGCACCTCGGGGCACTTCGGAGCAAGGTGCTCGACAGTTCGCGGGTGACACGGCGTGGGGCCGAGCCCCGGCGTTGCCGGGTGGCAGACTTGGACGGAGACACTGAGGAGGCCGACATGACGACTGATCCGAACCCGGAGCCGGTTCGTGATCTGTCCGCGCGTGCGGACATCGCGGCCCTTCTCCGCTACGTGCCGGTGGTGAAGGACATCAAGGACTTTGCTGTCCCCGGTGTGTTCGAGACCGACGAGGAACTCGACGACTTCCTGAACTGGTACCAGGCCGAGCGCCAAGCCAACCTCGCCTGAGCTTTCATGGCACTGGTCGTGCTCGACACCGACGTCACGTCGCGTGTCATCAAGGGAACGCTTCCCGATTCTTTGGCCGCGAAGCTCGTCGGCAAGCAGATGATCGTCAGCTTCGTCACCGTCGGTGAACTGAGCCGCTGGACGGTCCTGCGCGACCTGGGCGAGCGTCGTCGCACGCTCGTCGAAAGCTGGATCACCTCGGCGTCGATCGGCGCCGGTCTGGAGGTCGCCCGCAAGTGGGGCGAGATCACCGCCTACGCGCAACTTCGTGGCCGTCCGCGACCGCTCGACGACAGTTGGATCGCTGCTTGCTGTCTTGCGTACGAGTTGCCGTTGGTGACCCTCAACGTGAAGCACTTCGAGGACTTCGCCGAGCACGAGGGGCTAGAGATCATCACAGCTTAGGCACCCCCTGAACGAACTGGAGCACCGCGTCGTAATAGGTCTCGCACTTTTCGCGGCGAGTTGGACGCCGTTTGTAATTGCTGGGGGGCCCCATTTTCTGGGACCTCCAGCGTTGGTAGCCGTTGGTCGATCACGGCCTGTATCGAATCTCCTGCGGAATCCCTGGGGAATTAACAAGATCAACTCCGGAAGCCTGCGCCCAGGCGTCGAGGAGACTGTGCGCCGTTCCCGACTTCGCATCAGGAGACTTCGCTGCATCGCTCAAATGTGCGCAGACCTGCGCTGCGACGGGCCGACCGCCGAGCGAGAATCGACCTGCGTTGCGCAACACGAGTGCGCTCACGCGGGCTCGGGGTCGACGTGGTCTTGGATGCGTCCGAATGCCAGGAAGTACCGGGCGGCTCCATCGGCCAACTCGACCTTGACGGCGATCACGTCGTCCATGGTGGGCAGTATGCAGGACAATCATTCACGTAGCGTGTCTCCACCTTGGTCAAGATCATTCCGAACGTCCGACCATCGCCACGGTCCCGAGCGCGGGCGGAGGCAGATGAGTGCGACCATCCCCGCTCGCTGGCGGCCGGGTCCGGGCGTCCCTATAGCGGCGATCGCCGTGTGCGTCAGCAATCGCTCTAGCGCATAGCGCCGGCGACAGCGCTCGCTCGTGCGGCAGGACAGGCCTGGTTCCCTGACCTCTTAGCGTCCAACCCCCGCCTCGGTGATGGTGACGGCGAGGACGTGCTTGCACGGACCGCGCTGGCCAGCGTACTTCGCCCACTACAGGCAGGAACACTGCAAGCCAGATGGCCCGGGTCGCACCCAGCGGGAGTCGTCGTCGGACCTGACGCGCCATCCGTCGCCGTCCCGGAGTATCGCGCAGGCCTCGACTAGCCCTCGGGCGGCGACCAGGCGAGGGTTGTCCCCCTCGGCGCGGCCAGGGTCGAGGGGCAGCTCAGGGTGGAACCACGCCTGATCGACCAGGTCGAATGCAACCCGGCCGGATACCGCGAGGTGGGTCAGGCCCGCGACCACATCGGGTTGGGGCAGTCCTGTCTGCCCACTGAGCCCAGCGCGGTCGATGACCGGTTCCCAGGCAAGGAACTCGCTGAGCTGTGCGGCGAGTTG
>Ga0307312_10001854_pt1 | contig 11011 bp, 12 predicted proteins | sample ER_DNA_202_FD_194489 | JGI IMG/M metagenome (GOLD analysis project Ga0307312, IMG submission 194489) | Bulk soil microbial communities from the East River watershed near Crested Butte, Colorado, United States - ER_DNA_202 | ecosystem: Environmental > Terrestrial > Soil > Floodplain | place...
AAGGTCGCGGTCTGCGGCTATCTCGCCGACGTCTACTGCCTCGGGGTAAAGAATGCCCTCGGCCCGGAACTCAAGGACGAGCGCGACCTGCCCGGATTCCTACGCCGGTATTTTGCTACGTACCGCGGTGATCCGATTAAGGTGCCTATAGAACTGGCCCGGGAGATCGTACTCGGCTCGGTGCGGTACGCGCGGGGGCTGGGCTTCGACCCGCACCCGGACTTCGCCGCTGCCGCCGGGCACCTTGGCTCGTGGACGGGCCCGGCCACCATATCGTTCGGCAAGGACGGCAAGCCGCTGTACGTGTTCGGGCCCTATGACAACCCCCGCTCCGTGATCCGCACCCTCAAGCGCACCGTCGGCCGCGGAAACTTCGAGGTCGTGGCGATCGCCGGCTAACAGCTGAACTCCGCATGCACGGCCCGGTCCAGCCAGACCCGGTCTCTCAGCTCGATGCCGTCGCTGAGCCGGCATCAAGGCTCCTTAAGGTTCCCGTCGCGCTGCCAGCGGCGGTAGATGTCCATGAGGTCCGCGCGCGCGCGGGCATCCAGGTCGTCCTCGCCGATCCGGCCGGTGACCGCGACAGTGATGCGGATCTGCCGCAGGTGCTCGGCGCAGCCCTCGCATTCGCCGAGATGAGCCTCCACGAGGGCACGGTCGTCCGGCCCCAGGGCACCGTCGAGGTAGTCCGTCATCAAGCCCACGGCCTGCCGGCAGGTGATGTCGTGCGCGTCGGGCTTGGCGTCTCGGGTTGTCACCACACCGCCTCCTGCTCGAGGTGCCGCCGGATCCGGGCGCGGGCCCGGTGCAGCAGCACGCGCTGGTTCCCCTCGCTGATGCCGAGGATGCTGCACACGTCCGCGGTCGGCAGCCCCTCCACGTCGCGGAGCGTGACGACCTGACGTTGCGCGGGCGGCAGATCCTCTACGAGCTGGCGCACGCGGGCCGCCAGTTCGGGCGCGACCATGCGGTCGACGGCTTCGTCGGCCCAGTGGACTGGGGGAGTGACCCACCACCCGTCCTGGCTGAACCGGCCGCTGTCGTCCCCGAGCTCGCTGTCGTCGACCGGCAGGTGCTGCCGCTCGTGCAGCCCGGCGCTGATCGCCCGGTTCGCCACGATGCGGAACAGCCACGTGCGCAGCGACGACCGGCCCTCGAAACGGTCGAGGCCACGGAGCAGCCCCAGCCACGCGTCCTGCGCTACCTCTTCGGCGACCGCCGGGCTGCGCACGTAGCCGCGGGCGAACCGGACCATCGCCGCGTGATGACGGTCGACCAGGCACACGAAGGCCTCCTCGTCGCCGGTCCGCAGGCGTCCCAGCAGCTCGCCTTCATCGGAACCGTGCGATGGGGAGTGCTCCCCCTGACCGTCCGTGCCTGTCGTGATCGTGAGCCTCCCTCTCACTAGATGGTCGCCGTGCCGGCCCAGGCGTTACACCGCAACGGCCAGGATCGGCCGGACGAAATAGTCACCAAACGTCGGTAACGCCATCGCTTCGCACCGGACTCTGTAAGTGTCCAGCCACGACGTCACGGAGACATCATGACAGCGCCGAATCTGCTCGAGTCCTCCGAGCAGGCCGAACTGTACCTGCGCGGCAGCGATACCCTGCTCGCCTCCTGGGAGGCGTATGCCCGCGGGGCCACCGGCGCGGCGGTGCACCGCCTCCCCGGAGTGGCCGCCGCGGTGTTCCCGCACGAGCCCGAGCGTGCCGTCTACAACAACGCCCTCCTCGAGCGCGATCTGGGTGCGGGTGACCGTTCCGGTGCCCTGGACGCGATGGAGGCCGTGTACGCCGCGGCCGGCGTGGCCCGCTTCGCCGCCTGGGTGCACGAGAGCGACGAGCCGATGCGCGCCGAACTGGAGCGGCGCGGTTACGCCCTGGACACCACCACGCGGGCCATGGGCATGGATCTGGATGACATCGCCCTGCCCCGCCCGCGGATCGACCTGGGCCCGGCGGACTGGCCCGAGTACCTGAGGATGGACGGCCTGCCGCCCGATTTCCTCAGTGCCGCCGACCACGCCGCCTTTCACCTGCTGGCGGCCCGTGTCGATGGCGAGATGGTCGCGGCGGCGCTGGCGTACGACTTCGGCGACGACTGCGGGATCTACAACGTCGGGACGGTCGAGAAGGCCCGGCGGCGCGGACTGGGCACCGCGCTGACCACCGCCCAGGTCTACGCCGCGCGCGCCCGCGGCTGCCGGACCGCGAGCCTGCAGTCGACCCCGATGGCCGAGCGCGTGTACGCCGCCGTCGGCTTCCGCGACCTCGGCCGCATCCTGGAGTACGTCCCCGTGGAAGGAGAGCGATGATGGATGAGGTCCGGTTCGCCGTTGGCGACGCCGACGCTGATCTCGCCGAACGCCTCGATAAAGAGATCAGCGAATTCAACGCCGCCGTAACCGGCCACCATGACGGCCGCATGCTCAGCGTGGCCGTGCACGGGGATGACGGTGACCTGCGCGCGGGACTCTACGGGTGGACGTGGGGCGGGTGCGGCTATATCGACCTGCTCTGGGTGCGAGACGACCAGCGCGGTTCCGGCCTGGGAGCAGGCCTCCTGGCCGCCGCCGAAGCCGAGATCCGGCGCCGCGGCTGCGACCGGGTGGCCCTGAACACCCACTCCTTCCAGGCACCGGGTTTCTACGCCCGGTTCGGGTACACCGAATGCGGACGCACGCCGGGCTATCCGCACGGCCACGACGACATCCACCTGGTGAAGCAGTTCCGCTAACCCCCGAGCCTCGGCTGTGGAGCATAGGGTGACCGTCATGGCGAAACCGGTGCTTGTCCTCGTCGACGACGAGGACGCCGGTCGCCACGCACTGGCTCGCGAGCTGGAGTCACGTTACGGCGCGCACTACTGGATCGTGTCCAGCCCGTCCCCGGAGTCGGCGCTGGCCCGGCTGACCGGGTTCCGGGATGAGGGCGTGGCGGTGCCGCTGGTCCTGGCTGACCACTGGATGCCGGGGATGACAGGGACCGAGTTCCTGGCGCGGGTGAAGGACATCGTGCCCACCGCGCGGCGGGGGCTGCTGATCTCATGGGGTGACCCGTCTACGAGCGGGCCGATCCTGGAGGCGTCGGCGCTGGGCCAGATGGAGTTCTATGTGCCCAAGCCCGTCTGGTCCCCCGATGAGCAGTTCCACCGGGCCATCACCGAGTCGCTCGACGAGTGGTGGCGCGAGCAGGGCGGACGGTTCGAGGCGGTCACGGTGATCGGGGAAGAGCCATCGGTCAGGACCCACGAGATCCGCGACATCCTGGCTCGCAACAGCGTTCCGTTCGGCTTCTACCGCAGTGACTCCGCCGAAGGCCGCCAGGCGCTGGCGCGGCTGGGCCTGGACCAGCCCGCCGGGCCGGTGGTGGCGCTGTTCAATCGCATCGTGCTGGTGGACCCGGGCAACGCCGAGGTCGCCGAGGCGCTCGGGGTTGACGTGCGCCCGGCCCGTTCGGCCTATGACCTGATCATCGTGGGAGCCGGGCCCGCCGGCCTGGCCGCCGCGGTGTACGCGGCCTCGGAAGGACTGGCCACCGTGCTGCTGGAACTGGAAGCGTTCGGCGGCCAGGCCGGGACGAGCTCCCGGATCCGGAACTATCTCGGGTTCCCGCGCGGCATCAGCGGAGCGGACCTGGCCTGGCGGGCCTACGAGCAGGCCTGGACGTTCGGCACGCACTTCATCTACGGCAACCCGGCCACCTCGCTGGCCACCGGGGAAGACCTGCACGTGGTGGGCCTGAAGGACGGAAGCCAGGTCCGGAGCCGCGCCGTGATCATCGCTACCGGCGTGTCCTACCGGCGGCTGGGAATCGCCGAGCTGGAATCGCTCGCGGGCGCCGGGGTGTTCTACGGCGCCAGCACGATCGAAGCCCAGGCGGTGGCGGGCAAGCCCGTGTTCGTGGTGGGAGGCGGCAACTCGGCGGGCCAGGCCGCCCTCCACCTTGCCAAGTACGCGGAGCAGGTCACGCTGCTGGTCCGCTCGCAGTCCCTGGCCGCGAGCATGTCCGACTACCTGACGCGGGAGATCGAGAACACGGCTAACGTGCACGTCCGCTACCGCAGCGAGGTCGCGGGCGGAGGCGGCGACGGGCGTCTTGAGCACTTGCTGATCCGGGACCGGGATTCTGGCCGGACCGAGTCGGTGCCGACCGCAGGGCTGTTCATCCTGATCGGCGCGGAGCCGTTCACCGACTGGCTGCGCGGCGAGGTCGCGCGTGATCGGTGGGGCTTCATCCTGACCGGTCCGGACGCCGCACCGCACTGGCCGCTGGCCCGGGCCCTCTTCCCGTTCGAGACCACTACGCCCGGCGTATTCGCGGTCGGAGACGTCCGGCACGGCTCCGTCAAACGAGTGGCGTCAGCCGTCGGCGAGGGCTCGATCGCCATCCGCCTCGTCCACGACTACCTGGCCCTCGCCCTCCAGGCCACCTGATGCGCCCGGCCCCGTCGCGATGACGAGCCGGTAACCGTCGGGGTCCAGAAACGTCAGGCCTGACCGGTTCCAGTAAGGATTTCGGTTCGGGATCCTGGTGACTCCCGCGGCCGTCAGGCGTGCGGCGATGGCCGCCACCTCGGCCCAGGTTCGGACGTACAGGACCAAGAGATCCTCGTCCGTGGAGGGTGCGGGCTGAGCTGGCCCGGCCGTCAGTTCCAGTTCGGCTCCCCCGGGGAGCGCGAAGAATACGCCGTCGTAGCCGTCGTGGTTCTCGAAGCCGCCGAGCAGGGGCAGCCCGATCAGGTCGCCGTAAAACCGCGCGGATCGCGTGAGGTCTCGCGCGGGGTGGGCCAGGCGAACGGCGGTCCACGAGCCCGGGTGGGGCGGACGTAGCTCTTTCATGGTCTCTCCCGCGCCATAGTGACTGGACACCTAGAGAGTCCGGCGCGGCGCGGTGGTGTTACCGCCGTTCGCCACATCCGCGGTCCCGGCCGACCGTAACGGATGGCCGAATGCCGGGACTCAGCATCAGCGGCCTAGGTACGAGGGATGGAGCCGCCGGCCCGGGAAGGAGCCCCGTCATGACCGACCCCATCGCGCCCGTGACAGGCAGCGTTATCTCCGATCCTGACGGCCAGGCGGCCATCTGGTTCCTGGGCGCCCTGTCCCAGGTGCGCGTCAGCGGCGCGCAGACCGGCGGGGCCTTCGCCCTGGCCGACCACCTCGCCCAGCGCGGCAACGCCAGCCCCGTCCACGTCCACGATCTGGACGACGAGACCTTCTTCGTGCTCGACGGGGAACTCCGGGTATTCGTCGGCGAGGAGGAACACACCGCCGGGCCTGGCACAATCGCGGTGCTGCCCCGCCGCCTTCGCCACGCCTACGTTGTCACGTCCGCGACCGCGCGCTTCCTCACCCTGCACTCCCCGGCCGGGTTCGAGCGGTTCGCCGCCGAGGTCGGCGAGCCCGCCCAGGCCCTCACCCTGCCGCCGCCGCCCGCCGGGCCGCCGGACTTCGCCGCGCTGGCCGAGGCCGCCACCCGGTACCAGATCACGATCCTGGCCCCGCCGCCCCAGCCCTAGAACGCCTGCGGAGCAGTATGGCGGTGACGGCCGCGCCGGCCAGCCCGCCGCAGCCGACGATCACGAACGCTATACGCGGGGAGGTGGCATCGAGCACCGGGCCCCCAAGGAGGTAGCCGACGGCCGCGGCGACGCCCACCCCGCCGTAGACGTTGGCCAGGACCCGGCCGAGCATCGCCGGTGGCGTGGTGCGCTGAAGGTACGTCGTCACGTGACTGTCCGCCAGGGGGATCGCGAGACCGCGCAGCGCCTGGGCGGCGAAAGCGGCCATCAGCCAGGGCGCCGCCGCGGTCAGCAGGTTACCGGTGGCCATAACGGCGAAGCCTGCCACGATGGCCCCGGTCACCCCCAGCCGTCGGCCTACCGGACTGACCAGCAGCAGGCCGGCCAGCAGGCCCGCCGACGCCGCCGCGAGCAGTACGCCGACCGCGACCGGGCCGGCCTTGAAGGTCACCGTGGCCAGGAAGGGGAGGATGAGGTCGTCGGGCGCGCTGAAGAGCACCACGACCCAGAAGCCGACGGCGACGGCCAGGATGTAGGGCGTGTGCCGGATGAACGCGAGCCCGTCGCGGGCATCGCGGAAGAACGAGGGCTGAGACCGGCCCTTGGTGTCCTGCTTCAGCGTCGGCAGCCGCAGGGCCAGGGGAATCACGGCGAGGAACGTCAGGGCATCCACGCCGAGCACGAGCCGGGTACCGGACACAGCGAACAGCAACCCGGCCAGCGGCGGGCCCAGTACCGTCCCCAGTTCCCACACCCCGCTTCGCAGGGCGTTGGCCGCGACGAGATCGTCGTCGGCCACCACGGCCGGGATGCACCGGCCGACCGCCGCGGACAGCGGCGTATCGACCAAGGCGAGTAGGAAGACCACCACGAGCAGGGCTCCCAGCGGCGGCAACAGCAGCGCCACGAGTCCGGCCAGGACCGCCTGGGTCAGCCAGCCGACGGCGAGCAGCCGACCTGGACTGAACCGGTCCGCGATCACGCCCGCGAACGGCGCGGCCAGCGGCGGGATCGCCTGCGCGAACAGCAGCAGCCCGACCGCTGTGGCGCTGCCCGTGGTCCGCTGCACGTACAGGATCAGGGCAGTGGTCGCCATCGCGTCGCCGAGCGGGCTGATGGTCTGAGCCGCCAGCAGTGCGGCCAGCCCAGGAGACCGCCGCACCAGCCCGAATCCCGCCACTGCCCCACTGTGACACCCCGGTGAAACGTTCAGCGACGTGGCGGGACACAACCGACATGGCACTGCGAACACAGCCCACGGCCCTCCAGGGCGCGATGGCCATCCGGTGGCCGTCGAGGTACGGCGCCGACGACCAAGCGGGCACGCTGAACGAGATAACGCCGGGCAAGGTGCTGGAAGCCGTCGGGCTGGTCCGCCAGGGCCTGGTCTATGACCTGGCGCACCAGAACGGGACCGTGCGGTTCGGCACCGACCCGGTGACTTCGGCGCTCGACCTGAACTGCAAGCTGCATGACCTGGACAACCTCTACGTGGTGGACTCGAGCTTCTTCGTGTCCAGCACGGCGGTCAACCCGACCCTGACCATCATCGCCAACGCCCTCCGCGTCGCCGACCACATCGCCGGTCGGCTCGGCGCCGCCGGCCGGCACGGGGCGCGGCCGGAACCGGTGACCGCTCATGCCTGACGTATCGTTCACCAACCTGCTCGTGGTCGCGGCGGTCGCCGTCCTGGCCCCGCTGACCGTCGGCTTCGCCCCGCGGCTGCGCATCCCCGCGGTCGTGCTTGAGATCATCGGCGGGATCATCATCGGCCCCTCCGGGTTCGGCTGGGTGCGGGTCGACCTGCCGGTGCAGATCCTGGCCCTGTTCGGCCTGGCGTTCCTGCTGTTCCTGGCCGGGCTGGAGATCGACGTGCAGCAGCTGCGCGGCCGCCTGCTCCGCTTCGCCGTGCTCGGCTACCTAGTCACGCTGGTGCTGGGCTACGGCGCGGGCGCGTCGTTCGCCGCGGTCGGCTGGGTGTCGGAGCCGCTGCTGTTGGCGATCACGCTGTCGGCCACGTCGCTCGGCCTGGTCGTCCCGGTACTCAAGGACGCCGGCCAGGTGCATAGCGAGGTGGGGCAGACCGCCCTGGCCGCGGCGAGCATCGCCGATTTCGCGGCGATCGTGCTGCTGTCCCTGTTCTTCTCCGCATCAGGCGGGAGCACCGGCGCGCGGGTCGTCGTGCTCGGCGCGTTCGCCGGGCTGGTCGCCGTCACCGGCCTCGTGGTCTCCAGCGCGGCCCGGTCGATGCGGCTGGGCCAGGTGCTCGTCCGGCTGCAGGACACCACCGCGGAGATCAGGGTCCGCTTCGCCGTCCTGCTGCTGGTGGCGTTCACCGTGCTGGCCGAGCGGTTCGGCCTGGAATCCATCCTGGGCGCCTTCCTGGCCGGGGCCATCGTCGCCCTGGTCGACCGTGACTCCTCGTCGCACCCGAACTTCCGCACCAAGCTGGACGCGATCGGCTACGGGTTCCTTGTCCCGGTGTTCTTCGTCAGCAGCGGGATCCGGCTCGACCTGACCGGGCTTCTGCACAGCCCGTCCACGCTGGCCCGGGTCCCGCTGTTCCTGCTCGCGCTGCTGGCCGTGCGGGGCCTGCCCGCGCTGCTCGGCCTGCGCGCCAACGGCACCAGGCCGACGGTGGCTCTCGGGCTGCTGCAGGCGACGTCACTGCCGTTCATCGTCACCGCCACCCAGATCGGGGTGGCGCTGGGCAAGCTCAGCTCGGTGACCGCCGCCGCGCTGGTGTGCGCCGGCCTGCTCTCTGTGCTGATCTTCCCGCTGACCGCGCTCGGACTGCTGCGCCGGGACGAGCCAAGCCCCGAGGCGCTCCCGGACGTGACGGTGTCCGTCGCGGAACCCCACCTGATGTGAACGGGACCGCGCCCGCTACGGCGCCCCCGGCCACCCCGGGCCGGCGGCAGGTACGAGGGGAAAACCGCTGGCCGGCAGCCATGGCCGTGCTGGCCGCGAGCGGACTGCAGATGACGCTGCCGCCGTGGCTGGCGTTCGGGCCGCACTGGCTGCTGCCCGCCCTGGAGATCGGGCTGCTGGGTGCCCTGGTGGCATCGAGTCCCGGCCGGCTCGAGCGCCGCTCGGCCGCCCTGCGGGCCGGCGGCCTGGCGCTGGCCGGCCTGCTGAGCCTGACTAACGCGACCTTCGCCATCCTGCTAGTCGGCGACTTGGCCCGCGGCGGCCCGGCCGACCGGTGCCACGCCGTGCGGATGTACCCCGACTTCGCGTTCCCACAGATGCAGCAGCCCGGTCTGGCCCCGCCGGGCTGGCAGCCGGCCTTCACCGACTATCTGCACGTGTCGTTTACCAACGCCATTTCGTTCTCGGTCGGCGACGTGGCCCCGCTGACCCGCTGGGCGAAGCTCATGATGATGCTTCAGTCGGCCATCTCGGTGGCGGCCATCGCGCTCGTCATCGCCCGCGCTGTGAACATCCTCGGCTGACCGCCGGACACCCAACCCACCAGGAGGCTGACATGCCACAAATCACAGAGAGCACGATGGTCGGCGCCCCGGTCGGCGAGGTCTGGACCTTGCTGCGGGACTTCGCGGCCATCGGGGACTGGCACCCGGCGCTGCCGTCGGCCGAGATCGAGGACGGTCCCGCCGACCGCGTCGGCTGCGTGCGTGTCTTCCCGCAGGCCGGCGGTCACCGGGAGACCCTGATCGTGCTCGACGACCAGCAGCGGAGGATTGCCTTCACCTTCGCCGATCACGCGGCCGGACTGCCCGTCCGCTCGTACACGTCCACGATCACCGCCCGGCCGGTCACCCTGACCGATGACACCTACGTCGAGTGGTCGTCCCGGTTCGACTGCGACGAGGCCGACGAGGACAAGGCGGTCACCGCCATCCGCGACGGCGTGCTCGTGCCTGGCCTGAGGGCGCTGGAGCAGCGGTTCGGCCTCGCCTCGTCCGCGCCGTAGCCTGCCCGCAGAGACTTCTCGTGACACCACGAACCTCTTTTCAACCATGCGTACCAATTCGGCGGATCGGCGTGGCGATTAGCCGAAATGTCGTAGCCGAGCGGTAGAATCGAATTCAGATCCTAGTAGATTGCCCCTCCCGGGGACGATACAGAAGCGCCAGCAGAGGCGACCAGTCCCGGTGGAGGAGGTGACCTAGGTGGATGCGATGGCCCCGGCGAATGCCCGTGAGGCGCTGGATATGGTCCGCGCCGGGCTGGGCTACCTGGCCGCCGCCGACGCCGCCCAGCTGCCCTCCGCGACCCAGGCCGAGTGCCTGCGCGAGCTGGAGCGGGACGCCGCGGTCCTCACCGCCGCGCGGGCGTGGATCCTGGCCTCGTTCACCGCCGGGCAGGGATACGCCGATGACGCGGACTACAGCGCGGTGTCCTGGCTGATCCACCGCACCGGGATCACCAAGGGCGCCGCCGTGGGACACACCGCCTGGGCCAAACGGACCGGGACGCATCCGCGGGTAGTCGCGACGCTGGCGGCCGGGCAGGTCTCAGAGCCGGTGGGGCGGCTGATCTGCCTTTGGACCGGGAAGCTGCCGGAGAAGTACCGGGACGACGCTGACGAGGTGCTAGTCGCGGCGGCGGCTGCGGGTCTGGGCCTGGAAGAACTCGCCGGGCTGTTCGGGCAGATGTACGAGCGGGCCCGCGGGGACCTGCCGGATGAGGATCCGGACCGTGACTTCGCCGACCGCAGTGTCAAGCTGGCGACCACGTTCGGTGGCGCCGGGGTGATCCACGGGGATCTCACGCCGGAGTGCGCCGAGATGGTCGGGCGGGTACTGGACGCGCTGTCCGCTCCGGCGGGCGCGGAGGATGACCGCAGCCAGGAGCAGCGGTATCACGACGCGCTGGCCGAGGCGATGCGGCGGCTAGCCGCGGCGGGACTGCTGCCGGAGCGAGCCGGGCAGCCGGTCAAGGCGTGGGCGCACATCTCCCTGGCCGACCTGATCCTGCTCGACGCCGACTCGGCCCTGCAAGACGAATGGACCGCGCAGGTCCGGGAGCAGTGGGCCGCTCGCCGCGCCGCCGCATCCGAGGCGGGCGCCAGCGATGGCGTGTGGCTGGACGGGGACGCCGCCGCGGCCATTGCCTGCGACGCCGCCATGGCCCCGGTTGTCACCGGCGACGTCAACGTCGACGCCCTTGATGATCTGGTCCGGCTGTGCGTGGAACTGGACCGGCTCCGCCGTGACGGCCACGGCCCGGACACGCCGGCTGCGGACACCACGGCGGCCTGGGCGGCGGTCGAGCAGGCCGTGATCGGCAAGGCCGTCGACCTGCTATCAGGACCGGGCGGGCTGGCCAGCTTCTTGCGCCGCCGGCAGCTGGGGGTGCGGCTGGGCGGGCCGAGCCTGCCGCTGGATATCGGGTACGCCGAGACGGTCCCGGCGGGGATCCGCAACGCGGTGCTGCTGCGGGACCGGCACTGCCAGTGGGCCGGCGGCTGCAGCCAGCCGGCCGGGGCGTGTGAGGTGCACCATACGACGCACAAGG
>Ga0307312_10001856_pt1 | contig 11007 bp, 10 predicted proteins | sample ER_DNA_202_FD_194489 | JGI IMG/M metagenome (GOLD analysis project Ga0307312, IMG submission 194489) | Bulk soil microbial communities from the East River watershed near Crested Butte, Colorado, United States - ER_DNA_202 | ecosystem: Environmental > Terrestrial > Soil > Floodplain | place...
TTCACGCGAGGGATTCTGCCTCTTTTGCTCTCCACACGGCAATGACAAAGTTTGCCTTTTTGGCTCTTGCCAACTTGCAGTGTTTTCCGGCAAACTGCCTCTATGGAGCAAGAAATAGATTGCAAGGTGCAATCTAATTCTAGTTAGACCGCCTAGAGAAAGGACCTCGCCATGTTCAAAGTCACCTTCGCTTCCGCCCTCCTCGTGATTACCAGCGGGATCAGCCCAAACACGCAGCACCGACGCCGGCAATGCTGAATTGGCTCGCATCAAGTCCGAGTACGCAAATGTTCTCGCTCTCCAGGGAACCGCCAAGGCCGAGGTGCTCGCAATCGCTCGCGTACTCCGAGCGAAGCCCGAAATGGCGATCGATAAAACGAAAGCAGCGGGCGATTACTGCTTCAAGAGCAGTGAGGGCACCATGGTTCACTATGCGTCGCAGCCCGAGGCCACAGCGGAAGACGTGGTGTACGAGTTCGATGCCACACAGCTTCTCGCCGCCGGCCTTGACCCCCAGCGGGTGCCAAAGCTTCCACCTCTGGGCAACATGGAACCCGGCAAATGGTATTTCCTCCCGAGTGGGGTCATGGACCCTCACCATCAGCATATTTTTCCTACGCCAACGATCGCTGTTGCCGTCAACGTGAAGTAGCACGCGACCTAACCTCATGACTAACCAAGCGATGCAGCCAACGGCTGAGCCGATCTGATGACTAGCTCACGACACACATCTACGAAGTCCGCCCGCGTAAAGATCATCGGCGCGTCGATCTAATTTCCCATTAATTGCTATTCTTGATGAAAGGGCGATGATGTTGTCTGGACGCACTCAAAAAACGCATTGAAGAACGTCTTCGTCAGAAGAAGTCTTGCACAGTTTTTGAACACGAGTTGGCCCATGTCTGGCCGCGAGACGAACGAGATCAAGTGAAACGCGAAAAGGAAATTCATACGTTCGCAGGCGCTAACGGCTGGATTGCCACAATTCTGGATCCGGGCATTAAGGTCACGTTCAGGAAAGTCGACGTTTCAAAACTTTACTGGCGTCCTAATTGACGGCCTTTCCAGCCTCGCAGAATCGCGCTAGAATCGTTTTTGATTGCCAGGCGGCAAAAAATATGGCTGCGACCAGTATGTCAGCGACGGTTCCTACCCACGTTTACGAAGTTCTCTTAGCGATTGCACAACTACCATCATATATTCCAGGCGGCGCAAGCTCTTTCTGGAGGCTCATTGATTGGCTGCTGCTAGCCGCCGGGTTTCTTATCGTGTTGTGGCTGATTTGGGTGGTACTGCGATGGATTATTGAGAAGCTTGGGGCGGCGTTTCGCAAAAAATGATATGCCAGTATGTCATCGGTGATTCCTGCACACGTTTACGAAGTGCGCCGAAACCAAGAAACACAACCTATGAAGCAAATGACGTTACGCCGCACAGCAATTGCGCTCATCAGCGGGCTCGCGATGTTCGCCACATCGGTCAATGCTGAAACGACGAAGAAAGGCCACGTATTCTCAAACTCGCCGGGGCAGGTGAGCAAGTTCATGTCGCTGATACAGAGCCACGATACGGCCGGAGCAATGCGAATGATCAAGGAGGGGAAGGTCCATCCGCTTAAGGAGGGGCTGGACGTGGTTATTGTCGAAGTAACGGGAGATCCACGAATCGTCAGGTTCGCACCTCGTGGTACGCCGCCCGGAGTTTTTAGTACAAAGGGAACATACTACACTGACGCAGGGGCAATTCAGCGGTGAAAGCCACGCAGAATGACTGCACGAGCCTATGAAGTGCGACCTCGCGGCCGATAAACGCGGCGTTGATCTAATCTCCGATGTGCTGCCATTCGGTCAGCTGTGGATCGGTTGCAGGGGCGAAATCAGCTTTGACAAAAATCATGCGCCGTGAGCAACATCATCCGCCCCCAATAGTTCGCCCCGCTCATGAAAACACTGGCGCAGCGACGACGAAACGTTGTTGACTTGACGAAACGAGCCCGGCGAGTCGTAAAGGCTTCCATAAACTTGGTTCAGCAACGCTGGGCAAAACCAAACAGGCTTAAAGATTCGACGATCTCCGTACACGTTTACGAGATTCGGCCGCGAGCGGATAAGCACGGCTTTGATCTAATCAGTGATGCGCTGCCATACAGTCCGCTGTGGTATCGCGGCCCAAACGCAATCAGGGATGCAATCGGCCACGTAAAGTTCTACAGCCGGTCACATGATGCCCTGATCCGCGTTTACGATGACGCTGGCAACGTAATCGAGACGCATGAGCACACTGGCGAGTTCAAAGAACCGTGAGCGTTACGCGCGCGAACTAAAGAGCCGCCATGCGGTAAAGCGTGACGGCCCGTTGCGGAACTAAGGCTGCTTCGGTTGGGTCGACAGCTTTACTGATTATTCAGGACGGTTTGCGGTTCGGGTTTGCTCAGTTCTATCTGGGCACTCACCTTCTCTAGGCCCGTAGTAAGCGCTTCAATTTGCTTTTGCTGGTGCGCGACAATCGCTTGAAAGTCCTTCTGTTGTTGCGCGAAGCCTGCTTGCAATGCCTCGACTTTATGATGCTCCTTGAGAAACTCGTTGAGCAACATCGCGTTCACCGCATCGTAGCGCACCGAGTAGATTTCGCCGTCCTTGTCGCGGACCACCAGGTCGGGATTTACCTCGGCCACTTCCTCGGCAATCAAACCAAATTGCGGCGTGCCTGTATTATCGCTCTTGTAGTGAAACGTCACTGGTTCAAGCGCATGGATGGCTTCGCTGGTTTTGTCCATTGGTTTGATCTCGTTCTTGAAGCGCCGCGAAGAGCTCATCGTGCCGAGTTGGCCGTCAGAATCGATCATCACATTAATGGCATCGTTGTTTCCGGTTGTGACCTCACGAATTCCGGAGATAAAGGTTCTTGTTGTTATTGGGGAAACAAGTGTTCTGCCGATGCGGATCGTGGCAGACTCGCCGTCAACACCTACACTGCCGATGTAGATATTGTAATCCCCAACGGTGAGATCCCAACCCGCCAAAAAACCAATGGCCACATTGCCGGTGCCGTCGGTGAGATTAAAGAGCGCTTGGTATCCGAATCCGTCATTGGCGGCGCCGGGACCGCTGGCATTGGCGAGGGTTTGAAAACCGACCGCCGTACTCACACCCAGATCTGTGTCTTGGAACCCGGTGGTTATGCTGCCAAGCGCTTGATAGCCCACAGCAGTGTTGGCACTGGCAATTGTGTTGTTCCCGAGGGCTTGGGAGCCGACAGCCAAGTTGGGACCGACATCAAGGTTTTGCGTCGTGCCCAGAGTGCCGCCGGTGGTGTTGCTAAGAAGCGCGTGGGAGCCAATGGCGGTGTTGCCGCTGGCGGTGTTGTTGAACAGGGCGTTGGCACCGATGGCCGTGTTGCCCTCGCCGCTGTCGTTATACAGAAGCGCGTTAGTTCCAACGGCCGTGTTCTCATTGCCGATGGTGTTGAGCAACATCGCTGCAGTGCCAACTGCGGTATTGGAATCCGACCCGGCACCACTGGTAAGGGCCAGCGCTCCAGCACCAACACCGGTGTTGAAGCTGGCGTCACCGGCTAAAAAGAGCGAATACCAACCAACTGCTGTGTTTCCAATACCGCCGGTGAGGACAGCAAGAGCATTGCACCCTTCCGCCGTGGTGAACGCGGGATAGCACCCATCCGGGTCCCCGGGTATCTCTGGGGGTAATGCTGCTTGCGTTTGTGGCAAAAACGCAAAGCAGGCAAGCAGGAGTGCAACGAGAAATACTGGAGTTGTTTGTTTTATCTGAATTAGTGGATTCATGGCTCTTCCTTTCTTTTCCCCGCTAAAGTTGATTGTCGGGACTGCGGGGTCCGGAAGAGGCGAAGAACCTAGCGGGGAAAATGTCCTCCGCCCGATTCAGATCCGTTTAACGATTCAGAGTTTCGAAAAACCTCACCTGCTCGTCAAGCACAATTCGTCACACCCGCGAGTCGCCAATTCCAATTCCAGAAACGCAGTCAGCTTTTCATCCGCGTGCACAACGTAACGCTTTCCGTCGCTGCGATGCGCGTCTGCAATCCAGATTGTTCGTCCGCGAGAATCCACGGCTGCGACGTAGCCCCTGAAGCGCCGTGCGTAATGCTTAAAAATGATCTGAAAGAAATTCAGCGCTGCCCCGAATACTCTCTATGAGAAAATCATTTGTGAGAACTAGCAAAGCACAATTGAGAGTTTTGCTGATAATGACGGCCGCCTTCATACCACTTGATTCCAGCAAGCCGGACACTCTCACCGCAGAAGAACAAACTCTCGTTAACAAAGGGGCCGTCATGCAAATGTACAAGCCCGACGAGCACAGTCGGCATTTCATTGCTCATATTGACTCCGCAACGGAACCGCAAACCGGAAAGACCCGAAAGATTCCTAATGATTCACAGGCCGTCGTATGTGTTGTTTTTGGAATTGAAGACGCAGAGCCCGCGCGAAAAGAAGGGCGCAGTATGGCTGAGGTTCACTATAGTCCATCACAAGCGCACGAATTCCTCTTTGCGCAAGGGTGGGACAGGTACCATGACCGATTCTTCACCAGATGTTACGTTCAGGAGGGTGAGGATGCGTACGATAAAGCGGTAAAAGCTCAGCAGAAGCACGTCGATCAGTCGTCGTCGAGCAGCTAATAACGACTGGCTTTCATGGAGTTGGATGGCTTCTGGCTGGATGCGCATTCCGGCGCTATCCCGGATGCGCTGTATGAGGTTGTCAAGCACGTCATCTCGGGGCTGCCGAATCTCGGCGCTATTATCTTCGAGATTTTCCCATCGTTCGTTCCTGTGGTGGGTCTTGAGCTTGTGGAAGAGCAAATTCGCCGACTTCACACCTTGTGGGCATCTCGCTCCGCTGTCGCATTGCCGAGGACCAAATCGATCTTGGCTCCAGAAATCCGCGAATCTGGGCGTGACTCATTGATTCCCGAGGCATGGGAGAGAGCGCTCGGAGCGCTCGTCACCGGGCAATCTCCACAGTCGGAGATTCCTGAAGAACTGCGCCAAGATCGGGGTATCGGCATCATCAGCAGCCTCATTTTTGAATTCAGGGCTTCAATGGTCGTCGGAACTCTGCGCCTGACCTCGCGGCTGTTGATGCTCGCCTTGGGAGCGAAGGTCTTCCGGACAATCCTCGTGGACTACTGCCGCAAGATTCCGCCTCAATCTTACGGCTCACGGGAGGCAGAAGCTTTCGGACATTATCTCCAATCTATAAATCTGCAGGTGCCACACTTGATGAAGATTTTAGAGTTCGAGGAGGCTACGCTTGCGACGCTAGCCGATGATCAGCCGCGAATTGTGAAGTTCGATGTTGAGCCTCTGCCCTTATTGCGTGCGTTAGCCGAAGGACGCTTGCCAAATGAGGCGGGCCAGAGTGGCGACTTCGAGATTGAGCTGACCGGAGACGGAGCGCCCAGAATCGCAGGGGCCGATCTGGAAACTGCTACCGCCAGTTTTCCATTTCATTGATCAACCTTGCGGCTGCTTGTACCCTGCGCAAAAAAATTCATAGGTGGCAGCGCGTACGGGAGTTGAACCCGTGTACCAGCCTTGAGAGGGCTGTGTCCTAACCACTAGACGAACGCGCCGCAAACGGGACGACTGTAGGAATACTGCAGTGCGTGTGGGCTGGCAAGATGTCGGCCAAAACTACTTGTGAACTTTCTTGTTTTTATGTTTCTGCTTTTTTTGTGCAGGCGCGACGGTGGGCGTAGGCGTGGCGCCCTCCGGTGTGGCTGAAGGTCGTACTCGTGGTTGAGACAATAAAATCTGGTGAGAAGTCTTGAGGCCTTGCAACGCCAATTTGATTTCCGGGACCGTAGCCAGGTCAGACATCCGCTGATAATAGATATCATAATAATTACGGAGCCGGTTGCGTTTTTCCAAGTCCGTTCGCGCAGCCTGAGCAAATGCCTTTGCTGCCTGCACTGTCGGGTCGTTTACCGTCCGGTTTTTGAGTTGCCGCCATTCGATATGCACCCTGAGCGCATCAGCGTCCTTGCCAAGCGACTTGGGTTTTGAAAAAGTCTGGTCAAGTTGCTTTAACTCCGGCAGCTCGGGGCCGTTAGGTTCTGGCAAGGGTGCCACGGCTTCCGGCTGCTGTTGCCCTTCGTAAAGATCTACAGACGGCGGTGCGGCCTCCTGTGCGTGGATGATCAGCGCGGCGCCGAACAGTATCCCAGAGAAGATCAACCCCCTTCGCAAACCGTAACAGTACAACATCGTTCAACCATTGGTAATCCACGTCGGGGCGAGAGGATTTGAACCTCCGACCTCGTGGTCCCAAACCACGCGCTCTACCAAGCTAAGCTACGCCCCGAATCGAGCGAAATTACTACCATCATTCCGCGCATTGCGCATCCGCCAGTTTGGGCACGACAGTCTTGCCGCTAAGCCGGATCAGATGCTGTAATCGAGATTTGGCGCGAGTCGCTTTTCCGCTGCCGCAACCGATTCGCCACGCCGCATCGCATAATCCACGACCTGGTCTCGCCCCATCTGGCCTACGCCAAAATACTTTGCGTTGGGGTGCGAAAAATAAAGGCCACTCACGCTTGCCCCAGGATGCATTGCAAACGATTCGGTCAGTTTGATGCCGGCGTTCCTCTCAGCATCGAGCAAATCGAACAACGTTTGTTTCTCCGCATGATCAGGACAGGCGGGATAACCGGCGGCGGGGCGAATGCCGCGATATTTTTCCCGGATCAGATCGGCATGTGACAATTGTTCGTCGCTCCCGAATCCCCAGGCTATCCGCGTCTGCTTGTGCAGATATTCAGCAAACGCTTCGGCTAATCGATCTGCCAGCGCCTTGGTCATGATCGCGCTGTAATCATCGTGCTCAAGCTTGAATTCCTCCGCGAGTTCATCCGCGCCGTGAATCGAGACGGCAAATCCACCGATGTAATCTTCCGATTGCGGATTGCCCGCCACGGCGGGTGAACTTCTTGCGGATTGCGGATAGACGAAATCTGCCAAGCAGTGATTGAATTGTCCTGCCGGCTTAACCATTTGCTGCCGCAAAAAATAGAACGTGGCCACCTTTTTAGAGCGCGCTTCATCAGCGTAAACATCAACGTCATCTCCAACGGAGTTTGCCGGCCAAAACGCATGAACACCACGCGCGACCAATAGGTTCTTGGTGACGATGTGATCAAGAAGCGTCTGCGCATCGTCGAACAGTTCGCGCGCTTCTTTGCCAATCCTGGGATCGTCGAAAATCGCTGGGTAACGGCCGCGCAATTCCCACGCATGAAAAAACGGCGACCAATCAATGAAGGCAACGAGGTCGGCGAGCTTAATCGTGCTTTTCTGGGGAGTGTACACGCGGACTCCCAAGAACTCCGGCTTCGGCGGAATATAGCTGCTCCAATCGATTTCAGTCCGATTCGCACGCGCTTCAGGGAGCGGTAGCAATTTTTTGACGCGGATTTTTGCGGCATGCTCCTGACGTAAGCGTTCGTACTCTTCCCGCGTTTTCTTATCGAACTTCGTTTTGAGTTCCTCGTTAAGCAGAGAGTTGACTACGCCCACCGCGCGCGACGCGTCGAGCACATGCACGGTGCTGGCCTGATAATGTGGCGCGATTTTCACCGCGGTGTGCGCCCGGCTGGTAGTGGCCCCACCAATCAAGAGCGGCAAACGAAATCCTTCGCGCTCCATTTCCTGCGCCACATGCACCATCTCATCGAGTGACGGCGTAATCAGGCCGCTCAGGCCGATGGCGTCCGCTTGTTTTTCTCGCGCGGTTTCCAAGATCTTCGCGGCCGGCACCATCACACCAAGATCGACCACATCGTAGTTGTTACATTGCAGCACGACCCCCACGATGTTTTTGCCAATGTCGTGCACGTCACCTTTCACGGTGGCCATGACGATTCGCCCCTGGGGCTTTGCGCCCGCAGATTTCTCCGTCTCCATGAACGGCAGCAAATAAGCGACAGCTTTTTTCATCACGCGCGCACTCTTCACGACCTGTGGCAGGAACATTTTGCCTGCGCCAAACAGGTCACCCACCACGCTCATCCCGGCCATGAGCGGACCTTCGATCACATCAAGCGGCCGCTTGCATTTTTGGCGCGCCTCCTCGGTATCAGCATCTATATAATCAACGATCCCTTTGACCAATGCGTGTTTCAGACGCGCTTCAACAGGCTCTTTGCGCCACGTCTCATCGGCGATCGGTATTTTATCTTTTGCTTTTACGTTCTCCGCGAAATTGACCAGGCGTTCGGTTGCATCGTCACGCCGGTTCAACAGCACGTCTTCCACGCGCTCTCGCAGCTCGGGCTCGATTTCTTCGTAAACTGCGAGCTGTCCCGCGTTGACGATTCCCATGTCCAGACCTGCGCGGATGGCGTGAAACAAAAACGCAGCGTGCATCGCCTCGCGAACAGTGTTGTTGCCGCGAAACGAAAATGAGATGTTGCTTACCCCGCCACTGACACGCGCGCCAGGGAGATTCTTCTTGATCCAGCGCGTCGCTTCAATGAAATCCATCGCGTAATTGCGATGTTCTTCCAATCCGGTGGCAATCGTCAGAATGTTTGGATCAAAAATAATATCATTCGCCGGAAAGCCCGCCTGTTTGGTCAATAGTTCGTAAGCGTGCCGGCAGATGTCGATTTTCCGCTGGAAACTGTCAGCTTGCCCATGCTCGTCGAATGCCATCACAATGGCGGCTGCGCCGTAGCGCCGGATCAACCGCGCTTCACGAACAAATTCGTCTTCGCCGTTTTTCAGACTGATGGAATTCACCACCACTTTCCCCTGCACGCACTTGAGTCCTGCTTCGATGACGCTCCACTTTGAGCTGTCGATCACGATGGGGATGCGCGCGATCTCCGGTTCGCTGCCGATCAAGTTCAGGAACCGGACCATGGCCGCTTCCGAATCAATCATCCCTTCATCCATGTTGACATCGAGCATGTTTGCGCCGCCTTGAACCTGCTGTCGCGCTACCGCCAGCGCCCCCTCGAAATCGTCCGCCAAAATCAATTTCGAGAACTTCGGCGAACCTGTGATGTTGGTGCGCTCGCCAATGACCGCGAAGCCGAATTCCGGCGTAATGTTTAACGGTTCGAGTCCGGAAAGTCGCAGAATCATGTGTAGCTGATCGTCGCTTCTACGACACGTGGCGACAATTGACGCACCAGTTTCGACAGTGTACGGATGTGATCCGGCGTCGTGCCACAACAGCCGCCCACGACGTTGAGCCAGCCGTTCTCGGCCCACTTTGCCAACTTGGGCGCAAATGTTTCGGCAGTTTCCGGAAAACCGGTGGGCGATAGCGCGTCGGGCAGACCAGCGTTCGGATACGCGCTCATGTAATACGGCGAAATGCGCGCCAGCTCTTCGACAAAGGGTTCCATTTCGTCGGGTCCCAGCGAACAGTTCAAACCGAGGATGATCGGTTGCGCGTGCGCCAGCGATATAAGCAACGCTTCAACCGTTTGCCCGCTCAAGTTCCGCCCGGACTTGTCAATTACGGTGCCCGAAATCATCAACGGCACGCTGCGTCCGGTTTTTTCAAACGCATCAGTAACAGCAAATAACGCAGCCTTTCCGTTGAGCGTATCGAAAATGGTTTCGACAATGAGAAGATCGACACCGCCTTCGAGCAGCGCTTTCGCTTCATCGAAATAATTTTGCCGAAGTTGATCGAACGAGACCGCGCGAAACGCCGGATCGTTTACATCCGGCGAAATGGAACCAGCCACAGGAAGCGGTCCCATTGATCCGCCGACAAATCGTTGCTTGCCGGTTTCATTCGCGACGCGATCAGCGGCCTGGCGCGCGATACTGGCCGCTTCAAAATTAATTTCATGAACAAGAGCGCGAAGACCAACATCGTCCACCACGCGCTGAAAGAATTCCTGATCCTTGCGACCACGTGTGGGTTCGCGTTGAAACAGGAAATCGTGCAAACCGATGGTAGTTCCGCTGAAGGTGTTTGTTTCGATGACGTCCGCGCCTGCATCAAGATAAGCCGCGTGAATTTCCTCGACGACCTGCGGCCGCGTTAAATTGAGTAGTTCGAGACTTCCCTTGAGGTCTTTGCCCTTCCAATCAGCGAATCGCTTTCCTCGATAATCCGCTTCGGAGAATTTGCATTGCTGGATCATCGTACCCATGGCTCCATCGAGCACGACGATGCGTTCGCGCAACAGCGCTTCGAAAGGATGAAGACCGTTTGTTGTCATAATTGTCCGGGAACTAAACGGCGTTTGTCTCGGGATTCAAGGAACAAATTGACGCATCATGATACGTAGATGTGTTAGGGACTCATACTCGTGCTCCTGCTCGTGATCATAATCGAGCTAAGTCTTTAGAATGTTCTTTCGATTCTGGGCACAATGGACGAATCCGAATATCGAATGACGAAACCTCAACCACGAATTAACACGAATGCGTGGGATGGGGGAGCACACGCGGCTCGCGTGTTGGTTTCGGCGTCCTCGCTGAAACAGTCTTCCCTGCTTCCCCTCGATAGAAAAGTTCGCGAAAGCGAGACGCTTTCGCCGGCACCCGCCGCCTTCGCCAAGGCTGCGGCGAGCCAAGGAGACGGGCACGCTCCCCAAACCGGACGAACTGGGCCTTACGGCGCGATGCGATCGGTCAGCGTGTCGGTATGAAATTGGGCGTGATCACGCAAACGGTACCACGGGCTATCCTTCTTCGTAGTCTGCGCTACAGCGCTTTTCTCACCCGTAGCAAAGTCGTCCCAGGAATTGTAGCGCGCGATCGTCAGGAACGTCCACGCGGCGCCTTCCAGATGCTGCATCAACACGTTCCCTGCAGTTGTGTCATTGGATGCACTGGGCAGTTCGCCGAGCATCTTTTCCAATTGCTCGCGGTGACCGGGCGCGGGTCGATAATACGAGACAGAATAAACCGAGCCGGTCGTCTTGGATTTCGAATCGGCGTCAATACCCATGGCGCGCGTGAATTCCTCCCATGAAGGACCGTTCACAAAGGTAT
>Ga0307312_10001857_pt1 | contig 11004 bp, 11 predicted proteins | sample ER_DNA_202_FD_194489 | JGI IMG/M metagenome (GOLD analysis project Ga0307312, IMG submission 194489) | Bulk soil microbial communities from the East River watershed near Crested Butte, Colorado, United States - ER_DNA_202 | ecosystem: Environmental > Terrestrial > Soil > Floodplain | place...
GATCCAGTCGTAGGTATAGGCGCCGCCGCGCGGGGACGGGCCCATCTGCGCAAGCCACGGCCAGACGGACGCGGCTGGCGCGTCAATCGTGATCGCACGCGTAGAGACTCCATCGGCTTCTTCCAGTAGCTCATCCCCTGGCAGACGCGAGGCGGCTTCTTCGCTGGTCGCGCCCCAGGTAAGGATTGGCCGGCGCAGGAGCGGATAGAGCGCGCCGAGCGCCGCGACGACCGCGAGAGCGGCCGCGCGCCCCCGGCGCCTCTCGCCTCTGCACAGTGGAGTCGTGGCTGAGCGCAGCCGGCGGCGCGAGGTCAGAGTCAAGGGCATGTGCAGGAGCCTAGTAGGTCGCTAATGGCTTGGCAGCAGGCTGAAGACGCCGAGCGCGACGACGGTGACGGTGATCAGTGCGGTGGTTGCCCAGGCTGCGCAGGCGCTGACCGTTCCGATCCGGAGCTTGCCCATCAGCGCCCGATCGCGGGTGAGGTGGGCGATCATCGCCAGTAAGGGGAGCAGCATGATGGCGTTCACGGCCTGGGTGAGGAAGAGGATCGGGACAAGCGGTGCGCCGGGGATGAGGACGATCGCGGCCGCGAGGGCGGTCATCGCGATGTAGGTTGAGAAGAAGATCGGTTCTGTTCTGAGGTTGCCTGCGACCCTGCCCTCCTTGCCGAAGGCCTCGGAGACCGAGTAGGAGGTCGAAAGCGGCAGGATGGCGGCCGCGAGCAGGCCGGCGCCCACGAGCCCGACGGCGAAAAGCGTCGAGGCGAGGTGGCCGGCGAGTGGGGTCAGTGCGACCGCGGCGTCAGAGGCGTCGTTGATGTGGGTGTGGCTGCGGTAGAGCGTCTCGGCGCAGGCGACGACGACGAAGAAGCCAATCACTCCGGTCGAGACAGCGCCGACGACGACGTCGATGCGCTCGAACTTCCAGTCGCGCGGCGTCAGCTTCTTGTCGACGGCATAGGACTGGATGAACGCGAGTCCCCAGGGCGCGAGCGTCGTGCCGAGAGTGGCCGTGGCGACAAGGATCGCGTGGCGTTGGAACGGCAGATCGGGGACGACGAGCCCTCTCGCTGCCTCTCCCCAGTGTGGGTGGGAGAGGATGCCGGAGGCGATGTAGGTGATGAAGACCGATGAGATGAGGAGCAGCACCAGCTCGACACGGTGGAAGGAGCCGGCGAGGACGAGCGTCGTCACGGCCGCGGCGGCAAGAGGGACGCTGAGATAGCGCGAGACGCCTCCGATCTCGAGGCCAGCAGCGATGCCGGCCATCTCGGCCGCTGTCGTGCCCAGGTTCGCGAGGATCAGGAAGCCGGCTGACGAGAAGCCGGCCTTGGTGCCGTAGCGCAGGCGGATGACGCTGACCAGTCCTCGGCCGGTCGCTATCCCCAGCCGCACGGTGAGGTCGTGGAAGAGGACGAGCGCCGCCGTCGAGGCCAGCAACGTCCAGAGGAGTCGGTAGCCGAAGTCCGCGCCTAGGATCGAGTAGGTGGTGATGCCGGCGGGGTCGTCGTCGGAGAGGCCGGCCAGTACTCCCGGCCCCACGACCGCCAACAGAGCAAGCGCGAGTCCGCGCTCGCGCGTCCAGATGCGTCCCGGACTTACCCGGTAGCGATGGCTGGGCGGACGCGAGATGGCTGGCACGCGCACAAAGTTACGTTCGAGAACCGCATCGAAGCGCCTGCCGCTCCGGCACAGCTGCAGCGTCGATCGGCGCTACCGGACCGCGGTCGGAATTGTTCGCCAGTTATTCGCCAGTGAGCCGGTCGGGCAAGCCCTTGACGCACTCGCTCTCGTCGCAGTGTCCGTGGCCAGACGTACGCTCATTGCGGTCGTCTAAGGCGAGCGGCCGTTCTACTTCAACGTTTTTAGGTAGGCGACGAGTGCGTTCAACTCCTGGTCGGAGATGATCCCACCCCAGTGCGGCATGCTAACGATCGGGGCACGGCCGAGAACGCTGCCCGTGCGGATGAAGTCGATGATCTTCGCATCCGTATTGAATTCTCCGCGGAAGTCGACGCCCGAGAGCGGGGGGATCGTCTTGTCTTCCGATTGCGGGTTCGGCACGCCCCCAAGCCCGTTCGGCCCGTGGCAGTTGATGCATCCGTCGCTCACGTACAGCGCGGCGCCCGCGACTGCAAGACCCTGGTTGCGCGGAATCGGCAAGGGTGTCGCCGTCGGAACGGAAGGCAGTCCCGCGCGGAGGTAGGAGACGAGCTCGTCGACTTGCCGCGTGGAGATCACGTTGCCCCATACCGGCATGAAGGGTTTCTTCGGGTTCGCCGACTCGCCGAGTCCGTGGTCGATGATCTCGCGGAGCTGACCGGGCGTCAGGTCCTTGGCGTTCGTGAGAGCCGGGACGTCGGGCGAGACTCCGCCCCGGCCCTGCTCGCCGTGGCACTTCGCGCAGGCGAACTGGACGAAATCGTGCGCCCCGGCCGCGACGGACGGATCGATGGCCGCCCCCTGCGCCGCGGAGGTGGACGTGCGTGTGGTCGAGGCGATGGCGGTTCCCGCCGAGCGGCCCGCGTGGCCGATCGCCCAGCCCGCGATGCCGGCGACAAACGCGAGCCCGATCGCGACCATTACGATCAGCGCCTCGGCGGCGCCGGCGGTCCAGTCGCGACGACGTCGCGGCAAGGTCGTCCTTCTACCCCGCCGCCCGGGCGGCAGTGAGCGCCGAGAGATCGATCTCGATCGGAGGGACGCCCCGCCCGGCGGGATCGATCGACTCGTCGCGCATGGTCCTGGCGACGAAAGATGCGAGATAGCGGCCGACTACCTTCGGCGACGGCCGCCATAGTGGCTCGCTCGCGACGGTCGACGTCTCTCCCCCGCCCGTCAGCTCGACGCTCAGGTACGCAGGTGATTGCCCTGTGAGCAGAAGTCCTCGGAGTATCGGGTCGAAGGCTTGGGGGGTCAAGTGGGGTCGCGAGACGTCCGCGGACTTCCCTGGACTGAGATGAGCGCAACCAGCGTTGCGGCGAAGCCAGGCTCGGAACGCCGCTCGCGCAGCATCACGATGAAGTCCTCTTCGACCTCGACCAGGGCCCGGACTCGCACCTGGCAGCACTCGCGCGCGCTCATCCGCCGTCGAGCCCCAGCGGTCCATCCACGGCCGGGCGGCGACCGCGCCGAAGGCGTATGCGCTGTCGAGGGCGATGACCAAGCGCGCAATGTGTCGGCGACGCGACGGCTCTCTCATCGCCGAACCGCCGTCGACCCCGCCACGGAAGCGCTCGTCCCGGCCGGCTGTCTTCGTCCAGCCGAATCCGACGCCTGCTGGCGGCGCGCGACCACCAGACCGGCATGCCAACCCGGCGCGCGCCCACCGGCCGGCGGATGCACCGCGTCGATGTCGAGCCCGCTGCGGGCGAGCACCCAGGCGATCACCGAGTTCGAGTTCCACATTTCCCCAGCGTGAAGCTCGTCGCGGCCCCAAACCGGCGTCGGTACCTCAGCCAAGAACTCGAGCACACGTCGCGCGACGACTGGATCGTCGCTCAGCAGCTGCGGACTGTCGACCGCCTCGTCGAGGTCTGGGATGACGCCGTTGCGCCAGCGTCGGATCTCGTAGCGGAAGAGGCGCAGCGAGCCAGCCCAGCGACTACCGACCGGCCCTTCGGCGACGACACCGTGGAGAGGCCCGTCTGAACGCGCAGGCGCCTGTTCGATTACGAATCTCCCCTCTGGGACAGTGACCTCGAGCGCGGAGTGATAGAGATCTTGCATCGTGCGCTTCTCGAGCCGCGCCGCCACCGCCTCGAAGACTTTCCCGTTCAACCGCACCGAATGGCCGCCGGCTCCGAGCGGCAACCAGTACAGATCTACGCCGGCTCGCGAGCTTGTCATCGCGGCGCCAACTTCCGTCCTCGAGACGCCCAGCTTGAGCCCCAGCCGATCTTGATTAACGGCAGTCCTGGAACGACAACGAAGACGGTGAGTAAAACGAGCTGCGCGACGCCGCGGTAGCCGATCGTGATTGTCTCGACCGCTCCCCAGAGGAGCAACGTCAGGCCCATCGCCAGAGCAGCCAGTCCGGCAAAGCGGCTACGCAAGAGCGCGCTTGCTGCCGTCAAGAGCGTGCCGCCGCCGATCACGACGAGAAGTACAAGGCCGGGAATTCTGTAATCGGGAAAGGGAGTGTCCTCGAGCCAGGACTCGTTGACGCCCAGCCCTTTCGCGTCGCTCAGCAAGCCATAGCCGCCGAAGAGGGCGCCGACGCCGATCACCCCGCCGATGGCGATGACGGCGAAGCGGGCTCGGCCCGTCAGCGGCGCCTGCAGGCTCACAGACCGACCCCCTCCTCGCCAGACGATCAGCCGGACCAGACTTGCCATAGCGAACTACCTCCCCTGCGATTTGTCGAAGATCACGAGCACGCTCAGCCCCTCGTAGCCGATGAACCGATGCTCCGCGCCGGCCTTCACGTAGATAGCGCGCCCCTCTTCGACAGGGATCTGCTCACCCTCGACGTCGAGCGTGCCCCGGCCTTCGAGAACGACGTAGACCTCGTCCCACTCATGCGGCTGCTGCCGGTCCGGTTCAGGGGCGACGAGCACGTACACGCCGAGCTCCATGCCGGGCGTCGAGTGGACGATTTCGTAGCCCCCGCTGCCGGCCGCAAGGCGATCCGCGACGCTCTTGATGTCGAAGGCGTCTGAACTCGAGAGTGTCATCACCTAACCGCCCGCATCAGTCGAGGACCGGCTCGAGCGTGTCAGAGACGACTGCCCGCATCCCGATCACCCCGACGGGGCGGCCGCTTTCCACCACCGGCAGGTGGTGGCAGCCTTGCTCGACCATCATCAACGCAGCCTCCTCCGCGGGCGTGTCGAGGAGCGCCACTCGCGGGTCGCCGGTCATCCACTCGCGCACCCGTGCTTCGCTTGAGTGCGTGCGCCCGGCCACCGCACGAAGGATGTCGCGCGACGTGAGGATGCCGATGAGGCGCCCGTAGTCGACCACGAGTGCTGATCCCGCTTCCTTCTCGGTCATTCGCTCAACCGCCTCGCCGAGGCTATCCGACGGGTCCACGGCCGCGAAATCGGTCGTCATCAACCTCGAAACGGGCGTGTGGATCTTGTTGTCTGTCTTGGCCATCTCGCTCTCCTCCTAACTCGACATGCCCAGCGTGCACAGTCGGGTGCGCAAACACATCCGGGCCGTCGCGGAACGCCCCTGCGGGAAAGTCCCGAGCGACTTTCAGAGCCTGCCCTGATGCGGCTATCGCCAAGCGGACCGACACTTCGGGCAAAGGCCAGCCGCACCAGGCCACATCGGCAAAATCCGGCATGAAGGTCGCGCCGAATTCAAGCCTTCCAGAGCCATTGACCGGCACCGCCACACACAGGAGGTAGTGGGAGCATGAATACACGCAGGATTCTTGAGTTCGGAGGTATCGCCGCCGGCGTCCTCATGGTCGCCTTCGGCATCGGTTCGCTCGTCCTGGGTATCAACGCGCGCAGCACAGTAGGGAACGAGCTGACGCGGGAGTTCATCGTCGGCTCGCCGGACATGAAGCCGGCCGAGATCGAGAAGGCGGTAAAGGAGGCCGGTCTAAGCAATGTGCCGATCCCGTCGTGCGATGTGGCGGAGAAGGAGATCAAGACCGGGGCCGACGCCCACTGCTTCGCCCAGTACATGCGCATCCACGCGCTCGAATCGTCGGGCGGCAACACCTACGCGCAGATGGGACGCTTTGTCGCAGCAGCGGACCCGAACGACCCGAAGGGGACCAGTGACGAGGCGGCGGCGGCGAAGGACGAGAGCGGAGAGCCGATCTCGAACAGCGCCCGCAACACGTGGGTAACCGAAACCGCCCTCTCGACGGCGCTCAACGTCTCCTATATGGCGGAGCAACTCGGGCTGTTCAGCATCGTCGTCGGAATCGCGCTGCTACTCAGCGGTATTGGCTTCATCATCCTCGCATTCGCCGTCCTCGGGGGACGTGCCCGCAAGGCCACGGCAAGCTGAACGAACAAGTCGATGGAAGGGCCCGCGATCCTCGCCATCGGAGGGGCGCTCCGAAACCCGGATACGGCGCTGAGTTTCCTGCGCCGGCGCCACGTGGCTTCCTCGGGGGCCATTTCCTAGAAGGCCCAACTCGAGTCTCACCCAAACGGGCCGCCCAGGCGGCCCGTTTGCTGCTCCGAGGTTTGCGGCTTTGCCGCAACGAGGATCAGCGCCCAGGCTGATGGCACGGAGAGCCTCAGGAGCGAAAGTGAGGCCATGACACGAGAGCAGAAATTTCGCGTTGTGATTGCAGGCGGCGGTGTCGCCGCGCTCGAGACGATGGTCGGTCTGCGTGAACTCGCCGAGGAGCGTGTCGAGCTGACGCTAGTCGCGCCGGACAACCTCTTCGTCTACCGACCGCTAGCCGTCGCCGAGCCCTTCGGTCTCGGCTCAGTCATTCGGGTCCCACTAGAGATTTTGACGGCGGGGTGCGGAGCGACGCACGAGCAGGCTTCCGCTCTGCTGGTCACCCCAACCGACCGGGAAGTGCACACGAGTCGGGGGACGACCATTGCCTATGACGCTTTCGTCCTCGCTTTCGGCGCTCGCACCGAGGAAGCGCTCCCCGGCGCGATTACGTTTGAGGGACCAAACGACACTCGAGCGATCGAAATGCTGCTCGAGGACCTCGAGAGCGGCCTGGTTCGGCAAGTGGCCTTCGCGGTGCCGACGGGGGTCGGCTGGACGTTGCCGCTATACGAGCTGGCCCTGCTGACCGGTGAGCACATCCTGGACGCGCACTTGGACGCCAAGGTCGTTCTCGTGACGCCGGAGGAGCAGCCTCTAGGGATCTTCGGGAACGAGGCCAGCAGTGGAATCGCCACCCTCTTCGAGGAACGCGGGATCGAACTTCGATCAGGGCTGCACGCCCGCTACTTCGAGCAGGGACGTCTGCATGTCATCGGGTCGGAGCCGATCGAGGCCGATCGTGTGCTCACTCTCCCGCGGCTAAAAGGACGCCACTTCGACGGCGTGCCGCAGGACGCCGACGGTTTCGTCGAGACAGACGATTTCGGACGCGTCGAGGGCGTCCCGCACGTCTACGCAGCCGGCGATATCACGCGATTCCCGATCAAGCAGGGCGGCCTGGCGGCGCAACAGGCCGATTCAGTTGCCGAAGCGATCGCGGCGGAGGCCGGTGCGGACATCAGCCCGACACCCTTCACGCCGGTCCTGCGCGGGCTCATGCTCACGGGGCGGCGACCGGCTTTCATGCGCGCGGAACTGACCGGCGGCCATGGCGAGACGTCCGTCATCGATTCCGATCCGCTGTGGTGGCCAAGTGGGAAGGTCGCAGCACGCTACCTCGGTCCGTATCTCGCCAGATATGCGACTTCGCCCAGCGGCTCGAGGTACGAGCCGTCAGCCCTGATCCTCTAGCACGCCTCTGGAAATCGCGTACCTGACGAGCTCGGCGCGGGTGCTGATCCGGAGCTTTTGCATGATGTGCGCCCGGTGCGTCTCGGCTGTGCGCACCGAGACGAAGAGCATCTTCGCGATCTCCTGGTTCGTGTGGCCGAGCGCAAGCAGCCGAAGGACTTCACGCTCCCGCTCCGATAGCGGATCTTCGGCAGCCGAACGCTCGGTCTCAGCGTCGGCGGTTGCGATGCGTGCGCCGAGCGCGGGATGTACATAGCGTCCTCCAGCTGCCACTTCTCGAACCGCGGTCACGAGCTCGGTGTCCGCCGCCTCTTTGAGAACGTAGCCGCTCGCCCCCGCCGCAAAGGCTTCGCGCACATATCTGGGATCGTCCTGCATTGAGAGGATGAGAACCTTGGACTCGGGCGCCTCATGGAGCATCTCGGGCGTCGCGTCGATACCGCTCTTACCGGTTCCAAGCATGACGTCCATGAGCACGACGTCCGGCTTTGTCGCGCGAGCCTCGAAGAGCGCCTCGCGCGCGTCGCCCGCCTCGGCAACGGTCTCGATGTCCTCTTGGCTGTCGAGGAGCAGGCGGAGTCCGGCCCGCACGACCGCATGATCGTCGACAACGAGTACGCGGATGATCAAGGCACCGGTACCTCGACGAGAAGGGTCGTACCGGCGTTCAAGGCCGACTCGATTCGAAAGCGACCGTTGACGAGCGCGACGCGCTCGCGCATGCCAACGAGCCCTAGCCCGCTTTCCCCGTGGCCGTCCGCGAAGCCCCGGCCATCGTCCTCAATGACGGCCGTGACGGCGCCTTCTTTCCGTCGCAAGACGATGCTCACATGCTCTGCGTGTGCGTGCTTGACCACATTCGTGAGCGCCTCCTGAACGAGCCGGTAGAGGACTGTCTCCACGTCGCTCGGGAGCCGCTCTTGGCCCAAACCAGCCTCCAGCTCGATCGCGATGCCGGTTTGCTCCGAAAAGTTTTCCGCGAGACGTTCGAGCGCGGCCGCGAGGCCGAAGTCGTCCAGGGCGGTCGGCCGCAACTCGACGGCTAGACGTCGAACATTTCGGAGAGTGTCGACCACGAGCTCGCGGAGATTCTGGACGGCAGCTCTGCTTGCGACGGCGTTCCCCGCCTCCTCGAGCGGGCTCAGGCCGAGCAGGATCGAGGTGAGCGCCTGGCCCGTCTCATCATGGAGCTCACGCGCAAGCCGCCGGCGTTCCAGCTCCTGGCCCTCCACGGCCCTGCGGAGCGCATCCTGGGCGACACGGGCCGTGGTGTCGACGGCGATACCCGCCTGGGCTGCGAAGGTCTCCGCGAGCCGAAGGTCGTCGTTCGAGAAACGGCGATCCGCTGCGAGCTTGTCGAATGCTTGGATGACGCCAATCGGCCTCTCCCCGACCAGCAGCGGAACGAACAGCGCGGCGCGCATACCCATGCGCCGCGCGAAATCGCGGTCTACTTCCGGATCATCGAGCAGCGAATCGAGTCGCTCGCTCCTACCGCGGTCCAGGACGCGCCCGCTCTTCGAGGACTCCCGATCGAGTCGCACGCCCATGAACTCGGCTGCGTCTTCGCCGTCGGCCGATTCCACGCGCAGCGCTCCATCCTCCCTCGGAAGCGCGATGAGCACGAGACGCGCGCCGATCAGCTCCCTCAAGCGGCGAGCAACGAGGTTGAGCAAGTTCGGCAGCTCGGTCTCACGCGCGAGCGCGGCTCCGACCTCCACGAGCGACTCGAGCTGCTGCGACCAGCGTGTTGCTGACTCGTATAGGCGAGCGTTCTCGATCGCTACCGCAGCCTGGCTAGCCAAAAGCCGCACGATCTCCTCGTCCTCGTGCGTGAAGTCGGCGCCCCCATCTTTCTCGGTGAGATACAGGTTGCCGTACGCCACTCCCCTCAAGAGCACCGGCACACCCAGAAACGTCCGCATGGGTGGATGGTTCGGGGGGAAGCCGACCGAGCGCGGGTCGTCGCTGAGGTCGTGCAGGCGCAAGACAGCTGCATCCGTGATGAGAACGCCCAAAATCCCCCGGCCGCGCGGCAGGTCCCCGATCGCCGCGTGCGTCTGCGGGTCGATACCTGTGGTGACGAAGCGCTCGAGCTCGGTACCCGTCGGATCGATGACCCCGAGCGCGGCGTAGCGCGCTTCCGTGAGTTCGGCCGCGATCTCGACGACCCGCTGGAGCAAGGCGTCGAGCGACAACTCAGACGTGAGGGCGACTCCGGCGTCGAGCAGGGCGCGCATGCGATCGGCCATGAAGGCAACGCTATCGGGAGAAAGCGGCATCGCAAAGATGCGGACCGAATGCCGGAGATCGACCGCGACCGAGTGTGAGAGCGACCAAATCGGACTACCCTGGCGTACGAGAGCAGCTGGCCGAGCTGGCCGCATAGGCAGTTCAGCCATAGGGGCCCCTAGGCGCCAGGAGAGACCACGAAGAAAAAGCCCCGGAAACGACCTTTTCGCGCAGGAATCTGAACTCGACCCAGGCTAGGGCGATTGCATTCCGTTGTGTAGAGCTGCCCCCGCGGGTCACGAGCCGCATGGGAGGTTGGGGCGTTCCTTGTGCTCCTCCGGGATCAGTTGCCCCTTGAGCTGCCTCTGCACCTGAGTGAATCCAGCGCGGGGGGCTTCCTGGTTGCGCCTGGCAGGATTCGAACCTGCGACCCGCGGATTACAAGGAGGCCGCTCCCCTCGGCCCACCGAATCCACGCGAGCCGAATCTTCGCCCCGATCTTTGCCCGTCTTATCTGACCTGACCGACCTGAGATGACTGAACTGACCTAGGAAGACAGGATTTGAGCGGATAGGCCGCGCCGCTCAGACCTCCAAAACCGGGGGTTGCAGGTTCGAGTCCTGCCGGCCCTGTGGCCGCGTTCATGCGGAAACCGCCGTGCCTACGGCGCTTTTCGCCGTTCCCGAGGCCGTTGCGCCCCGGCATGTGGCGCTGCGTCTAGCCGGAGGGCACGGATGCCATCCTCGGTGACTTACGCGTCGAGCGGTAGCCGCTGCAGCAGCGCGTCCACGCGCGCGAAGCCGCCTTTCGCTCCTTCCTCGACGCCGTACTGCATCGTCGTGTCGCGCTCCTCGGTCGAAGCGAAGCGCATCGTCTGCGTCAGCCTCGTCCGGTCGCCCAGATCCTCGAACTCGAGCGTCTGCAGGTGGTTCTGGAAGGTCTGTACGAGCCGCTCGGGCGCGTCGACCTCGCGGAACTCGCCCTCGACGACGCCGAAGGCGGTCTGAAACCGGTACGTGCCGCCGGGACGGACGTCCATTTCCTCGACGACCGTGCCCTCGCCCCACCATTCCGGGATCAGCTTCGGGTCGGTCCAGACGGAGAAGACGTGCGGGCGGGGTGCGTCGAAGATCCGCTCGACGCGGATCTCGAGCTCGCTCGGCGTGGTGACGGTGGTCTCGTTCATCTCAGCCCACCGCTCTCTTCACGAGCGCGCGGATCTTTGCCTCGTCGGCTGCGGTCAGCTCCGTCAGTGCGAAGGCGACCGGCCACATGGAGCCTTCGTCGAGCTTCGCGCTGTCGTTGAAGCCGAACATCGCATACCTCTCCTTGAACTTCCCCGCGTTGCGGAAGAAGCAGACGACCTTGCCGTCCTTGGCA
>Ga0307312_10001861_pt1 | contig 10991 bp, 12 predicted proteins | sample ER_DNA_202_FD_194489 | JGI IMG/M metagenome (GOLD analysis project Ga0307312, IMG submission 194489) | Bulk soil microbial communities from the East River watershed near Crested Butte, Colorado, United States - ER_DNA_202 | ecosystem: Environmental > Terrestrial > Soil > Floodplain | place...
GCGCAAACGAGATCCGGCGATCATCGCGCCGGTCCTGGAGCACAACGCGCGCGACGTGATCTCGCTCGTGCGCATCACCGACCGTGTCGCTCGCGCGGTCTTGGCCGCGCGGACCGGCCGCGCGCCGGATCACGCCCCCGCGGCCTTCGCGCTGGCGCGCGTGTTCGAGCGCACCGGCGAGATTGAGGCGGCGTTCGCGTGCTACGAGAGCGCGTACTACGACGGAGACAACGCGCTTCGCGCGAAGCTGGCGCTCGCGTACGCACGTCACCTCGAGCGGCGCGGAAACCTAGAGCGCGCCCTGCAGATGATGGAGACGCTCGTAGAGCTCGGGCTCGGCACCGCACGCTGGCGCGAACAGGCCGAGAGCCGGATACGCAGACTGTCCAAGAAGCGATGGCGACAGCTCGCGACCGCAAGCTAGAGATCCGGCCACTCACAGCGGCGCGCGTTGATGACGTGAAGACCGTGACTACGGGCACGTGGGGCGCCTCGTGCTGGGATCTGTTCCCGCGATTCACCGCCGCACAGAAACGGGCGCTCGGTGTCACCGGCGGGCCCGCCGGCACGGGCCAGGACCGGCGCCGCGCCGTGCTCGCCAAGCTGGCGCGCCGCCGCAAAAACTCCGCCGGTCTCGTCGCGTACGAGGACGGCGAGCCGATCGGCTTCATCTCGCTCGGACCGCGCCACGACTTCACGGTCATCGAAAATTCGCGCGCCACGCCTCCGGTCGACGATGTGCCGGCATGGGTCATCCCGTGCATCACCGTGCGCCGCGGACACCGCGGACGCGGCCTTGCGATCGCGATGATCCGGGCGGCGGTCGACTACGCCGGGCATCGTGGCGCTGCCGCAGTGGAGGCGTACCCGCGGGCGACACGCAAGCGGGTGAACGACGACTTCGCGTTTTTCGGGACGGAGCCGATGTTCCGGAAGGCCGGCTTTCAGCAGGTCCGCGCGACGCTTCCGAACCTACCCAAAGGATGGGCGCCGCGCGTGACGATGCGCCGGACGATCAGGAAGCGCGCCGCTCCCGCCGGTCGGCAGGGCGCTGCGGCCGCGCACCCAATCGGGCGAGCGCCGCGTGCCGGAAGCGCGCGGCCACGACGATCGCGAAAAACACAAGCGTCAGGAGGAGTTCGACATACGGCAGCTCGTGCAGCACGGCAAGCGCGGGCTCGCTCACGATGAGGTCGGCCGCCGTCCAGAGAATGGCGAGCGCGCCGACCCAGGTGGCCTGAGGGAACAGCTCGAGGAGACCGACGACGATCCCGCTCCCGAAAAGCACGATCGGGATCGACAGGCCAAGCCCGAACAGGAGCAGTGCGATGTTCCCGTGAGCGGCCGCTCCGACCCCGAGGATGTTCTCGAGGCTCATGGCGAAGTCCGCGGCGAGGATCGTGACGATCGCCGCGCGGAGGGTCGTGACCTCGCGGACCTTGTGGCCCTGACCCCCGTCTGGGCGGACAAGCCGGTACGCGATCACGACCAGCGCGAGACCACCGATGAGCTGCAAATAGGGGACGGTGAGAAGCAGGGTGACCGCAGCAGCCGCGGCCACGCGAAGCGCGACCGCGGCGCCCGCCCCGAACACGATCGCTTTGCGGCGCTGCGACCGGGGCAGGCCGCGCGCGACCATCCCAATGACGAGCGCGTTGTCGCCGGACATCGCGAGATCGATCAGCGTGATCGCGAGGATGGCCTGGAGGGTCTCGGCCATCGTCAGCGAGAGTGGAGCTTGACCGCGACGAACACGATGACCCCCAAGATCCATGCGACCGGGATCGCAAGAAGCAGCATCGCATCGCCGCCGGTGACCGCCGCGACATGATCCGCGCCGATCAAAAGCATGTTGTCAGTATACTGACGTTCAGTCAGATGACTGGCGTGGACTGACATCGTGCTAGCGTCCTGTCATCGCGAAATCCGCGTCACGGCCTCCTCTCGCACTGGCGGTGCGATCTGCGCGCGAGGAACTGCACCTCACTCAGGCTGAGCTCGCGCGCCGCGTCGGCATCTCGCGCGCTGCGATCGCGGAGCTCGAGGCCGGCCGCATCCAGCAGCCGCGTGCCGCCGTGTTCGCGCGTCTCTCCGCTGTCCTGGGCATCCCGGCGGCGCTCCTCCTCGCCGCGACGGGCGTGGGTGAGGCCGAGGCTGCGTCGCTCGTAGAGCTTGAGACCGACGAGCTCGTCGCGATGGCCGCGACGATGGTCCGCATGGCGGAGCGCGACCGAAGGTGGCTACGGGACCGGTTTGCGGAGCTCCGGGAGCTGCTCGTCCTGCGTCGGGCCGGCCACGCGAAAGACCGCGCAAAAAGAAGCTGACCCGGTCGGAGCATCATCCCGCCGTGAGCTCGTCGGTGGAGGCCAGCGTCCGGCGCTTCGGGGAGACCGAGCCGCGTCTTCATGCGTTCGTTTACTTCGACGCAGAAAACTCCCTGCTCATGGACGCGGCCCTGGTCGCGACGCGCGCGACCGGCGCCCTGATGCGAGTCCCGGTCGGGGTGAAGGACATCTTCGACACGGCGGGCGCCCCGGCCGAGCGCGGCAGCGCGCTGTACGCCGGCCGGATCGCGGAGAGCGATGCGGAAGTGGTGCGAAATCTTCGCGCCGCGGGAGCGATCATCGTCGGGAAGACCGTCACGGCCGAGCTCGCGATGGCGCATCCGGGACCCACGCGAAATCCGTGGGACCTGTCGCGCACGTCCGGCGGGTCTTCGATGGGATCGGCGGCGGCTGTCGCCGCAGGCGTCGTTCCGCTGGCGATCGGAAGCCAGACCAACGGCTCTGTGATCCGCCCCGCGGCGTTCTGCGGCGTGGTCGGGTTCAAGCCCAGCTTCGGGCGGCTCTCACGCGAAGGCATGTTCGTGACGTCGGAGACCCTCGACCAGGTCGGGGGGTTCGCCCGATCGGTCCGCGAAGCCGCGAGTCTTGCGGCGGCCATGGCCGGCGAGCCGGTGGAGCGGTGGTGGTCAAACGACCGGACGCCGCCGAGGCTCGCGGCGCTCCGCACCGGGGAGTGGGAGCACGCCGACGACGCGGTGCAGAAACGATTTCAAGCCGACGTCGACCGGCTCGCTGCTGCCGGCTATCCCATCGCGTGGCCCGCTCCCCCGCCCGGACTTGACGACGCGCAGCGCGTCCTCCGCACGATCATGCTCTACGAGGAAGCTCGCGCGATGGAGCGCGACCTGCGCGGACGCGAGACGCTCGTGAGCGAGATCGTGCGCTCGCATCTGGCCGACGGCGCCGGCATCAAGGATGACTTTTATCGCGAGGCGCTGCGAGCGCGTCAGCGTTTGGCCGAAGCGTTCGCGCCCTGGGCCACGCCGTACGACGCGATCCTGACGCCCGCCACGGTGGGCGAGGCTCCGACCCCCGAGACGACCGGCGACCCACGGTTCTGCACACGGTGGTCTCTCCTCGGCGCCCCAGCGATCGTGATCCCGAGTGGCCTCGGACCCAGCCGGTTGCCACTCGGTCTGCAGCTCGTCGCCGCGCCCGGTGACGACCGGCGCCTCATGACGGCCGCAGCGTGGTGCGAAGCGACGCTGCCGCCGATCGGCGCGCCGCCGCTCTAGTGGGGACCTACAGGTTGAAGTAGCTGAGGGCCGCGAGATTGGCGAGCACGACGGAAACCAACAGTGCCAACACGAGCATCGCCTCTCGTGGAGCCCGGGGCAGCCACACGATGGCGAACAACCCAACGAGGGGCACCTGCGCCGCCATGAGGATTTGCCAGAGGTGAGCCGCGGTCCCCTCGTCGGCCTCGCGGACACCACCGCCTGCGACATGACCGAGCACCAACGCGAGTGCAGCGATCGACATCGCGAGTGGAAGAAGAGCGGTCCAATGCCGGAGGGGTGCGACGCTCATCAGCGGTACTCGCGCGCGGAGTCCCGGCCGGTCGAGCCGCCCGCGGCGAGCGCGAACGCCATCTCGACCGCCTGCGCGGGCGTCTGGGCGAAGTGCAGCTCCGCGATCTTCGCCTCCTCGAGGTGCTTGCCGCCGTAGGCGACCTCGCGCATGCGCGACGACCAGCCGCCGGTGCCTTCGAGGATCACGGTGGGCTTGAGCTCGTACGCGACGGTCAGCTCGTTCAACGTGCCGATCCCACCCGAGATCATGATCACCGCGTCCGCCGCGCGGACGGTGAGCGTGTTTCGCATCCAGCCCATTCCGGTGGTGATGGCGATGTCGACGTATTCGTTGGCATCCCCCTTGTCGAATCCCGGCAGGATGCCGATCACGACGCCGCCCGCGCTCTTGGCGCCGCGACTCACCGCTTCCATGACACCGGAGAGCCCACCCGTGACGACGATGCCCTTGCGCTCGGCGATGAGACGACCAACCTCCTCGGCCATGCGCAACGCCTTCTCCGGGACGGGATCACGTGGATCCTTCGCGCTCTTGCCGATGATCGTGATGAGCGTGGGTCGGCTCACGGCGCCGTGAGTTTAGGTTCGCGTTCGAGGAGCGCGCGAAGCGCCGCCGGCCACGCGAACCAATGCCGCGACGCGACCGCGCCGCTCGTCTCGTCGTAGGCCTCGGGAAGCATCCCGTCCCAGGTCTCCACCCGGGCGAGGCGTTCTCTCGCGCGCTGTTGCCGCGCCGGGTCGTTCGTCACACGAGCGATGACGATCTCCTGCAGATCGCCGAGCGGCCACGGATGCGGAGTGTGGACTGAGCCGAGCCCGGCGAGCGTGCCCGCGAAGTAGCCCTCGTTCGCGATGCTCCATGCGAAGTCGATCGTGGCGCGCCACCGCGGATCGTCGACCGAGCAGAACCCCCACCCGGGTGCGAAGACCGTCGGAAAATCGTTCGCGTCGTGGTAGTGCCGTGGGTTCGCCGCGTCGGGGCCGGCGACCGCATAGGCGAACCGGCCTTCGCTTGTGAAATGTCGCAGCGTCGCGTCGCGAACCTCGGCAGCGTGAGCGTCGCGACCGAACGCCGCGAGGACGCGCCAGAGCAGGACGTGGCTCGAGAAGTGGAATGGCTGCGTCAGCGGATCGTCGGCCGGCGTCTCCGATGTTGCGATGAGCCCAAACGGCGAGCGGGCCTCCAGAAGACGATCGATCACGCCGGCACACGGTCCCGCGAAACGCTCGCGCAGAGAGGCATCACCCGCAAGGCGCGCGTGGTCGGCTACAAGAAGGAGGGGATAGAGCTGCTGGTCCAGCTGGAACGCGGGATCTTTGATGGCCCCCGACGCGAGCGAGGCGCGCGGCCACCAGCCCTCGACGGTTTCGGCAGCATCGAAGCTCCAGCGGATGAATCCCTCGACAAGCGGCGCGATCCCCGGATCGCGCGGACCGACCGCGAGGAGCGCACGGCAGACGTAGTAGGCGTCCCGCGTCCACACGAGGGGCAGGATCTCGTGATCGGCAAGCATGGGAACGACGTCGCCGATCCGTGAGGCAGCGCAGTCCATCGCGTACACGACGCCGCGACGCCCGGGATGCAACGGCGCCAGATCCAGCCCAGTCCATAGCTTGCGGCGCTCGGTACGTTGCTTTGCGACGAGGGTCTCGGCGTCACGCGCGAGCTCGTGGGCCTCGGTCATCGTCGCCACAGGGTCGAGCCCAAGGGAGACCACGAGGATCGCGGCGGTCTCCGTTCCCGCGCCGATCTCGGCGTAGGTCGCCGCGACGGTGGCGGCGGCGCCGAGCGCACGATCCTCTATCAGGAACAGGCTGTCCGGCCAGTCATTGCGCTGATGCATCGAGACGCGGTTGTGGTTGGGTGCGTCCGGCAGCGGGCCGCCGGCCGTGAGCTGCGTGTACTCGGCCCGCGCGAGGCGCATGGTGCTCGTCCAGGTCGGCCCGCGGATCTCCATCCTCGCCCTGATCCGGACGATCTGGACCGCGCCGCTGCGGCCCGCCGGCGCGACGACGGTCGACTCGAAGCGGCCCTCGGGCCGGTCGACGATCGCGCTCGGAAAGGAGTCCTCCGCGAGCCAGACCGAGCGCGGTTCCACATCCAATAGATCGAAGCCGAAGCTCGGACGTTTCGGATCGGCGAGCGACTCGCGATACGCGCGCACCTCGGATTGATCGAATCGGCTTCCCGCGAACGGGTCCATCCGCGTCAGCTCGATACGGCCGTGAAGTGGATGCGCGATCCCGAGCGACAGCCAGCGGCCACTCGGCGTGACAGCTCCGGAGACGATCCCGTTGCCGACGTCGAGCGGCTTGTACGACTTGTGGCGGTCGAGCGGCGTCGCGTCCATCAGCGGGGTCCCCAGACCGCGCGCACGTATCGGCGGATGAGGATGATGAACACGACCGCGGGCAGCACCATGAAGAACCCCGCGACGAGCTTCAGCGCGAGCGGCGACGTCGAAAGCGACGCGAGGATCTGCGCTGGAAGCGTGCGCGTGCGCACCGTGAGGATCGATGCGGCGAAGACCTCGTTCCACGAGATCACGAACGCGAAAATCGCGGCGGCGGCCAGGCCCGGCATCGCCGGGGGAAGGGCGACCCGGAGGAAGGCGCCCCAGCGACTGGACCCGAGGGTCTCGGCGGCCTCCTCAAGGTCGGTCGAGGACGCAACGAATGCGCCCCCGACGATGAGGATGACGAATGGAAGCGCCATCGCGGCGTGGACGAGAGCGACGCTGATGAGGTTGTCGTAGAGGCCGAGCCGAACGAAGATCACCGCCAGCGGGATCGCGAGGATGGCGATCGGGAACATCTTGGTGACGAGTACGACGGCGCGGAACGCCTCGCGGCCGCGGAAGCGGAGCCGCGCGAGCGCGTAGGCGGCCGGGACGCCGAGCGCCAATCCCACGACGACCGTCAGGAGCGCGACGATGACGCTGTTCAGCACAGCCGGAACGATGCCGCTCGACTCGAGGAAGAGCTGCATTGTCGCGATCGACACGGCACTCGGCAGGAGCGGCTTCGGGTAGTCGGCGATGTTCGACTGTGGCGTGAATGCGGATACCGCGATCAGGTAGAACGGGATCAGGACCCAGATCGCCAGAACGACGGCGCTGCCGTAGAGAAGCGTCCGGTCGAGCACCCGTGCGTTCATCGCTGGACCTCCGCCTCGCGGGGGCCGAGCAGGCGCAGATACACGACGATCGCGGCGATGCTGAGACCGAGGATGACCACGCCGTACGCGGCGGCGAGGCGCTCGTCCTGGTTCGTCGCGTACCAGCTGTACGCCTCGCCGGCGAGCACCGGCAGGTTGCGGCCGGCGAGAGCGAACACGACGGCGAACGTCTGGAACGCGAAGATCGTCCGGATGACGAGCGCCGACTGAAGGCTCGGCCGCAGGAGCGGGAGCACCACGTGGACCGTGCGGCGGAATCGGCTCGCGCCGAAGAGCTCGGCCGTCTCGAGAACGTCGCGCGGTATGAGCTCGAGACCTGCGATGAGCACCAGCAGGACCATCGCGGTCGTGCGCCACGATTCCGCGATGACGATCGCGGTGACGAGACCCGCGAAGTTGTCGAACGACAGCCACAGCACCGGCTGACCGATCACGCCGGCGTTCTGCAGCACGCTGTTGAGATAGCCCCGCTCGGTGAAGGCTGCGAGCCACAGGAGTCCTGCGGCGAGATCGGAGACCGCAAGCGGGATCGTGTAGATCAGGAAGAACCAGCGGTGGCCGCGGAAGCGAGAGTTGACCAGCAGCGCCATCGCCAGTGCCAGCGCCACCTGTAGCGGGACGATGAGGAGGAGGAGAAGGAAGGTGTTGCGCCAGGCGTCGCTGAAGCTGACGTCCGCGAGCATGCGCCGGAAATTCTCGAGCGTGAATCCGCCGCTGTCGGTCGCGAATGAGAGCAACAACGCTTGCGCCATGGGGATGACGATGAGGACCGCGAGGAAGACGATCGAAGGGAGAAGAAGCGTGTAGGGCAGGAGCCGCCCCGTTCGGGTATGCATCCGCGGTCCAGCGTAGCCTCGACCGATGCCGTACGACCTCGAACCTCGCTATCCCGTCATAGGCGGCGGTATCGACTACGGATACGAATCGCTCGTCGCCGCTCTCGTCGGAAGCTCAGGGGTGGTGGCGATCGATGGGCCGGCTGCGGCTCCGTGGACACGGTTCATGGCGAGACTGGTGACCGCGCTCGAGGCCGACGGCACGAAGCCGCTCCTCGTCGACATGCGCGAGCGATTCGCGGCGTGGCCCGAGATCGAGAAGCGGACAGACGCGACGGTCCTGCGGGGTGACCCGGTCTTCGCGACCATCCATGACGCGCCGCTGTCGTCTCTCTTCAAAGGACTTCCTGATCCGGACGCGTCGCCGGCGATCACGGTCGTGTTCGGGCCTGGGAGCGCGCTCGTTCGGCACGACCGCCTCTGGTACGCCGATCTGCCGAAACGCCTTGGGCTCGAGGAAGTCCAAGCGGGGCGTGCGCCGAACCTCGGCCAAACCGCGCAGGCACGTGGTGACGTGCGTCGTCTCCTTTTCATCGACTGGCCGATGGAGGATCGGCACCGGCGCGAGCTCGCGGAGCGCTGGGGGCGATACATCGATCTGACCGACCCGGATGAGCCACGCTCGATGAACGCGAACGTGCTCTCGGCCTCTCTCCGGGATCTCGTACGCGGACCATTCCGAACGCGCCCCACCTTTCTGCCCGAGCCGTGGGGCGGACGATGGTTGGCTGAGGAGCTCGGTGCGCCCGGCGGGCCGAACCTCGGCCTCGGTTACGAGCTGATCGCACCGGAGGCCGGTGTGCTCTTCGGAACCGATCGTCCAATCGAGGTCGCACTGGACATCGTCGTCGCCAGAGAGCACGTCGCGTTGCTGGGCGCCGGACGGGCGGCGGCGGGCGCATTTCCGATCCGCTTTGATTACCTCGACACCGTGGGCGGCGGCAACCTTTCGGTTCATTGCCATCCGCGCGAGACGTACATGCGAGAGGTGTTCGGACACGAAGTGGCGCAGCACGAGAGCTACTACGTGATGGTCGAGGGCACGCGACGCTCGATCTTTCTGGGCCTGCGCGACGACACTGACGTCGCCGCCTTCAAGAACGCGGCCGAGGTCTCGCTGCGCGATCGAACAACGCTCGACATCGAGCAGTTCGTGCGGACCGTGCCCGCGCGCCGGCATCAGCTCTATCTCGTGCCGGCCGGAACCCCCCACGGAAGCGGCGAGGGGACTGTCGTTCTCGAGATCAGCGCGACTCCATACCTCTACTCGCTGCGGTTCTATGACTGGCTTCGTGCCGACCTCGACGGCGACCTGCGTCCGGTCCAGCTCGATCACGCGTTCGCGAATCTCGTCTCTGAGCGACGCGGCTCGGCCGTGCGCGACCTCGTCCCCGAACCGATCGGCGTCCGCGCCGGAGACGGGTATGTCGAGGTGGCGTTCCCCCGGCACCCGGAGCTGTTCTTTTCGGTTCACCGCATCGACTTCGAGAGCTCGGTGCCCGACCGGACCGGCGGTCGCTTTCACGTGCTCAACCTCGTGGAGGGCGAGGAGATCGAGGTGCGCACCGCGGAAGGCCGCCGTCATCGACTCCGATACGCGGAGACCATCGTGGTGCCGGCTGCGGTCGGCGAATACGAGCTCATCCCGCTCAGCCCGAGCCCGCGAAAGGTCGTGAAGGCTTTCGTGGTGTGACCGGTCTCGTCGGAGCGCTCGAAATCGGGGGAACCCACGTGAGCGCCGCCCGCGTCGATCTCGGGAAGTCAAGCCTCGAGCCGAAAAGCCTGCGCCGTTTGTCACTCAACCCGCGAGGTTCACTCGAAGAGACGCTCGGCACGATGGTCAGCGCGGCGAGGGACGTGGCCCTCCCTGCGACCGCGCGTTGGGGGGTCGCGACGCCCGGCCCGTTCGACTACGAGCGCGGCGTCTCGCTCATCCGCGGCCTCGGGAAGCTTGATGCGCTGTACGGAGCCGACCTCAAGGCGCGACTCGCGGAAGAACTGGGACTCGCGCGGCCGGAGCAGGTGAGATTTCTCAACGACGCGCACGCCTTCGTCCTCGGCGAATGGTGGGCCGGCGGTGCCAGAGGACATGCGCGCGCGATGGGCGTGACCCTCGGGACGGGTTTGGGCTCGGGCTTTCTCGCCGATGGCGAGCTCGTCGCGTCTGGACCCCTGGTGCCGCCGGAGGGTCGGGTCGACCTCGTGCCGTTCCGCAGTCGCGCGGTCGAGGATTCGCTGTCGAGCCGCGGCATCGCCGCCGCTTTCGGCGGCGCGGGTCAGGTGATCGATATCGCGCGTCGCGCCCGCGAAGGCGAGCCGGCCGCTCGCGCTGCCTTCACTGCGTTCGGGTCGGGACTCGCCGAATTCCTCGACCCGTGGATCATCCGATTCGCGCCAACGTGCCTCGTGTTCGGTGGCGGGGTCGCGCATGCCTGGGATCTCTTCGGCGGCGCTTTTGTCGAAGCGTCCCGGGCCGCGACGATTTTGGACCGCTGCTCGCCGGCCGATCGGTTGACGGAGGCTCCCCTTTTGGGCGCCGCACTACATGCGAGCCGCCTTCAGTCCGACGCCTCCTGAGTCGCGAGCCAGTCGAGCGCGACGGCCGCCGTCCACGACTGATCGAGGGAGCCGAGCGGCTCAGCGGTGAACGGCTCGAAGTACTCGGCGAAGTGCGCGTCCGGTCTCGAGAGCAGCGCGAGATTCGGTGCGCGCAGCCGTGCCGCGGATCCGTCCGATCCCCGCTGGGTCAACCCCCACCAGAGAAGCCAGTTGATGACGGGCCACGCTGGACCGCGCCAGTACGCGCGCGGTCGGAACTCCGGTGAGCTGCGCGCGGTGCTCAGAACGACCGGAAACGCAAGGCCGGCTGCTCCCGCGAAGTCCGGTCCGAAGAGCGTCTGCTCGGTGCGCTCGGCGATCGCTCGATCGATGTCGGGCACGAGGAGGCTGCAGAGGCCGGCGCTGGTCGCGACACGGATCGGCTTGCCCGCGCGAAGGTCCGTGTCCAGCGCGAGCCCGAGCTCATCGTCCCACGAGCCCTGGACCGCGCGAGCTGATCGTTCTCGCCATCGCGCGATCTCCGATCGCTCTTCCCCGGGCG
>Ga0307312_10001866_pt1 | contig 10982 bp, 8 predicted proteins | sample ER_DNA_202_FD_194489 | JGI IMG/M metagenome (GOLD analysis project Ga0307312, IMG submission 194489) | Bulk soil microbial communities from the East River watershed near Crested Butte, Colorado, United States - ER_DNA_202 | ecosystem: Environmental > Terrestrial > Soil > Floodplain | place: USA...
GTGCTGCACCGCGGCCCTGATCTGCTGCAGCGAGATGCCCGTGTCGAGCAGCCGCTTGACCACCTTGAGGACGAGGATGTCACGGAAGCTGTACAGCCGCTGCGAGCCGGACCCGTGGGCGGCACGGACGCTGGGCTCGACCAGCCCGGTACGCGCCCAGTAGTCGAGCTGACGGTAGGTGATGCCAGCGGCGGAACAGGCGGTCGGCCCCCGGTACCCGAGCTCATCGGAGTCGGCACCGCGCTGACCGGCCGCGTCGGCCTCCTGCGGGGCGCTGGGGCCGCCGGAAACGCCGGGAACCTCGCTGTCGTCGAACAGGGTGCCCTGCGAGCCGTCGTCACCCCTAGTCACCGCCACGCCCACCTCCACGGGAGCTGACTACCCACGGTACTCGCACCGTAAGCCGGCGCAGGCAGCGGCGTCAACGACCCCGCGCGGCGCGTCGCGACATTCCGGGGGCCCCGTGCCATATCAGGGCGCATGACGAGTCCGCAGCCGGTCAGGTAGCCCGGCCGAAGTCCTCGGGCGAGATGGTGTCGAGGAACTCCCTGAACTTCTCGACTTCCGTCTCGTTGTCTTCCGGCTCCTCCGGGATGGCCACGCCCGCCTCGTCCAGGATCTCCTCGCTGGCGAAGATCTGCGCACCGGTGCGCAGCGCCAGCGCGATCGAGTCGGACGGCCGCGCGCTGACCTCGGCGCCGTTGGAGAAGACCAGGTCCGCGTAGAAGATCCCGTCCCGCAGCGCGGTGATGTTCACCGTGCTGAGCTGGACGTTCAGCACCTCGAGCACGTCACGGAACAGATCGTGCGTCAGCGGGCGAAGGGAGACCATGCCCTGCTGGGCGAAGGCGATTGCCGTTGCCTCGACTGCTCCGATCCAGATGGGCAGGTACCTGTCGCCCTGCGCCTCCTTAAGCAAGACGATGGGGCTGTTCGATGGCATCTCGACCCGGACGCCGATGACCTCCATCTGCCGCACTACAGCTCCGTCCTCACGTGCCTGGGGAACCTCTGCTTGGCCACCACTCCCTTTGCCAAGGTACACCCGTAATCGCCCGGAGGCCGACCGCAGCCCCCCGGCTGCGGGGTCGGCCGCGTCCGGAGCGGGGCCCGATCCGGCCTGACCCGAGGCTCCTGGAGCCTCGAACTCGAGGACGCGGGCGTGCAGCGGCGCCGAGGCGAGCCCGGCTTCGCCGAGAGCGGACTCGACCAGCGTCGCGTGCAGCCGCAAGGTCAGGTCGGCGATCTGCCAGGCGGTCCTGGCCGCCGCGTCCCGCGCGCCCGGCCCGCGTTGCCGCAGCTGGGGCGCTATCACCTGCTCGACCAGGTTGGCGGCCCGGTCGGCCGCCGCCTTGACCGGGCGCAGGTGCCTGGCCTGCACGCCGTACTGGCGCAGCGCGGCCAGGCCCCGGGCCACCGCCAGCGCGTCCGCGCCGTACTGCCGGCCCACCCGGCGGATCAGCCCGTAGTCCTCGAGCTCGGTCAGCTCGGCCTCGCTGATCTCGGCGGCGTCAAGCAGCTGGCGGCGGGTCATGTCGGCCGGTGACCGGCCCGCCGGGGACTGGCCGTCGGGTGCTTCGGCCCCGTCGGCGAGGCGTTCCCTGATCACCCGCAGCGGCAGGTAGGAGTCCCGCTGCATGGTCAGGATGTACCGCAGCCGCTCGATGTCGGCCGCGGAGAACCGCCGGTACCCGGAGCGGGACCTGGCCGGCTCGATCAGCCCTTCGGCCTCCAGGAACCGGATCTTGGACGTGCTGATGTCCGGGAATTCCGGCTGGAGCTGAGCGAGCACCTCGCCGATGCCGAACTGACCGCGCCCCGTCGGCTCGCTCATGCGTAGTCCTGGGCGCCCCTGCCGCGGCGGTCGGCGGACGGCGTCGAAGGGCCCGGGCCGAGATCCTGGCTGGTCAGGAACAGCAGCCGGAACTTGCCGATCTGCACCTCGTCCCCGCCGGTCAGCTCGGCCTCCTCGATCCGCTCCCGGTTCACGTAGGTCCCGTTGAGGCTGCCCACGTCCCGCACGGTGAACCGGGCGCCTTCCCGGTAGAACTCGGCGTGCCGCCGGGACACGGTCACGTCGTCGAGGAAGATGTCGCTGTCCGGATGGCGGCCCGCGGTGGTCAGCTCGCCGTCGAGCCGGAACCGGCTGCCCGCGTTGGGCCCGCGCATGACCAGCAGCAGGGCGCTGCCGGGCGGCAGCGCGCCGAACGACGCTGAATCGGGGTACAGGTCGTCACCGAGGTCGTCGTCGGTGCGGCCCAGCGAGATCGTCGAGGTGGTCTCGCCCGGGCGCTCCGGGGCGCCCCCGGCGGGGTAGCCGCCGGTCCCGCCGGGAACAGCCGGCAACCCTGATCCGGCCGGCATCCCGGACCCTGGGGGCACCGGCGCGGTCAGCTGGGTCCCGCAGTACGAGCAGAATCTCGCTCCGTCGGGATTCGGCCGGCCGCACCTGGCGCAGTAGACCCGTGGCATGGCTCCGCTCGGCCTCCCCTGGTCGTACTCATCGTCTTCGAGCGATCCAGCCCACGGTACGCGAGAGGAGGCGGGGCGGTCCATGCGCCACGCGAACAGCCCACGCCGTCCGCGCCGGCTATTTTCGTTGCGACGCTTCCGCCACACCGCCTTCTCACCTCCGCCGTGCACCCGCGCCATGCACTCCTGCCTGCCGGGCCCGTCGCCGGGCCCGCCCCGGCGGGCGGTGACCGCCGGGCGAATCGCAATGCGCGCGATTGTCTCACATTCGCGAATTCCGCGTGGTTGGCGCCTTTCGCATCATCGCGTGAGGGACACAGCTTACCCGTCCCCAGACCGAATATCCGGGGACCTAACCGCAGTATCCAGGACACTTGGAGGTAACCGCCAGCCTCAGCTAGCGCCCGGCCCGCTCCACCACCGCCGCCCACTCGTCGAGCAGCAGCTGAGCGGCGTCGGCGTCGTTCCCTTCGGCCCACAGGTGCGTGACGGCGTCCGCCGGGTCGGGCAGCACCAGCACCCAGCCGCGATCCCGCTCGGTCACGCGCACGCCGTCGGTGGTGTCGATCTCGTGGTCGCCCGCGGCCTCCATGACCGTGCGCATGACCCCGCCTTTGGCCGCCCAGGGCGTCGGCACCGAGCGCCTGAGCAGGTGCGCGACCGGGATCCTGGCGTCGATCTGGCTCAGCGTCAGCCGGGTCCGCGCGACCAGGCCGAGCAGCAGGACGAAGGCCGCGATGCCGTCGATGGTCCGCGCGCACTCGGGCACCACGAACCCGCCGTGGCCGTCGGCCGCGAAGATCACGTCGTCCTGGGCCGCGGCCAGGGTCAGCGCGTGCATCGAGGTCGGCGTCCACTCCACCTGGACGCCGTGGAACCGGCAGACCTGCTCGGCCACGTGGGTGGTGGTCACCGGGAGCGCGACGCGGCCCTGCTTGCGTTCGGCCGCGACCAGGTCGAGCACGGCCAGCAGGGCCCGGTCCTCGCTGACCAGCTCGCCCTTCTCGTCCACGAGCTGGATCCGCTCGCCCACCGGGTCGAACCTGACGCCGAAGGCGGCCCGGGACGAGGACACCACGTCGGCGAGCCGCTGCAGCCCGGCGCGCTGCTGCGCGGTGGTCTCGGTGGGCGAGACCTCGTCCAGCCGGTTGTTCAGGGTGTGCACCTCGACCCCGATCGTGCCGAGCAGGCTGGGCAGCACCAGCGACGCGGTACCGCCCGCGCAGTCCGCCACCACCTTCAGCCCGGCCTCGCGGACGCCGCTCATGTCGATGCACCGCAGCAGTTCGTGGGTGTAGGACTCGACCACCCGGGGCGGGTAGCTGAGCTCGGCGATCTCGCCAGGGAAGGCCCGCCGGAACTCCTGCCGGGAGAACACCCGCTGCAGCTTGCGCTGGTCGGCCTGGGACAGCTCGGCGCCGCGCTCGTCCAGGAAGATGATGTCGACCGACTGCGGGTCGCCGGGCGTGGTGCGCAGCGCGATGCCGCCGCTGTAGTGCTCGCGCGCGGTCTCGAACCTGGCCACCGGGAGCGGCTGGGCCTCCAGGTCCACGACGTTGATCGCGCTGGCGTTGAGCGCGCCCTGTACCGCCCGCTTGAGCGCGCGGGCAGCCCGGGACACGTCCCGCGAGGTGGTGACGGTGGAGCCCTTGCGCAGCATGGTGGCGTAGGCGCTGGCCAGCCGGACCGCGAGCTCGGGGGTGACCTCGACGTTGACCAGGCCGGACACGCCGCGCGGGCCGAACAGGGTGCGCTGCCCCCTGGACTCCCAGATCACGCTGGTGTTGACCACCGCGCCCGCCTCGATGGTCTTGAACGGGTAGACCTTGACCTCGGCGGACAGGTACGCCTCGGGCTCGATCACGCACTCGTCGCCGACGACGGCGCCCTCCTCGATCCTGGCCAGCCGCATCACGTCGGTGTTCTTGCCGATCACGCAGCCGCGCAGGGTGACGCCCTGGCCGACGTAGACGTTGTTGTGCACCACGGCCCGGTGCAGGAACGCTCCCTCCTTGACCACCACGTTGCTGCCGATCACGGTGTACTCGCGCAGGTGCGCGCCGGCCTCGATCTTGGCGTAGTCGCCGATGCACAGCGGGCCGGTGAGCACCGCGTCGGTGTCGACCTCGGCGCCCTCGGCGACCCAGACGCCCGGCGAGACCTCGAAGCCCGCGATGTCGGTCTGCACCCGCCCGGCCAGCACGTCGGCCTGGGCCTTCAGGTAGCTCTCGTGGGTGCCGACGTCTTCCCAGTAGCTATCCGTGACGTAGCCGTAGAGCGGGGCCCCGCGGTCGAGCAGCTTGGGGAAGACGTCGGCGGACCAGTCCACCACCTGGCCCGGCGGGATCTCCGCGAGCACCTCGGGTTCCATCACGTAGAGCCCGGTGTTCACCGTGTCCGAGAACACCTGGCCCCAGGTCGGCTTCTCCAGGAACCGCTGGATCTGGCCGTCCTCCTCGGTGATCACGATGCCGAACTCCAGCGGGTTCGGCACCTTGGCCAGCGCCACCGTGACCAGCGCGCCCTTGTCCTTGTGGAAGCGGACCAGACCGCTAAGGTCCATGTCGGTGAGCGCGTCGCCGGAGATGACCAGGAACGGCTCGTCCCGCAGTGCGTCCTCCGCGTTCCGTACACTGCCCGCGGTGCCCAGGGGCATCTCCTCGGTGGCGTACTGCAGGCTCATGCCGAACTCCTCGCCGTCGCCGAAGTAGTTCCGGACGAGGGCGGCGAGGAACTGGACGGTCACCACGGTCTCGTCGAAGCCGTGCCGCCGCAGCAGCCGCAGCACGTGCTCCATGATCGGGCGGTTGGCCACAGGCAGCAGCGGCTTGGGCTGGTTCGCGGTCATCGGCCGCAGCCGCGTCCCCTCGCCCCCTGCCATGACGACGGCCTTCAATGGATTTGCGGCTCCTTCCCGGTTTCCGCCATTATGTGCACCCCGTCACGGGCGGAATCAAGGACGCGCCTTGTTACCTAACGAACTCGCGGTGTCACTGACCAGGCTCCTGACCTGGACCAGGTACAGCATCGCGGCCCACCAGTACAGGGCGGTTCCCCAGGTCGCGAAAGCCCAGCCTAGTACCCGGGCGAGCGTCCCTCCCCAGCCGGGGTGATCGCCAAGGAACAGCAAGGGGAACGCATAAAGCAGGCAAAGCGTGGCGGCCTTGCCGACGAAGCTGACCTGCAGGGTGCTGAACCCGGCCCGCCGTCGCAGCACGACTAGGGCGACGCCGACCGTCAGCTCGCGCAGCGCCAGGACGGCGATCAGCCACCACGGGATGATGGCCCGCACGCCCAGCGCGACGATGGTGGCCGCGATGTACAGCCGGTCCGCGGCCGGGTCTAGCACCTCGCCCAGCCGACTGCCCTGGTTGAACGCGCGGGCGATCTTGCCGTCCAGCCAGTCGGACAGGCCGGCCACGATGAGCAGGGCGACGGCCCAGTAGTCGGCGGTCGCGGTTTGCGGCCCCAGGACCAGCCACAGGAAAACCGGGACCCCGGCCAGCCGGGCGGCGCTGATCGCGTTCGGGATCGTCAGGATGCGGTCCACGGACCCAGTATCCTAAGAGAAATGACTATGGCGGAAACGGGGGCACCCCCGCGGACCGCCGATGCGAAGGTGCAGTCCTCGAAGGTTCTGGCCGCAAAGGTTGTGGCCGAAGCGGGCAAGCGCCGGGCGTTCGCGGTGATCAGCCATCCGGACGCGGGCAAGTCGACTCTCACCGAGGCACTGGCCCTGCACGCGTCGGCGATTACCCAAGCGGGCGCGGTGCACGGCAAGGCGGGCCGGCGCGGCGTGACGTCGGACTGGATGGCGATGGAGCGCGCCCGGGGCATCTCGATCACCTCGGCGGCCTTGCGCTTCGACTACCGCGGCACGGTGCTCAACCTGCTGGACACGCCCGGTCACGCCGACTTCTCCGAGGACACGTACCGGGTGCTGTCGGCGGTGGACTGCGCGATCATGCTGCTGGACTCGGCCAAGGGCCTGGAGCCGCAGACGCTGAAGCTGTTCGACGTGTGCCGCAGCCGGGGCGTGCCGGTGATCACGTTCGTGAACAAGTGGGACCGGCCCGGCCGGGAGCCGCTGGAACTGCTCGACGAGATCGAGCAGCGGATCGGCCTGCGCCCGGCCCCGGTGAACTGGCCGGTCGGGGTGGCCGGCGACTTCCGCGGCCTGGTCGAGCGGGCCACCGGGGAGTACGTCACGTTCGAGCGAACCCCGGGCGGGGCCGGGCGGGCGCTGGAGACGGTCCTTGACACGGCGGCGGCCGAGATCCGCGACGGTGCCGCCTATGTGGCGGCTCAGGAGGAGCTGGCGCTGCTCGACGAGGTGTACGGCTCCTCGGTCGACATGGAGTCCTTCCTGGCCGGCGTGACCAGCCCGGTGCTGTTCGGCGCCGCGCTGCCGAACTTCGGGGTGCGCCGCCTGCTCGACGCGGTGACCGCGTTCGCTCCCCCGCCGTCGGCGCGGGAGGACGTCAAGGACGAGCCCCGGCCGGTCGACGCACCCTTCTCGGGCCTGGTGTTCAAGGTGCAGGCCAACATGGACCCGGCGCACCGGGACCGGATGGCGTTCGTCCGGGTGTGCTCGGGCCGGTTCGAGCGCGGCATGGTGCTGACCCACGCCGCGACCGGGCGCCCGTTCGCCACCAAGTACGCGCAGTCCATGTTCGGGCAGGACCGGGAGACCGTCGAGGAGGCCTTCCCCGGCGACGTGATCGGCCTGGTCAACGCCACCGCGCTGCGCCCGGGCGACACGCTGTACGCGGGTGAGGTCCCGGTGGAGTTCCCGCCCATCCCGAGCTTCGCGCCCGAGCACTTCGCCGTGGTGCGCGGCAAGGAGGCGGGCAAGGCCAAGCAGTTCCGCCGCGGCATCGAGCAACTCGACACCGAGGGCGTGGTCCAGGTGCTCTCCTCCGATCTGCGCGGCGACCAGGCGCCGGTGCTGGCCGCCGTCGGGCCGCTGCAGTTCGACGTGGTGCTGCACCGGCTCGAGCACGAGTTCGGCGCCCGGGCCGACCTCGACCACCTGGACTACTCGATGGCCCGCCGGACCGATCTTGACGGAGCCAGGGCGCTGGCGGGTCAGCGCGCGGTCGAGGTGCTGGCCCGGCGCCACGACGGCACCCTGCTCGCCCTGTTCAGCGACAAGTGGAGGCTCGCCCAGGTGCAGCGGGAGCACCCGGACATCCTGCTCGAGCCCCTGATCGCCGGCTGAGCGTTTCTGGTCGTCACGCTAGGGGTGGCGCGCGCCGTCGATCTGGTCGAGGTCGCCGTTGAAGCCGCCGATCCCGTTGGTCTGCCCGCCGCCGCCCGACCACTGCCACATGAGGGCGTGGCTGCTCGACCGGGTGACGCCGCCGAAGAACTGCGCGCACGCGCCCGACTTCAGGCAGAAGCCGGTCGGGAAGTTGCCCTTGTAGTTGGTGGTCTCCGGCTCGTACGTCCACTCGTCGGTGTTCGGGATGTAGCCGGGGCTGCCCGGGCTGGCGCTGTTGCTGCCGAAGACCGAGTTCCACACCACGACGGCGGAGTAGACGCCCGGCCGGTACTTGGAGTGCGCGAGGACGTAGTCGTAGAAGCCGTTGAAGTCCGCTCGGTCGATGCTCGCCAGGATGTGCTGCTGCTTCACCTTCCCGCTGCACGGCGTGGTGTACACGGTGTTCCAGCCGTTGTCGGTGGCGGGCCCGATGCCGGGTATCTCGATGTCCATCCAGACGACCGGGTAGTCGATGCCGCCCCCGTTGGCGATGTCGACCAGGGCGCGGGCCGCCTGCTGCGCGCCCCACTTGTAGGCCTCGGCGGCCGTCCCGTTCCAGTGCGGGTCGACGCCGGGCCCGCCCATGAACCAGTACGCGCCGCGGCCGACGCCCTAGTGGTAGGTCGCGAAGTTGGTGTGCGCCTGCGCGGCGTTGGCCGACGAGTAGGCGATGAAGTGCTCCTGGCCGCTACAGCCCTGCCAGTACGCCCAGTTCCCGGTCATCCCGATGTAGCCGCCGTAGGCGCCGCCGAGGAACGGCATGCTGTACGGCGCCTTGCCCGGCACGGAGACATTGAAGCTGTCGGTGCCCCACCAGAACCCGGGCGGCGCGTCACCGGCCGGCAGCCGCTCGGTGGCGCTGGCGGTCCCGGCGCTCGTCAGTACCAGTGCCAGGCCAGCCGCCAGGGCCAGCCAGGTCCGTTTCATCATGCCTCCCGAGGATTCGTGGCTCCCCCTTTATGAGACCATGCACGATCGTGACGGATTAGACGGCTGAGCTATTCCAGAATCCGCCTGGGCACTGGGAGACCGAGCGCGGGCAGGGCGCCGGGGTCGTGCAGGATGGCCGCGCCCAGGTCGTTGACCCGGACAGCGGCCAGGCCGTCGTAGCGGGACAGGCTGTCGTACCCGTCCGCGCCCCGCAACCCGCGGTAGTCGGCACGGGCGCCCCATGCGGCGGTGTAGGCGACGTCCACCACGCCGAGGGTGGCCGCGTACTCGAAGAGCACGCACAGCGCGTACCGGCCCTCCAGGACGTTCCACGCCTTCGGCCCGGCCGGGCCGAGCGATCCGTGCCGCGGATCGGTCAGGTAGAGCCGCCATTGGGTCAGCGGGCTGACGGCCACCGCGAGCGGGGCTGGCTGCGCCCGCAGCACGGCGAACAGGGCGTCGACCTCGACCCAGACGCCGGGCGCGAGCGCGGCGAGGCCGTCGGCCACCGCGGCGCGGCGCCGGGCCGGCGCCGTCAGGGTGCCGGTTCTCCGCTGGCCCCTGATCGCCTCGATCCGCGTCAGCTCGTCCTGCGACACGCTCCGCAGCCAGCGGTCCCAGAGCGCGCCGAGGGCCGGGTAGCACGGCCCGGCCAGCACCGCCTCGCCGCGCGGGGTCAGCTCGAGCCTGGTCCCGGCCAGTCTGGCCAGGGCGCCGGCCTGCAGCAGCATCGGCCAGGCGAAAGCCGCGACGGGCTCGCCCTGGTCGCGGCGGTCGTAGTAGTCCCCAGCCACGAGAGCGTCCTCGACCAGCCTGACCGTGGCGGCCAGCGGCCGCCTAGTGGCCGCGGCACAACGCAACTGGCCATCGGCGGCGAGCTCGAGGACGGCAACGAGGTTCGACAGGGCGTCCGGGCCGGTGCCGCGGACGGCGACCGGGCCACGGGGAAACGCGGAGGCACGCAGGTGGGCGGGGCCGGACCCGCTGCGCTTGGCATGTGCGGACCGATCACCAGCGACGCTGATAGTGCCCTCGGTCACGAGCAAACCCTAACGGCCCGCCCGCCCGTCGCGTAGGAGCCTCGCCGGAGAAAATGCCGGGAACGCCGCCGATGTGCCACGGTGGCATTATGCGGGTAACCGGTCTTGACGCCTGCCGGCGCGGCTGGGTCGCGGTCATCTTGGATGGGGCCGAACGGGCCGGGGTGGCGGCTCGCCTCCAGGTGGAAGCGGTCCGCGTGCACCAGACCCTGGCGGAGGCGCTCGACGGCACCGAGGCCCGGGTGGTCGGCATCGACATGCCGCTGGGGCTGCTCGAATCGGGCTGGCGGGAGGCGGACCGGGCGGCGCGCGAGCTGCTCGGGCCCAGGCGCAGCTCGGTCTTTGCCATCCCGCCCCGGGCGGTCTGGGAGCAGGCCAGCTACCAGGCGGCCAGCCAGCGCTGCCGCGAGCTGACCGGCCAGGGTCTGTCCATCCAGGCCTGGGGCCTGCGGTCCAGGCTGCTCGAGGCCGACAGGTACCGGGGCAGCAGCCAGCACCCGCTCTACGAGGTGCACCCCGAGCTAGCCTTCCGCGCCATGGCGGGCGCGCCGCTCGAGCACAGCAAGCACACTCCGCAGGGCCGTGAGCTGCGCCGTGAGCTGCTGAGCCGGGCCGGGATCGCGCTGCCTCCGACTCCGCGGGCACCGGTCACGGACACGCTGGACGCGGCCGCCGTGGCCTGGAGCGCCTGGCGCATCGCGACCGGCCGCGCCGTGGTCATCCCGGCCCGGCCGCAACGGGACGAGCTGGGCCTGCAGATCGCGATCCGCTACTGACGGGCTGCTCCCGGCCGCCGGGCGCGCAGCCCGTCGAACGCCAGCGCGCAGACCGCGTCGGCCAGCGGGGCCGCGTTCGCGCGCCGGTCCGACCTGTACCACTCGACGATGGAGTTGACCAGGCCGAACAGCAGGCGGGCGGTGATCATCGCGTCGGCATCGGACCGGATGTCGCCGTCCCGCACGGCCTCGGCTACCAGCTCGGCCACGAACCGGTCGAAGGCGCGCCGCTGGTCCAGCGCGGCCCGCTCGACGTCGGTGTTGCCGCGGACCCGGAGCAGCAGCGTGACGTAGGGCGACTCGGCTTCGAGCACCTCGACGCTGCCCCGGACGAGGTACTCCAGGCGCTCGACGGCCGGGGCGGGGAGCGCGCGGGCCCGGCTGGTCACCGTGGCCAGGCCGCCCAGGGCCCGGTCCAGGGCCAGGCTGAGCAGTTCCTCCTTGCCCGCCACGTGGTGGTAGATGGCCGACTTGGCAATGCCGAGCCTGGCCGCCAGGTCG
>Ga0307312_10001867_pt1 | contig 10979 bp, 10 predicted proteins | sample ER_DNA_202_FD_194489 | JGI IMG/M metagenome (GOLD analysis project Ga0307312, IMG submission 194489) | Bulk soil microbial communities from the East River watershed near Crested Butte, Colorado, United States - ER_DNA_202 | ecosystem: Environmental > Terrestrial > Soil > Floodplain | place...
ATGACGGCACCTGCAACGCGCGTTTTCATGGTGAGACATGGCGCCACCGTTTTGAGCGCCGAGGATCGGTTTGCGGGTGCGACCAATATCGAGTTGTCCGAAGAGGGCCGCGAACAAGCGCGACGCCTTGCCGAGAGATTAAGTCGCGAGAAAATCGCCGCTGTTTACGCGTCGCCGATGGGTCGGACGGTCGAGACCGCTCAAATTCTCGCTGCGCCGCATAATCTCGAGGTTCAGACACGCGATGGCTTCCGGGAAATTTCACACGGTCACTGGGAAGGGATGCAGCGGCGCGACGTGGAAGAAAAATTTCCGCAGGAAATGGCCGAATGGGAAAAGGACCCCTACACGTTTGCCCCGGCAGGTGGGGAGAGCGGCCTGGCGGTAACGGCGCGCGCTTTGCCAGCGTTGATCGACTTGGTACGCGAACACCCCGGCCAGACCATTCTGGTTGTGTCTCACAAGGCGACAATCCGACTTTTACTGAGCTCGTTGCTCGGATTCGATCCGCGGCGATACCGCGATAACCTCGACCAAAAACCGGCCGCGCTGAATATTGTCGATTTTCGAGACCCGACGCGCGCGAGATTAACTCTCTTCAACGACACCTCGCATTACGACAAGGCCTCCATTCCGGAAATTCCGAAAGCGCGCTTGTCGAAATGGTGGAACACTCGCGCCTAGCATCGACAGTTCCCAATTTCAGCTAGCCGTTCAAAATCGACATGTTGAGATCATCCCGTGACGAGATCCCTTTATCGCCGGGGCGCCCTAGGTAGGACGCGACCGTCGGGCGCTGTTTTTTGGTTCCGTGGAAATGTTTTTCGGCTTTGCAAACCGCGCTTCCCTCTAGATATTGAAATGATAACTTTCTCCTGAAATGGATTCTTCTGCTTCTGTCGAAACGCATCACGACCCACACGCGCACGCTGGCGAACATGAACACCACGAGCTTGGTTGGTGGCGCAAATATATCTTCTCCACAGACCACAAAGTGATCGGGATTCAGTACGGTCTTTGCGGTCTCTCGTTCCTGTTCCTTGGCTTTTGCCTGATGATGTTGATGCGCTGGCAACTGGCTTACCCTGGCCAGGCGTTGCCGGTGATCGGCAAATTTCTTCCGTACATTTTCGGACCCGGCTCAATGCCGGACGGCAAAATGACGCCCGATTTTTACAACTCGTTAGGCGCGATGCATGGCACGATCATGATCTTTGCCGGCGTGGTGCCGTTGGCGTTCGCTGCGTTTGGAAACTTCGTCGTGCCACTGCAAATCGGCGCGCCGGACATGACATTCCCGAAAGTGAATGCTGCAAGTTTTTGGGCGTTTGGTGTTGGCGGAGTGATCATGCTTATCAGTTTCTTCGTGCCCGGCGGCGCAGCCAAAAGCGGCTGGACTTCCTATACGCCACTCGCAGCTTTCGCCGATAGCGGGCCTGGGCATAATCCCCTGTTCAATGGCCAGACGCTCTGGTTGATCGGATTTATTTTTCTTATCACCTCGTCATTGCTTGGCGCCGTGAATTTTATCACCACAATCATTCAATTGCGCGCCAAAGGGCTGACCTGGATGCGGCTACCGTTTTTCGTGTGGGCGCAATTTGTCACTGCGTTTCTCTTGCTGCTGGCGTTCCCGCCGCTGGAAGCTGCGATCGTCATGCAATTAATGGATCGCCTTGCTCACACCAGCTTTTTCCTCCCGAGCGGTCTGGTTGTAAATGGCGCGCCGGTGTCTATCAGCGGCGGTGGCAGCCCACTCCTGTGGCAACACTTGTTCTGGTTCCTCGGGCACCCCGAGGTTTACGTGCTGATTCTGCCCGCATTCGGCATCGTTGCCGAAATTCTGGCGAACAATTCGCGCAAGCCGCTGTGGGGATACAAGTCGGTGGTCTTTTCCGTATTAGTGATCGGGTTTTTGTCGTTCATCGTCTGGGCGCATCACATGTGGCTCACCGGGATGGGCTCGGCGGTCAGCGCATTTTTCCAAACGACCACCTTACTGATTTCCATTCCATCAGTGATCATTTTGAGCGCATTTTTCATTTCACTTTGGGGCGGTTCCATTCGCTTCAATGTGCCAATGCTTTTCACGATTGCGTTTCTGCCGATGTTTGGAATTGGCGGTCTTACAGGTATTCCGTTGGCATTTAATTCGGCCGACCTTTATTTGCACGATACCTACTACGTCATCGCGCATTTCCATTACATCGTCGCGCCGGGCACGATCTTCGGACTTTTTGCCGGCGTCTATTACTGGTTCCCAAAAGCGACTGGCCGAAAGATGAGCGAGTTCTGGGGCAAAGTGCATTTCTGGCCGACCCTCATCTGCATGAACATGATCTTTCTACCGATGTTTTTACAAGGAATGGCCGGGATGCATCGGCGCTGGTACGATGGCGGACAGGGATGGAATGTGTCGAATGAGCACACCGTTTGGGGATTGACCGGGTTCCAATGGAACCAGCCAATCTCATGGGCGGCCTGGATCATGGGGCTCGCCCAGATTCCCTTCATTATTAATTTCTTTTGGAGCATCAAACACGGCGAAAAGGTGAACGACAACCCGTGGGAAGCGACCACTCTGGAATGGACTGCGCCTTCACCACCGCCGCACGGAAATTTCATTCATACCCCCGTGGCGTATCGCGGTCCCTACGAATACAGCCTCCCCGGGCGCGAGCGCGATTTCACGATGCAGAACGAACCGGTGGAACCGACTGAGCGCACTCGCCGAAAGCCGCCGTCCGAACCGGTTCTGGTTTAGGTCGGACGCGATGGAAATTCCGTACACAGTCTCGACTCGTCCCGATACCGGGCTCTGGAACGCCAAGATCGGAATCTGGCTTTTTCTTGCGTCGGAAGTGATGCTCTTTGGCGGGCTTTTTTCGGCGTACATTTTTCTGCGCATCGATGCGGCCCCCGGCACCTGGCCGCATGGGCTACTCAATGTGCCAGTCGGCACCATGAACACGGCGATCCTAATCTTGTCGTCGGTCACTGTCGTCCTCGCGTGGGCGGCGCTAAAAATGAGAAGGTATCGAGCCTATTGGTGGTACATGCTGGTCACGATTTTATGCGGTGTGATTTTCTTGACCGTCAAACTCGCTTACGAATGGCCGCAGAAGTTCGAGCACTTCGGTGCTTACATTAAACCGGATGCGCTCGCGAAGTACGAGCAATATTTGGGAAACGAGCGACGCATTGAAAAGGGACTCGAACCGCGAATCGAGATCACTGGTCACTTGCACAGCCAGAATGCGAAGGAATACGAAGTCGCGCTCGATCCCGTGAATGCGGATCCAGACAATCCGTCGATGGATCGGCCGCACTTTTTTCCGCTCCCCGTCACGGATAAAATTGCGACGATCGAGAAGGCAGATGTCCAGCGCGCTACGATGTTTCTGCCGACGCACAGCGCGTATTTCGCCAGTTATTTCACCATCACCGGTCTGCACGGTCTGCACGTGCTGGGCGGGGTGCTTGTGTTCATTTATATGTGGCTGCCAGTCAGCAAGAAACTTTATCAGCGCAATCCGGAACATTTGGCTAATCGCGTCGAGGTAAGCGGCCTGTTCTGGCACTTTGTCGATCTGATTTGGATATTTGTGTTCCCGCTCTTTTATTTGCTCTAAGCCATGAACAATCCCCCCGATATTTCGCAAGATCCCAGGGAGCACGAGGAATACGCGCACGGCATACAAAAGCACGTGAGAGGTTATTTGGTGGTAGGCGCTCTCCTGCTCACGTTCACCGCCATTACTGTCGCTCTATCCTATGTCGATTTCGGAACGCGCAAAGCCAACATTAGCATCGCCATGTTGGTGGCGATGTTGAAAGCAGGAGCCGTGGCCGCGGTTTTCATGCATCTTGCCGCCGAAAAACGCCTGATTTACCGCATCCTGATTTTCACCGGTTTTTTTGTGCTGGGACTTTTCTGGCTTATATTTTTGGCGTGGTACGACTACCCAGTATTTCGCTAAATGTCGCTTAAAGGCTTCCATATTGTTTTCATTATTTTCTCGACGCTGCTTGCGCTGGGAGTCGGACTGTGGTGCGTCTGGGTCGATCTGGTGGAAGGCGCGCCGATTTATCTCGCCGGCGCGATCGCATCGTTTGTGACCGCCGTTGCGCTGATTATTTATGGCATCTGGTTCTACCGCAAAATGAAACGGCTGCGGATCATCACATGAAAGCGAAAATTCTGTCGGCTTTGCTTTTATTTATCTTTTCGCCCGTTGGGCAGGCGCTGGCGTGTCCGTTTTGCTATGGCGCGAAGGATGGAAAATCGACCGAACACATGGCAGTTGCGATCTGGTTTCTTTTTGGCGCTGTGATGTCGGTCCTGGGCGGGATCGGTGCATTCAGTTTTCATCTTTGGCGGCATGGACGCATGCCTGCCGAGCCGCATCAGGAGATCACCGAGGAAGATTTGAGCAAATATGAATAGCCTGGCGCTGATCAACGAATTTCTGGGACAGCCGCCCAACGCCTCCTCGCACGGATATCAAATCGATCACATCCTCGAGTTCTGCCACTGGTTCATGGGCGCGCTCTTTGTTGGCTGGTCGGCGTTTTTTATTTTTACTTTGATTCGGTTCCGGAAACGCCGGCAGCCAAGTGCGGATCATTCGGGAGTGACGAGCGGTATCTCTACGCATCTGGAATTTTCAGTCGTCTTGATCGAGGCCGTGCTCCTCCTCGGCTTCGCGATTCCCCTCTGGGCGAAGCGCGTGAATCAGTTTCCGCCCGGCAAGGAAGGGCTGGTCGTCCACGTCGTGGCGCAGCAATTCAGTTTTAATTATCACCTCCCAGGAGCGGATGGCCAATTCGGCCGTCGCGATATCAGCTTTGAGAGTAACTCAAATCCGCTCGGCCTCGATCCGAACGATCCCGCCGGCAAGGACGACATTGTGACGGCTGGCGAACTCCACGTGCCGGTGAATCGACCGGTCATCGCCGAGCTTTCTTCAAAGGATGTGATCCACGATTTCTTTTTGCCAAGCATGCGGATCGGCGGGGACGCAATCCCCGGTTCACTCATTCCGGTCTGGTTCACTCCGATCAAGACCGGGACCTACGAAGTGATTTGCGCGCAGCTGTGTGGTCTGGGTCATTATGGAATGAAAGGTACGCTCGTAGTAGATACCCCGCAGGATTACGAAGCCTGGCTGAAAGAACGCGCCGAGCTGGCCGGCAGTGCGCAAAGCGCTCCGTCGCCTGGTGCGCCAAAAACGGAAAACAAGCCGCCTCAGCCTGCAGCGTCGCCGACTCCTTAGCCGTGGCGGCTTCGCTGTGCGAAGCGTGACTGCTAAGAAATACATCTACGAAATCCGCGTAATCCGCGGTTATCTTTTTGGGAGATGAATTCTGCAAGATCAGGCAAGTGGCTGAATCGTTTTGCATGGTTCATTTGCGTAGCCGCACTTTTCCTCATTTGTAGCGGCGGAATGGTCACGAGCAAAAACGTTGGTCTCGCAGTACCGGATTGGCCGACCACGTTCGGCTACAACATGTTTCTGTTTCCCGTCTCAAAGTGGGTCGGCGGAATCTTGTTTGAGCATACCCATCGCCTGATTGCTTCAGCCGTTGGATTTCTCACGATCATTCTGGCGATCTGGCTTTGGCGCAGCGAAAGCCGGCGATGGGTGCGCAACCTCGGCCTAATTGCGCTCGCCGGTGTAATCTTGCAGGGAATTCTCGGTGGCCTTCGTGTCACCATGCTCAAAGGCGAAATCGGCATTTTTCACGCGTGCGTCGCGCAAGCCTTTCTCGCGCTGCTAGTGGTGATCGCGCTTGCAACAACAAGCTTTTGGCGGTCTCTCGATGAAATTGATACCAAACCCAAAAAATTCGCGCCCATTCGAAGACTGGCCATCGCAATCACGCTCGCGATTTATGTGCAGCTTGCGCTGGGGGCGACAATGCGTCATCAGCATCGCGATCTATCGATTCTCGATTTTCCCACGGCAAACGGCGCGTGGATTCCAAATACAAGCGCGACCGCGCTGGCAAAGATCAACGCCTGGCGCGATACGCGCGGTTTGTCGGACGTGGACGCTTTCCAAATCTGGCTTCAAATGACACATCGTTTTGTCGCGCTGCTGATTGGAATCGGTGTAATTGCATTTTGTTCGCGCGTTTGGAGAAACGCGCATCAGGTTGCCGCGCTCAAGAAATTGTCGATCTGGTGGGTCGTATTCCTCCTTGGTCAGCTGACGCTGGGCGCATGGACAATTTGGAGCAACAAAGCCGCCGACATCGCGACTGCGCATGTCGCGGTGGGGGCGATCATGCTATCTTTTGGCGTGAGTATCTCGGCCATTTGCTGGCGCGTTTCTGGTAGGGACAGCGCGCCGCGCTGTCCGGACGCCCCGGCGGGGCGTCCCTACCACAGAGAACAACTCGCATGAAAACCGCCGCGCTCGAAGTCGAAAATGCAAAACATGCATTCGCGCGGACGAGGTTAATTGGTGATCTCTTCGAGCTAGTCAAAGCGCGGTTGACTTCGCTTGTTTTGCTGACTACGGCGGTCGGTTTTTATCTCGGATCGGCGCCGTCGGTCGATTATGCCGCATTGTTTCGCGTCGTGTTTGGAACAGCGGCTGCAGCTGCCGGGGCCGCCGCGCTCAATCAGTGGTGGGAACGCAAAGCGGACGCGCTGATGCATCGGACGAGAATGCGCCCGGTGCCGGCGGGCCGAATGCGACCAGCCGAAGCGCTCGCCCTTGGCCTTTTCCTCTCGATCTTTGGAGTTGGCTATCTTGGGCTAGCTTGCAATGCACTGAGCGCGATCCTCGCTGCGATCACGATCACGATTTACATCTTCGCTTATACGCCGCTCAAGCGCGCCAGCACGGCGAACACCGTTGTTGGTGCCATCCCGGGCGCCATCCCGCCAGTGATTGGCTGGGCAGCGGCTCGGGGCGCAATCGACGCAGGCGCATGGAGCCTTTTCGTAATCCTTTTGCTATGGCAATTGCCGCATTTTTTCGCCATTGCCTGGATCTACCGCGAAGATTATTCGCGAGCGGGTTTCCGCATGATTTCGAGCGATGACCTCAGCGGCGAGCGCAGCGCCAGTCAAAGTGTGTTTTTCTGTATTCTGCTCTTGGTCTTGGCGGGCCTGCCTGCATTTGTTGGAATCGTCACGTACGCGTATCTCGCAATCGAATTAGTGCTTGGCGGTTTGTTTATTGCCGTTGCCATGCGGTTTTTGAGAGTCCGCACCAGAGAAGCTGCGCGTTTGTTGTTTATTACATCGATCGTTTACTTGCCGCTGTTGTTGGGCGCACTCGTGCTGACGAAATCATGAACACAACTTCTGCTACAATGAATCAGGCAATGATACGCAGCGGCATTGCATGGAAGCTAATCCTGATTCTGACTCCGATTGTAACTTTGGTACTGTTACTTTGGCTGCGTCACATTGAAGTGGCAGCTCTTCGGCAACGAACTGTTTCTTCCTACGGAACAGTCCCAGCTTTTGAGCTGGTGAATCAGAACGGGCAGCCCTTTGGTTCCGCGCAGTTGGCTGGCAAGATCTGGATCGCCGATTTCATTTACACCACGTGCCCGGGACCTTGTCCAATGATCAGTAGCCGGATGAGCGAACTACAGAAACCATTGGAAAAATCTGATGTGCATTTGGTCTCGTTTAGTGTCGATCCGGGGAAAGATACGCCGCAAGTTCTGCGCGGTTACGCGGAGAAATTGCAAGCAGATCCCGCACGTTGGGATTTCCTCACGGGACCAACGAATGCGATTTACAAACTCTCGCACGATGGTTTTAAACTTGCCGTTTCGGATGGCAGTGATGAACAGGGACTTCCTGTGCACAGCACGCGGATGGTGCTGGTGGATCGGCGCGGCCAGATTCGCGGTTATTACGATGCGACCGAAGCGGACGCCGTAACGAAATTGCTCGCCGACACAAATCATCTGCTGCGCGAGCAACCAAAATAACTGTAGCCGCGAGCGTTGATCGCGGCCCTTGTAGCGGCAGGCGTGTCGCCTGCGAAACTAACCGGTCGCAGCCGGCACGGCTGCCTCTACAAGAGGTGTCAAAACTCTATCCCACCGGCTCTGGTCCTGCGCTTGGGCCTTCGTCACAGACCATTCGCAGATAATCTCGATATTCGCCTTTTGGCAGTCGATCGATGGTAGCGGCGAGTTGAGACTCCGTAATAAAACCGACCCGAAGCGCCACTTCTTCCAGGCATGCGATTTTCAATCCCTGCCGGTGTTCGATCGTGGCGATGTAGTTACTTGCTTCAAGCAACGTTGTGGTGGTGCCGGTATCCAGCCAGGCCACGCCGCGGCTGAGCAATTTCACATGTAACTGGTTCTCCTCGAGATAAAGCAGATTTAGATCGGTGATTTCCAATTCGCCCCGCGCAGATGGACGCAGTGTCCGGCACAACTCGACGACGCGCTCGTCATACACATAAAGTCCCGGCACTGCGAAGTGACTCTTCGGTTGCTTCGGTTTTTCCTCGAGACTGATTGCCTTTCCATCAGCGTCGAATTCGACTACGCCGTACCGTTCCGGGTCACGGACTTGATACCCGAAAATGCAGGCGCCACGCTCGATAGCCAGCGCGTCTCGGTAAAAGTCGAGTTTTCCATAGAAAATGTTGTCGCCCAGGATGAGTGACGCGCCGCAGCCCTCGATGAATTTTGCCGCGATCAGGAAAGCTTGTGCGATTCCCTCGGGTTTCGGTTGCTCGGCATATTCAATCCGAATTCCAAGATGCGCGCCGTCGTTCAAGTAATCGCGCAGCATCGGCAAATCCTTCGGGGTGGAAATGATCAGCACCTCGCGCAGCCCGCCAAGCATGAGCGTAGCCAGCGGATAACAGATCATTGGCTTGTCGTAGATCGGGAGAAGTTGTTTGCAGACGATCTTCGTCAGCGGGAAAAGACGTGTCCCGGCGCCGCCGGCGAGAAGGATGGCTTTCTTGTTCATTCGTTTAACAGCCCGCGAATCACGCGAATTGACGCGAATAAATCAAAGGGAGACATCGGAAGGATCCGTTTTAGGCTTGATGCGTTGAGTCTTCGCAATGCGTTCGTATTTCAGCTTTGGGTAATGCCCAAAATTCACCAGGAGGCCAAGCTCGAAACCGGTTGCGTGCAGATAGTTCAAGAGTTGCGCGCGATGCTCATCGGCCAGAGCCGAGACGGCTTTCAATTCCACGATAATTTTCTCGAAGCAAACGTAGTCCGGCTCGTAAGTTTGCTTCAATATTCGACTTCGATAGCTGAGAACGAGCGATGGTTTAGCAATCGCCGGAATCCGCTGATATTCAAACTCGATGGCCAGACACTCTTGATAGACGGGTTCAAGAAAGCCGCACCCCTTCTCATTGTACACCTCGAAGCAGGCGCCAATAATGGCGTAGCTTTTCTTTCTTGTAAATGATTTCCGTCATTTTATTCGCGTCAATTCGCGTGATTCGCGGGTCAAAAGCATATCATCGATTTTGTGTTGGTTGTTCGCGGCTCCAACGCACAAGTAATTCCGCCCATTCCTGCCAGAAACGTCTCCCAGCAGTCAAATCGATCCCGCTTTTTTGACTGACTAGTCCAAGCGCCTGCTGGGGAGCCGAACGGAATGTTGTCTTATCGACAAGAAACGAACCGCCGCGGACTAATTTTCGATCTCTTAAACGACCGCCTACACACTCTGATAACGCGTTCTGGATCCACTCTCGCGGTAAGGCCGGTCGCGCCTCGATCGTGGCGCTCACGGTAACATTGAGAAGTTTCTTTAAGATGAGCGCGCCGACGAGGGCACTGGAACTCGTCGCGTGGACATGCGACACGTTTTTCTGCAGCTTGGTCAACGCGAGAGCAAAACGCGCCTGCCGCAAAAAGATGGCACTTGGGGCCCTGACGCTCTGCTGCGCGCGATCTTCTTCCAGTTTTTGCGCGAGTGCGTGGTTTGCCCGCCATTCGGCCTCGATGACCATCGCGTCTGGCAGAAATTCGAGCGACGGCGCCATTTTTTCCATCGCTCGCGTGTACCGCGCACGAGAATTCAACTCGCATACGATTGGGACGATCGGCACATGACGTCGCTTCATCTCTTCAAGCTCGCGTTCAAGGAGCGGCAAATCTCTATCCGGCCAGCGATCGATTAGGTATGCGATCGCTGTAGCCGCTTCGCGGCCTGCCACGCCGGAGATCGACGCAGCAACCGAAGGCGGGTGCGAAGGGTGACGCTGAGTGGATTTCGTTGTAGCACCGGGTGTTCTCTGCAGAAGCTCGATGAGCGGCCCCACCGTTTGCTCGATTCGGAAATGTTGTTCGATTCGCGCGCGCCCGGCGCGACCATAGTGCAATCGCAATTTGGCGTCTTCTATGAGTCGTCCCAACGCTTCGGCCAACGCCATTGTATCCTCAGGCGAAACGAGCAACCCCGTTTCGCCGTCCACGACTGATTCAGGAATTCCGGCCAATCGGGTGGACACGACCGGACGCGCAGCCGCCATCGCCTCGATGATCACGGTTGGAAAAACATCGCTGGCCCCTTCTTTATCTGTCACCGAAGCAAGCGCGAAAATATCAGCACCCCTGAGTTTCTCCAGAACTGCGCCCTGCGAAAGTGAACCGAGCAGGTGAACATGGTCTGACAGGTTCAGCTTTCGGATTCTTGCTTCGAGATCAAAGCGTAGCGGGCCGTCGCCAATGATTTCGCAGGTGAACTCAAGACCCTGGCGCGCGAGGTCGGCGCAAGCCTCGATGAGGTACTCAAATCCCTTGAACCTAACCAGTCGGCCAATGCTGATGATGCGCACCGGGGATGGCGCTATGTCAGTCCGGCTCGGAACCGATACTTCTTCGTTCGGCGTTGGAAAACGCGTAAGGTTCATCCCGTTATAAACACGGTGAATTCGGGAATCCGGACAGCGCTGGCGGAGCAGGTCGCGGCTGTAATCCGTTTCGGCCGCAACGAACTCCGCGGCGGCGCAGATTTC
>Ga0307312_10001869_pt1 | contig 10973 bp, 9 predicted proteins | sample ER_DNA_202_FD_194489 | JGI IMG/M metagenome (GOLD analysis project Ga0307312, IMG submission 194489) | Bulk soil microbial communities from the East River watershed near Crested Butte, Colorado, United States - ER_DNA_202 | ecosystem: Environmental > Terrestrial > Soil > Floodplain | place: USA...
CGGGACTGGCGCCAACTACGCGGTCGCGGGGAGCGCGCTGAACGGCTTCACCGGAACGGTGTCGCTGTCGCTGTCCGGCCTGCCCGCGTCGGTGGGTGCCACCTTTACGCCGGCAACGATCGCGACGGCTGGCACCTCACAGCTAGCGATCAGCACGTCAGCATCGGTGACGCCGGGCTCGTATCCGTTGACCGTCTCGGCGACGAGCGGTTCGATCACGCATACCGCTGCGGTCACGCTCGTCGTCACCGCGCCGCCCGACTTCAGCCTCGGCGCCACACCCAGCAGCCGAACCGTATCGGCCGGCGCCGGCACGTCCTATGCGGTCACGGTCGGTGCGTTGAACGGCTTCGCCGGCTCGGTCGCGCTGTCGGTCAGCGGTGTGCCGTCCTCCGTCGGCAGCGCGTCGCTCAGCCTGTCCCCGGTTGGCGCCGGCGGTAGCTCCCAGCTCACGGTCACCACGTACGCGGGCGCGGCGGCCGGCAGCTATCCGTTGACGATTACCGGCACCAGCGGATCGCTGACACACAGCAAATCGGTCACTCTGACCGTGGGCGCGCCTGACTTCGCGGTGTCGGCGAGCCCGTCTTCGGCGACGACCTACCGTGGCCAGACCGCGTCGTACACGGTCGTGGCGTCGGCCCTGGGTGGTTTCACGGGGAGCGTTTTGCTGAGCGTCTCCGGGCTGCCGGCTTATGCGACCGCGAGCTGGGTGAGCAACCCGATCACGACGCCCGGTAGCACGACGTTGCGGGTCCGGACCAGCGGCTGGACGCCGCGCGGAACGTTCACGCTGCGCATCGCCGGCACCAGCGGGGCGCTGTCCCATCAGGTGACAGTGACCGTGCTGGTGCGCTGATAGCCGCCCTAGTCCCTATGACATGATCTCAGACTTTGTGCTGATATCTGGCATTTAAGTCCAAGATCACAACCGCTGGACGGCTTGTGGGCGGCGTTCCTCCGCCCGCGCTAGATTCGCCGGGTGCCAAGCCGGCTGACCGTCCTGTCCGGGCCGTCCGGTGTGGGCAAGGGCACGGTGGTCGCCGCGGTGCGCGCCAGGTACCCGAACATCTGGGTATCGGTGTCCTGCACGACCCGGCCGCCCCGGCCGGGCGAGGTCGACGGTGTCGAGTACTACTTCGTGGGTTGGGCACAGTTTCAGGAGCTGATCGATACTGGAGAGCTGCTGGAGTGGGCGGAGTACGCCGGCAACCTCTACGGAACGCCGCGCGAACCGGTTTTCGTCCATCTGGCCGAAGGAAAACCGGCTCTGCTCGAGATCGAGCTGCAAGGTGCCCGCCAGGTCCGGGCCAGCATGCCGGACGCGCAGTTCGTCTTCCTTGCGCCGCCGTCGTGGGAGGAACTGGGCCGGCGGCTGGCCGATCGCGCGACCGACGGCCCGGCCGTCATCGCCGCGCGTCTGGCCCGAGCGCGTATCGAGATGGAAGCGGCCGAGGAGTTTGACGCGATCGTCGTCAACGACGATGTCCGGCGCGCTGCGTCCGAATTGGTATCGTTGATGGAAGCTGTCTGCCCACCGTCTGGGTCATGACACCCCGATCAGACGACAACGAAGAGAAGGCACTGTGTCTGGAACTGCGTCCGCCCCCGAGGGGATCACCAACCCGCCGATCGACGAGCTGCTGGAACGGACCCAATCCAAGTACGCGCTCGTCATCATCGCGGCCAAGCGGGCGCGGCAGATCAATGCGTACTACAGCCAGCTCGGCGAGGGTCTGCTGGAGTACGTCGGCCCGCTCGTGGAAACCGCGCCTCAAGAGAAGCCGCTGTCGATAGCGCTGCGCGAGGTCAACGCCGACCTGATCGAGTTCAAGCCCGCTGAGGGCTGAGTCCCGCCCCCGGCGATGACGTCGCGTCGTATCCTCCTCGGCGTCGGAGGGGGTATCGCGGCCTACAAGGCCGTCGAGGTGCTTCGGCTTCTCGCCGAGTCGGGGCACGACGTCATCGTCGTGCCGACCGAGTCGGCTCTCCGGTTTGTCGGAGCGGCCACCTGGGCCGCGCTCTCTCACCATCCGGTGACGACGGACGTATGGGCGGGTGCCGAGGACGTGCCCCACGTGCGTCTCGGCCGCGAGGCGGATCTGGTCGTGGTTGCGCCGGCTACTGCCGACCTGATGGCCCGAGCTGCCCACGGTCTCGCCGATGACCTGCTGACGAACTCCTTGCTCACCGCCCGCTGCCCAGTGCTGCTCGCACCAGCAATGCACACCGAAATGTGGGAACACCCCGCTACCGTCGACAACGTCGCCCGGCTGCGCCAGCGCGGGCTGATCGTGCTCAATCCGGCCTCCGGCCGGCTGACCGGCGCCGACAGCGGCCCCGGGCGGCTGCCGGAGCCGGCCGAGATCGCCGGGCTTGCCGAACTTCTGCTGATTCGCTCGGACGCCCTGCCGATCGATCTCGTCGGCCGGCATGTGGTCGTGAGCGCCGGCGGCACCCGGGAAGCCGTCGATCCGGTGCGCTTCTTGGGCAACGCATCGTCCGGGCGACAGGGGCACGCCCTCGCGACGGTTGCCGCGGCGCGGGGGGCCACGGTGACGCTCGTCACCGCCAACACCGCTCTCGTAGACCCGTCGGGCAGCACCGTCGTGCGTGTCACGAGCGCTCACGAGCTGCGCGACGCCGTGCTGAAGGCGGCACCTGACGCCGACGTCGTGGTCATGGCCGCCGCCGTGGCGGACTTCCGGCCGGCCAGGGCGGCTGCGCACAAGATCAAGAGGACGGACGACGGTCCGGAACCGATACCGCTGGTGCGTAACCCCGACGTGCTCGCCGAGCTGGTAGCGGCCCGGCGGCCGGGCCAGTTGCTCGTCGGTTTCGCCGCCGAGACGGGCGACGATACTGGCGACGTGCTCGCCCACGGCCGGATGAAGCTCGCCCAAAAGGGATGCGACCTGCTCGTCGTCAACGACGTCGGGAGCGGGCGAGCGTTCGGCCGGCCCGACAACGCGGCGGTGATCCTCGACTCCGATGGCGGTGAGCTGCCAGTCGCCCGTGGGCCGAAAGCGGTACTGGCCGCAGCGGTGTGGGATGCCGTCTCGGCCCGGCTCGGGCGCATCGACGATGCAGGAGCACACGTCATCAGCCGCTAGACTCTGCCCGAATTCCGACCTCAACCAACCCGGAGCATCTGTGACCCGCCGCCTGTTCACGTCCGAATCCGTGACCGAAGGACACCCGGACAAGATCGCCGATCAGATCAGCGACTCCATTCTCGATGCGCTGCTCGCCCAGGATCCGAAGAGCCGTGTCGCCGTCGAGACGCTCATCACGACCGGCCAGGTTCACGTGGCGGGAGAGGTCACGACCGAGGCATATGCCGACATCCCGGCGATCGTCCGGGACCGCATTCTGGATATTGGCTACGACTCGTCCCGGAAGGGGTTCGACGGGCAGTCGTGCGGCGTCAGCGTCTCGATCGGGGCCCAGTCGCCCGATATCGCTCAGGGCGTCGACACTGCGTATGAGACTCGGGTAGAGGGCTCCGAGGACGCGGTCGCCGCTCAGGGAGCAGGCGACCAGGGCCTCATGTTCGGCTTCGCGTGCGATGACACCCCTGAGCTGATGCCGGTGCCGATCTGGCTGGCGCACCGGCTGGCCGAGCGGCTCACCGCGGTGCGCAAGAGCGGCGTCGTGCCGTATCTGCGGCCGGACGGCAAGACGCAGGTAACGATCGAGTACGACGGCGACAAGCCGGTCCGCCTCGACACGATCGTGATCTCGAGCCAGCACGCCGAGGATATCGACCTCGACACGCTCCTCAAGCCGGATATCGAGGAGCACGTCGTGGCGCCGGTGCTCGATCGCCTCGCTATCAACACCAACGGTTACCGGCTGCTGGTCAACCCGACCGGTCGATTCGTGACTGGTGGACCCATGGGTGACGCCGGGCTCACCGGTCGCAAGATCATCGTTGACACCTACGGTGGCTACGCCCGCCATGGCGGAGGGGCGTTCTCCGGCAAGGACCCCTCGAAGGTTGACCGATCCGCGTGCTACGCGATGCGGTGGGTGGCCAAGAATGTCGTCGCGGCGCGGCTCGCCACGAAGGTCGAGGTGCAGGTCGCGTATGCGATCGGGAAAGCGGAACCGGTCGGCCTGTTCATCGAGACGTTCAGTACCGAGACGGCTGATCCGGATCGGATCGCCGAGGCGATCACCCAGACCTTCGATCTGCGGCCGGCCGCGATCATCCGTGATCTCGACCTGCTCCGGCCGATCTATGCCCGGACAGCTGCCTACGGTCACTTCGGCCGCGAGCTGCCCGACTTCACCTGGGAGCGGACCGACCGCGCGGAGCAGCTCGCTAAGCTCGCCAACGGCTAAACCCACCAGCGCGCGGATTTCCGTCGGCGCGCGCTGGTAGGACTGTCTGTGTGACCTCGACCCGCCCGCAGCGTGCGGGGCGGGTGCCTGCGAGCATCGACGCGGTCGCCCGGGTGATGGTCGACGTGCCGCTAGCCCATCTGGACAGGCCGTTCGACTACCTGGTTCCGGCCGAGCTGGACGAGGCCGCGGTGGCCGGCATGCGGGTCCGCGTCCGGTTCGCCGGCCGCCGCGTGGATGGGTACGTCCTCGACCGCGGCCCGTCGAGTGATCATGACGGACGGCTGGCGTTTCTCGAGCGAGTGGTGGGCCAGGAACCGGCGTTGACGTCGGAGACCGCGACCCTCTTCCGCGCGGTGGCCGACCGTTATGCGGGCACGTTCGCCGACGTGGTGCGGCTGGGTGTGCCGGCGCGCCATGCCGGCGCGGAGTCCCGTCCGCTCCCGCCCGCCGGACCCGCGCCCGCTGCGGACCCGGGCGGCGGCTGGTCCCGATACCGGGCTGGGCCGTCATTCCTCGCGGCCGTTCGCGATCGGCGTCCGGCTCGGGCCGCCTGGTCGGCGCTCGCCGGCGAGGCCTGGCCGCAACGGCTCGCGGAAGCCGTCGCCACCGCCGTTGCGAGCGAGCGGGGCGCGCTGGTCGTCGTTCCGGATGCCCGAGACCTCGCTCGGCTGGACGCCGCTATGACCGCCCTGCTCGGCCGCGACCAATACGTCGCGCTGTCCGCAGATCTCGGCCCGGCCGAGCGATATCGTCGGTGGCTCGCTGTCCGGCGGGGCGCCGTGCGCGCGGTCGTCGGAACTCGGGCCGCCGCCTTCGCGCCGGTTGGCAACCTCGGGTTGCTCGCAATCTGGGACGACGGCGACGACCTGCACGCCGAGCCTCGGGCGCCCTATCCGCATGCTCGCGACGTTCTCGTGCTCCGCTCCACACTCACCGGAGCGGCGCTGGTCGTCGGCGGGTTCGCCCGGACCGCCGAGACGGCCCAGCTCGTCGAGAGTGGCTGGGCTCATGAGATCGTCCCGGACCGATCTGTCATCCGGGTGGCTGCGCCGCGCATCACCGCGGTCGGCGACGACGTCGAGCGGGCGCGCGACCCAGCGGCAACCGCGGCCCGACTGCCCAGCGTGGCGTGGCGCACCGCCCGCGACGCGCTGGCCAGCGGCCACCCCGTTCTCGTGCAGGTGCCGCGGCGGGGTTACCTGCCGGCGCTGGCCTGCGTTCGCGATCGCACCCCAGCCCGGTGCCCGACGTGCGCCGGTCCGCTTGCGACCACATCAGGCCACGCGATCCCGACCTGTCGCTGGTGCGGCCGGCCGGCCGGGTCGTGGCGCTGCCCGCGGTGCGGCGGGACGCGAATGAGGGCCCTCATCGTCGGATCGGCACGCACCGCAGAGGAGCTCGGCCGGGCATTCCCGGGCCTGCCCGTGCGTACCTCGGCCGGCGATTCGGTATTGGACCAGGTTGCGGCCGGGCCGAGCCTCGTCGTCGCCACCCCCGGCGCTGAGCCGCTGGCCGACGGCGGCTACGGGGCCGCCCTGCTGCTCGACGGCTGGGCACTGCTCGCCCGCCCGGACTTGCGGGCCGCCGAGGAGGCGTTTCGGCGGTGGTCCAACGCGGCCGCGCTCGTCCGGTCGGACGGGCAGGTCGTGGTCGGCGCCGAGGCGGGCATCCCGGCGGTGCAGGCTCTCGTGCGGTGGGACGCCGCCGGTCACGCCGCCCGCGAACTCGAGGAACGGGTCGAGCTCGGGTTCCCACCTGCAGTGCGCATGGCGTCACTGGCCGGCGCGGCCGGCGCCATCGCGGAGACCCTCGAACTCGCGCAGTTGCCCAGCCCGAGCGACGTAATCGGCCCGGTTCTGACCGCCGATGAGGCCCAGCGCGTGCTCATCCGAGTTCCCCGGCAGCTCGGCGGTGAGCTGGCGAGTTCCCTCAAGGCGGCGGCGGCAATCCGCTCGGCCCGCAAGGCCGCGGATCCAGTCCGGATCGTGCTCGATCCCAGCGCGCCGTTCTGAGCAAGCGCCGAGGGGCGGGACCTGCTCCGTAGGATCAGACGGGTGACGCTGCAAACGATCCGGCTGTTCGGCGACCCTGTGCTGCGCACCCCCGCGGAGCCGGTGACCACGTTCGACCGAGAGCTGCGGACACTCGTGGCGGATCTGACCGAGACCATGCTCGACGCGCCGGGTTCCGGACTTGCAGCTCCACAGATAGGCGTCGGATTGCGGGTGTTCACCTACCACGTTGACGACGAGCAAGCAGGTCACCTGGTCAACCCGGTGCTGCATTTTCCAACCCCGGAAGATCAGGACGGCTCGGAAGGATGCCTGTCTATCCCCGGCCTCGCGTTCGACTGTGTGCGGCGCGAACACGTCGTGGCCCACGGGCAGAACATGTACGGCGACCCGGTCACGATCGAGGGCACCGCGCAGCTGTCCCGGTGCGTGCAGCACGAGACCGATCACCTCGACGGCGTGCTGTTCATCGACCGGCTGGATCCGGAGACCCGCAAGGCCGCGATGCGGGCTATCCGGGAGAGCGAGTGGTTCGGCGCGGCCGCACCGGTCGTCAAGGTCAGCCCGCACCCGATGCTCGGCCAAGCGCTATGAGCGAGGAATTGCCGCCCACCGTGCACCACTCGCTCACGGGGCAGTAGCCGATGCGGCTTGCCTTCGCGGGTACGCCGAGCACGGCAGTGCCGTCGCTTCGCGCCCTGCTGGATTCCCCCCGCCACGACGTCGCCGCGGTCATCACCCGGCCGCATGCTCGGGCCGGACGCGGGCGTGCGGAGGTCGCATCTCCCGTCGAGACCGTCGCCGTGGCGGCCGGCGTACCGGTCCTGGCCCCACGGAAGGCCGGCGATCCCGACTTCCTGGCGCAGCTGGCCGGGCTTCAGGTCGATTGTTGCGCGGTCGTGGCATACGGCGCGCTCCTGCCGACCGCGGTGCTGGCCATACCGCCGCATGGCTGGGTCAACCTGCACTTCTCGCTGTTGCCGGCGTGGCGCGGCGCGGCACCGGTCCAGCGCGCCATTCTCGCGGGCGACGACATCACCGGAGCCTCGACGTTCCAGATCGAGGCCGCTCTGGATACCGGACCGGTTTACGGCGTCGTCACCGAGCGGATCCGGCCCTCCGACACGGCGGGCGATCTGCTCACACGCTTGGCCGAGTCGGGCGCCGGTCTCCTGGTGGCCACGATGGACGGGATCGCCGACGGTAGCCTCGTGCCGCGTCCGCAGTCGGGGGACGGCGTGTCACTCGCGGCCAAGATCACTGTTGACGACGCACGAGTCGAGTGGTCGGCTCCGGGCCGGTACGTCGACCGCCAGGTTCGGGCATGCACCCCGGCCCCGGGCGCGTGGACGACCTTCCGGGGTGAGCGGCTGAAGCTCGGCCCGGTCTCTTCCCTCGACGGGGCGGTGCGGTCGGCCACCAGCGATTGCCCGGGCCCCCCCGGTGCCTTGTCGATCCTGTCGGACGGGGTCGCGGTCGACACCTCGACCGGTCCGGTCCGGCTGGGCTGGGTGCAGCCGGCCGGGCGTCGATCGATGCCGGCGACCGCGTGGGCAAGAGGCGCGCGGCTGCAGCCCGGAGAACGTCTTGGCTTGGTCTGATCCGCCCCGTCGAGTGGCGTACGACCTGCTCCGCGCCGTCGATCTCGACGGCGCGTACGCCAATCTTCTGTTGCCCAAACTGCTGACCGCGCGATCGTTGACCGGCCGTGACGCAGCGTTCGCGACGGAGCTTGGCTATGGCACGTTGCGCGCCGCGGGAACGCTTGACGAGATCATCGCCGCTTGCAGCGAGCGGCCCCTGCAGAGTATCGATGCGCCGGTCCGCGACCTGCTCCGGCTGGGCGCCTATCAGGCATTGCGGACCCGGGTTCCCGCGCACGCCGCGGTCGCCACGACAGTCGACCTCGCGCGGGCGACCGGCAACGCGCGAGCCGCGGGATTCCTCAATGCGGTGATGCGGCGGATTGCCCGCGACGATTGGGATTCCTGGATCGATCGACTGAGTGCGGGCGGAACCGCACTGGCCCGGCTGGCCCGGCAGACCGCGCATCCGGAGTGGATCGCGGATGCCTTTCGTGATGCGCTGGACGATCCGCCCGAGGGAGACCTGGTCGAGACGGGTGCCGCGTTGCTTGCCGACGACAGCCGGCCCACGACCCACCTGGTGGCCTGGCCGGGCGGCCTGAATCGCGAGGATTTGGTCCGGCAATCCGGGGGGACGCCCGGCCCGTGGTCGCCTTACGCGGTGCGACTCTCCGGTGGGGACCCGGGCCAGCTGATCGCCGTCCGGACCGGTCAGGCTGCGGTGCAGGACGAGGGAAGCCAGCTGTGCGCCCTGGACCTGGCCAATGCGCCGATCCATGGCCGAGACGAGCGGTGGCTCGACCTCTGCGCTGGCCCAGGCGGCAAGACGGCGCTGCTCGCCGCATTAGCAGCGCAACGGGAGGCAACGGTCACCGCCAACGAATTACGTCCCCATCGGGCGAAGCTCGTGCGGCAGGCAACGGCGCAGTGGAAGGTGTCGGTGCGGGTCGGGGATGGGCGCGACTATCCCGAAATCGACGGTGGCTACGACCGGGTGCTGCTCGATGCGCCGTGCATGGGGCTCGGAGCGCTGCGCCGGCGGCCGGAGGCGCGATGGCGCCGCCATCCCGCCGATATTCCCGAGCTCGCCGAGCTGCAACGACAGCTGCTTGCTTCCGCGCTGCGACTTACCCGGCCCGGTGGAATCGTGGGCTACGTCGTCTGCTCGCCGCACCGGGCGGAGACCGTCGAGGTCGTTGCCAAAGTCGTTACGTCCGACGACGAGCTCACAGACGCGCGGACTGGCTTAGCCGGCGTTCCCGACCTCGGGGAGGGTCCTACCGTCCAGCTGTGGCCGCACCGGCAGGGCACCGACGCCATGTTCTGCGCGCTCATCGCCCGTCACTAGTGCCCGGTTAACGGACACTAGACTTCTCCCGTGAGCGGAACCGCAGCGAACGGGCTACGAGCTCGCACAGTCAGCGGGCGGACCGGATGAGCCGTGCTCCGGCCGGTGTGCCCGAGCCGATGATCGCGCCGAGCATCCTGTCTGCGGACTTTGCCCGGCTGGGCGAAGAGGCCGAGGCCGTGCGGAACGCCGACTGGTTGCACGTGGATGTCATGGACGCGCACTTCGTGCCCAATCTGACGATCGGCCTGCCGGTCGTGCAGAGCCTGCGCAAAGCGACGATCCTGCCTCTCGACTGCCACCTAATGATCGACAATCCGGAGCGGTGGGCGCCGGGATACGCGGAGGCGGGTGCGGCCAACGTCACCTTCCACGCGGAAGCAACCCGCGATCCGGTTTCACTCGCCCGGACGATCCGCGCCGCAGGGTCTCTGGCCGGCCTGTCGATCAAGCCGGGGACAAGTCTCGACTCCTACCTGGAAATGCTCCACGAGTTCGACACGTTGCTCGTTATGACGGTCGAACCTGGATTCGGGGGGCAGGAGTTCATGGCTGAGATGCTGCCGAAGGTGCGACAGGCTCGGGCCCATGTGGCGTCCGGTCATTTGCGGTTGTTCGTGGAGGTGGACGGTGGCATCGCCGAGGACACGATCGTCGCGGCCGCTGAGGCCGGGGCCGACGTGTTCGTAGCGGGGAATGCGGTGTACGGCGTGGCCGATCCGGCGCAAGCGGTCGAGGTGCTTCGCCGCAAGGCTCGCGCTGCCATGGCCGGCAGCGTTGCGGGTCGCTAACGACGCAGGGACGAGGAAGCAAGTGCAGGTCAGCGAGGCAGAACGCGCGGCCATGCACCGCGCGCTGGCGCTCGCGGAAACCGTGCGCGGGCGCACCAGTCCCAATCCAGCGGTAGGAGCGGTGATCCTCGACGCGTCTGGAGCGCTCGCCGGTGAGGGCGCGACACAGGCTGCGGGCGGCCCACACGCCGAGGTGGTGGCACTCGCCGCGGCCGGCCTGCGGGGTCGGGGCGGAACGACTGTCGTCACGCTGGAGCCCTGCGCCCATACCGGCCGGACGGCACCATGCGCGGATGCACTCGTGGAAGCCGGTGTTGTGCGGGTCGTCTACGCGGTCGACGACCTCAACCCAGTGGCAGCAGGTGGCGCCGACAAGCTGATCGCGGCCGGCGTCGAGGTCGTGGCCGGCCTCGATCACGACCAAGTTGCCGCTGGCGCGCTCCGCCCATGGCTGCACGCGCTGCAGACCGGGCGCCCGTTCGTGACCTGGAAGCTCGCCACCACCGTCGACGGTCGGGTCGCCGCCGCCGACCGGACGACCCGCTGGATCTCCTCGGAGGTGTCTCGCGCCGACGCTCATGCGTTTCGGGCGGTCGTTGATGCGATCCTCGTGGGCAGTGGCACCGTATTGGCGGACGATCCGTCGTTGACCGTGCGGGACGGAACTGACCAGCTCCTTCCGCACCAGCCGTTGCGGGTGGTCTTGGATCGGCGGCATCGGGTGCCGCAATCGGCGCGCGTGCTCGACAACGCAGCGTCGACGCTGGTTCTCGATACTGCGGTCCCGCGTTTCGCCCTGAAAGCCCTGCACGATCAGGGCGTACGGCACGTGCTGTTGGAAGGCGGCCCTACGCTCGCCGGAGCCTTCATCGAGGCGCGCTGCGTC
>Ga0307312_10001870_pt1 | contig 10973 bp, 9 predicted proteins | sample ER_DNA_202_FD_194489 | JGI IMG/M metagenome (GOLD analysis project Ga0307312, IMG submission 194489) | Bulk soil microbial communities from the East River watershed near Crested Butte, Colorado, United States - ER_DNA_202 | ecosystem: Environmental > Terrestrial > Soil > Floodplain | place: USA...
CGACCGGCGGCGGCGAAGTGGTCCACTACCTGGCGCGCCACGGCGAGAGCCGAGTGGCAAAAGCGGTGCTCATCAGCGCCGTGCCGCCGCTCATGGTCAAGACGGCCGCTAATCCGGGGGGGATACCCAAGGAGGTGTTTGACGGGTTCCAGGCCCAGGTTGCCGCCAATCGAGCCCAATTCTATCTGGATCTTCCGACGGGACCGTTCTACGGGTATAACCGGCCCGGCGCGAAACCCTCTCAGGGCGTAATCAGGAATTGGTGGCGGCAGGGCATGATGGGAGGCGCAAAGGCGCATTATGACGGCATCGTCGCCTTCTCTCAGACGGACTTCACCGAAGACCTGAAGAAGATCACCGTGCCAGTCCTGGTGATGCATGGCGATGACGACCAGATCGTGCCTTACGCCGATTCAGCACCGCTGTCGGCAAAGCTGCTGAAGAATGGCACATTGAAGACCTACAAGGGCTTTCCGCATGGCATGCCCACGACGGAGGCCGACACCATTAACGCCGACCTGCTTGCGTTCCTCAAGGAACGGGCGCCCGCGCCGCGTGAGACGGTGTCGGTCTGAATCCAACGGAGGGGGGGGCCAAACGCCTCGGCTAATCGAGGCAGAGGCAGTCTATCTTCCGGAAGTAACTCATAAACTCGGGATCCCGGCCATGCCGGGATCCCGTGGTTCAATAGACCAGTGCTCGGAGAACAGTCGATGGCCACCGATCTCGACATTGCATTTCCTACTCTCGGCTCAACCGATATCGCGGCGTTAGCCGCACGGGGTCACTCTCGCTCTGTGAAGGCCGGCGAGATCCTATTCGCCGAAGGCGATCTCAACCGGCCCTTCTTCCTGGTACTCGAGGGCTCGATCGAGGTCGTCGGGCACTCAAAGGGCGCCCCGCAGGTCGTCGCGGTGCCGCGTCCCGGACAGTTCAGCGGCGACGTCGACATGCTCAGCGGCCGCGCCAGCCTGGTAACCGGCCGCGCTGTCGAAGATGGGCGGGTCATCGAGCTGAGCAAGACGGAGCTCCAACATGCGGTCGACCAGCTCCCCGAGTTGGGTGAGACCCTGGTCAAGGCGTTCCTGATGCGCCGCGTGCTCCTCCTCGGCCAGGATGTCGCCGGGATCACCATCATCGGCTCGCGCTTTTCTCCCGATGCGCATCGCCTGAGGGACTTCGCTGCTCGGAACGGGGTCCCGGCCAGGTGGCTGGACCTCGAGGTCGATCAGGAGGCCGATGCCCTGCTTCGCCAGTTCAACATCCCGGTCTCCGCGACGCCGATCGTGCTCGGGGCCGACGGCGAGTGGGTGAGCAATCCCTCGATAGCCGGGTTCGCCCGCTGCATGGGACTCGAGGTGACACTGGAGGCCGACCATGTCTACGACCTCGTGGTGGTCGGCGCCGGCCCCGCAGGTCTCGCCGCCTCCGTCTACGGTGCGTCCGAAGGACTGGACGTGCTGGTGGTGGATGCGCTCGCAGCTGGGGGGCAGGCGGGCACCAGCTCCCGGATCGAGAACTATCTGGGCTTTCCCGCGGGAATCTCCGGGGCGGAGCTCACTCGCAATGCATTGCTCCAGGCCCAGAAGTTCGGCGCCCAAATCACCGTGCCGGCCAAGGTTCGGTCACTCGGCCTGGACGGTGGGGATCGGATCGTCACTCTTGCCGATGGTACTCGGCTCCGCACCCGCTGCGTGCTGGTGGCGAGCGGCGTCGAGTATCGCAAGCTGGACGTGCCCGGCTTCGGCGAGTTCGAAGGGGCCGGCATCTACTACGCTGCCACCGAAATGGAGGCGAGGTACTGCCGGGGGGAGGAGGTTGTGGTAGTCGGAGCCGGCAATTCGGCGGGTCAGGCCATCATGTTCTTGTCGAAGTATGCCAGCCGGGTGCACGTGGTGGTGCGAGGTCGGGATCTGGGAGCCAGCATGTCCCGCTATCTGGTCGACCGGGTAGAGAAGATGGATAACGTGAGCATTCACTGTGCCGCAGTGATCACCGGCTTGGAGGGCAACGGGCATCTCAGCGCGGTGCAGGTCAACCTCGCCAAGGGCGGCCAGCAGACGTTTGAGACCAATTCCCTGTACCTCTTTATCGGTGCGGACCCGAATACCTTGTGGCTGCATGGCTGCGTCGACCTGGATCGGAAGGGCTTCGTGTTGACCGGAAACGGCCTCCCGCCCGGCGCCACCGACGCCGAACGCTGGCGCTCCGCCGGACGAGATCCATTCCTGCTGGAGACCAGCCTCCCGGGCGTGTTTGCAGCGGGCGATGTACGGAGTGGATCGGCCAAGCGGGTGGCGTCCGCGGTGGGAGAGGGGGCGATGGCGGTGGGCTTCGTACACGCGCACATCGCACGTCCGGTGTAGAAGCGGGTGGTCAGCCGGACGGGCGGACGGTACCGGATCCCTCAGTAGCGGATCACTGCCGACAAATTCAGGTCGCTGGCGGACCAATTCAGGTCGCTGACAGCCCGATTCTGTTCGCTGCCGAGAAATTCTGGTCCCGGTCGAGTCAATTCAGGTCGCTGGCGGACCGATTCTGTTCGCTGCCGAGAAATTCTGGTCCCGGCCGAACCAATTCAGGTCGCAGGCGGACCAATTCTGTTCGCTGCCGAGAAATTCTGGTCCCGGTCGAACCAACTCAGGTCGCGGGCGGACGGATTCTGTTCGCTGCCGAGAAATTCTGGTCCCGGCCGAACCAATTCAGGTCGCTGGCGGACCAATTCTGTTCGCTGCCGAGAAATTCTGGTCCCGGTCGAACCAATTCAGGTCGCGGGCGGACGGATTCTGTTCGCTGCCGAGAAATTCTGGTCCTGGTCGAACCAATTCAGGTCGCTGGCGGACCGATTCTGTTCGCTGTCGCCGTGGATGCGTCCCCTGCGACGCCGCAGGTGTCTCCTGCCGGGAACAATGCGCATCCTGCGGGCCGAATCTGGCCGCTGGCCCAGCTCATAGGCCCCTATCCTAGGCCGTTTCTCGGACCCGGATGGGCAGCGTGACCATCGTCTTTCCCACCCACCGGAGGCGTTTCTCTACCGCCAGCGCGGTCTCGTTGTGCAGCAGCCGGTGATACCACCTCTCCTGCTGAAAGATCATTTTGCCCGCGAAGAACACCACTCTCGGGAATTCGTGGGCAACCTCGAGACATAATTTCTCGGCTTCGGCGACAGCCTCCGTGCCGATGGCCATACGGGCGATGGCCGGGACTCCCAAACCTGCAGCAAATGAGACGTAACGTGCCAGCATCTCCTCGGTCCGCCGTGTTAGCTCCTCAACAGCGTGCTCCCCCTTGAACTCTCCGGAGTCGATCACTCCGACAGTCACAAAGACCAGGCCCTTGAAATGGCCGGGAAAGGATCGGAAGACATTCAGCACGGTGTGGATTCCCACGCCCCCATAGGAGCCGACCAGCACCGCAGCTGTCGGCTTCTGAGGGTCCACCAGTCCGACATCCGCTAGCGGACGCGCCGATGTCGTATGAGGAAGATCACCAAGCTCATGATACAGCTTGTCGAGCTCTGCATTCACGGTCCTATAGTGTCGTCGGATGACAAAGCAGAGACCGATGACGGCGAGGGTGATGACAACGGTGACCCAGCCTCCCTCGGCAAACTTTTCGTATGTCGTCGTGCCCAAAATCGTGACACATAGAACCAAGCCAGCGGCAAAGAGCGCCAGCCGCGATCGCCACTCGCGACGGGCCTTTCGGTGCTGGTGCCAGAAGCGCAGCATTGCCAGCATCGATAGCGAGAATGTCAGAAAGACGTTGATGCTGTACATCACCACGAGATGGCCGACATTGCCCCTGGTGTAGACGAGCGCCGCGAGGGCAGCAGCTCCCATCACGAGGATCCCATTCTGGGTAGTCAGACGTTCGGACAGGGCCGCAAAGCGGTGAGGAACCCAGGAGTCCACGGCCATGTTCGCCAACACCCGGGGACCATCGATGAATCCAGCCTGGGCCGCCACGACGAGAAGCATCGCCTCGGAAAAGAGTGTCAGTACCACGAGGGTCCCCCCGAAGGGAAGCCCTCCGGCCAGCCTCTCGGTCAACACGGCGTTCATGGTCTTGCCAGGGACTGGCGTGATCTGCCAAAGCAGATAGCAGAGGAGAAGACCGGACGCGGTGAAGGCGAGAGATGTGCCCATGTACACCATCGTCCGCTTACCAGTTTCCACCTTGGGATCTCGCATGATCGGCAGTCCGTTGGACACTGCCTCGATGCCGGTGTAAGTGCCGCCGCCGAGTGAATAGGCTCGCACGAAGAGAAGCAGCAGGCCGCCGAGGCCCAGTGTGGCAGTCCCTTCAGTGAAGCCAGCCCGAACGGCCCGAGCCGTCGAGGGCAGCTCGGGGAGGTGGCCTATAATGCCGCCCCCAATGAGAAGCGCGTGCGTCAGCAGGAAGAGAAGAAACACCGGCAAGAGTGTCACGACGGACTCGCGCACCCCTCGGACATTCAAGGTCATGAGGATCAGGATGAATCCAAACTCGACGACGTGCTTCAGCCCATGCGACCCGACTGGCAAGAAGCTGAACAGCGCGTCACCCGCCGCCGCAATCGAGATTGTGATGGTGAGGACGTAGTCTACCAGTAGGGCGGCACCCGATACGACGCCGGCACCGGGCCCCAGCAGGCTGCTGGCCACGACATAGCCGCCGCCACCGCTCGGAAACTCCTCAATTATTCGACGATACGCAGCAGATATGAGCAAGACAGTAGTGGCCATGAGAGCTGCGAGCGCGACGGCAAGGTAGGCGTGTCGCCCGAGCGCCTTGAACGCCTCCTCAGGACCGTAGGCGGAGGAGGACAGCCCGTCGGCACCCAAGCCAACCCACGCGAGGAAGGGGATCAAGGCCAGGCGGTGAAACAGCCGGCTGTCGCGGAGGTCTCGCGGGCCACCTACGAGCAGGCGGCGCAATCGCTTGCGAAGGGGTGCACTGCCAGGTTGTAGGCTCGCCACGGGCTCTTCCCAGGTGAGGGGGGCTTCCCGAACTGCGAGAAGTCTGTCACCCGAGCGAGGGCCTGTCAGCCCAGCTTCAACAATCCTGATAGAATCTTGATGGCGGTACACCGTAGGTTTATACGGTGGACCTTCGCATGGGATGGTGACGGCGGTGCTGAACAGGTTGCGAATTAATGAGTACGCCTCGTCCGTTGGTATCATCGCCACGGCGACCGTTGTGGGACTGTTGTTGAGCCCCCATCTGCAAGTCATCGATGTGGCGATGCTGTACCTGCTTGCTGTCGTTGTGGTGGGATATCTGCATCGCCGAGGGCCCGCTCTTCTCGCCTCCCTGCTCAGCATTGCCGCCTTTGATTTCGCCTTTGTCCCGCCGCGCTACACCTTCAACGTCCACGACACCGCATACTACCTCACGTTCGGGGTGATGCTTGCCGTCGCGTTGAGCATGGGCCAACTCACAGCACGTATTCGTGAGCAAGCGCAGGACGCCGGCGAACGCGAGGGTCGTGCTCGAGCACTGTACGCGCTGAGCAGGGATCTGTCTGAGGTGGGGGATCTCCAGGACCAGATTCAGGTCGTGACAAGGCAGATCTCGGATGCCGCGCACGGAGAGGTCCAGGTGTTCCTCGACGGTTCCAATCGAAAGCTGCGGGCGGACGATTGGCCAGTCGAAGGACTCTTCGAGAGTCTGGCCGTAAGGATTGCAGCGATCTGGGCATACAAAAATGGCGAGAGTGCCGGCTGGGGTACACGACACTGCGCCGAAGCTGAAGCGCTGGTGGTGCCGCTAAAGGGAGCCAGCGGCATCATTGGCGTGGTTACCGTGCACCCCCGGTCACTCGATGACGTCCTGGCTGAGCCGGAGCGAGAGACTGTGGAGGCACTCGCCGGGCAAGCGGCAGCAGCGTTCGAGCGAACGAGCCTTTCCCAGGCGCATGAACAGGCGCGGATAGAGGTGGAGTCGGAGCGCCTCCGCACGGCGCTTTTGAGCTCCTTATCACACGATCTCCGAACCCCGCTTGGTAGCATCGAGGGTGCGGCCAGCAGCTTGCTTCAGGAGTCGAGCGGCCTGTCACCCGAGGCACAACAGGAGATGGCGGAAACTATTCTCGAAGAATCCCGCCGGATGACGCGCCTGGTCACGAATCTCCTGGATATGGTTCGGGTCGAGACTGGTGCGCTGGCGGTGCACAAGGAATGGCAGCCGCTGGAGGAGGCCCTCGGTGTGGCTCTCTTACGCCTGGAGGAGCGCTTGCTCGCGCATGCTGTGGACATCCGCCTAGCGCCGGCGCTTCCACTGGTGCCGATCGACGAGCTTCTGATCGAGCAGGTCTTCATCAACCTTTTGGAGAATGCGGCCAAACACACTCCGCGAGGAACCCCGATTGCCGTCTCGGCCTGGGCGGAAAACGGCTCGGTGATGGTCGAGGTTGTGGACCGCGGGCCGGGAATACCGCTTGGTGAGGAGGAGACCGTCTTCCGCAAGTTCCACCGCACGGCTGGGGCAGATCATGCTGGTCCTGCAGGCGGCTCCGGTCTGGGACTGACCATCTGCCGTGGGATCATCGCTGCCCACGGGGGCCGGATGTGGCTGGAACAGAGCGCAGGGCAGGGCGCTTGCTTCCGGTTCACCCTTCCCCTTCAAGGCCCACCTCTTCGCGCTGTGCCCACCGAGGCAGTAGAAGACTGAATCATGGCTGCTACTGCCCCCCTGGTGCTCCTCATCGAGGATGAGCCTCAAATGCGGCGTTTCCTGAGGACCACCCTTCGCGCTCACGACTACCAGGTAGTCGAAGCTGCCTCAGCACGCGAGGGGCTGGCGCAGGCCGCCGGTCGCAACCCGGAGGTGATCTTACTCGATCTAGGTCTGCCTGATCTGGATGGCCTCGAGGTCACCCGAGAAATTCGCCGGTTTGCCCGCACGCCGATCATCGTGATTTCTGCACGGGGCCAGGAGCATGACAAAGTCACGGCTCTCGATCTAGGGGCTGACGACTACCTCACCAAGCCATTCGGCGCGCCAGAGCTCCTGGCGCGAATTCGGGTAGCTCTCAGGCACTCTACGTTCCCCCCAGGCACCGCGCCTCAGCCCGTCTTCCAAGCGGGTGAGCTCCGAGTTGACCTGGTGCGCCGGCAGGTCTTTCGAGCCGACGAAGAGGCGCATCTGACCCCAACCGAGTACAAGCTACTGGCTGCCTTGATACGGCACGCGGGCAGAGTCATTACCCACCGGCAGCTGCTCCAGGAGGTCTGGGGGGCGAACTACGCTGATCAGAGCCACTACTTGCGGGTTTACATGGCTCAACTCAGGCACAAACTGGAGCGCGATCCAACCAGGCCTCGTCTGTTGACTACCGAGCCGGGCGTCGGCTACCGCCTGCGTGAGGGATAGATAGGGCTACCGCCTTCCCCGGCTCGCCTTTAGTCTCAGGCCATGCGAGTCCTCATCACAGCGCCGGTGGGCGCCCGCCGAGTCTGATGCCGCCGGTCTCTCGCGGCTTCAGTGGCCGGCGTCGTCCAGACGCTGACCCGACTCGGATCCCTCCCGGGCAGTACATCACTCCCGATTTCCCGGTGCTCTCGGCCGGGCCTACCCCGCGCACGCCGGTGGAACAGTGGAGCTTTGCCGTCAGGGGAGCGGTGAAAACGCCGGCCTCCTGGACCTGGCAGCAATTTCTCTCGCTTCCCAGCGAGACCTTCACGGTCGACATCCACTGCGTGACGAAATGGTCCAAGCTGGACACGGTGTGGACGGGCGTCTCGCTCGACGTGCTTCTGGGGGCGGCCGGCGTCACCGGCAAGTACGTCACCGCCTGGAGCGATGGCGGCTACACTACCAACGTCCCGCTCGAGGACGTGACCGGCGGCAAGGCCTGGATCGCCCACGGCTACGACGGCAAGCCGCTCGAGGCCGAGCATGGGGGGCCCGCTCGGTTGCTCGTTCCGCGCTTGTACTTCTGGAAAAGTGCCAAGTGGGTGCGCGGGCTGGAGCTGACCCAGCAAGACGAGCCCGGATTCTGGGAGCAGAACGGCTACCACATCTACGGTGATCCGTGGCGGGAGCAGCGGTACTGGGGCGACTGAACTGGCAGCTCGCCGAGGTAGTCGAGGTGCTCGATGAAACGCCGCGGGTGCGGAGCCTCGTCCTCCGCTGCGCCGGCTGGCCGGGCCACCTCGCCGGCCAACACGTCGATGTCAGGCTCACCGCCGAGGACGGGTATCAGGCGGAGCGCAGTTACTCCATCGCCTCGGCTCCGGAGGACGAGCATCTCGTCCTCACGGTAGAGCGGCTCCGGGAGGGAGAGGTCTCTCCCTACCTGGTGGACGTGCTCCGTCCCGGCGACAAACTCGAGCTGCGCGGCCCGATCGGCGGCTACTTCGTCTGGAAAGAATTGCTTGGGGGGCCGCTGCTCTTGCTGGCAGGCGGCTCGGGGATTGTTCCGCTTCGTTCGATACTCCGGCACCGTGCCGCCACCCACAGCTCCGTTGCCGCGAGATTGCTGTATTCGTCCCGGTCTCGTGCTGAGATCATCTACCGCGACGAGCTCGAACAGCTCAACTCTTCTCAAAACGTCCAGGTGTTCTTCACCCTCACCCGGGAGTGGCCCGAGGGTTGGAGCGGCTATCGACGCCGGATCGACGAGGAGCTTCTTAGGCAGATCTCCTGGTCTCCAGCTGAGCGGCCGCTGGTCTACGTCTGCGGACCCACCGCGTTCGTCGAGCGAGCCGCCGACCTCCTGGTCGCGATCGGGCACGACCCCGGCGGGATCAGGACCGAACGGTTCGGGCCGACAGGGACCTGAATGCACCTTCTGCTACTCGGACCGATCGGCTCGTGACGTGACCGACGCGAGCATCACCCAGGCGCTTGACGCGATCCGGCGCATAATCTCAGTGCTCCGGCGCTCATCCCGTCTGGCGGAGAGTGAAGTCGGGATAGGAGGCGCGCAGCTCTTCGTACTCCAGCAGCTCGCTACTGCGCCAGCACGCTCCATCAACGAGCTGGCTGAGCGCACCTACACTCACCAGAGCTCGGTGTCGGTGGTGGTTCGCCGACTGGTCAAGCAGGGATTGGTCGAGCGGCGGCCGGCGCCGGATGATCGGCGCCGCCGTGAGCTGAGACTAACGCGGGCAGGGCAGCGCCTGGCGGCCCGGGCGCCGGTTCCTGCCCAGATCCACCTCATCAACGGCTTGCGGGCGCTACCGCTTTCCCAGCTACGGACGCTCGGTCGCCTGTTGGACCGGGTGGTGCGCCGGATGGGCGCCGCCGGCGAGCCGCCGGCAATGCTATTTGCCGAGGAGCCTACGCCAGGCCGAGCCGGACGGCTCAGGCAGGCGGCCCGGAAAGGGCAGCGGCAGCGTCGCAGGAAGTGAGAGTCAGACGGGCGGGCTGCTTATCCGCACGTCTCTTCCCAAGTCCAGCTCTCTCTGGCAGTTGTTACAGAAAACTCTGCGTGGCAGTCGGAATACCCTTCCCGCCAGGCCCAGCCGCTGACGAGTCGCGCAGAACGGGCAGGCTCCTTCCGCCGAGGAGAAAATCTCCCGCTGCCCGAGCCGAATGGCCCCGAAAGTGATTCCGAGTAGTAGCGCCGCGGGAACCATGACGAAATGAACCAGGGGAATCGGCAAGGCGATGACCGCGAGGGCCAGGCCGGCACCCGCGACGGCAGCGCCGCGCGCAAGCCGGGCCCGCAGCGATAGGCTTTCGACGGTCACCTGCGCTTCCGTGGGCGCGCAGCCGAACCCCGCGAGCGGGACCATAAGCGATCGGGTACTCATCCGTAGTATCTTAGCATTATATGGGTACCCATACAAATAGGGGAGCCGGGCAACGCAGGTTGAGATGTCGGTGGCCCTGTGTGAGCCCCATCACATAAGCCGCCGGAACGGCACCTAAGTTGCTTTTGAAACCATTCCGACTACAGGAGGTTTTTGTGCAACGTGAACTGCGGTACACCGCGATCGTCGCGGCATTGGTTGCGCTGGCGGCGCTCGGATCGTGTAAGCCAAGGTCGAGCTCTGAGACTGCTTCCGGCGCGGCCGAAGCCACCCGGACCGACACCGCTGAATCCCCCGCCGCGGCGCCGGCCGGTGGGCTTACGGACCCCAACATCGTCGCCCTACTGGATGAGGCGAACGCGGCAGACAGTGCGGCGGGCGCATACGCGCTCCGCAAGGCAACGAGCCCGGATGTGAAAGCCTTCGCGAAGCTGATGATGGGCGAGCACCATGCTCTCCGCGTTCAGGGACAGCAGCTCGCGCAGCGGCTCAACGTCACGCCAGAGCCCCCGGCAGACGATCCCTTGAAGCCCGCCGCTGAGGGTGAGATGACGGCCCTAAAGGCGGCACCGAAGGGTCCCCAGTTTGACCGGACTTACATCGAGCAGGAAATCGGAATCCATAAGGCTGTGCTCGATGTGGCCGAGAAGGGACACGATGCGGCGCAGAATGAGGATCTCAAGAAGCTGATCGAGCAAGCCAAACCAGTGATTCAGAAGCATCTGGACCGAGCAGAGGAGATTCAGAAGAAGCTCGGCAAGCCCACCGCCTAAGCTGATACCGAGCGCAGGACGAGGCAACGCCTTGCGCTCAGTATCCTTTTTCGCGGCGGACAGGGGATGGCTCGGCGGGGTTCTCGTGTCGCGTAATCAGATCAGTGTGGATCACCGGTCGCTCGCCTCATCGAGATCCACCCGCCTGACCGCGGTCCCCTACTCCCGCTTGAGCTTATCGCTGACAACTCGTCGGCCGCAGTTTCCGCCGCTAACCGGTCGAGCGCCCGACCCAGTTTTACCCCTCCCCGTTCGCCCGCCGCGCCCGCTCCCGCCGGCGGAACCCATCTGTCCGTCTCTCGTCCTGGGTGTAGGCCTGGTTCCTGATCTTGTACCAGGTCGTCGATGGACCGTAGGGATCACCCTTTCGCTTGGCGACGATGCCTTCGAGATCCATCTTCTTGATCGCTCCGAACAAGGCCCGCCCGTGCTCCTCGAGTGTGAGGATCTTGTAGAG
>Ga0307312_10001871_pt1 | contig 10970 bp, 12 predicted proteins | sample ER_DNA_202_FD_194489 | JGI IMG/M metagenome (GOLD analysis project Ga0307312, IMG submission 194489) | Bulk soil microbial communities from the East River watershed near Crested Butte, Colorado, United States - ER_DNA_202 | ecosystem: Environmental > Terrestrial > Soil > Floodplain | place...
GATCGCGTTCACACCGAGATCAGGCGTGGAACCGTGCGCGGCGCGCCCGCGCGCGGTGGCCGTGATCCACGCACCGCCCCGTTCGGCGAGCCCGACCTGCAGCTCGCTCGGCTCGCCGACGATGCATGCATCCTGGTGCAGGAACCCGCGCTCCCACAGCACCTTCGTGCCGTGGATACCGGCGAGCTCCTCGTCGGCGGCGAGGTGCATCGCGAGCGTTCCGGCGAGCGCGACGCCCGAGCGATGCACGGCCGCCACCGCGGCGAGGGCCGCCGCGACCGGGCCCTTCATGTCGGCGGCACCTCGGCCGATCAAGCGACCGCCCTCGACCGTTCCGTCGAACGGCGGGCGCGTCCACGTGGCCGGATCACCCGCCGGGACCACGTCCAGGTGGCCGTTCCACGCGAGTGACGATCCTCCGTCCGAGCCGATCGTCGCCACGACGCTCGGCCGGCCGGCTTCGGAACGCACGACCTGTGGCGTCGCGCCGTGGCTCGCCAGCATCTCCGCGGCGACGCCCGCGGCCTCGTCCTCGGTCCCGCCCGGGTTCTCGCTCGGAGCGGCGATCAAGGCGCGGGCGATGCGAAGGACCTCGTCGTCGTCGACCGCCTCGACGACGGCGTTCACCGCGGCCTCATCTACCATGGCGTCGCAATGTACTCGACCGACCTGCGCGAACGCCTGGCAGCGACGCTCGACCCGGACCCCGCCCCGGACCTGCCGCCCGACACCCGGTTCGCGAGCGTCCTGCTCCCGCTCATCGCGTCGCCGCACCCGTCGCTGATCTTCACGGTGCGGAGCGAACACCTCTCCCGTCACGCGGGCGAGATCTCGTTCCCCGGGGGGTTGCAGCACGAGGAGGACGCGAACCTGGAAGCGACCGCCCTGCGCGAGACCGAGGAGGAGCTCGGCATCCCGCCGTCGGCCGTCGAAGTCGTCGGCGCCCTCTCGCCCGTGCATACGTTCGTGAGCGGCATCCTCATCGTGCCGTTCGTGGGTGTGCTGTCGGTCCGGCCGGAGCTCTCGCCGAACGCGGCCGAGATCGCCGAGGTGCTCGAGTACACGATCGAGGAGCTCGCCGACGCGGAAGGGAGCGTCGAGTTCCCTCGAGGCCGTCACGTCTACCGAGGGTTCGCGTACGAGATGGGCCCGAACACCATCTGGGGTGCCACGGCGATGATCCTGCACGAGATGCTCGAGCGCTCCGATCCGATGCGGCGCACGGAGCTCCGATGAGCCGGCCGGGGTCCGAGCCCGACCCGACCCCGGCGCCCACGCCGTACGGCCCGAGCGATGCTGAGTTGCGCTCGATCCTCGGCGACGCGAGAACGATCGCGGTGGTCGGCTTGTCGTCCAAGCCTGAGCGCGACTCGTACGACATCGCGTCGTATCTCCAGGAGCACGGATACCGCGTCGTGCCGGTCAACCCCAACGAGACCGAGGTCCTCGGCGAGGTGGCGTACCCCTCCCTCCTCGACGTGCCCGAGAGCATCCGGATCGACGTCGTCGACGTCTTCCGCCGTGCCGCCGACACGCCCCCGATCGCCCGCGAGGCCGTCCTGGCCCGGGCGAAGGTGCTCTGGCTCCAGGACGGGATCGTGAACGACGAGGCGCGGCGCATCGCGGAGGAGGCCGGGCTCACGGTCATCATGGGGGTATGTATCCGCCGGACCCGCCGCCGGCTCGACGAGGGAGGGAACTGATCGCATGCAGAACTGGGAGTACTTCGTCGCACCGCTGCTCGAGCACAACCCGGGCGAGATCCTCAACACCTTCGGCGAGGACGGGTGGGAGCTCGTCTCCGTGCTCCAGCTCGTAAACCCGATGGGTGGACAATCGCTCGTGGCCTACTTGAAGCGCCCGAAGGCCTGAAGCGCCGTCGCCGCCTCTCGACAGCCTCATCCCGAGCCGCCAAGATACCGGCCAGCGGTATTTCCATCGGCGGCCAGGGGGTTTGCGATGATGAGGAAGCTCCTGATGCTCGGTCGCGCTCACGGTGTCGCTGACCGCTTGTAGCTCGGGCAACGACACGGCGGCGCAGCAAACCCTCCAGAAGAAGGCAGACATCCTCGCGATCGCACAGATCGAGCGGAACTGGCACGAGGCGTCATCGACGAAGGACATCGACCTGATGATGTCGCTGTGGTCCGATGACGCAACGTTCACCGTCGGTTCCGTGACGTTCACCGGGAAGGAGCAGATCCGGCATTTCTTCGTGACGCAAGCAGGTCCGTTCCAGCCACAGAACCACTGGGTGTCCGACATGCCCGCCTACAAGGAACGGATCACGGTGAACGGCGACACCGGCACGCTGCAGTTCGAGTGCGATTACATCGATGTCGCGACCGGCAAGGTCGCGTCGGTCGTCAGCGCCGATCAAGACGTCCAGCGGATCAACGGAAAATGGCTGATCACCAACTCGGTCGCGGCGACACCCGAGCTCAGCACCTGAGGTGTCGAGGGAAGGGCCGGAACAGGCCGCGAAGCGTTGGCGGGGGCTGAGCCGGGCCGACAACCCATTGGTCCGGGCCGTCGGCCGCATGCCGATCGGCGTCCGCACGAAGTTGTACGTCGCCTTCCTCGCCACCGTCGCCCTCCTCGTCGTGCTGGGGATCTTGGGCCTGCGGATCCTCGGTCAATCGAATGCGAGGGTCGAGCGGCTCGAGGCGCTGCAGCTTCGGGCGACCGCCTACGGTGAGCTCCGATCCGACGCGGCGCAGGTCCGGCAGCTGCTGGCGCTGCGCGCCGGCAACAACAGCGCCGGCGCGTACACGGGAACCGGTTCCTCCTCCGCACTGAGCGCCGATAGTCTGAGCACCCTCGACCAGACCATCTCGGGCCGGCTCGGGCAGCTCGGCCAGGCAGCCGACGGTTCTCACCTCGGCTTCGTGGCTCACGCCGAGGACCGCGCGATCTTGGAGCCGATCCGACTCGAACACGTTCGACTCGCGGACCTGATGTCGAGGATCCAAGCCTTCGACGAGGCCGGGAAACCGCGTCAAGGTCGGCGCCTGCAACCCCGCGCGGAGACCCTCGCCAACGACATCCAAGCCCGTGCCGTCCAACTCGTGAGCACGACCCGTGCGCAAACCCAAGCCCTGGCCGCGCAGAACCGGAGCGCCTTCGCGGATTCGCAACACCTCTCCATCGCGGTCGGGGTGGGGAGCATCGTGCTCGCCCTGTTCCTCGGGTTCGTCCTGTCCAGGTCGCTCATCGGCCCGATTGAACGAGTGGAGACGCGCGTGGCAGCGATCGCCTCCGGCGACTTCTCCGGCCATGTGGACGTCGCCAACCGCGACGAGCTGGGGACCCTCGGAGCCAACGTCAACAGGATGAACGACGAGCTCGGGCGGTTGTACGGCGAGCTCGAAACCGTCAGCCGGCACAAGTCCGAGTTCCTCGCCAACATGTCCCACGAGCTCCGAACCCCGCTCAACGCGATCATCGGGTTCTCGGAGGTCCTGCACGAGCAGATGTTCGGGGAGTTGAACGAGCAGCAGATCGGGTACGTCGACGACGTCCTCGAGGCCGGCCGACACCTGCTCTCCCTGATCAACGACATCCTGGACCTGGCGAAGGTGGAAGCGGGAAGGATGGAGTTGGAGCTGGCCGAGGTCTCGCTGCCGCTTGCTCTCCAAAGCGGTCTGACCATGAGCGGGGAGCGCGCGACCCGGGGCGGGATCACGCTCGGTCTGCGCGTCGAACCCGACGAGATCGTGGTGCAAGCCGACGAGCGGAAGCTGCGGCAAGTCGTGTTCAACCTGCTCTCGAACGCCGTCAAGTTCACCCCGGCGGGGGGGCGCGTGGATGTCTCGGCCCAGCTGACGGACGGCGTCGTGGAGGTGGCCGTGGCCGACACGGGCCCGGGGATCTCCGCAGAAGACCAGGAGCTGATCTTCGAGGAGTTCGGGCAGGCACGAGGAGATGTCGGCAAGCATCAGGAAGGGACCGGGTTGGGACTTCCGCTCTCGCGCCGATTCATCGAGCTCCACGGCGGACGCTTGTGGGTGGAGAGCGTGCCGGGCAAGGGGAGCACGTTCCGTTTCACGTTGCCCGTCAGGCAGTTGGAGTGATCACGGTGGCCGGCTTTCTCGTCCTCATCGTCGATGACAACGAGAAGAACGTGAAGCTCGCCCGGGACGTCCTCCGGTTCGCCGGGTTCCGGACGCTCGAAGCGGGGACGGCAGCCGAGGGGATCTCTCTCGCCCTCGAACACAACCCGGACGTCGTCTTGATGGACATCCGGCTGCCCGACATGGACGGGACCGAGGCCGTCCGCCGGCTCAAGGACGAGCCGCAGACCGCGCGGATCCCCGTCGTGGCGGTGACCTCCTTCGCGATGAAAGGAGACCGAGAGCGCTTCCTGGCCGAAGGGTTCGACGGCTATCTCGAGAAGCCCATCAGCGTGCGCGAGTTCCCCGACCAGGTTCGGAGCTATTGTCCGGCCGAGGAGGAGACCCCGTGACGTTGGACGACCATCCGAAGATCCTCGCCGTCGACGACCTTCCTCAGAACATCCGCCTGCTGGATGCGATCCTCGGGGCCCAGGGCTACTCCGTGATCCCCGCCACCTCGGGCGCCGAGGCCCTCGAGAAGGTGGCGACGGAGCATCCGGACCTGATCCTGCTGGACGTGCTGATGCCCGAGATGAACGGGTACGAGGTCTGCCGCAAGCTCCGCGACGATCCCGGCACGCGGTTCCTCCCTATCGTGATGATCACGTCGAGCGACATCGCCGATCGCCTCACGGCCCTCGAGTCGGGAGCCGACGACTTCATCCCGAAGCCATTCGATCAGCAGGAGCTCCTCGCCCGGGTTCGGTCGCTGATCCGGATCAAGCACTACCACGACACGATCGAGTCACAACGGGCCGAGCTCGCCGAACTCAACTCGAACCTCGAGACCCGAGTGGCCGAGCAGGTCGACGAGCTCGAGCGGCTGACCCGGCTCCGGCGATTCCTGTCGCCGACGCTGGCGGACCTCGTGCTCTCGCAGGGCGACAGCATCCTGGAGAGTCACCGTCGCGAGATCGCGGTGCTGTTCGCCGATCTGCGGGGGTGGACCGCCTTCAGCGTGTCGACCGAGCCCGAAGAGGTCATGGGCGTCATCCGGGAGTTCCACACCGCGATGGGCGAGCTGATCGTGCGGTTCGAGGCAACGGTCGGATGGTTCGCCGGTGATGGGTTGATGGTGTGGTTCAACGATCCCATCCCCTGCCCGGATCCCGCCGTGCAAGCCGCGTCCATGGCGGCTGCGATGCACGGGGCGATGAGCGATCGGACCGCAAGGTGGCGGCGACGGGGCCACGAGCTCGATTTCTCGGTGGGGATCGCGCTGGGATACGCGACGATCGGACGGATCGGCTTCGACGGACGATATGACTACGGTGCCGTGGGATCGGTCATGAACCTCGCTTCCCGACTGTGCGATCAGGCAGCCACTGGCGAGACCCTCGTGTCCGAGCGCGTCCTGGCCGAGATCGAACCCTTCGTTGAGACGGAGCCGGCAGGGGAGTTCACGCTCAAGGGGTTCCCGAAGCCGGTGCCGGCGTTCCGGTTGCTGCGGGCGAAGGAGGATGCGGGGTCAGATGGGCCGTGACGAGACGGTTCGACTGATCTCCGGGACGCCACTGTTCGCCGGCCTGGACCCGAGCGTGATCGAGCTGCTCGCCGAGGGAGCCGTCCGGCGCTCATTCCCGAAGGGCCAGATGATCTTCCGCGAAGGCGATGTCGGGGAGTCGCTCTACGTCGTGGCCGAGGGGCTGGTGAAGGTCTCGGTGAGCTCCGCGGACGGCGCCGAGCTCGCCCTGACCACCCTGCGGCCCCCCGACGCGTTCGGCGAGCTCCCCCTCATCGATGGCGGCCCGCGGTCGGCCTCGGCCGTTGCCGTGGTCGACACGACCCTCCTCGCCCTCGACCGACGAACCCTGCTCGAGGTGATCGGCCATCGGCCCGAGGGCCTCGACGGACTCCTCCGCTCGGTCGGCGGCGTGCTCCGCCGGCTGACGGAACAGGCGGGGGATCTGGTCTTCCTCGACCTGCACGGACGAGTGGCCAAACTGCTCCTGCGCCTCGCCGACGCTGACGGCCGGCGGCCCGACGAGCCGGTCACGCTCGATCTGAACCTGACGCAGACCGACCTCGCCGAGATGGTCGGCGGCTCACGACAGAGCGTGAATGCGATCTTGCACTCGTTCGAGCGCCGGGGCCTCGTTCGGCTCCACGGGCGCGAGATCATCATCGTCAGTTCTCGCGACCTCGCTCGCCGGGCCGGTCTCTCGGACCAAGCGTAGCTCCAACGCTTCTGACGTTCGCGCCTGTCGCCAAGCGGACACCGTCGTTGTCGGCGCCCTGACAGCGTCCAACGGCCGCGAGTCACGAGGATGTCCCGGGAGGGCCGACGATGCCGCCATAGGCGGCAGGAAGGAGAGGCAAACATGAAGCGGTTTGGTCTGTTCTCGGTCATGACCTTCGCGGTCGCCGTGGTGGTCACGGCAGGCGTCGCGATCGCCACGCCCGGGGTGGGTGCGGTCAGCACGGTGCTCGCATCCCGGCACATGACGGCGTTCAAGGTGTTGAACACGGACGCGAACGTCGTCGTGGCACGCAACACGTACGACGTCGGCGGCAACAGCGGATGGCACTCCCATCCGGGCAAGGTCATCATCGCCGTTGAGTCGGGAGAGATCACGCTCTATCGCGGCGACGACGCCACCTGCACCGGCACGACGCACGCCGCCGGTGAGATCTTCGTCGAGAAGCCGGGCATCGTGTACCTCGGTCGCAACGAGAGCACGACCACCCAGGCGGTGCTGATCGCGACCTTCTTCAACGTCGGCGACGCCGGCGCGAGGATCGACCAGCCCGACCCCGGGAACTGCACGTTCTGAAGACGTTCTGAAGGCGCAGAGGTCCGGCGCGACTCGGAGGCTCCCACGCGGGGAGCCTCCGGTCGTGGCGACGAGGAGGGTAGGGTTCCGCCGTGCTGGCGATCGACCACGTGGTGTACGCCGTGCGCGATCTCGACGAGGCGGCTGACCGTCTGCGGCGTGGGCTGGGACTGGACTCAGCGGCCGGCGGCCGCCATCCGGGCTGGGGGACAGCGAACCGTATCGTGCCGCTCGGCGAGGACTACGTCGAGCTCATCTCCGTGGTCGATGCAGACGAGGCGGCCGGACACCCCTTCGGCCGAGCCGTGCTCGATTCCACGGAAGGGGGCGACCGCCTCTTCGCGATGTGCGTCGCGACGGACGACATCGAGGGCGTCGCAACACGGCTCGGGCTCGAGGTGCGACCGGGCGAACGCGCTCGTCCCGACGGCACGGTGCTGCGGTGGCACTCGGCCGGCATGCAGGATCCTCGTCGCGAGCCGTGGATGCCGTTCTTCATCCGCTGGGACGTCCCGGCAGAAGAACATCCTGGACGAGGTCGACCGGGGCACGCGGTGCACGTGACGGGGATCACGCGCGTCGACGTGGCCGGAGACCCGGATCGCCTGCGTGAGTGGCTCGGCGACCACGACCTGCCGATCACGTTCGTCGAGGGACCTCCCGGGATCCTCGCCGTCGCGATCGGCACCGACCGGGGAGAGATCGTCCTTCGGTAGACGGGCTACCCGAGGGCTCGCTCGAGGTCCGCGACGAGATCGTCGGGATGCTCGATGCCGACCGAGAGCCGGATCAGCGTGTCCGGCACCGCGAGCGGCGATCCGGCGACGCTGGCATGTGTCATCGGCGCCGGGACCTCGATGAGCGATTCGACCCCACCGAGGGACTCCGCCAAGAAGAACAGCTTGGTGCGCTCGGCGACCCGGATGGCCTCATCGCGACTACCGACTTCGAACGACACCATGCCGCCGAAGTCCCTCATCTGGCGCACGGCCACCTCGAAGCCGGGATGGCCGGGCAGTCCGGGAAAGTGCACGCGCTCAACCTTCGGGTGGTTCTGCAGGAAGTCGGCGACGCGTCGCGCTCCCGCGCAGTGCGCCTCCATACGGACGGCGAGCGTCTTCACGCCGCGCAACGCGAGGTAGCAGTCCATGGGACCGGGGACCGCTCCGGCCGCGTTCGTGAGGAAGGTGAGCCGCTCGATGAGCTCGTCGTCGTTCATGACGAGCGCCCCGCCGATGAGATCGGAATGGCCGCTCAGGTACTTCGTCACCGAGTGCACGACGACGTCGGCACCGAGCGCGAGCGGTTGCTGCAGGTACGGCGTGGCGAAGGTGTTGTCGACGACGCACCGGGCACCGGCCGCATGCGCGATCTCGGCCGCGGCGGCGATGTCGACGACCTTGAGGAAGGGGTTCGTCGGAGTCTCGACCCAGACGAGCTTCGTGGTCTCGCGCATGGCCGCGTGGAACGCGTCGCCATCGGCCATGTCGACGGCCGTGAACTCCAAGCCCCACCCCTGCATGACCTTCGAGAGCAACCGATACGTCCCGCCGTACACGTCGTCGGCCAGCACCACATGATCGCCCGGTGTGAGCGTCAGGAGCAGGGTCGTCTGGGCCCCGAGGCCGCTCGAGAACGACAGGGCGCGCTTCCCGCCCTCGAGCGCGGCGAGGACCTGCTGGAGCGCTTCGCGCGTGGGGTTGCCGCCACGCGCGTAGTCCCATGCCTTCGGCTTGCCGACCGCCGGCTGCGCGTAGGTCGACGTCTGATAGATCGGCACGTTCACGGCGCCGTATTCGGCATCGGGGTCCTGCCCGACATGGATCGCCTTCGTCTCGAACCGCATCTCCTGCGCGGGCCCGCCGCTCGAGTCCGTCATCGCATCTCGGGGGGGAGTTCCCATCCTCGTCTCCTCAGCTCGTCGATCGCATCTTGGGCTGTGCGGGCCGTCGTCCAGAGCATGGACTTGCGTTTCGCGTCGTGGCCGGGCGCGAACTCCTTCGCGGTGAGCTTCGTACACGAGGGATCGCCGCATCCGCAGGCGGCGAGGCCGGGCAGCGACGGCTGGTCGTCCGTGCGCGGAGCGACTCGCCCGCGGCGGTAGGGGTGCGCCGGCAAGGTCGCGGCGGGCACCACGATCTGGCCCTCCTTCGCGTCGCCCGGCGCGCTGAACCTGCGCTCCAGCGCCAGCAAGCCGGTGAGCGCCGCGAGCGCCGCGTCCACCTGGTCGGCCGAGCGCAACGCCCCGGTCTCCACGCCCTTGGAGCGGAGCACCTCGCGCCGCCACGCGTGCCGAGGGGTATCGATCGGCGGCAGGCACCCCGCGAGGACCACCGCCGACGCGTGGGGGAACACCTCGATCGCAGTCCCTTTGACCGAACCGGTGCCTCGGTACCGAGGAAAGGATGCCGCGATCGCCGCGAACACCGTGAACCCCACCGTCATCCACTGGTAGAAGGGATGCTCGGCCATCCGAGCATCCGAGGGCGTGTTGAAGCACTGGATGCCGAACCAACGAAGTTCGCGCTCGGTCAGGCGCGAGCGGCCGGAGGAGGCCCAGGTGGGGGGCGAGTCGATCGCGACGACGTCCGGTCCCTGGTCGCGGACGAGCGCCGCGAACTCGGCCGGCGGCACGCGTCGGTGGGTCCCGAGAACCGCTCGACCGTCGTCGAGCAGGACGAGATCCAGGCCTTTGTGGACCCCCACGTCGACCCCGAGTGCCAGCACGGGTTACGAGCTGGTCCGTCGGTGCGCGAGGTACTCGAGCAGGTCACTGCGTGTGAGCACCCCGAGCGCCTGACCCGCCTTGGCCACGAGCACCGCGGGCTGGCGCTGCAGCTCGCCGAAGGCCACCTCGATCGGGTCGTCGAACTCGACCATGGGGATCGGGGCTCCCATCACCTCGGCCACGTCGGCCTGCAGCGCGTCGGGGTCGCGGAAGATCCGGTCGAGCAGGGCACGCTCCGCGATCGCGCCGACGAACTGCGAGACGTCCATCGAGGGCTCGCGCACCACCGGCGCCTGGGATATCGAGTACCGCTGCAAGATATCGACCGCCTGTCGCGCCTTGTCGTGCGCGTTCACGGTGACGAGCGACGGCACGTCGCCGTGCTTGGCCGAGAGCACCTCCTCGACGCGCACGACCTCCGGGCGGTCGAGCAGCCCGTACTGCAGGAGCCATGGATCCGAGTAGAGCTTGGAGAGGTAGTTGCGTCCCGTGTCGGGCAAGATGACGACCACCGTCTTCGTTTCATCGAGCTCGCGGCCTACCTCGAGGGCCGCGAACACGGCGGTTCCGCACGAGCCGCCCGCAAGGATCCCCTCGTGGCGCGTGATCATCCGCGCGGTGCGGAAGGCGTCGCGGTCGGAGACGCGCACCCAGCGGTCGACCACGCTCGTGTCGAGCGTCTCCGGCCAGAAGTCCTCGCCGATGCCCTCGGTGAGGTACGGGTGCACCTCGCCGCCTGAGAGCAACGAGCCCTCGGGATCGGCGCCGACCACCTGGATGTCGGGGTTCATGCTCTTGAGGTACCGCGCGGTGCCGGTGATGGTGCCGCCCGTCCCGACGCTGCACACGAACACATCGATGGTGCCGTCGGTTTGACGCCAGATCTCGGGACCGGTCGCGGCCTCGTGCGCCGCCGGGTTCTCCTGGTTGAAGTACTGGTTGGGCTGGAACGCGCCGGGGATCTCCTCGGTGAGGCGATCGGCGACGCGATAGTAGGACTCGGGGGATTCGGGAGGGACGGCCGTGGGCGTGATGATGACCTCGGCCCCGTACGCGCGCAGGAGCGCGACCTTCTCTTGGCTCATCTTGTCCGGCATCACGAAGATGCACTTGTAGCCTTTGATCGCAGCGGCGATCGCTAGCCCGTGTCCGGTGTTGCCCGAGGTCGGCTCGACGATCGTCCCGCCCGGCCGGAGGAGGCCGCCCCGTTCCGCGGCTTCGATCATGCGCAGGCCGATGCGGTCCTTGACGCTGCCGCCCGGGTTCAGCATCTCGCACTTGGCCAGGATGGTGGGGCGAAGGCCTCGGGTGATCCTCGAAAGACGGACGAGCGGGGTATCGCCCATCGCGTCG
>Ga0307312_10001874_pt1 | contig 10953 bp, 9 predicted proteins | sample ER_DNA_202_FD_194489 | JGI IMG/M metagenome (GOLD analysis project Ga0307312, IMG submission 194489) | Bulk soil microbial communities from the East River watershed near Crested Butte, Colorado, United States - ER_DNA_202 | ecosystem: Environmental > Terrestrial > Soil > Floodplain | place: USA...
CGCTGCCGTGGCCCAGCTCGCCGCCGCCGACCCTCCCGACCCGCTCCGCCGCACCCTGCTCGACACCCAGGCCCCCGGCCCAGCGTCACGCCAACTCGCCCTCACCGCGGACGCCGCACCCGCGCTGGCCATCGCCGTACGTCAAGCCCACCGACACGGCGGCATCACCCTCGCCGACGGCCTGGCCAGCATCGCCGCCAGCTACACCGCGACCCACTATGGTCAACTCGTCGCCCTCGCCGCGGAGCAGCATGACCACCAGGATGTCCCAGACAGCGATGCGCCGTGGCGGTACGCCGCCTGGGCCTGGCAACAGGTCCACCGCAGCCTCAATTCCTTCGACGACGGCACCCGCATCCGGCACACCACAGATACCGCCATCGCCGCCGCTGCCGTCCAGCTCCATCACGGCCTACGCGATCAGCTCGGCGTCGACGCCACCACCGATACGCTGCGCGGTCGACACGACCTCGCCGAGATTGCCACCGCCCTCCGCCAAATCGCCAAACACCTACCTGTCATCGCCGACCAGCTCACCCGCGCCGTTGCCCACTGGGACGGCACCGGACAACTCACTGCCCTCGCCAGCAATCTCCCGTACAGCGGCCGCAGCCTCGACGCCTACCTACACCGCCGCATCGTCACCGTCGACCTTGCCGACCTCAAACCAACCCTCACCACGCTCCGGCACGCCCACACTCTGGCCATCCACCTCGCCGGCGAACTACACCGAAGCGCCGGCAAGCTCGGCGTCCAACCTCAGCCCTACCTGGCCAACAGCTACCGGCTGCGGCAAGCCAGCCCCACCGGTCAGCAAGTCGCCACCGTCATCACGACAGGCGCCGCCGCGACACCATGCCAGCCCTGGCACGTCCCCACGCCCAGGCGTGCTCGATAAGCGCATCAGCCAGACGATCGCTGACCGAGCCATCCACCCGTACAACGCCTGCTCAGACAAGCCGCACACCGCGGCGGCCACCGCAACCGGAATCCCGTCGTCGCCGAGCTCGAGAACCCGAGATCACTTCGGAGCGACCGGCGGCAACAAGACACTCATCGGTCACGGCTGGATCTCGTTCTCCCGGCTCGAGCACCTGGCTACGCTTCTTCAGCTCGCGGATCTCAGTCAGCTCGGCCGCTTTCTAACCGTACGCACGCCGTCTTCGATATCGGCCTGCTCAAGCCAGCGGTGCAGGCAAGACTCGGACACTCGAAGTCTTGGCGATCTACCCCGACCGGTGCCTCTCGTTACTCGACAGCGACGACACCTTACGGAACTCGATCAGAAACCGAAGGCATGGCCATCCTTCCGGCGACGACGCATCCTCACAAGCAAGAAGTCAACCGTTTTGGAAGCAATTCAGCATTGCCTTGGCTAGGTCGTCCTGCGCTCGCGAAGAGACTCGACAGGGAAGGCGATTGGGCTGCCACCGACGATACCGAACGCCGACTCGGCGCGGCCTGGTTGCCAGCCGCGATGTTCCCGTCCGTGATGCGGAACGCCTCGTTATGGCTCCTTGGCGAGCCCGCTGGGTGCAGTGCCGTGATCACCGCCGCTGGCAGCACATCGCCGCAGGAACGGCCGGATGGTCTGTGCCAGTTCGTGCGGGTGGTCGTGGTAGGCGGTGTGCGTGCCGGGCGTGCGCGTGACCTCGACACCCAGGCGGTGGGCCAGTCGGCCGGCGGCCTGGGCGTAGACGGCGTGGCCTTCCTCGCTCACGAGCACCATGACGGGCACCGCGATCGCGGACAGCGTCTTGTCATCGGGCAGGAAGCCCTCGTAGCTCCCGAGCTCGACCCCGAAGAAGGTCTCGGCACTGGACTGCATGCGCGCCCGTAGGGCGGGCTGGAGACGCTCCCAGTTACGATCTCCCGCCACATACCGCCAGAGTGCTTCGAGCGCCGCCGGCGTGCCGCCGGTCCCCATGGCTTCCTGGACGAGCTCCGAGACCGCGCCGCGCGCCCCCGGATCGTCGAACAACTTCACCAGTGCGGTCTCGTGCAAGACCGCGCCGCTCACCGTCTCGGGATGGCGAATCAGCAGGCAAAGAGCGAAGTTCGCGCCGGCGCTGGTACCGAAGACCGCAGCCGGAGATAGACCGAGCGCGGCGAGCAGCGCGGCCGCGTCGTCGGCCTGTTCCTCCGGCCTTGTCGCTGCCCACCCGGGCGGGCGGGGACTTCGGCCGTTCCCCCGCCGGTCATAGCTGATGACCGTGAACTCGCTGGCGAGCGCGCCGGCAAGTGTCTCGAAGTGCCCGGCGTCGCCGGTGAAGCCCATGATGAGCAGCACCGGCGGCCCGCCGCCGCACACCTCGTAGTAGAGCTCGGCACCGTTGACCTTGAGCTGCGGCATCACACCCTCCATTCCGGGTACCATCCGGCCGGCGCCCAGGAGGTCCCCCGGCCTCATCCCCGAGAACTTCCGCCAAGATCGGCGGATGATTGTCTGCGTGCTCTCGCACCTAAACAAGCTAGCCGGTGACCGGTGCTGCACGCCTCGGATGCGGCCAGGGCGTCGCAGCCCTGCCCGCCGGGTGGTCGCCGTGGGCGACGCTTTCGCCGGACTGGCGCGTCACCCCGAGATTCCGCGGCACGGCTGTGGGCGGCACTGACCTGCCACATTGGGTTGCGGCGGCTGAAGCTCGCCGGCGGTGGGTCAAACTGCGCCGATCCACGCAAGACCACGTGCAGATAACCCCGATCTGCGTGACCCTGGCGGGCTCCTACGACACTCGTGAAGACGCTCCGAACGGCGGATCTTGAGCGGCGTCGCACCTCCGAGTCTCCACACTGCCAGTGAGAGGGCTAGCCAGGGGACGGGAGGAATCAGGCGCGGTTGATGGCTATCACTGGCACTGATTTGGGCGTCACTGGACGAGTGCGCACGAGTTCGGGGCCCACTTTGGGGCCCGCCCTCCAGGAGCCGCCGTCTGTGCGTGACGGTCTCAACCGCAAGTCAACGACCTAGTGGTGGACTGGCGACCGGGCTCCCAGATGCCCTCCGTGATCGCGGCCTCGTCGCCAGTTGGATGATCGTGTGCTGCGTCAACTATTGACCCAGTTTGGTCTCTAGCTGCCGGTGTAGCGCTGGGTGGCTGAGCGTTACTCGGCTGGCTTGGTTGGCGGGGTTTCAGGGTCGGCTGGCGCGTTTCGGCGTCTGAGCGGAGTCACGTTGGTGCGGTGGCGCCGGGCCCGGATGCCGGCATTATCGAGGATTAGTTCGGCGGCGCGGCTTCCGCGGTGGCATTCACGAAGGCTCAGCTGCGGTAGTCTGGTTGCGCGAACAGCGCGCCGGGTACGTCGTAGACAGCCAGGATCCGCTCGCGTGGTGATGCGTTCGGCCCACATGCCGTGTCGGTGGGAGGTATTCGCGGACCAGGTCATCCTTGCCGGTGAACGAACTGACCAGCTTCGACCGCCCAGCCCACTGGGTCACCTTCACCGACCCCGAAGGCTGCGAATGTGCGGACTATGTACGGCTGATAGGTCACGCCTTAGGCTGTCATGAATAAAGTACGACTTCGGTTAGGATGACGGCGTCCATCACAAACCACAACACCTGTGTAACGATCATGGGTTTAATTTTGTGGAGCAGGCCGTAGGCCAAAAAAACGGTGCCGATGGCCATAAAACTCAGCCAGGTGAGAGGCGCAACGCCGACGGCGTTGTGGGTTTCATAGATTTTGAGGACTTGCGGGGCGGCGGTGGCAGGATGGACGATGGCGGCGGCGGCCATGGCGTTATCAATGGCGCGCGCCGTGCGGCGGCGGGACTTGAGGTTTTGCGAAATGGTCGCGATCATTTGGTTTCCTTATTTGGCAGTTTCCAGCTGTAGATCGGGCCGTATTGATTTCGTCGTCTTCAGGCTCAAGTCGGTGGCCCGGTGCACGGGCTTGGTAGGCGTCGGTGAGACGTGCTGCTGCTCGTGCTCATCGTCTTTGACCGCCGGTGTTCTGCGGGTACACAGCGCGACCACCAAGCCGGCGGTGGACAGTCCTGTCGCCACGGTCTCGGCCAGGGCGGACGCGCGTTTGCCGGGCAGCGCCCAGGTCGGGTCGTACATGTCGGGCAATGGCCCGAGGCGGCCGACGTCGACGGAGGTGTAGAGGTACACCGCGGTAGCGGCGCTGGTTGCGACGAGTACCGCGATCGTCCAGACGATCCAGTGCGGCCGGAGCAGCAGCGCGATCGCGATCACGACGGCGATGCTGGCCTGGGCGCGGAACAGCGAGCCCTGGGTGATCGCCGCGCCTGTGCCGATGTCATACAAGCCGGCATCGTTGAAGTGGACGTAGGGTCGATCGCCAGCAGCGCCGCCGTCGCGATGCCGAGGCCGCGCACCAGCACGGCCGGCCAGGCGGGGCGGTGTGCGCGGGCAGCCTGGACGGTCATCAGTAGCCCGGTCCGGTAGCCGGCGTCGCGCCGCCAGCCGGCGTCGGGTTCGCATCCGGCGCGCCGGACGGGGATACGACGGTCCACACTCCGCCGTTGAGGTTGACGCCCTGGCCATTCGTCTGGCCCGGCACGGAATCACCGGAGAACGTGTAGACCGGGTGGCCGGCAACCGTGAGCTGGTGACCGCCGTCCGAGCGAGTAGTCATGGCGAGCACGCCCGTTACGCCGGGCAGCGGGGTTGGCAGTGTCGCCGGCGCCGGCACTGCGGGCCAATCGGCCGCACACGCGCCGGTGCAGGTTGACGCGTTGGTCTTGTCGTTCGCGAACACGTAGACGGTGCGTCCGCTGCCGTCGACGAGGATCGTTCCGAGGGAGGTGGACTGCGCGCTGACCGCGTCGCCGGTGGCTGGAGGGACGAGCCCGGAAGCGCCGGGCCCGCTGGAACTGCTGCAGGCAGCGGTCACGGCTAGGCCGGCCGTGGCGAGGGATAGCATCACAATGCCGCGTGTCTTGATCATGGTCGGTTTCTCCTTGTCACATTGGGTGAATCCACAGTCGCAGCGGAAGGGGTGGCGTCGCCCCGGGGTAGGCCACGGGTCGCGCCCCCGGGTCGGCAGGACCAGGGCGGATGGGGCCGTTGCGATGCGCCCGCGGGTAAGCGTTGCCGTACAAGACACCGACGAACGGGGGCGATGAGATGGCCACGGCCGAACGGCAGGCACGAATCGTGTGGGACGGCCCGCTACGGGCCGGCAGCGGTCAGCTGGAGTTCGGAAGCTGTGGCACCGGACCTACCCGGTGACGTGGGCGTCGCGGGTGTTGCGGCCGGACGGTAGGACCGGCCCGGAGGAGCTGCTCGCCGCGAGCCATGCCTCGTGCATGCGATGGCGCTGAATGCCACGCTGAGCGTGGGCCGGCACGAACCACAGCGCCTGGACGTCACCACAACAATCTCGCTGGACCCGAAGGACGGCGGGGGGTTCCGGATCAGCAGCTCCTCCGAGCTCACGGCCACGGGTGTGGTGCCCGGCCTTGACCGGGCGGGATTCCAGGAGGCCGCGGACCAGGCCGAGCAGGCCTGTCCGATCTCCAACTCGCTGCGCAACAACGTTCAGATCACGGTCGCGAGGACCCTGGAGTCCTGAACCGGTTCCTGCGGCAGCTTGCCAGCGAGGTAGGCGTCGTTACTACCATCCACCATGGGCGCGCCCACGTTGCGGGGACGGCGCGGCGAGTGCGAGGCACTCGAACGTCTGCTGGATGCGGCGCGTGCGGGTAACAGCTCCATCGTGGTTCTGCGCGGTGAGGCCGGTTCTGGCAAGACAGCGCTGCTGGACTTCCTACTTGAGCGCGCACCGGATTTCCGTATCGCCCGCGTCCTCGGCATCGAGTCCGAGATGGAACTCGCGTTTGCCGGCCTGCACCAGCTCTGCGCGCCGATGCTCGACCGCGTCGAACACCTGCCGACACCGCAACGCGACGCGCTGCGGGTGGCATTCGGGCTGGCCGAAGGCGATGCTCCGGACAGGTTTCTGCTCGGTCTCGCCGTCCTGACTCTGCTGGCCGACCTGGCGGACGCTCAGCCACTCGCCTGCCTCATCGATGACGCGCAGTGGCTCGATCGGGCTTCCCTCCAGGTGCTGGCCTTCGTGGCTCGACGCGCCGTCGCGGATCGGCTGGCTCTGGTGTTCAGCGTGCGCGAACCCAGCGAGGAGCGCGAACTGGTGGGCCTGCCCGAGCTCGCCATCTCGCCGCTCGCCGACAGCGACGCCCGCCTGGTGTTGGGCGCAGCGATCCGCGGCCGCCTGGACGACCGAGTGCGGGACAGGATCATCGCCGAGGCACGGGGAAACCCGCTGGCGCTACTGCAGCTGCCGCTCGGATTGACGGCGGCGGAGCTGGCGGGCGGCTTCGGACTGCCTAGCGCATCGGCCGTCGCTAGCCGTATCGAGCACAGCTTCCGCCGACAAGTCCAGGCGCTTCCTGATGACACGCGACGGTTGTTGCTCACCGCAGCGGCTGAGCCGACCGGCGACGTGACGCTGTTGTGGCATGCGGCCGGGAAGCAGGGCATCGATACCAGCGCCGCTACGCCGGCCCAGGCGGCGGGCCTGCTCGAACTCGGCGCCCGGGTGCGGTTCCGCCATCCCCTTGTTCGATCTGCCATCTACCGGTCGGCGCCGGAAAGCGAGCGACGGGCGGCGCATCGGGCGCTGGCCGCGGTAACTGATCCAGGGTCGGATCCCGACCGTCGCGCGTGGCATCGCGCACGTGCGGCCGAACAGCCCGATGAGGCGGTGGCCGAGGAGTTGGCGCGCGCGGCCGATCGCGCCCACAGCCGTGGGGGTCTGGCCGCGGCTGCCGCCTTCCTGGAACGCGCGGCCGAGCTGACCCCGGATCCCGCTCGCCGCAGCGTTCGCGCATTGGCCGCGGCCCAGGCAGAACTCGGCGCGGGCGCTCCCGACAGGGCCCACGTGATGCTGGCCACGGCAGAGATGGGCGGGCTCGACGAGTTTCAGCGGGCGCGCCTGGAACGGCTGCGCGCCCAGCTCGCGTTTTCGCAACGCCGCGGCAACGACGCCCCGGCCTTGCTGCTTGATGCCGCCGATCGCCTCGCACCGCTTGACGCCGCCCTGGCGCGGGAGACCTATCTCGAGGCGCTCGGGGCGGCGATCTTCGCCGGCCGGCTCGGCAGCGGCGTAGGGGTACCGGAGACGGCCAACGCCGCGGGCGGCGTGCCTGCCGCAGCGCACCCCAGAGCCATCGACCTGCTACTCGACGGGCTCGCCACCCGGTTCACCACGGGCTACTCCGCAGCCGTGCCGCCACTTCGGCGCGCACTGGACGCATTGAGTCATAGCTATCGCGACGAGGAGGACGCCCGGTGGCTGTGGCTGGCCTGCCGGGTGGCAACGGATCTGTGGGACGACGAACGCTGGCACGAGCTGGCCACCCGTCAGGTGCAGTCCGCCCGTGATGCCGGCGCGCTGAACGTGCTGCCCATCGCGCTCACCTACCGCGCCGGCGTGGCCGTCCACGCGGGTGAATTCGCAGCAGCGGCGGCGATGATCGACGAGGCGGAGGCGATCACTCAGGCGACCGGCAACGCTCCGCTGCGGTACACGTCGCTGGTCCTCGCGGCCTGGCGCGGCGACGAGAGTCGGACACTGGAACTTATCCGCCACAGCCGCGACGACGCGACCGGCAGAGGCGAGGGACGAGCAATCACCCTGGCCGAGTACGTGACGGCTGTGCTGTACAACGGCCTGGGCCGATACCCGGCCGCGCTCGCCGCCGCGGAACGCGCAGCCGAATATGACGATCTGGGTCTGTGCGGTTGGGCGCTGATCGAGCTGGTCGAGGCGGCTGCACGTATCGGCACTCCCGAGGCGGCCACGGCCGCGCTGCGGCAGCTCGATGAGCGCGCGCAGGCGAGCGGCACCGACTGGGCCCTCGGCGCGGCGGCCCGGTCAGGCGCCCTGCTGACCGACGGGCCAGCGGCCGAAGCCCTCTACCGAGAGGCCGTCGAGCGACTCACCCGAACCCGAATCGCGGTCCATCTGGCTCGATCCCGCCTCGTGTACGGCGAATGGCTGCGCCGTGAGCATCGGAACCTGGACGCCCGCCAACAGCTACGCGACGCCCATAACGTGTTCAGCCGGGTCGGTGCCGCCGCGTTCGCCGAGCGCGCCCGCCACGAGCTGCTCGCGACCGGAGAGACGGCGCGCAAGCGGGTGTTCGCGACGGTCGAGGAGCTAACGCCGCAGGAGCGGCACATCGCCCGCCTCGCCGGCGAGGGCCTGACAAATCCCGAGATCGGCGCCCAGCTGTTCATCAGCCCGCGGACGGTCGAGTGGCACTTGGGCAAGGTGTTCACGAAACTCGACATCACCTCCCGGAAGGAGCTGCTCCAGGCGATGAGCGAGCCTGGACGCGCGGCGTCGCCCGCCTGACCGCCCGGCCCGGGGACCAGGGACCAGAACCCGGGCACGTCCCTGGGGCGATGTGCTCAGTGTTGCGGCGACAGTGACTGCATGAACGAACAGAGCCCCACACCCGACCCGGCCTCCGTCCGGGTGACTCACGTCATGAGAACGGTTTCGACCTCGGTGGAACGTCGGGCGCACCTCGCCGCGGCGCGCTATCTGATGCGGCACTGCGACGAGCGCGTGATCGTCGTCGTGGACGACATGACGCAAGAGCCGGTAGGCGTCATCACCGAAAACAACGTGGATCGCGCGCTGGCCCTCGGCTACGACCTGAATGAAGTGCGGGTAGCCGACATCTCGCCCAAGGCACCACTCAGCGTGGAGAGCGCCGCCGGCGTCAGGGACGCCGCGACGGCGATGCTCTGCCACGGCGTCCGATACCTGCCCGTCGTTGACCAGGGACGCCTCGTCGGAATCGTGTGCCTACGCGACCTGCGGCGGCAGCTTCCCAGAAACCAGATCCGACCATTACCAGTAACGCAGCCGAACGCGTCGCGATCGTCGTCACCGACTTTCGCGGCGACCCTTCGCAAGATCGCCGTCCCGTGCCGGTGATGCAGCGCGATCAGGACCGGATCCTGCCCCCCGGGGCACAAGGCCGCGCTCCTGGACTTCCCTAAGTAACACCGCGGACGCGGCTCGCTCGCATCCGAGATCGGCGCCGCCAGCGGTCCCGCTGCGGCTCAGCACCCGAATAAAGGAAACCTCATGCGAACCATCACCAAATCGAGCTGGGCGGTCGCCGCTGCGGCCGCGGTCAGCCTGCTCGTCCTGACCTTTACCGGCGCAACCAACAGCGGCGCCCAGCCAGCAACGCGCTCCGCCGCGGCCAAGCCCACGATCGTGCTCGTCCACGGCGCCTGGGCCGACGGCTCTAGCTGGGCGGCTGTCACCAAGAACCTCCAGAGCAAGGGATTCACCGTCGATGTCGAGGCGAACCCGCTGCGCGGCGTCAAGTCCGACGCCGCCTACCTGCGGGACTACCTCACCACCGTCCCCGGACCGATCGTGCTGGTCGGACACTCCTACGGCGGCATGGTCATCACCAATGCCGCCACCGGCAACCCCAACGTCAAGAAACTGGTCTACATCAACGCCTTCATCCCGCAGCAGGGCGACACGGTCGACCAACTGAACAGCGCGCAGCCGGGGTCCGCGCTAGACCCGAACACCACGATCAACGTCGTCCCGATCCGCAACGCCGACGGGACCGTCGTGGACGCCGACCTCTACATCAAGCCGGCGCTGTTCCCGAACATCTTCGCCGCAGGCGTGTCCGCACAGAAGGCAGCAGTGCTGGCAGCAGGCCAGCGTCCGCTCACCCACAGCGCCCTCGACGAAGCCTCACCCAACACACCGGCGTGGCAGACGATCCCGTCCTGGGACCTCATCGGCACCGCCGACCGGGTGATCCCGCCGGCTGAGCAGCAGGTCATGGCGGCTCGAGCAGGGGCGCACGTGCTCAAGGTCGACGCACCGCACCTGTCGATGGTGTCCGACCCGGACGCCGTCACCAGCCTGATCACGCTCGCGGCAGCCCACAACTGACCGGCACCCCTGCGCCGGGCGACCAGACCGCCCGGCGCACCGCGCGCACGATGCACACAGTCCCACGTCGATCCGAGGCAGACGATGACCCAACCGACTCTCCACCCACTCTCCACCCAGCCGGAACCACGACCTGGACGTCCAGGCGCGACAGCGTCGAACGGGTCTGTTGCGTTGGCTGGGCCGCCCCTCGGGTGAGGAGACTGATCGGGTGATCAATTCGAGGTCTGGCTCGTCTGCTCCGGCCGGCTACCGCTTCCCGCGTGAGGTGATCGCGGTGGCGGTGCGGTGGTACCTGCGGTACGGGCTGTCCTACCGTGACGTCGAGGAGCTGCTCGCCGAACGCGGAGTCGCCGTTGATCACGTGACGGTCTACCGGTGGGTGCAGACCTTCACGTCGGAGTTCATCGACTCCGCGCGTCCGGCACGCCACGCGGCGGGTGATAGGTGGTTCGTCGACGAAACCTACGTCAAGGTCGCCGGACGGTGGTGCTACCTGTACCGAGGCATCGACCAACATGGCCAAGTTGTGGATGTAATGCTGAGCATCCAGCGGGATCTCGCAGCCGCGAGGGCGTTCTTCGTCAAGGCGCTCAAGGTAGGCACGGTGCCGCTCGAAGTCAGCACCGATCGGGCCGCGAGCTACCCGCGCGTGCTAGACGAGCTCCTGCCGCAGGCCCTGCACACCGTGCAGCAGTACAGCAATAATCCGGTCGAGGCGGACCACGGTCGGCTCAGGGCCAGACTGCGGCCAATGCGCGGCCTCAAACGCCACCGCTCGGTGCGCACGGTGGCCGCTGGTCACGCGTTCGTGCAGAATCTGCGCCGCGGACACTACGACATCGCGACCGAGCGCCCCATCCACGAACGGCTCGTCGCTGCCTTCAGCGAGCTTGCCCTCTGCCTCTGAACCCGATCCAACCGCGGCACGCATCTCTCATCTAGCGGCCACGAAGAGTCAACGCAACAGCGCCCTCGCGGGTGGACGCCGCCCTCGTTGGCGCCGCGCAGCAAGCCTCCA
>Ga0307312_10001875_pt1 | contig 10948 bp, 16 predicted proteins | sample ER_DNA_202_FD_194489 | JGI IMG/M metagenome (GOLD analysis project Ga0307312, IMG submission 194489) | Bulk soil microbial communities from the East River watershed near Crested Butte, Colorado, United States - ER_DNA_202 | ecosystem: Environmental > Terrestrial > Soil > Floodplain | place...
CCACGCTGCCTGGGCCAGCGTGCGGGAATGTCACCAGAGGACAGATCGCAATCGGGTGGCGCCGGAAGCCTCGCCTGGGTCTGTGCTACTCGCCCGTCTGGAGGTCGTGGACCTGCTTGGAACCGTCGGAGAGCGTTGCCTCGACGGTTCCGACCTCCGAGCGCTGCACACCTGGGAGGTCGACGTAGAACCCGTTGTTCGCGACCGGCAGTTCGCGCCACGCTCCCGACACGAGAACGCGCAGGCTGGTGACCGAGTCTTCGGCGACACCGAACACCTGCGTCCCAAGGTCGAGCTTGTCGCCGCTTCGGGACTCAAGAGCGACGACGCTGAACCGCTCGCCGGCCCCATCCTTAGTGAGCGAGGTTGCTTGGCCTCCTACTTGTCCGGGTACGGGTCTTCCCCACTGTCGCCTCCTGAGAGCAACGTGTCTTTCGCATCCGCCCGGGGCTAAAATTGGAGAGGTGGGCCGACGAAGCACGATTGGTTCCGTCGCCGTAGTGGCGTTCAGCGTCGCAGTCCTCGGCTTTGCTGCCCCGTCCCCTGCGAGCAAGGGCATTCTGGTGGTCGGACAGCAATCGCCGGTTGTCGGGGTCAGAACGCGTGTTGAGTTCCATGCCCAGCGCTCTAAAGCGCGAGAGTTCTCGCGCCTTGTCCTCACCGTCGCGCCAGACACCGGAAGCGTCTTCCGCGTCGGTTTGCATCGTGTCACTCATGGCCTCTGGCGTAGCTCATTCTCTTTCCCTTTTGAGGGCGGCTGGCGGCTGCGGGTTAGCGCCGGAAGGCGCGTGCTCGCCACCAGAACGCTCACGGTCCGCCTCCCCGACGCGACAACGTTCGCCCCGTCCGGGCAACTTGGGTGTGCTCCGCCTTCTCCTGCCAACCCGACCACCCGCGAGGCTCGAGGGACGGCGACTGCCGGTGATCTCTGGGCACGTTTCTTCGCACGGCTGGCCGGCGGTCATAGTGCTGTCCTCAGCAGCGTTATCGGCAAAGAAACGAAGATCGTATGGCGGCTGCTCGGGAACGGAGATGCGGAATTCACTGCCGTGGCACCGAGTGGCGACGAATTACGTCCGGCTTGGGTTAGCAGGCATGAGGGGTCGAGCTGGACCCGCCCTGGGGATGAATGGGGAACAGGCTTTGTCTTCTCGGAGATTGGCTGCTGGCAGATTCGCGTGCAACGGGTTGACGTCCGCGGCGACCTCTGGGTAGCCGTCATCGCGTAACGTTCGGGCTGTAAGTCCCCTCTCAAAATCTCAGATACTAGGCCCGCTAATGGTCCAGGTGCGCGCAGGAGCCCCGACTCCACCCCTGCATCCGGCGACAAGCGGAACCCTGCGGCACAAAGAGATTGCTGGCGGCGTGGGGCGAGTGAACCCCTAACCCACGACTCGGGGCGCCTCAGGAAGCTCCGCTACGAGTCATCTAGGGCCGCATTAGCGGGCTTGTCTACTGGCTGGTTACTTCCTCAAGCTGCCAGATCACCACGTCCTGTGGCTCGGCGAAGTGGCACAACGGCTCTGCGGCCCGCAACTCGAGCCCATCCGGAGGCATCGTGTTCAGCGAGATCGTCGCGTCGGCGGGGCTGATGCGCCACGGCGGGTGGTGGATCTCTGCGCGGTGAAGGCCCTGCTCGTCGCCGGCATAGAGGCAATAGCGCTCGGTGAGGAAGCGCTCGAGCGACGCCGGCTCGGGCTCGAACACATCGCCCGCCGGCGCGTAGGAGGCGCTGAACACGTGTGTTCGGTCGTCGCCCCGGCGCGCGTTGTCGCAGTCGATCCGGTCGCCGGCTCGCTCGAGGCGTAAGCGCGCCTGGTAGTACGGCAAACGGAAGAGGCGCCGCGCCGCCTCGACCGCCAGGCGGCTCGAGGTGTCGAGGCTGAAGAACCAGATCCCCGGCTTGTCCTCCGCGGTGACGTAGGTGCGCACGTTGAGTTCCGGGAAGCGCGATGCCCCCGGTAGAGGCCACGTTCCGCGCAGCCGCAACCCGCTGATCTCGAAGGGAGTAATCCCGAGCCAGGCGCTCCCGTCGTACTCGTCCACCGACAGCCCCTCCGGTAGGAGCGCCCGCACCGCCCCTGCGTTGACCGGCCAGTGCGCGAACAGGAGATCCTCCCAGGTTTGGGCCATCAACCACGGGCGGGTGGGGGCCGGCCATGGACGATGGCCTGTTTGCTCGAGCACGGAGCTCTGGCGGCTAGGCGTGGACAGGAGGTCGAGCATGCGCGTCATCCCGCCCGGGCCGGTACCCGCGATGCCGAGATCTAAGCGGCGCCGGTGGGCTCTCGCTTCGGGCGACGTATAGGCGCCAGCCTCGGAATGACAGGCCCCGAAAGCTTGGGCGGAGAGCGAGGCGGCCTCGGCTCAGAATGTAAGCCGCGCTGATGACCGTTACGAGCGTCCAGGCACGCCGATCCCCGGGGCTGTCTGAGATCGCTGCTGCGATCAAGATCGCGATGCAGCAGGAACATCGCCCAGAACTCCGTCGTCAGCGGCGCCCACTTCGTCTCGTCCTGTGCGCCCACCACCCGCTCGCCGGTTTCCTCAAGATGGGCGCCAGAGTCTCCTACTCGTGCCATTCGTCGTACTGTGGTAGCGGAAGGAGGCACCCATGAGCGCGAGCTGTTGCCTTCCGAGGCGCCCGTGAACCGCGCGCCTCTTTCCGATCCACTGGCCCTCTGGTTCAGAACAAACCGCAACGGTCACAGGGCTTGTGGGTGGCTGTCCATCGGGCAGCCACCCACCCACCTCCATATGTCGCTCAGGCAGCCCCGGGCGATTGCTCTTGGGTGCGATCCTTCAGCGACGAGGTCAGATCCTCGCCCTGCTCACGGCCTGACTCTTTCGCGGTGTCAACGGCCGCGCCCACGGCCTCCTGGGCAACCTGCTTGCCGCGGTCGACTGCCTCGCTGGCAGTCTCCTTGGCGGTGTCGATCAGCCGATCCGACATCTCGCCCAGCTGTTCGTTTTCGACGTGCGTCTGCGGCAGCAGAGTGCCTACGAGAAAACCTACGGCCAGACCACCGACGGCGAGCCCAAGTGGGTTGCTGGCCGCGGTGTCCCGCATGTGCGTAGCCCCGCGCTTGAGCCTGCGCCGGTCCGGTACGGCACCGGTGACGGTTTCCTTGGCGCCAGTGACCTTTGACTTGACCGCTTCCTTCTTGTCGTCCACGTAGTCACTCACGCGCGCACCGACATCGGTCTTGTAGCTGATTGCGTCGACTTCGTCGCCAACGCGTTCCCGTGTCTGCTCTATCTCCGCGCGGATGACGCCCGGGTCTTTGTCCATTCCACGTCCTCCTTCACCGTCTCGATTGTCTGTTCAGGAATTGGCTTGCCCGCATCAGCGACCCGCTCCTTGCCTTGCCTCACGAGCAGGTACGCGGCCGCCGCCAGCACGGCTCCGATAATTAGGGCCGCCGCCCATTCGGGCAGAAAGATCGAGAAAAGAAGCACCAGGAAGGCGGTCAACGCACCGGCGGCACAGAGCGCCACAATCCCGGCGCCGCCGAACATCCCGAGCCCCGGTGCCGCCGTTCGTCCTTTCTGCGTCATCTCCGCCTTCGCGAGCTCGATTTCCTGCCGAATGAGCAAGGACACGTCACCGGTCAGCTCCTTTGCGACCTCACCGAGTGGACGCTCGCGCAGGTCTCTTTCCGTTTCGCCTGTCCTCGCCATCGCCCTCTACCTCCTGCCGGCGTACGGATCGGGTACAAGCGGGTCGTCGCTGGGGTCCGGCACGTTGGCGCTGAATGCCGGCTGATCCTGGGGCTTCGCGCTCTCGCTCGGGAGCTGTGCCTGCTCGTACGATCGGTTCGTTGGCGAGTTCGGGTCGTCAGGGGCCGTTGGCCATTGCCCGCTTGATCGGCGGTATTCGCCGTAGCGCTGCTCCGAGGAGGCCTTCGTGAATCGGGCTGCCGCGACGCCCGCCACCATCCCGATCCCAGCGAGCATCCACGGCCGCCGTCGCGCGAACGTCTCGATGTCGCGCATGAGCTCCTCGCCGCTCTTTTGCTCCAGGTAACTGCCCACTCGCTCGATACGGTCCGCCGCCCGGGTTGTCAGCTGAGACGCGCTGCTGTTGCCCTCGTTGCCGAGTTCATTGCCGCTGCGGCGAAGCGCCTTCGCCAGCGACCGCACTTGCGAGCCGGCTTGCGTCGAGCGCTGGTCGAACTGGTCGCGGAGTCGCGCTGAACCCTGTTCACGCAGCTCCGATGCCTTCTCCTGCGCAGTCGAGGCGGCATCCTCCACTTTTGCCGTGGCCTGGCTCGCAAGTCCCTCCTGCTGGCCTCTCTCATCCATCTGACCCCTCCTTTTCCTCGTATGACTGAAGCGCGGTACTAGCCGTTCCGTCGGGCTTAAAACATGGGCCTGCAACTCCGCGCGTGCGAGCGAGCGAGGACGCTACGCCGAGGTGGCCCTTCTGGCCCCTGGACGCCGCGGCTGATGTGGCTCCTTTGCCTGTGCGCGCCGACGTCTGGCGCAGCTAGGTGTAGCGCAGCTAAGCGGGAGGAAGTTGTGTTAGGCGCGAGGGTCTCGCTCTGCGACGAGCGTGCCCTCCTCGCCGGTTTTTTCGATCACCAGGAAGGCCTCTTCTTCCTGGAGCACAGTCTCATCGCCTTCCTGGTGGCCGGGCACAACAACGAATGTCTTCGAGTTCGCCCGCACTGTCTCGTACTGCCCTTGTGTCAGCAGGATGACCTCGGTGCAGCGCTCGTTCTCGCATTCACACAGGTAGGGAGTGCGCTCGTCACCCAAGCCGAGCTCGGTCGCCTTCTCCTCGAGCACCTCGTTCAGGCGTCGAAAAGTCGACTCGTTCTCTGCGGCGCGCTCTGCGGATCGCTGCATCAGCGGCGGACGGATGCCCTTGATATTGGATCCCGAAACCGACGCGTGTTTCAAACGAGCGCTGTCGGCGAGGATCAGCGTAGGATGGATCCGAGGCAGGAGCGCGTCGCGAAGAACGAGACCCTCTTCCGCGAGGTGAATGAGCGCGTCGAGGAGGTTGCAGTCGGCCTCGCAGGGGCGGATTCGCAGCTAATTGGCTTCATTTGCGAATGCGGCCGCGATGACTGTGCTGAGCCCCTTGAGCTTAGGCACGAGCAGTACGAGTCGGTTCGCGAGAATCCGTTGCGCTTCCTTATCGTTCCTGGACACGAGCAGGCCGACGTCGAGCGTGTCGTCGAGCGACAGGCGCGCTTCCTAGTCGTCGAGAAGCTCGGCGAGGGAGCCCAGATCGCAGTAGAGCAGGATCCACGCTCAGAAGGGGCCGGCTGAGCGACGTAGCGCTGCAGCACAATAGCCCCAAGACCTTCTCGTTTATGCCACTTGAGGGCTTAGCAGTTTCGCGGCGCTGCGCAAACGGCAGATCTCCTCCGATGATCGAGTTCGATCTCCACGGGCGAAAGCTTGCACTCGACAAAGCCGTTGTGCGCAAACTCCGCGACAAAGCGCTGGCCCGTGCTGGTTCTTCCTCGACTCTCAATGACCTCGCCGCAATCCTTGAGCGGGCCCTCTCCGCGGAAAAGCCGGTGACGCTTCGGCGGGCAGAATCTCGAGCCTTAGAACGTCTACTCGAGCCCCCTAAAACCGATGACGAGCCCTCTGAACTGACTAGGTAGCCGCGATCGGTCGACGATCCTGCCATCACCTTGTCTGCACGCTACGAGCGGGAGTACGACTGAGAGTACGGGCTTGTCTCCTCACGCTGCATCTCGCTGCGGTTTGGAGCAACGTCAACTCGCACTCGTTGCAGCGACTTTCAGTTCCCCGCGGTTCGCAGTAGTAGTTCCTCCCGGACTTTTAATCCCAAGGTCGCAGGTTCGAGACCTGCCCGGCCCATCGGAAACACGTCCGCGAGAAATCCGCAGCACCAGCACGACCACCGTCTTGAGCTCTCGGCTCTCACTCGCAGAGCCGCAGCCCATCGTCGAGCACTGGCGAGTAGTCGAGGGGGATTCCGCCGTGGTCGGTTGCGAGAATCAAGCGTAGGTCTGCCGCGCCGTGCCGTCTTGCGGCCTCGTTCACCGCATACTCCACGTCTTCGATTTCGAGCGTGACGATCCGCTGGTCGCCGGTGGCTCGACAGCGGAGCAGGCCCTCATTTGGCCCGAACGGCCACGTCTCTCCGTAGTCGTCGTGTCGGATCAGCTGCGAGTGAGGGCTGTTCGCCGTAGTAGTCGAACGTGGATCGCCTGATCCACACCCGGTGAGGCCGGCGACGAAAAGCAGCGCCAACCATCGATGTCGCAACGTATCTCGCATTTACCCGCTGAGGGGAAAGGTCGCCCGAATGCGCATACGGTCGATCTCGTACTCCTCCTGGAGCGTGGCTTCGGTAACCAGACACCGAACCGGGAGCAAGGGCTCCACGCGCTCCTTCGCCTGTTCAAAGGTTGCGTTCTCCGGGTTTGCGTACCGGGTTAGCGTCGCGTGTGGCGGAGGGTCGAAGCCCGGCCGGCCATAGGGCGGGCACTGGGGGTACATCGCCCAAAGCGCACGCATCGTCGCGCGGAGCTCTTCGTCGGGCTCAGGCACCGCGTAGGCAACCACACCGGGAAATTCCGTCACCCGCGTCAGCTGGAAGTCCAGCGCCGGCCTCTCTGCGAAGAAGGACCGCAGTCGCTCGAGCACGGCGTCTGTCACCTCGGCTGCTGGCAGCCAGGGGTAATGAAGCGTCAGCGAGAACGGGATTTGCTCTGGGATCCGCTCCGGATAGAGCTCGCGGTGCGCGCGGGAGAGTTCGGGATCGACGTGCTCGAGCACCAGGGTGATCGACGTCTCCAGGGGGCGGTGCGCGTCGTTCATTAGGCGCAAGCTACTCGGGTTCTGCGCGCCTCGTCGGTATGCGGGACAGCGGCTGAAACCGCGGCGGCGCTGCTGTCGACGACGATGTCACAGCGATGACGCGAGCCGCCTACATGGCATTGGCTGTTCCTGCCATATGGGCAGGGTGCAGCCAGAGTCAGTCAACGGACAGTCGAGAACGCCTGCGCCGGCGGACAGAGCTCATCCAAACGACACCACCCCGCACCGGTGTCCGCCAAACACATCGCCACGGCCTCTCAGGATGAGCTCGAGCCGCCCGCCAGCTCGACGTTCCCAGCCCACGCCTCCACTCTCGGCTACGGACGACGCAATCTCCGAACACGTCGATCAGGGCGAAACAGCCAAAACAGTCAGGTGGGTCGCCACTGAGCCGGTCAGTTCGGAGTTGCGACAAAGGTCCGGTGCGCCGGCGTGCGGGAATGTCACCTGCGACCTACGTCGATCCGCGTGCGACGAGGTAAAGTTGCAGATGGTGCGAACGCGGCACAGTCAGTCCGTCCTTGCGGGGATCGGTGTTTGCGCAGCCCTTTTCGTTGCGCCCGGCCAGGGTGCGCCTGGGCGCACGGCGTGTGGTGTGACCCTCCCAAACGGCAGCCATCCACCGGGAACAACGGCAAGCCCAAACTGGTACGGAAACGGGAAGCTCTTCACCCTGCTCTGGCCACACGGGGTGATCCTCGTGGACCCGCGTTTCGTCAATACGGATGGCTCGATTTGGATGAAGTTCCCGTGGTGGGGGGTCCACGTTCCGCCAAAACTCCTCAGAATTGGCGGCCAGCGACTCGATGGCCCGTCCCGCCCGCTTCGCGCACGGGTCAACTCGGGCGCGGTTCCGGGTTTTCGAGGATCCTTTTGGGCATCCGGTGTCACGTTTCCGCGAGCCGGCTGCTGGCAGGTCACCGGACGCGTCGGGAAGGTGCGGTTGACGTTCGTGACGCTCGTCCGCAAGGTGCCTGGCTAATTCAAGCGTCGCACTGGGGCGACCTTGCCTGGGCCAGCGTTGGCGAATGTCGCAAGCGAGCGGGGGCCGCACTGCGTTGTGTTCTGCTCGCGAGACGGAGCATCCTTACGTCTTGCGGTTGCGAGAAGTGGAGGCCTGGATCGCCGGGCACGTTGAGTTGACGGGCCCGCTCGAGCTTGTCCATAAGAGACCGTGGGGGTCAGTCTGGCAGGTGCCGATGGGGAGCGGTCTAGCCTGGGTGAAGGTCTGTGCGCCCGTGCAGGCGTTTGAGCCCCGCCTCACCGCGGCCCTGGCAAGCCGCTGGCCGGGACTACTACCGGAGGTGCTCGCCCACAACGGGGAGCGCGGCTGGCTACTGCTCGCGGATGGCGGGAAGCGGCTTGGGTTCGGCGTCGGCCCTGAGCCGTGGCTGTCGCTCCTGCCTGCCTACGCGGAGCTCCAACGTGGAGAAACCGCCCACGTCGCGGAGCATCTCGATGCGGGCGTCCCCGACCGGCGCCTGGCCGGCGCTCCCTCGCTGTACGAGCAGATGCTCACGCACGACCTGCCGCTATCTGCTGCCGACTATGCGCGGTTACGCGCCTTCGGGCCAGGCTTCGCTCGGCTCTGCGACGAGCTGGCCGCGGCCAGCGTCCCCGAGACGATGCAGCACGACGATCTGCATGGCAACAACGTCTGCTCCTACAACGGCGTAGCCAGGATCCTCGACTGGGGCGACTCCTGCATCTCGCACCCCTTCCTGACGCTCTTCGTCACCTTCCTGCACCTGGAGAAGATGGAAGGCCAGGCGCGAGGCGACCCCTGGTTCACGCGTCTGCGTGACGCCTACCTCGAACCGTGGGGGCAACCGGGTGAGCTTCGCGAGACCTTCGAGCTGGCGCAGCGCCTCGGCCCTTTCGCACACGTCTTCAAGGAGCTGCGGGTGCTCGATGCGATCCCCGAGAAGAAACGTCACTTCTTGCGGGACCTGCCCGACATCCTCGCCCGCTGCATCGCCATCGCCGCCTGAGGAAGCGCCGGTCGGCTGGGCGAGTGTGCTCTCATCAGACGTTGCAGGACCCAGCGGGGAGTACCGATGAGAGTACGAGGTTGTCTCCGCGACCTGCTGTTAGTCGCAGTTCGCCGCATAGTCAGTTCACGTTCGTTGCAGCCACTTTCCTTCCGCTGCTGTTTGGCACCAGTGTTTCCGCCGGACTTTTAATCCCAAGGTCGCAGGTTCGAGACCTGCCCGGCCCATCGAGAACGCCCCGTATTCGACAAGGTTTCTTGTTCGTCCGGCTGGGGTCGAACCGCAGGTACCCACATACGAGAATGCCGGGACGGGGGAGAGAGAAGAACTGCGACTCTCTTAGGAAACCGTCCCGGCTCTCCGCGATTCGCCCTCGCCGCCCTGGCTCCTACCCTCAATTGCGCTTAAGGCAAGTCTGCCCAGGGGTTGCCCTACGCCCTGAGCTAGCTCGTGCCTTCCCGCCGCTCTTCCTCTTTGGCAGTTGCTTCCGCTTCGCCGAACTTGTCGACAACAAGGTACTCCTCAGCCTCTTCAACGACCCGCTCGAGCTCGAGGTCCACGTGCCCCTGGGCGACGATGAAGCGATCGCGTTGGCGGTGGACGCGGTCGTAGTCTCCAATTGTGAGCGAAAGCAGCGACGTGCATCCGGGCTGGCCGCACTCGCACAGCACCTCGATCGCGTCGGCACCGCGCTCGCCAAGGTCCTCCGCGACGTGCTCGATCTCTCGATTGACCGCGCGATGCATGGCCTCGTTCTTCGCCACTCGATCCTCGCGGGAGTCCACCATTTGACTCTACAGGCCTCCCGCTCCCCACCCAAACGGGGGAGCGTCTGAGTCACGACTTCGGCCGATATCGCAGCCCGGCGGATCTGAAACAAGGAGTGGCGGTGACTGCGGCGGAATTCGAACAACTGACGGCGCCCGAGGCTGAATGTCTGCTGCGCGGTCGCCTGAGGTCCTTCCTCGATGCCGGCGCAGCGCCCTGTGAGGCGCTACTTCTCGCGGCGCAGGTCGAGGTTGCCGAAGATGCGGCGCTCCAGCTCCTACAACAGGGGCTTTCGGCCAATCTGACGCTACGGCTTCTGGGTTAGCGGCGGCTGCGCCTGCCTGCCGGGTCAGGGCGGTAGCTCGACAAGACCTTCCCGGAATGCGACCGCAACGGCCTGCGCACGTGTCCTGACGCCGAGCTTCCGGAAAACGTGCTCGATGTGCGTCCCCACGGTCCGGGCGCTGATGTAGAGACGGCCGGCAATCTCATCGGGCGCGAGCCCTTCCGCGAGCAGCGCCAGGACCTCCTGTTCACGCGCAGTCAACCCACTCGCGGGCACCAGGGGACGCTGGTTGTGTCGCAGGAGCGCCCGGACGCGCGCCAGCAGCTCGTCGGCGGCGTACGGCTTCGCGACGTAGTCGTCGGCCCCGATCATCAGTCCGGCAACGCGGTCGTGGGACTCCGCTCGGTCACCGGAGATGAACATGACACGCGGATCCTGTCCCACCTCCTCGCGAATCGTCCGGCAAACCTCGTAACCGGAGACGTCTTCGAGGGCGACCTCGAGTAATGCGAGCGAAAGATCCTGCTCGCGCACGATGCGTATCGCCTCTTCCCCGCTGGTGGCCTCGACAACGGGGTATCCGGCGTCGCCGAGAAGAGCCGCCAGCTCGCGACGAGCTTCGTCATCTTTATCGACGATCAGGACCGGGGCGATCCTCGACTTTCGTGCCACTTGAACCTGCCGCAGTTGAAGGGCGGTGGGAGTACTGAGTTGTCTTCCCTAGGCGACAAACCGCGAAACAACACGCTTGTTTACCGAGTTTGCAACCCAAAGCGCTCGGCTAGGTGTTGCTAGCTGGACTACTGCAAAAGAGGGATACACAAGGGGGATACGGATGGCCGACCCGATTACGACCACCGCCGCGAGCGCCACGTCTGCCACCGACGCTGCCGCGAGCTCGACCGAAAGCGCGACGACTGCCACGGACACCGCCGCCAGCTCGACCGAGAGCGCAACCACGGCTGCCACCGAGACTGCAGCGAGCTCGACCGAGAGCGCAACCACGGCTGCCACCGAGACTGCAGCGAGCTCGACCGAGAGCGCAACCACGGCTGCCACCGAGACTGCAGCGAGCTCGACCGGGAGCGCACCC
>Ga0307312_10001876_pt1 | contig 10942 bp, 12 predicted proteins | sample ER_DNA_202_FD_194489 | JGI IMG/M metagenome (GOLD analysis project Ga0307312, IMG submission 194489) | Bulk soil microbial communities from the East River watershed near Crested Butte, Colorado, United States - ER_DNA_202 | ecosystem: Environmental > Terrestrial > Soil > Floodplain | place...
TCGACGCGGGCGAGGTCCTCGCCCCAGCGAACGATCTCGCCGTCGGCGCTCGTCCTGTGCGACCGGCCCCAGGCGAGGAGCACGATGGCCTCGAGCAGGCTCGTCTTGCCCGCCGCGTTCGGTCCGGCGATCAGGTGCGGCCCGGGCCCGAACGACGCGTCAAGCGAGGCATACCCACGGAGCCCCAGGATGCTGATCGAATCAAGCAGGGTCGTATAACGGCGGCCGCTCGCCAGTTGGCGTTCGCCCGCTCTCCTCAGGAGGTCGTGCGGAGCGGCATGACGACGTGGACGTAACGGTCGTCACCGATGGGCCGGAAGACGCCGGGCGAGAGCGGCCCGTTCAACTCGAGCGCGAACTGATCGGCGTCGACATTGGTCAGGACGTCGGCCAGGAAGCGGGCATTGAAGGCGATCGTCGTGCCGTCGCCCTCGACCGCCGCCTCGATCCGGCCGACATGATCGCCGACCTCCGCATTTGCGCTCACGGTGATCCCGGCATCGCCGTCGATCCCGACCCCGAGCTTGACAATGTTGGCCGACTCGTGGGCGATCAGCGCTGCCGGTCGTACCGCCCGCAGGAGCTCCTCGCGATCGAGGACGACCCGGGTCGTGTGGTTCGCCGGCAGGACCGACTGGTAGTTCGGGTACTGGCCGTCGATAAGCCGGCTGACGAGGTCGATCCCGTCGAGGTGGAAGAGGACCTGGTTGCGAGCGTGGGCGAGCACGACCGAGACGGGATCGTCGACATCGGCGAGGACCCGGCTCAGTTCGTGCAGCGCGCGCGCCGGGATCACGACGCTCGTCTCCTCGACCGGGTCGAGGATCGTGATCGTCTTGACCGCGATCCGGTAGTTGTCGGCGGCTGCCAGCGTCAGTTGGTCGCCCTCGAAGCGGGCCAGGACGCCGGTCAGGATCGGTCGCGCCTCGTCGCTCGCGGCGGCGAATGCCGTCTCGTCGAGGGCCTGCTTGAGGACCTTCTGCGAGATCCTGGTGATCGGTCGCTCGCCGGCCGTCTGGACGGTCGGGAAGTCGTCGGCCGAGATGCCCTTGATGTTCGACTCGAACCGGCCGCTCCGGATGTGAAGCGTCTCGCCGTCGCCGAGCTCGAGGATGATCGGTTCTCCGCCGGGGAGGGAGTTGACGAGATCCGTCAGCAGGCGAGCCGGCACGGATGTCGCGCCGTCCGTCTCGATCTTGCCCGGGACCCAGTACGTGATCCCGATCTCGAGATTCGTCGCCGTCAGCTTGAGGCCGGCGTCCTCGGTCTTCAGCAGGACGTTCGTCAGGACTGGCAGCGAGCGATTCGAGACCGCCCGACTGACGACCGACAGGCCGCGCGCCAGGTTCTCCTGCATGACCGAGAGTTTCACGTGGGCTTACTCCAAAAGCTCCGGGTTTCAGTACCCTCAATGTCGAGTTGTTGCTCGCTCTCCGAGGTCGAAGGCGAAGCTCCGCGAGCCATCCGCCCGAGGATTCGAATCGTGGTTATCTTCCCTCTATCTTCTCATCCCGTCATCACCGTAATCATGGTGTGGATCGTGTGGACGGCCCCTCGTCGACGAGCGCGACGGGACGGTTGACGAGACCCGGGTGACGGTGGACTGGAGGCAGCTCGCCCGGCGCCTGCGGGTGGATACGCCGTGGACGACGGCGCGGCGTCCGATTCGACCCTGTCAAGGACGGCCAGATATTCCACGTCGGCTGCGGGGTCGTCCGCCGGAAACGGCCCGAGATGTCCACATAGGGCCATGGTTGTCCACCGAATCAGGGTGGTTATCCACACGGAGGGGGCGAAAACCCGCCCATGAGGCCCTTGGGCCGATCCATCAGCGCGGGCCCCATCGGCCCGTGGAGACCCTGCGCAGAGTCCCGCCTCGCCGCTCGGTCCGTGCGTCTCAGTCGGCGTAGATCAGCTCGCGGACGGCAGCGATCTCGCGGCGGAGTTCGTCGTTGATGGCGGATTCGCGGGTGATCTTGTCGCATGCATGAAGGACCGTCGAATGGTCGCGCCCGCCCAGCTCGGCGCCGATCCGGAGGAGGGACACGTCGGTCTCTGCGCGCATCAGGAACATCGCGACCTGGCGCGGCATGACAATCGCCTTGTCTCGTTTTTGGCCGCGCAGCGCTTCCATCTGGACCCCGTAGTAATCGGCGACGGCCATCGCGATCCGTTCTGGGGTCACCTGGCGCTTCTTGGGGTTGTAGAGGACGTTGGAAAGAACCGCCTGGGCGAGCTCGATCGAGATCGGCATGGCGCCCATCGACGCGTAGGCGACGATCCGGTTGAGAGCACCCTCGAGCTCGCGGATGTTGCTGACCACTTTCCGTGCGATGAACTCGATGACGTCCGAGGTGATCGGCACCGCCCCTTCCTCGGATTTTGCCCGGAGGATCGCGATTCGCGTCTCCAGGTCCGGCGCGGTCAGGTCGGCAATGAGGCCCCATTCGAACCGGCTGCGAAGCCGCTCCTCGAGCGTGAGGATGGCCTTTGGCGGCCGATCCGAGCTCAGGACGATCTGCTTGCCGTCCTCGTGGATCGCGTTGAACGTATGGAAGAACTCTTCCTGGGTCCGCTCCTTGTCGGCGATGAACTGGATGTCATCGATCAGGAGGAGATCGATCCGCCGGTAGCGCGAGCGGAACTCGTCGATCTTGCCCTGCTGGATCGAGGTGATGAATTCGTTGGTGAACTTCTCGCTCGTCGCATAGACGACGCGCTTGCGCGGGAACTTGGCGATCACCTGGTTGCCGATGGCGTGCATGAGGTGGGTCTTGCCGAGGCCGACGCCGCCATACAGGAAGAGCGGGTTGTAGGCATGGCCCGGGCGCTCCGCGACCGACAGGCTGGCGGCGTGAGCCAGGCGGTTGGCCGACCCCACGATGAAGTTCGCAAAGGTGTAGCGGGGGTTGATGTTCGTCGTTCCGCCTTCGCCACCGACCCGAGTTGGTTCGAGCCGGACCTGGGTCGCAACGGCGGGACTCGCGGAACCATTCGAGCCGGCCCCCGAGGTCGCGGAAGACTCCCCGGACTCGGCGGCTCCAGCCGGCACGCCGTCCGTTCCCTGGACGGCGAACTCGACCTGGACGCTGTAGCCGACGATCCTGGCCAGGGTCTGGCTGATGAGTGACCGGTAGCGGGTCTCGAGCCAGTCCTTCGCGAAGCCGTTCGGAACGGCGATCCGGAAGCGTTGGTCGTCGACGTCGACGAGCTGGGTATCCCGCAGCCAGGTCTCGAAATTGGCCGGGGAGAGCGACACCTGAAGCTCTCCAAGAGCGGCGCGCCAGACTTGCTTGGCATCCATCTTTTGGGGCGGATCCTGCTGTGTGGCGATGGGTTGACGGGCGATTGCGGCGATGTAGCGGCAGCGCTGAACCAAGGTCGCTATTGTGTCGGACGCCCTCCCGGGCATCATGCGGCGGCTCGCCCGCGGGGCCCCTCTCCGGACCCGCTTGGGCTGAACCCGCGAGCGTCCCGGCGCCGAGGGTCCGGAGAGGATAGCACCGGCCGAACGACGCCTGCAAGGCGATTCTGCGATACTCCCCGGTAGTATCCGAACGAGGGCGGCCGCGTGGCCTCGAAATGCCTGCCTCGTTGGGCGCCGGCGATGCGCGATCGGGGGCCCAGGGGCGCGGAGCATCGTGCCGCGGACCGCGTCGGGTGGCCCCGACTTCGTTTGACACCCCCAATTGGGGCGTCATATCATCGCCCGACGAGAACGCGCCGCCGCGCTTACGGGCGCCAGGCGCGTTTGCGTGCCTTTCGGGGTCGGTTGTCGGCCCGGGGTCACGGGAGAGGATCGCACACAGTCTCGATGACGAAGCAGACCTACCAGCCCAAGAAGCGCCATCGCGCGAAGGAGCACGGTTTCCGCGCCCGCATGCGGACAACCGGGGGCCGCCGCGTCATCGCTGCTCGGCGGGCTCGTGGTCGGAAGCGGCTGACGGCCTGACGGACGGCCGCGGCAAGCATCCGCCGCGACTGGTGATGCTCTCTCGACCGCAGGACTTCGCGGCGCTCCAGGGCTCCGGGACCAGTCGGTCCCATCCGCTCTTCTCCGCCCGGTTCCTGCGGACGGACCTCGAGACGACCCGGTTCGGACTATCGACCGGGCGAAAGCTCGGCGGGGCCGTCGTCCGGAATCGTGTCCGGCGCCGCCTTCGCGAGGCATTAAGGGCGATGGCGCCCTCGTTCCAGCCTGGCTGGGACGTCCTCATCATCGTCCGGCCAGCGATCGTCGACGTCGACCACGAAGCCCTGGTCGGGGCGCTGCGCCGGCTCCTCCAGCGTGGGGGAGTGCTCGGAGGGCCAACGGCCACGTGAAATCAATCGGGATCGCGTTCATCCGGCTCTACCGGTTCCTTTTCGCGTGGTTGCCGGCGAGCTGCCGCTACGAGCCGACCTGCTCGCGCTACACGGAGCAGGCGATCGAACGCTACGGGCTGTTGAAGGGGACCTGGATGGGCGTCCGTCGAATCGGACGCTGTCACCCGGGTCATCCCGGCGGCTACGACCCGGTTCGCTAGCTGAGGACCCAGTGAGACTCTCGCGCCCCGGGCGAGCCTGGATCGGCCCGCTCATCCTCATAGCGCTGGTCATGCTCGTTGTCGCCGCGTGCGCGACCGGCCAGCCGGGCGCTTCGCCTGGCGCGAGCGGTTCGGCCGCGATCACCCCGACGCCTCCGGCCGCGATACCGCTCGCTCCAGCCCATCCGGACAACCCGTTCAACCTGCTGGCCTGGATCTTCACGCCGCTCTTCCAGGTCTTCTTCATCCTGCTCGTCGTGCTCGACAAGACGACGGGCAACATCGCCATCGCCATCGTCCTGATGACGCTGATCCTCCGGGTCATCCTCATCCCGGTCTTCCGTCGCCAGACCGTGTCGACGAGGCGGACCCAGATGCTGGCTCCGGAGGTCAAGGAGATCCAGCGGCGCTACAAGGGCGACCGGGTCAAGATCCAGCAGGCACAGCAGGAGCTCTATCGCGAGCGCGGCATCAACCCGCTGTCGGGCTGCCTCCCGGCGATCCTCCAGATCTTCCTGCTGATCCCGATGTACTCGGTCTTCAGCCAGGGCCTCCAGAACTACGACCCCCAGGCCATGCTCGATGTCTTCGGCATCCGGCTGATCAATCTCCACTGCGCGGCGGCGCCGATTGTCAACGCGGTCGGTCACGTCACGAATCCCTGTCTCGACCCCGTGGCGTTCGGCGTCAACTGGGGTGTCCCGGAGGTGATCATCGGGACGGCCGGGTCGCTCTTCTCCGGCCTCAGCATCCTGGCCGTGATCTCGGCGCTCCTCCAGCTGGTCCAGTCGCGGATGGCGCTGCCGGTCCAGGACGCCAAGATGGCCGACGATCAGAACGCCAGGATCCAGCGCCAGATGGCATTCCTCTTCCCGTTCATCTCGCTGACCTACGGCAGCATCCTGCCGGCGGGACTGTTCCTCTACTGGATCGTTTCGACGCTGTTCTCGATCGTGCAGCAATACCTCGTGATCGGTTGGGGCGGGATGTTCCCGCTCTTCGGCTGGACGCCGGGCTTCGCGCGGGGTCACACTCCCCGCTTCCCGGTGACGATGCCGCCGCCCGTCGACCCTGCGACACGCTCACCGAAATCCGCGCTCGGAAGCGCGGCGGACAGGCGGGCTGCCGCGGCCGACAAGACCATTCGCCACAAGGAGCGCGGCCGCCAGAGCCGCCGAGGGAGACGACGCTGATGAGTGCGTACAAGGAATTCACCGGCAAGACCGTCGAAGAGGCAATTCGCGCCGCGCGCGAGGAGTTCGGGGTGGAACTCGCGGGCCTCGATTTCGAGATCCTCACGCCCGGCAGCCGCGGGGTTCTCGGCATGGGCGCCGAGCCCGCCAGGATCGTCGCCGCGCCGCTCTCCGCGCTCGGTGGCGCCGCCCCGAAGCGGGAGGCCGCCGCGGCGACGCCGCTCCCGCCCCCCACCCGCGATGACCGCGGCCCCAGCGATGACCGCGGCCCGCGCCGCGACGACCGCGGCCCGCGGCGAGACGACCGTCCACGCGATGATCGCGGCCCCCGTCGCGACGACCGCGGTCCGCGCCGCGACGACCGCCCCCGCGACGACCGGCCGCGCGAGGATCGCCCGCCACGCGACGACCGTCCACGCGAGGATCGGGAGCCCGTTGCCGGTTTCGGCGGTGCACCTGCCGGCTTCGCCGGAGCGCCGTCCGGCCCTGGCCGGGGCCCGCGACGAGACAACCGTGGCCGGCCGGAGCGACCGCCGCGTGTCGAGGATCGAGCCCAGGGCCCGTCGGCGCTGAACGCCGACGAGGCGGCAGAGGTCGCCGCCGCCCGCGGCTCGGTGGCCGCTGAGCGGGCCGATCTCGAGGCCGCGGAGGCATCGCCGGAGGCTCTCGCCGCCGGGCGCGAGATCCTCGAGGAGCTGATGCGCCACCTCGGCTTTGATGTTCGGATCGAGGTCGAGGCGGGCGACACGAGCCGCCTCAACGTCGTCGGCAACGGCGATACGCACGACGCCCTCGGCGCTCTCATCGGGCGGAAGGGCGAGCGCCTCTCGGCGCTCCAGCACCTCGTCAACCTGATGCTGTCGCGGCGGATGGGCGAATGGACCCGGGTCCTCGTCGACGTCGAGGACTACCGCGGCCGGCGCGAGCGCCAGCTTCGGGATATCGCCAATCGGGCAGCGGCTCGCGTCCAGGAAACCGGCAAGATGCTCCAGCTCGAGCCGATGCCGGCCCTGGAGCGGCGCTGGATCCACCTCGCGCTGCGCGATCACGCCGACGTCGCAACGCAGTCGATCGGCGAGGAGCCGAACCGTCGGATTGTCGTCTTGCCGCGCGGCGGCTGATCCGTTGACCGCGGGGGACGTAACACACTGAGAGGCGGCGCGTCTCCATGACCTCGATCACACGCCCGTCGCGACCGGCCGGCAGCGAGCCGACCCGCCTCAGAGGAGGCGGCTCTTCTGGTCGCCGGTCTCGGCGTCGCTGACGGCGAGCGCGCACGTCGGGCAATACCAGCGAGCCTCGACGGCCGTGCCGCAGCGGTCATGACGGAGTGGCTCGCCGTGGGCGTCGCGACGAGCTCCCCAATCGGCCAGGAGGCGAAGGGTCGACGCGAGGTCCCGACCGTCGCCGGTCAGGGCGTACTCCATCCGGGGCGGGCGGGTCGAATAGGGGCTGGCGACGATGATCCCCTCCCGCTCGAGGCGCCGGAGGCGATCGGTCAGGATGTTCGGCGCAAGGCCCGGGAGCTCCTCGCGCAGCTCGCCGAAGCGCCGGCCACCGACGAGCAGGGCGTCGACGAGGAGCAGGCTCCAGCGGTCGCCGACCCGATCGAGGGCCGCTTCGAGCGGTGTCCGCGTCGCCGGCGGGTAGGGTCGCGCGGTTTCGCTCACGTATTCCATGGTAGGCCAACTCCGGGGTTGCACGGCATTCATGTCCGTAGTATGTTGCAAGTCGCAAGTAACAAGCCACCCCACCCACGCACAAGCGGTGTCGACAGGCATCGTGCAAGGAGTCCCAGCATGTCGGCTCTCGACGAGCTCTCCCAGTCCATCACCCGCCTCGCCGGTTCGATCGCCCCGTCCGTGGTCGGCATCGGCTCGCGGCTTCGCGGATCCGGCGTCGTCGTCGGCGACGGCCAGATTCTGACAAACGCGCACAACGTCCGCGGCGACGAGGTCACCGTGACGTTTTCCGACGGTCGCTCGGCGGCTGGCCGGCTGGCCGGCATCGACGTCGACGGTGACCTGGCGGTGATCGCGATCGACACCGCCGGCGCACCGGCGCTCACATGGGCCGAAGGCGACGGACCCGCGATCGGTTCCGTGGTATTCGCGGCCGCGGCCACGCCGGGTGGCGGTCCGCGGGTCACCTTTGGCACCGTCAGTGCGGTGGAGCGCTCGTTCCGCGGCCCCGGCGGACGGCGGATCGGCGGCAGCGTCGAGCACACGGCGCCACTCGCGCCGGGATCCTCGGGCGGGCCGCTGCTCGATGCCGATGGGCACCTCGTCGGGCTCAACACCAATCGTCTTGGCGAGGGCTTCTACCTTGCCCTCCCCGCCGACGCCGCACTGCGCGGCCGCGTCGAGGCTCTCGGCCGCGGCGAGTCGGTCAGCCGGCCGCGGCTCGGGATTGCCGTCGCCCCATCTCGCGTGGCCAGCCATCTTCGCCAGTCGGTCGGCCTGCCGGCCCGCGACGGGGTCCTCGTCCGCGAGGTCGAGGACGACAGCCCGGCGGCACGCGCCGGGATCCGCGACGGGGACCTGATCGTCGAGATCGGCGGGCAGGCGGTCACCGAGGCGGATCAGCTCCAGGAGATCCTGGCGACGACGCCCATGCCGTTCGAGGTGAAGGTCGTCCGCGGGACGGACGAGCGGACCGTGTCGGTCGGTGGCGAGGCGAGCGTCTCGGGGGAGGCGTAGCCAACCGTGATTGCTGAGCACGAGGCGATCGGGTCGGCAGCGGTCAACTCGGGCGGCGACGACGACCTTCTCGACGCCTACTCGCTCGCCGTCAGCACGGCAGCCGAGCGACTCATCCCGTCGGTCGCCAGCCTTCGGGTTCGGCGCACCGATGGGTGGGGTGGCGGGACGGGCTCCGGGGTGGCCTTCACGGCCGACGGATTCCTCCTGACGTCCGCCCACGTCGTTGCGGGTGCCCCTGGTGGCACAGCGACGTTCGTCGACGGCGCGGACTACCCGTTCGAGGTCGTCGGGCGCGATCCCTTGTCGGACCTTGCTGTCATCCGGGCGTCGGACTCGGATCTTGCCGCCGCTCCGCTCGGTGACGCCGATCGGCTGCGCGTCGGTCAACTCGTCGTGGCGATCGGCAATCCACTGGGATTTGCCGGGAGCGTGACTGCCGGCGTCGTGAGCGCCCTCGGACGGTCCCTGGCCGCGCGCGACGGACGGGCCAGCAGGCTCGTCGAGAATGTCATCCAGACCGACGCCGCGCTGAACCCCGGCAACTCCGGCGGCGCGCTCGCCGACGGCCGCGGGCGGGTCGTCGGGATCAACACGGCGGTCGCCGGGATCGGGCTCGGGCTGGCCGTCCCGATCAACAGCGCGACCCAGTCGATCATCGGCGCCCTCATGCGCGACGGACGCGTCCGCCGAGCATTTCTCGGGGTCGTCGGGGGAACCCGACCGCTTCGACCGGCGCTGGCCGAGCGACTCGGTCGACGACGCGGCCTCGAAGTCGTCCAGCTGCTCGACGGCAGCCCGGCCGCCGCCGGTGGGGTTCGAGCCGGCGACGTCATCGTCGAGCTCGACGGGCGACCGATCGAAGGCGTCGGCGACCTCCAGCGGCTGATGGTCGGTGAGGTCGTTGGACGACCAATCGGCGTCGAGTTGGAGCGCGACGGGTCGATGCTGGCGCTGCGGGTCACGCCGACGGAGCTCGCCTGACGGACAACCGGCCGAATCGGCGGTAAGCTCGTTGCGCGCGCAATCGATTCGCTGCTCGCGCGAGATTCGCAGGAGAACATTCCAATGCCAGATTTCGATCCAGCTGCGTGGACCCAGGGACTCATGGCCGACCTTCGGGCCAACGGAGAAGTCACCACGGGGCCGATGGCCGGCCGCCCTCTCCTGATCCTGACGACCACCGGCGCGAAGAGCGGCAAGCCTCGCGAGGCCGTCGTGACCTACACGAAGGACGGTGATCGCCTCTGCATCGCCGCATCGAAGAGCGGGGCTCCGACCAACCCGGATTGGTATCACAACCTCATTGCCAACCCGATCGTGAAGGTCGAAACGGGGGGAGAGGCCTTCAAGGCGAGGGCGACGGTTCAGGAGGGCTCCGAGCGCGATCGGCTGTGGAACAACCACGTGGCGGCCCGACCCGAATTCGCCGAATATCCGAAGAAGTCGGGTCGGGTGATCCCGATGATCACGCTGGAGCGCCTCGACTCCTGACCCGCTTGGGGACGCACGCGCATGGCAATTGTCAACGTCCGCTACATCGTCGATGACGTTGCGGGGTCGGTGGACTTCTACACCCGGCACTTCGGCTTCGCCGTGGATAGCAACGCGGCTCCGGCATTCGCTGCCGTCACCCGGGGCGACCTGCGACTGCTCCTGAGCGGCGAGACGAGCTCGGCGGGGCGACCGATGCCCGACGGCCGCCGGCCGGAGCCCGGCGGCTGGGCGCGGATCCAGCTGCTCGTCACCGATCTGACCGCGGAGGTCGAGCGGCTTCGGGGCGCGGGACTCCAGTTCCGCAATGACATCGTGAAGGGACCTGGCGGATCGCAGATCCTGGTCGATGACCCGTCCGGCAACGCGATCGAGCTGTTCCAGCCGCGCTGAAGTCGGGTGGGCGCACTGGGGCGTGAAAAGGCCCTCCGGGTTACCGGAGGGCCTTTGTTCGATTTCGGGCGTGACGCGATGTCACGCAACTGGTCGCCCTGGTCAGACCCCGCAGATCGCGTAGGCCCGGATGCTCCAGGTCTTGCCGGGTCCGATGTTCGCAGAACCGGCTACGGTCCACGTGTCCAGCGCGCTCGGGTAAGACGAGGTGAGCTGGACCGAGTCCATGGTGTCGGTGGTCGTCACGGTGCCCCCACCGCCGAGCAGGGTCTGCCCGGCCGGGCAGGACACGCTCGTGCTCGCGCTCGCAACAGTCCGGACGTTCGTCACGACGGCTGACTGAACGATGCTCGTGGATGAGAGCCCACCGGCGGGGCCGGCAGGGCCGGCAGGGCCGGCAGGGCCACCGGCGGGTCCGGCAGGGCCCGCAGGACCAGTCGCGCCGTCGGCACCGGCAGCACCAGCTGGGCCGGCAGGACCAACAGGACCAGCAGGACCAGCAGGACCTGTCCCACCGGCAGGACCGGCAGGACCGGCAGGACCTGCGGAGCCGGCAGGGCCGATGTCACCGGTGTCGCCCTTCGCACCAGCAGAGCCGGCAGGACCGGCAGGACCGATCGGGCCGATGACGCCATCA
>Ga0307312_10001877_pt1 | contig 10941 bp, 11 predicted proteins | sample ER_DNA_202_FD_194489 | JGI IMG/M metagenome (GOLD analysis project Ga0307312, IMG submission 194489) | Bulk soil microbial communities from the East River watershed near Crested Butte, Colorado, United States - ER_DNA_202 | ecosystem: Environmental > Terrestrial > Soil > Floodplain | place...
ATTGGTTCGCGCCGATCAGCTGGAACTCCCATTCTTGGTGTTGCATCCCGGTGCACACCTCGGCGCAGGTGACGAAGCGGGACTCGAAAAAATTGTAGAATCGATTGATCGCGTGTTTTCTGGTCTTCCGAAAATCAAAACACGGGTCGCACTCGAAACGACCGCTGGCCAGGGCTCATGCCTGGGGAACAAATTCGAGCACCTTGCGTACATTGTCAGCCGCGTGCGTGAACCAGAGCGATTGTGTGTCTGCCTCGATACCGCGCATGTTTTCGCTTCGGGTTATGACATCGGCAGCGAAGCCTCGGTTCGGAAGACATTCCGCGAATTCGATCGCGTGGTTGGCTTGGATTGTCTCGTGGCAATCCATCTAAACGATTCCAAAACTGCCTGCGGTTCGCGGGTGGATCGACATGAACATATCGGCAGAGGCAAAATCGGGCTCCCTGCTTTCCGCTTCATCATGGGCGACCGCCGCTTCCGCAAAATCCCGAAAGTGCTCGAAACTCCGAAGGGCAAAGACTTACGAGAAGATGTGATCAATCTAAAGACGTTGCGCCGATTGATGACAACCGCTCGACGCAACAGACCAATCAATTAATCAACCGAATCGTAAACGGGTAGCGATAGAACTCTCCCTGGCCAGCTTTCACTGATGCGATGATGACAAGAACCGTGTTCAACACCCAGAGCGCGATCAAAATCGGAACGCCTATGAGCACGATGCAAAGAATCGCGGCGATGGCGTCATAGATCAGCATCGAGATTTGAAAATTGAGCGACTCTTTTCCGTAGGCGTCGATCTCGGGCGAGTCGCCACGTTTCATGAGCCAAACGATAAGCGGTCCCAAGATGTGGCCCAGGAAATGAAAAAACAATCCGAGTAATGCGGCGGCGTGGCAGAGGACACACCACGTGCGGACATCGGATGAAGTGGATGGAGGTGGCGGAGGTGTCTGATCCATATTTATCCTTTCGTTTGCGTATCACAACGACTGCCCCCTAGCCGCCACGAGAGCAAGGAAAAAGATTGGACTATGCTGCTTTTGCCCGCTCGATGCGTGCGCCGAGTTCGCTCAATTTTTCATCGAGATGCTCGTAGCCGCGGTCGATGTGATAGACGCGGGTGACCTCAGTAATTCCGTCAGCCTTCAATCCTGCAAGCACCAGCGCGGCCGACGCGCGTAAGTCGCTGGCCATTACCGGTGCCCCGAGGAGACAATCCACGCCATCGATTACCGCGGTGGCCCCCTCCAATTGCACTTGCGCACCCATGCGTTTCAGCTCCGCCACATGCATATAACGCTGCGGAAAAACGTTTTCGGTCACGGAACTGGTGCCCTTGCTGATGGAGAGCAACGCGCACATCTGCGCCTGCATGTCAGTCGGGAAGCCGGGATATGGTGCTGTTGTTAGCTCCAGCGCGCTCGCGGCCCCATTGGGCAGAATCGAAATCTCGTGATCGCCGATATCAATGTGAAAGCCGCAGCTCGCCAGCGCATCGGTGACTGCACGAACATGCTCAGGTTCCACTCGCTTGACGGTCACTCCCGTTCCCGCGATTGCACCTGCCACCAGGAATGTTCCAGCTTCAATCCGATCCGGGATCACCCTGTGTTCGGCTCCATGTAACGCAGGTACTCCTTCAATGATGATTCGGCGTGTTCCAGCCCCTTCGATTTTCGCGCCCATCTTGTTCAGGAACGTCGCGAGGTCCACCACCTCGGGCTCCTGGGCCGCTCCTTCAATAACGGTCACACCATCAGCCAGCACTGCCGCCATCATCACGTTATCGGTGCCGAGAACAGTCGGACCGAATTTACTCTGCATGTTGATTACCGCTCCTCTTAATTTCGGTGCGAAAACTTTGATGTCACCGCCCTCCACGCGCACCGCCGCTCCGAGCGCTTCGAAACCTTTGAGATGCAAATCGATTGGCCGATCGCCAATGACGCAACCACCGGGCAAAGCGACGGTCGCTTCCTTGCATCGGCCCAGCGAGGGTCCGAGCACGCAAACCGAAGCGCGCATTTTGCGGACGACGTCGTACGGCGCGACGGAGTGGGTCTTTTCTGCCGTGACGCTGACCGTTCCGCTGGCGCGTTCCACCTGCGCGCCCAGATGGGTTAAGATTTGCAGCATATAATGGGTGTCGCTCAGGTCAGGCACGCCGTGAACGATACAAGGCTCTCTGGTGAGCAGCGTTGCAGCGAGGATCGGCAGCGATGAATTTTTCGAGCCGCTGACCTTGATAGAACCTGAAAGCGGATGACCGCCGTGGACGAGAATCTTATCCATACCTGGCAAAAAGGAACCGTGTCACGCCGTTATAATCGTTCTTCGAACAAATGTCTCGGTAATTTTTTTCCGTCAGGACCGAAAAAAGCGCCTCGCTCTGATCGAGTCCTATTTCCAGAGCCAGCATTCCACCAGGCCGGAGCCGCGTTGGGGCTTGATCAATCAGTTCGCGCACCAGCTCATCGCCTCGCGCCCCGGCGAACAGCGCAATTTCCGGATCGTGCAATACTTCGCGCGAAAGAGTGTGCCGGTCCTGCGTTGAGATGTAAGGAAGATTCGCAACAATTAGATCGAAAGCTCCCTCGATGGTTTCGAGTAGACGACTTTTCAGAAACTCGACCCGGCTACTCAAGTCAAGCCTGATGGCATTTTCTTGCGCAATCGCGAGCGCATCATCCGAAACATCGACGGCGAGAATCCGTGCCTCAGGAAATTCCGCAGCGAGACTGAGCGCGATCACGCCGCTGCCAGTACCAACATCCACAATCTCGGATTTTGGATCTTGGATTTCGGATTTTAAAGACTCGACGAGTTCTTCTGTTTCCGGCCGCGGGACCATGGCGCGTCTGTCGCATAGAAAAGTGAGTCCGCAAAATTCTACGGTGCCTAACAAGTGCTGGAGCGGCTCGCCTTCGCTGCGACGCTTCACCAAATCGCGCAACGGCGTGAGTTCTGTTTCAGTCAATTTCCGCTCGAAATCCAGATAAAGCTCGATTCGGTTCCGTCCCAGCACGTGCGCGAGTAAATGTTCCGCATTCAGCCGCGGATTCTCGACGCCGTGTTTCTTCAAATGGGCCGTCGCCGCTTGCAGTACTTCGAGCACGGTCATGCGTCGCAACCTACGCGAATCCGTGGGTTTAGGAACAGGGAGCTAGGGCGCTGAGCGCTCTTTCTTCTGCCGTTCCGCACTAAACTCGCCGGCGCCCTGCTCTGATTCGCCGAGTCCCCAAGTCCCGCGAAGTGTCTCGCCCTGCGCTCGCGCAACGCCGTGACCGTTCGCGTTGCCTTCACGCCACGTAAAGTGCAACATCCCACTACGGATTTCCCCTTCGATGAACCCATCGAGTTTCCGATTCGAATAGCCGCCCGTCACTTCCTTCCCCATTCGCAATAGTAGAAGATCCACTCTGTCTTGGCCGCCGTCAGCCGCAGTTCTCCGCACCGCGAATAACCCATTGTAATCCGGCTCATGCTCCGAGCCAAGCATTGTGAACGCTGTTTTGCGCGGCTTGAGATCCTCTAGGTGCAAATCGCGCACGCGTTCGTACTCAGCTGTACGCGCGATTCGATTAGTAGTCCATGGGGGTGCAGCGACGTGAAACCATTGCCCCCACGTTTTGAAACGCGCACTCCATTCCGCCTGATTCGCCTGGTTGCGGGCGAAGGAATCTGAAGCTTTTTCGATTACGCCGGCGAGCGCGTCCAAGCGTTCGTTCGTAACCGGGTGATCGAAACTGGCCAGATATTTCTGCCATTCGGCTTCCGCCGGGAATCTTTCCGTCTCCACAAGGCGCCGCATGCCTTGGACATGCCCAATCCGCTCAACATCAAACCAGAACTCAACCCCAAGCGGCACCTGGCCGATTCGCCGCATCATTTCGATTGCGAATCCGTCGGCCTCGATCTCCTGCTTGCGCTTTTGGACTGGATCCCGTGAATGAGTGTCATGTTTTTTCAGCGCGTGTCCCAGCTCGTGTACGAGGAGAAAGACGATTGTATTTCCGAAATTCCGATCTACGCGATTTGCGACTGCGCTTTCATCGCGGGCATTATCGGGAACACCGAGCGTGCGAAAAACCGGCGGAAGCGGAGCTCCGGGCGAAAGCGTTGCCTCGCGCAGGAGAACGCCGACATAATCGCGCACCGTGGTTCCATCGTATCCGTGAGCATTGAGCCAGACATTCGCCACGCAGAGATCCGAAAAGAATCGCAACGAAAGCGCCGGCAGGTAAATCGTCCCTTTGTCGTCGGTGTAGAACGAGAACGGATCCCCATTGGGCCCTGAAAGCGGAACCTCGATCTTGACAGCGCCAAGCGCATTTCGCTCCGCTTGTGTCAGCTGCGGCAGAATCGTGTCACCATACTCAGCCTGGATTTGTTCACCCCATCGCGCGGCATCCGCTTGCAACTTTTTCTCTGGATAAAGCCGCGACACGTTCTGCCCGAACAGAGTCGCGCCTGCGCACGTCGTGATTACGAGCGCAAACGTAAGATATCTCTGCACGGCGGCCTACTTTCGTTGAAAATAATCCACCGCTGGCCGTGTCTTATCTGGCGGCGTGCCGCTTTTTGCGAGCCAATCACGAAAATCCTTGAGGTCGCCCCAATCCTCCGCCCAGAGAGGTTCCATGAGCGCAACCTTCGATCTCACGACAGCACGCTCGAGCTGTGGCCGCTCGGACGCGTCCGCGCGATCCAGTGCGCGGTTCAGAATGATTATGTCTTGCTGAGTTTCGTTTCGCATGCGCGCCCGATCCTCGTCAGTTTCAGGAGCGGAAACCGCACCTACGTAGCTGAAGCCGGCTGCGGCGACAGCACCAGTACCTGAACTTGGCGCATTTTCGGCGCTTGGGGAACTTTGAGCGTTTTGAGCCGCTCCGGGAATGTTCACCTTCATTGGCTTGGCAAACGAATACGCGATCAGTCCGGCGCCAAAAATGGCGAAGAACACTCCAGGTCCCACTTTGCTCAGCTTGACCTTGTTTGCACCGCCCAGAGAAAACTCGCCGCTGCCACCGTCACGTCCGCGCTTGCCGGGCAGACTGAGGAAAAGACGATAACCGAAATAGATTAACATGCCGCCGATAAGGATGCTGAGGATGCGCTGCAATGCTCCCACGAGAATGGTCAGCGATTGGGGGTCCATCACGCCGTTTGTAACAAATCAGATCACCGGGCGCAATGGCGTTTTGAGTGCTGGGCCAAGGAGTGACTGCTTCCGCTCGGCTCATCGTAGTCTTGGTGAAGGCGGCAGCCGTCAGGCTTTCGACGGCTGGGAAGCCGTCGTTCCTTGAGTTGCCGATTCCTTCAACCGCTCTGCCACGTCGGCGGCTTGCAGCGCGGTGATCAATTCACCCAGGTCGCCATCGATCATCCGATCCAAGTTATGAAGCGTCAAACCGATGCGATGATCGGTCACGCGGTTCTGCGGGAAATTGTAGGTGCGAATTTTTTCTTCTCGCCCGCCAGTGCCGATCTGGCCGCGGCGCTGCGCGCTATATTTTTCGGCTTCCTCGCGCTGCTTTCGCTCCAGCAAACGCGCGCGCAAGATCGAAAGCGCTCTTTCCTTGTTTTTGATCTGACTGCGACCATCCTGACAACGCACGATTGTGCCTGTCGGAATGTGCAACACTTGCACGGCCGAATCGGTTGTGTTTACGCCTTGCCCGCCCGGACCGCCGGAGCGCGAGACTTCAATTCGCAAATCTTCCGGTTTCAATTCAAGATCGACGTCTTCCGCCTCGGGCAATACCGCGACCGTCGCTGTCGATGTATGAATGCGACCCTGCGCCTCGGTCGCAGGTACGCGTTGCACCCGGTGAACGCCGCTTTCGTAACGCAGTTTTCGAAAAACTGATTCTCCTGAAACGCGGAAGATTGCTTCCTTAAATCCACCGAGTTCCGACGGACTCGATTCGAGGTCCTCGGTTTTTAGGCCGATAGATTCCGCATGGCGATGGTACATCCGGTAAAGATCAGCCGCGAAAATGGCCGCTTCACTTCCGCCCGTTCCGGCTCGGATTTCCACAATCGCGTCGCGGTTTTCATTTTCATCCGGCGGCAGCAACGCGATCTGAACTTCGCGTTCGAGATTGGCCACCCGCTTTTCGAGGTCCGGAATCTCGTCGTCAGCGATGGCGGCGATTTCAACGTCGCCTGACATTGCCAGCTCCCGATTGTCGTCCAATTGCTTACGCGCGGCTTCGAGCTCGTCCCATTTCGCCAGCAGTTGTTTGATGCTTGCGTGCTCGCGCGTGATCGCCTTGGCTCGCTGGCGATCGGAAAAAAGTGCCGGGTCGGCAATATCGCGCTCAAGTTGATCGAAGCGTTCGCGTTTGAGTTGAATTAGGGAGTTAAAGTCCATGTCTGTAGCCCCGAAAGCATTCGGGGTTCGGTACAGCCGGGGTCGCCGCCCCCGGCTACAGCTCAGCTAAGCTTTCTTTTCCGGCCGCGCGGCTTTGGTGCTGCCGTAACGGCGGGCAAATTTCTCGACGCGCCCGGCCGTATCTACGAACTTCTGTTCGCCGGTGAAAAAGGGATGACAAGCGGCGCAAATACCGATCTTTATATCGCGGCGCGTAGAACGGGTGTGATATACCGCACCGCATGCGCACGCAATATCGGTCTCGTAATACTCTGGATGAATAGCAGCTTTCATCTTCCGAAAGGAGCGCGAAATCTACTCGCGCAACGAGCTTCGCGCAAGCGATGAAATCCTCCGATCCATTGCTCCAAGACTGGGAGAAAACGCTCGCGCGAAAGCGTGATGCGCCAGCTATTTTTGCGACCAGCGGCGAAGTACTCCGAACATTCGGCGACATTGAACAACGCGCTCGCGACTCGTTGCGAGGTATCGACGCTTTCCACGAAGGCAACGTTCTCGCTGTCCAAATCGGCAATCAAGAAGATTGGCCATCGATTTTGATCGGTTGCTTGCGCAGGCATGTGGTTGTTCTTCCCCTCGAACAGTCGATCAGCGAACATCAACGCGACGAAGCCTTAAAAATTTGCAAGGCGACGGCTGTAGTGTCCGCTGTCCCCGGCGGGGGCTCACCAGAGATCGTGCGGCTGGGGAAAACCGACTCCACACCAGATTGGCGCGGGAATCCGCCAAATCTCCTGAAGCTTACTTCCGGCACAACAGCCACACCCCGCGCAATCCGCTTTCGTAGCGAGCAGCTACTGGCCGATTGCAATCAGATTTGCGACACGATGGGGATTTCCGATATTGATCTGAATTTCGGCGTCGTCCCAGTCTCGCACTCCTACGGTTTCAGCAATCTTCTGACGCCGCTAATTGCGCGCGGTGTGCCAATGGTCATCAGTCGTGACAGAACACCGCGCGCCATCCTCGGGGATCTTGTCCGCAGCAACGCGACAGTTTTCCCAGGGATGCCTGTTTTCTATCAGGCATTTTGTGAAATGGAATATGTTCTCATGCTGCCAAAGCTTAGGCTCTGTATTTCAGCCGGCGCCCCTCTCCCGATCGCGACCGCGAAGAGATTCCAGAAAAAGTTTAATCTGCCAATCCACTCGTTTTACGGTGCGTCCGAATGTGGCGGGATTTGCTACGACCGCGAGGCAGCAAGCCAGAACGAAGGCTTCGTTGGCGAAGCGATGAACGGCGTCAACCTTGAACCCGTAGATCCACAGAGTTCAGCGAGCCAGATTCACGTGCGCAGCGCTGCTGTAGGCGATGGCTATTTCCCAGAGCCAGATGAAGAAAAATTGGGCAATGGAATTTTTGTTCCCGACGATTTGTTGGCGCGTGACGGTTCCGGGTTCAAAGTCGTCGGCAGGATGTCGGACGTAATCAACGTTGCAGGTAAAAAGGTGAACCCCGCAGAAGTTGAAGCGCGTTTGCTGCGCTTCCCCGGCGTGCGACAAGCAGTCGTATTCGGTCGAGAATCGGTGTTGCGCAATGAAGAAGTAGCGGCCTGCGTAGTGGCAGCATCGGACGTGAGCGAGACTGATCTCCTGCAGTTTTGCCGTGGCGCGCTAAGCAGCTGGCAGGTGCCGAAGCGGGTCTTCATCATGGACTCAATCCCGGCGAATGAGCGAGGAAAAATCAGCCGGCGCGAGCTTTCGCAACGGTTTTCAACGAGCGGCGAGAGACCACTATTGCCATGATTGGGTTCTTGATAAAGCCTTTACATGGGATTTGCTTAGAACGAGAGGTGTATTATGCGGAAATCATCCGGCGAACCCAAATCAATAGAAGCTGAAATCGAGTCTTCGAGTAGCGAAGAGCGAGAGCAAGCGGAAGATCCAGACGTCCCGCAAGCGGATGCATCGGCCCAAGACGCTGCTACGAATGCGGAACCTGCCCAGTCCGAGGATTGGTGGAGCATGTCGCATCAAACTGCCGATTGGGCCGAACCCGCCACGACCGATCCGACCGAAGACGTCACCCCTTCAAACGAGCCCCGCACCGCCGATGTTTATTTCTGCGGTCACACGACGTTTTTTCCATTAAACCGCGCCCTGCAAGCGATCTCAAAGGAGAAGCTCACAGGTTTACTGCGATCATTTTGGGAGCAGGAGCCAATCGACCTTTTGGCGCGTGATGGCGAGATCATCTTTGTCACCACCAGGGATCCGGAGCTTTATTGCCCGGAGACGCCAGCGCTTCTTAGCGATCTCGATGTCGTGGTGCTGGCCAGGGCGCGCGATCAACAGAGAGAGACTGGAACGCCGTTCTTTCTTACTCTTGCCCGCGAGGAATCGATGGCCCGCGAGGCAGCGATGGAACAGATGCAGCAATTTGGGCAGAAGCTTTTCTCGCAACTTTGGATGGCGCCGAAGGTATGGATCATGTTTGAAAAGAAGGCCGACCTCTTAGCGGATTCTGCGGATGTGCCCGGGGAAGCGAATGTTCGCGACTGGGCCTTGGAAACGTTGCGTCTTGTTGAGCATATCGATGAGGCCGCCCATTTCGAACCGGCGTCGATTCCCGCTTATACAAAGGAAGGCTTCGAGCGTGTCCAAAAGTTGAAGCTGACTCCCGATGAGGCGCAGTTCGCGTCGCAATTCAACGGCACCCGCTCCGTCCAGCAAATTGCGAAGAATCTACGACTCGATTTGAAATCTGCGCGGCAGATGCTGTTCCGCTTTGTCGCTCTTGAGATAGTGGAATGTTGGCCAGCCAGTACGGCGGCGAAACCAGAACAGCAGAGCATTTTCCAGCGTTTTGGGCGAAAGGCCCGACGCGACCGCTAATACTCCCGAACGCGTCGGGGGCCATGAAGAGAAAAGTTCTGGTTGTCGACGTTGGCGGCACACATGTAAAACTGCTGAGGTCGTCTCGCGATGAGCGTGAATTTCCTTCCGGTCCGCGACTCAAACCGCAACAGCTAGTCACCAAACTTAAGGAGACCGCGCGCGGATGGAAGTTCGATCGCGCCTCCATCGGTTTCCCCGCGCCGGTGCGCAGGGGACGAATCGCCAAAGACCCGAAACATTTGGGCAAGGGATGGGTTGGTTTCAATTTTGCCAGAGCGCTGGGCATCCCCGTGCGTATTGTCAACGATGCTGCCCTGCAGGCGCTAGGCAGTTACGGCGGTGGACGCATGCTCTTTCTGGGGCTCGGCACTGGTTTGGGGTCCGCATTGGTGTGGGACCAGACTTTGATGCCGCTTGAACTTGGCGACCTACCATATCGCCACGGGCACATTATTGAAAATTACCTTGGCATTCCAGGCCTGGCGATGTTGGGCGAAAAAAAATGGAAGCGCGAAGTAGCTTACGCGGTCACTCAGTTAAGAAAGTCCTTCATTGCCGATCATGTCGTTCTTGGCGGCGGTCTCGTGCACCGTTTCAGTCGCTTGCCCGAAGGAACAGTACGCGGACAAAATGAGAATGCATTTCTAGGTGGAATCCGTCTATGGGAAACCAAGAAATATTCCCGTGACCTGAAGTGGCTTGTGCTGTGATGATTTTTCAACGCCGAACACTCAACGTCCAACATCCAACGTCGAATGTAGCGCTTCCTGGATTGAATATTCGGCGTTGAGAGTTGGGCGTTGATCGCCGAGTTCAAATGCCAGGGAGGGGACTCGAACCCCTAGGGATTTCTCCACCAGATCCTAAGTCTGGCGCGTCTGCCAATTTCGCCACCCTGGCTCATTAATTACCAATAAGTCATATTAGCGCAAAAAATCGCGGAGTTAACTCCGATCGACAAGCGAGCCCTCATTACCGTTACGCAGCAGATCCGGTGCCGTGACAAGTTGCCGCAACGCAAACTTGAAATCCTGGATCATAAAACGCCGGTCTCATTGAGATACGGTCAGCGGTGATCTTGGATTTAATCTTTGTGAGAGCGGATTAAACAAGAACTCGAGTTGGTGACGTCTGCAATATTGATGAGTGCCTCAACCGACCAACCGGAGCGGATTGCGGAGATCCTTCGCGAGATAATTACCGTATGGGAACGTAAAGGCGCCGACGGCCCGCATACCGAAAATACCCATCGGTCGGAGAATTCGGTATCGGAAGTTAGAAATCAAAAGTCAGGTCTAGAAATTATTCCAACCGTAAAGCACTGACCGGATCGATTTTTAGCGCGCTCCTAGCCGGGAATAGCACTCCGACGGGGCCGCGATTGCGAGCAGAAACGTCACGCCAAGGAAAATGACCGGATCGCTTGGGTTAACTCAATCACTGCTTCGCTAAATTGGCACGCGGGACAACGAAGCTTCACCGATTAGCTCTCGTTAAGCTTGAAGGATCCAATTCTCGGTCAGCGCCGGCATCGTGCATTCACGATGGCAATATTAGGACACTACTCGTTCAGGCGTGTTAATCCGTTTAACTATGTCAGCTCCCTACAAAAGGAGTCTGCACAAATTGCCAGATCGATAAGACGACACCGAGAATAAAGACCGCGTAAACTAAAATCTCGAGGACGCCACGGCCTTTTTC
>Ga0307312_10001878_pt1 | contig 10937 bp, 8 predicted proteins | sample ER_DNA_202_FD_194489 | JGI IMG/M metagenome (GOLD analysis project Ga0307312, IMG submission 194489) | Bulk soil microbial communities from the East River watershed near Crested Butte, Colorado, United States - ER_DNA_202 | ecosystem: Environmental > Terrestrial > Soil > Floodplain | place: USA...
ACTACCGGACGGGGTCGAAGTCTTCCCCGGTCACGTCGCGGGCTCGCTCTGCGGCGCGTCGATGAGCTCGAAGGCCTCGACGACGATCGGCTTCGAGCGCCGGTTCAACCCGATGCTCACCGTCGGCGGCGAGGACGAGTTCGTGACCGAGTCGGCGCTGACGCGCTCGCCGCGGCCTCCGAACCTCGAGCGGATCGTCCAGCTCAACCGTGGTCCCTTCCTCGGCGCGCCCGAGCCGCTCGAGGAGCGGGACGCGCTCGAGCCGCCGATCCTCGACGTCCGCCAGGCGGAGCTCTTCGGAGCAGGCCATGCGGTCGGCGCGATCAATGTTCCGCTCGAGCGCAAGGGCTTCGCGACGAGGGCTGCGTTCGTGCTGCTCGGGGACGAGAGGCCGCTGATCCTGGCGACTTCCCGCGAGCAGGCCGAGGACGCGGCCCGGCGGTTGCGCGCCGTCGGTTTCGGCGAGCTGCGCGGCTACGTGCTCCACGGGCCCGAGACCGAGACCCTGCCCGCCGTCGAGGTGGACGAGCTCGAGCGCCTGCTGGCCGAGGACGCGGTCGAGGTGATCGACGTCCGCGAGCTCCACGAGCGCGACGACGGGTTCATCCCGGGCAGCCGCAACATCCCTTACCGCCTCGTACGGGAGTACGGCGACGAGCTCAGGGAGGGCCGGCCGGTGGTGACGATCTGCGAAAGCGGTGCGCGGGCGGCCGTCGCCGCGAGCGTGCTGGCGGCCGCCGGGGTCGACGCGCGACCCGTTCTGCACGGCGGCATGCGAGCCTGGGAGGAGCGGGGCGGCTCCACCGTCGGCTTCCGCCGCTGCGGGAGTTAGCCCAGCCGCTCGAGCGTGTAGCCGCGCTCGGCCATCGCGGCGAGCAGCTGCAGGCAGTGCTCCTCGTCGCGGGTCACGAGCGTCAGCTCGACCTCGGTCTCGCTGACGGGGATATCCATCCCCTCGCGGTGGTGTTCGACCGCGATCACGTTGCCGCGCTCCTCTGCGACGAGGGAGAGCAGCTTGATCAGCTCGCCCGGCCGGTCGGCGAGTTGCGTGCGGACGACCAGGTAGCGGCCCGCGGCGGTAAGGCCGTGGCGCATCACCGAGATCAGCATCGTCGGATCGATGTTTCCGCCGGAGAGCAGCGCGACCGCCGGCCCCGAACCGCCCGCGCGTCCGGCGATCAGCGCCGCAACACCAACCGCCCCCGCGCCTTCGACGACGAATTTCGAGCGCTCGAGCAGGAGCACGATCGCCTCGCTGATCTCCTCGTCGGAGACGGTGATCATCTCGTCGAGAACGTCGTCGAGGATCGCCGAGGTGAGCTCGCCCGGCTGCTTGACCGCGATTCCGTCGGCGATCGTGTATCGGTCGCGCCGGATCTCGACGCCGACGACGCGTACCCCCGGCTTCACCGCCCGCAGCGCCAGCGCGATGCCGGATGCGAGCCCGCCGCCCCCGACGGGCACCAGCACCGTCTCCGCCTGCGGAACCTGTTCGGCGAGCTCGAGCCCGATCGTGCCCTGACCGGCGATTACCGCCTCGTCTTCGTAGGGATGGACGAAGGTGGCGCCGGTCTCCTCCGCGTACGCGAGCGCAGCAGCCAGCGCCTCCTCGAAGGTCAGCCCGGTCAGCTCCGTGTCTGCCGAGTAGTTGCGACAGGCCTCCACCTTCGCCATCGGCGCGTCCTGCGGGACGAAGATCGCCGCCGGGATCCCGGCCTCGCGAGCGGCCCACGCAACGGCCTGGCCGTGGTTGCCGGCGCTCGCCGCGACGACGCCGGCGGCGCGCTGCGGTTCGGTCAGGGCGGCGATCCGAGTGACGGCGCCTCGAACCTTGAACGAGCCGGTCCGCTGCAGGTTCTCGGCCTTGAGGACGATCTCACGCCCCGCAAGCCGTGAGAACGTGTCCGACGCGTAGACCGGCGTCGCGCGCGCAATGTTCGCGAGACCGCGCCGTGCGGCCTCGATCTCAGTGAGTGTCGGGCCTGTGGTTTCCGTCGCCAAGATGGAACACCTTGTCAATGATCTCTCGAACCGCGGTGAGCGGGTCGAGCTCTCGGCTCTGCACCTCGTCGAGCAGCCGGCGCAACTCGGGATCCCCGGCGACGGCGCGCTCGAGATGCACCTTCGCGCGCGCCGACGCAACTGCGAACACCTCCGCGGCGAGATGCTCGCGGCGCCGCTGCTCCAGGAGTCCCTCGTCGACGAGGAAGGCGCGGTGCGCTTCGATGTGCTCCCAGAGCTTCGGCACGTTCTCCCCGCGCGTCGCGTCGGTCAGGACGATCGGCGGCCGCCACGCGCGGTCCTTGTCGAGCGAGAGGATCGACCGCACCTCGCTCTGCATCGTCTTGGCCGCTGGGTGATCCATCTTGTTGATCGCGATCACGTCCGGGATCTCCATGATCCCGGCCTTCAGCGCCTGGATCGAGTCGCCCGAGCCGGGCATCAGCACGAGCACGACGGTATCGGCGATCCCGATCACCTCGACCTCACTTTGGCCGGCCCCGACCGTCTCGAGAAAGACGAGCTCCTTGCCGGCGGCGTCGAGGACGAGCAGCGCCTGCAGCGTCGCTTCCGCGAGGCCGCCGAGGTGTCCGCGGGTCCCCATCGAGCGGATGAACACCTCGGGATCGAGGAAATGGTCGGAGAGACGGATCCGGTCGCCGAGCAGCGCCCCCTGCGAGAAGGGGCTCGAGGGGTCGACGGAGATGACGCCGACCGTCTTGCCGTCCTCGCGGACGTGACGGACGAGCGAGGAGATCAGGCTCGACTTGCCGACGCCGGGAGGGCCCGTGATCCCGACGGCGTAAGCGCGCCCCGTTTCGGGGTAGACGTCGCGAACGAGCTCGTACGCGAGCGGGTCCGAATTCTCGACGAGCGTGATCGCGCGCGCGAGAGCGCGCTTGTCGCCCGCTCGAACACCCGCAGCGAGCGATTCCCGCGTGAAGTCGCGGCGGGCAGCCATATCCCGAATGCTAGACCGCGCGCTGGCGCGCACCGCCGTGCGCCTCGATGGCGGCCTCCGGCTCGAGCGGTGGTGTCTGAGGCGGCTCGGCGGCCTGCCGTGGCGCTTCCGTCGCACCACGCGCGAGCGTGAAGCCGACCACCGCGGCAACTGTCGAGAGGAGCGCAGCGCCGCCCCAGACCCAGCGCGGGCCGAACGCCTCGGTCAGCCGGCCGGCGAGCACCATGCCGAGCGCGAGAAACGTGACGTTCGAGCTCATCAGGACCGTGAACGCTCTCCCGCGGAATCGGTCCGGCGCCCCGCGCTGGACGAGCAGCGCGTTGCAGACGATCGCGGCTCCGTTGCCGGCCCCCGAGACGATCACGCAGACCGCCGCTACCCAGACGTTGGGCGACGCAGCGGCGCCGGCGACGCCGAGCGCCATCAGGCCGAGCGAGACGCCATAGACGTTCGCGAGCCCGCGCGCGTCGATCCACGAGCCGGCCAGGTACGCCCCGGCCGCGAGCCCGATCCCCGCGGACCCCATCATCAGTCCGAGGCCGAAGCTGCCGGCGGAGAAGGAGTCCGTGGCGAGAAACGGCTCGCCGACGTTGACGAAGGCGTTGGCGACCATGCCGACGTTCCAGGCGATCAACACCGTCAGCAGCGCCCGCGAGCGGCGCACGAGCACCAGGCCGTCGGCGAGATCGCGCCAGTGGCCGCGTGTCTCCGCCCTGGCCTCCTGAAGCAACCGCCGCGGAATCTGCGCCAGCAGGCCGGCGGACACGAGGAAGGTGGCTGCGTTGATCCAGTAGGCGAGGTCCGGCCCTTGCGCTGCGACGAGGGCGCCGCCGACGAGGGAGCCGATTGCCCAGGTCGAGTTGTCGATCATCTGGAGCAGCGAGTTCGCCCGCGGCAGGTCCTCGTCCGCGACGAGGTTCGGAAGGCCCGCGTAGACCGCGGGCCGGAAGAAGCCGGTCGCGATTCCGATCACGGCCGCCAGCCCAACGATCGTGGTCGCATTCGGCGCGAAGGGCAGCGCGCAGAAGACGCCGAAGCGGACGAGGTCGGCGCCGATCATCAAGCCGCGGCGAGAGAGGCGGTCGACGAGCGGCGCCGCCAGGATCCCGACGAGCAGCGTCGGCAGGATGTCCGCGATCAACAGCGCGCTCATCCACAGCGGCGAATGGGTTCGCCTGAGCACGTCGATCTGCAGGGCCACGAGGGCGAGCCAGGTCCCGAGCCCTGAGCCGAGCGTGGCCAGGAACAGCGAGCGGAAGCCCGGCTCTCGCCCGAGTAGCCCGAGGCGGCGGCCGATCAGGTGGCGGCTCACGGCCTCCGAAACGGTAACAGGGTGGTGTCGACCCGAAAGGGGGGTTTTGCGGACAAGGCGGTTTCCGCCAAGTCCACTAGCCGGGGTTGGCGACCATCGCTGCGACCCGGTCGAGCGCCTCGGCGAGAAAGGCGTTCTCCTCGGCGGTTCCGACCGTCACCCGGATCGCCGTCGGGCCGCCGAAACCGTGCGTCGGCCGGACGATCACCCCCTCGCGCAGCAGCTGCTCGAAGAGAGGTCGCGAGTCGTCGCCCAGGTCGCAGTAGAGGAAGTTCGCGACAGCCGGCCCGGCCGGCTGGAGCCCGTGTTCGCGCAGGATTCGTTCGACCTCCGTTCGCTGCTCGGCGTTCTCGAGGCGGCGGCGTCCGACTTCCTGAGCGTCGCCGAGGCTCGCGAGCGCGGCTTCTTGTGCGGGGGTCGTGATGTCGAACGCGCGCCGCACCTTGCCGAGGGCGGTGACGACGGCGGGCGGGGCGAGCGCGTAGCCGACGCGAAGCCCGGCAAGCCCGAAGATCTTCGAGAACGTCCGCAGGACCACGACCCGGCGTGCCTCCGTCAGGTACTCCGCGATCCCGTCGGCGTAGTCCGGGTCGTCGATGTACTCGAAGTACGCCTGGTCGAGGACGGTGAGAACGTGGTCGGGGACGCTCTCGAAGTAGGCATCGAGCTCGGCGCGGGTGTTCATCGTCCCGGTTGGGTTGTTCGGGTGGCAGATGTAGACGAGCTTCGTCCGAGGCGTGATCGCACCGAGCATCGCCTCGAGGTCGTAGCGGTCCTCGCGCAAGGGCACTGTCTTCGGCACCGCGCCGAGCTTGCGCGCATCGATTCCGTAGCTCGGGAACGACGGCCAGCCGCAGACGATCTCGTCCCCGGGATCGAGGGCGATCTGCGACAGGCCGTCGACGAGCCCGTCGGAGCCCGCGCCGACGGCGACCTCCTCGAAACGGAGACCGTGGAGCTCGGCCAGCGCGGTCCGGAGGCGGTAGGCACCCCCGTCGGGGTAGCGGTTCAGCTCGGGGGCAGAACGCGCGATCGCCTCGAGCGCAGCCGGGAAGGGGCCGAACGGTCCCTCGTTCGAGGCGAGCTTGACGACCCGATCGAGCCCGAGCTCGCGCTGGACCTCCTCCACAGGCTTACCGGGCTCGTACGGAACGAGATCGCGAACCGCGGGTCGGAAGAAGCTGTCGGCGATCTCCGCGAGGCGCTGTTCGCTCGGGCCGGCCACAGCCCGCAATCTACTGCGGCTCGCCTTCGGTTCCTTTGTTGAGGTGCGCCCGGCCTCCTCCCCGCGGCGAGCGTATCGAGCTCCCGCGCACGCGTGGGTGACGCCTTCGTGCCGGTTGTGCGACGGCCGCTTCCGGGCGCGGCTTTAGAGTTGCCTGCGGATGAAGGTCGGGGTTCCTCGCGAGACGGCTGCCGGCGAACGGCGCGTGGCACTCGTTCCCGAAACGGTCAAGCGGCTCGCCGGAGGGGGCTTCGAGGTTGCGGTCGAGCGCGGCGCCGGTGAGGCAGCGAGCTTTCCGGATCCCGACTACGAGCAAGCGGGTGCGGCGCTCGTCGACGATGCGTACTCGGCCGAGGCCGTGGTCAAGGTGCACTCCCCCTCGGCGGACGAGGCGGCCCGGCTCCGAGACAGACAGATCCTGATCGGCTTCCTGCAGCCGCTGACCGACCGAGAGGGCATCGACCGTCTGAGCGAGCGCGGAGTCGTCGCCTTTGCGATGGAATCGATCCCCAGAATCACCCGGGCGCAGGCGATGGACGCACTGTCTTCGCAGGCGACGGTGTCCGGCTACAAGGCGGCAGTCCTCGCCGCCGACCGCTTGCCGAAGTTCTTTCCGATGCTGATGACGGCCGCCGGCACGGTCGCGCCGGCCAAGGTGCTCGTGCTCGGCGCCGGCGTCGCCGGACTCCAGGCGATTGCCACCTCGCGGCGGCTCGGCGCGGTCGTCTCCGGGTTCGACGTGCGGCCGATCGTGCGCGAGCAGGTCGAGAGCCTCGGGGCCACCTTCCTCGACCTTGGCGTCATCGGCGAAGAGACGGCCGGCGGTTACGCACGGGAGCTGAACGAGGAGGAGCAGCAGCGGCAGCAAAAGGCGCTCGAGGAGCGACTGCCGGAGTTCGACGCCGTGATCACGACCGCGCTCGTGCCCGGGCGACCGGCGCCCAGACTGATCCCGGCGTCCGCGGTCGCGGCGATGCGCCCGGGATCGGTGATCGTCGACCTCGCCGCCGAGTCCGGCGGAAACTGCGAGCTGACCGAGCCCGGCGAGGCCGTCGTCCGCGAAAGCGTGACGATCTTGGGCTACACGAACCTGCCGAGCACGATGCCGTTTCACGCGAGCCAGCTCTACTCGCGGAACGTGCTCGCCCTGCTCCAGCATCTGGCTCCGGACGGTCAACTGACGCTCAACTGGGATGACGAGATCACCGCGTCGGCCTGCGTCACGCGCAAACAGGAGGTCGCTGCGTGAGCGCCTCCTCTTTCTTCATCACCGGCCGCGCCGACATGCGCGGCGCGGCCGGTGCGTGCCTCGAAGAAGGGGGCACACGGGCGAAACATGGTTTCCCCCGTGAAGCGAGGCCGGAGGCCGAAGCGCCGTGAGTCATGGTCTGCTGCTCTCATTCGAGGTGACGATCCTCGTGCTCGCGATCTTCCTCGGTTTCGAGGTGATCTCGAAGGTGCCGACACTGCTGCACACGCCGCTGATGTCGGGAACGAATGCGATCCACGGGATCGTGATCGTCGGCGCGATGCTCGTCGCGGGGCTTGGCCACAAGGACACGCTCACGACCGTCGTCGGGCTGGTCGCCGTCGTGCTCGCCTCGGCGAACGTCGTCGGCGGCTTCGTCGTCACGGACCGCATGCTCGAGATGTTCAAGAAGCGCGAGCCGCCTGCGGCAGAGCGGACGGCCCACGACGGCGGAGCCGCGAAGGAGGACCCGAGCAAGCGGGAGGTTCCTCCGACCCAATGAGGTGGCATTGGGCCAGGTAGCGACTAACTTCGCCTACCTGGCGACGATCGTCGCTTTCATCCTGGCGCTGAAGTTCCTCTCCCACCCCGCGACTGCGCGACGCGGAAACTGGATCGGCGCGGTTGGGATGCTGATCGCGATCGCGGTCACCTTCGGGCAGAAGTCGGTCGTCAGCTACTGGGAGATCGTCGTCGGCATGGCCGTCGGCGGGAGCTTCGGAGCCGTCGCGGCGCGGCGCGTGAAGATGACGGCGATGCCGCAGATGGTGGCGCTGTTCAACGGCGTCGGCGGCGGCGCGGCGGCCTTGATCTCGCTCGGGGAGTTTCACGTTCGGGCTCCCGATCCCGGCCGGCTCCACGGCGACATCAGCGTCTCAATCATCCTTTCGGCACTGATCGGGTCGATTTCGTTCGCGGGATCGATGGTGGCCTTTGCGAAGCTGCAGGAGCTGATCCAGGGACGGCCGATCGTGTATCCCGGTCAGCAGGCCGTGAATGGCTTGCTCCTCGCGGCCATCGTCGCCGCAGGGGTCGCGATCGTTTCCGGGGCGGAGCAGCAGTGGCTGATCGTGGCCGTGATCCTCGGCTCGCTGCTCTTCGGCGTCCTCTTCGTACTCCCGATCGGGGGCGCCGATATGCCGGTCGTGATCTCGTTGTTGAACGCCTTTACCGGCATCGCCGCCGCCGCGACCGGCTTCGAGCTCGAGAACAACGTGCTGATCGTGAGCGGCATGCTCGTAGGCGCCTCGGGAACGTTGCTGACGATCCTGATGGGCCGGGCGATGAACCGGTCGATTGCGAACGTGCTCTTCGGCGCCTTCGGCCAGGTCAGTCCGACCGCCGCGGCGGCCGCGGCCGACACCGACGGCGGCGCCGTTCGCTCGGCCACCGCCGACGACGTCGCGGTGATGCTCGCGTACGCGCACAAGGTCGTCTTCGTCCCCGGTTACGGCATGGCTGTAGCGCAGGCCCAGCACGACGTGCGCCAACTGGCCGATCTGCTCGAGGCGCGCGGGGTCGAGGTCAGCTACGCGATCCACCCGGTGGCCGGGCGGATGCCTGGACATATGAACGTGCTCCTCGCCGAGGCGAACGTGCCCTACCCGCAGTTGAAGGAGATGGACGAGGCGAACAGCGAGTTCCCGCGCACCGACGTCGCGCTTGTGATCGGCGCGAACGACGTCACCAATCCAGACGCGCGCACCAACCAGGGCAGCCCGATCTACGGGATGCCGATCCTGAACGTCGATGAGGCGCAGACCGTCGTCGTCCTCAAGCGCTCGATGAACCCGGGCTTTGCGGGGATCGAGAACCCACTCTTCGTGAACCCAAAAACGGTGATGCTCTTCGGTGACGCGAAGGACTCGATCGACCAGCTGATCGCCGGCGTCAAAGCTCAATGATCCCCGTCTTCTCGGCGCGGCACGTCGAGGCCGCCGTCTCCCCGGAGCGCGCGGTCGAGGCCGTACACGAAGCATTCGTGGCGTACGCGCGGGGAGAATGGTCGATGCCGCCGAAGGTCTACGTGCCGGCGTATCCGGCCGGGGACTTCCGGGCCATGCCTGCGCTGGGCGCCGGGCACGCGTTGCTGAAGTGGGTGACGTCCTTTCCGGGCAACCCGGCGCGCGGCCTGCCGACCGTCACCGGTCTCGTCCTGCTCTCGGACGCCTCCGATGGGTCACTACGCGCGGCGCTCGACGCCGGCGCCGTAACGGCGTTGCGGACGGGAGCCGCAGCCGTGCTCGCCGCCGAGACGCTCGGCCGCCAAGACGCTGGGACTGCGGCGGTGATCGGCGCGGGCGTCAACGGCAGGGCCGCGGCGAAGACGTTCCTGGCTCGTGGCCGCAGCGTCATACTCTGGGACGTCGATGAGCAGCGCGCTCGCGCAGTGGCCGACGAGCTGGGCGCCCACTTGGCGAGCTCGCGCGAGGAGGCGCTCGCCGCCGACTTGCTCGTCACCGTGACGCCTGGACACGAGATCCTGCTTCCGGAAGGCTCGCTGCACCCGGGACAGCACGTCAGCCTGATGGGCGCTGACGGCCCGGGTAAGGCCGAGATCGCGGTCGCCGAGTTGGCCCGTACTCGCGTCTTCTGCGACGACTGGGAGCAGGCGAGCCACAACGGCGAGCTCGTGCACGCCGTCGAGGCCGGCGCGATCGCTCGAGCAGACGCCACCGAGCTGGGCACGGTGCTCGCCGGACTCACACCGGGCCGTGAGTCGCCGGACGACATCACCAGCTTCGACTCGACAGGCCTTGCGATCCAGGACCTCGCGATTGCGCTCGCGGCGATGGAGCGCGCGAACGAGCTGGACCTCCCTACGCTCGACCTCTAGCGACAGGGTCGCAATGAACGCGACAGGGGCGTAGGCTCGCTCGGCTGCCTGCAGAATCCTCGCAGCCAGTCGGCGCACGCACCGATGCGTCGAAACGCAGCCCTCGGGAAGACTCCATGCCGGGACCGTTCATCTTCATCGCCACCAACCGACTCAAGCCGGGGAAGCTCGATGAGGAGAAGACGAGAGTGCCGGGCCTCGTCGATTTCATCCAGGCGAACGAGCCAAGGCTCCTCGCGTTCAACGAGTACGCGAACGAGGAGGGAACGGAGGTCGCGGTTGTCCAGATCCACCCGGACGCCGATTCGATGGCTTCGCACATGCAGGTCGTTGCCGAGCGCGCCGCGGCGGCGTACGCGGAGACGATCGACGCAACAACGGGCATCCAGGTGTTCGGTGCGCCCAGCAACGCCGTCGTCGAGATGTTGCGCCGCCAGGCCGGAGCAGGCGTGCCGCTGAGCATCAAGCCCATCCACGTGGGCGGATTCGTGCGGCGTTAGAGCCGGCGGTCCGGATCGAAGAGGTGAAGGTCCGGCGCCGGACGGGCGAGGATCGCCGACGCGACGAGATCACCGCACGCGAGTCCAAGCACGTTGCCGTGGCCTGAGTAGCCACACGCGACCCAGAGGCCGTCATAGCCCGGCATCGGGCCCGCCAACGGCAAGCGGTCCTCGGTGACGCCGAAGATCCCCGACCAGCGGTGGGTGATCCTCGGCGCGCGGCCGACGAGCTCGCGCGCGAAAGAATCGAGCCGCGCCTGAATGCCGGGCGTCGTCGCTTCTTCGGCAGTGGACTCCTCTTCGAGTGCGGTGTCTCGGAAGCCGCCAAGCACGAGCCGCAAGTCCTCGGTCTGCTGCCAGTAGTCGTGGCCGTGACGAGAGTAATGCGGGCAGGCGAAGTACTCCTCGGCGAGAGGCTCCGTGACGACGACCTGCCCGCGCACCGGCTTCACGGCGCGATCGAGCGGCTCGAGGAGGCCGTGCGTATAGCCGTCGGTCGCCAGCACGACCTGGTCGGCGTCCAGCTGCTCGAGCGCCTCCACGCGATCGCGCTCGCGGATATCGGCTCCCGCCTCCGCCGCCTGGACGGCGAGCCGGCGCACCCAACGCGCAGGCTGAATCGAGCCGTCGGGCGGGTGGAAGATGGCGCCGTGGAATCGGCCGGCGAGGCGGCCGTTGAGCTCGGGTCGCCACTCGACCTCGAACCCGTCGTCGCGTAGCGCTTCGTACTCGGCGCGGAGCGACTCCGCCTCCTCGCGGTCGGCTGCAAGGCGGAGGCTCCCCGTCCGCCGGAAGGCGTCTCCGGCGAGCCCGGCCAGCCGCTCGAGGGCGCCTTCGGTCAAGCGCCAGAGCG
>Ga0307312_10001879_pt1 | contig 10933 bp, 10 predicted proteins | sample ER_DNA_202_FD_194489 | JGI IMG/M metagenome (GOLD analysis project Ga0307312, IMG submission 194489) | Bulk soil microbial communities from the East River watershed near Crested Butte, Colorado, United States - ER_DNA_202 | ecosystem: Environmental > Terrestrial > Soil > Floodplain | place...
GTTGCGTTCGACTCGGCCGGCAACGCGATCGCGGTCTGGGAGCGCTTCAACGGCGCGAACTTCATCGTCCAGGCGGCGGCGCGTCCGGCGGGCGGTGGATGGTCCTTGCCCCAGGACCTCTCGGCCACCGGCGGGGACTCGGCAAATCCTCAGATCGCGCTCGATTCGGCCGGGAACGCTGTCGCCGTCTGGGAGCGTTCCGAGGGCGCGAACGTGAAAATCCAGACGGCGGTGCGTCCGGCGGGAGGTGCGTGGTCGGCGCCTCAGGATCTTTCCGCTCCTGGGGAGGACGCCCGCGAGCCGGAGGTGGCGTTCGATGGGTGGGGCAACGCAATGGCGATCTGGTCTCGCAGCAACGGCGCCCACTACGTGATTCAGGCGGCCGAGCGCCCGTTCGGCGGCGGTTGGGGTGCGGCGGAGGATCTGTCCGCGGCCGGACACTCGGCTGACGTCCCCCAGCTCGCGCTCGATCCGCTCGGGGACGCGATCGCCGTCTGGCGCCGCTCCGACGACGGCTCGAACGGGATCGCTCAGGCGGCGCTGCGACCGGCCGGCGGCACCTGGGGGGCGATACGAGATCTCTCTGGCTCCGGGGAGGCCGCATTCGACCCGGATGTGGCTGTCGATCCCGCCGGAAATGGGCTCGCCGTCTGGATGCGTTTCCGCAGCGGCGTCGACGAGGTCATCCAGGCCGCCGGCCTCGACGCTGCCGGGCCGGTCTTCGACAACATCCTGGTTCCTCGTCGAGGCGTGGCCGGCAGCCGGCTCACGTTCTCGCTCAGGTCCTTCGACGTCTGGTCGGCGCTGGCGGGGCCACCGCACTGGACCTTTGGCGACGGCACCAGCGCCGACGGGTGGAGAGTTCAGCACGCGTACGCCTTCGGGCCCGCTTTCTTCCCCGTCGAGGTCACAGAGTCGGACGCCGTCGGCAACCAGACGTCCTTCAGCGGCGAGGAGGTGTCGGTCTCAGCCGTGCAGTGCGTCGTGCCCAGGGTCCTCGGCAAGACGCTTGCGAAGGCGAAGGCCGCAATCAAGAAACGGCACTGCCGTACGGGCAGAGTCTCCCGCGCGTTCTCGAGGACGGTGCGGAAGGGCCGTGTCCTCGCGCAGCATCCGAAGGCAGGCAGGCGCCTCGCGCAGGGGGCCCGGGTCAACCTGGTCGTCAGCCGCGGCAGGCGCTAGGCCCAGGGCAGCGAGTCCCAGTAGTCCGGCCGCCCCGGCTGCGGGCGGTTGAAGCGCGCGTAGGCCTCCTGCGGGTTCGGCGTCTCTGCCTCGGCGCCGGCGCCGTACTTCTCCGCGAGCTCCGACTTTGGATAGCGAATGTGCTCGTCGGGCCGCTTGCCGACGGCGAGAACGATCGCAGGCCCGTCGCCCGCGGCGACGATCACGTGCTCGGTGCCGGCCGGGCAGTGGAAGAAATCCCACGCGCGCATCGGCCGTTCTTCGCCGTTCACAAGCAGCACGCACTCGCCGGCCAGGACGAGGAAGTCCTCTTGCGCGCTCTCCTCGTGGTAGAGGCACAGCGGCTGCGCGGGCTGGACGACGCTGATGTTGATCCCGAGCTCCGGGAATCCACCGGCCTCGCGGTTCTCGAAGACACAGCCTGCGCCGAACGCGTCGCTGACGACCCACGCGGTGTCGTGGGCGTTGACCACGAACCAGCCCTCGCCGGCCGGCCGGAGACCCGACGGCGTTTCTTCCATGCGTGCTTCCTCGGTCATGCTCCTCCTCTCGTGGCGCTGATTGCACTAGTAGCGGTGACGGCGGTCTGGGGAGTGACGTTCGTCCAGGTGAAGGATGCGGTCGATGTCTACCCGTTATTCGCGTTCCTCGCCGTGCGCTACGCGATCGCGGCCGGCGTGCTCGGTGTCGCCGGCGCCCCCCGCCTGCGCGGCCTCGGCCGCTCCGGGCTGACCGCAGGCGCCGTCCTCGGAGTCCTCGGCGGGCTCGGGATCGGGCTCCAGACGGCCGGGCTGCACCGCACGACGGTCTCCAGCACCGGCTTCATCACCGGGCTGTACGTCGTCCTCACGCCGCTCTTCGGGCTCCTGCTCTTCAGGACGCGCGTCGGCGTCGAGGTGTGGGCGGGTGTCGCGCTCTCGATCGCTGGGCTCGCGATGCTCTCGGGTGTGCCCGCGGGCACGACGGAGGGGAACCTCCTCGTGCTCGTCTCGACCTCCGCGCAGGCGCTCCAGATCGTGATGGTCGAGCGTTACGCAAGGCGGTTCGACGCGATCGCCCTCACCTTCGTCGCGATGGCGACGTCCTGCCTGGGCTTCCTCGTCATCGCGCTGGCCGAAGGCGACGTGCCGCTACCGCGCGGCTGGACGGTGTGGGGCGCGCTGCTCGTCACCGGGATCTTCGCCAGCGCTCTCGCGGTGCTGATCCAGGTCTGGGCTCAGCGGCGGATGAGCGCCGCTCGGATCGCGCTCGTCTTCGCGCTCGAAACCGTCTGGGCCGGGATCTTCGGGTACTGGCTGGCCGGCGACCGCCTCGGCTGGCTCGGGTGGGGCGGCTGCGCCGCGATCCTGGCCGGAATCGTCCTCGCTGAGCCGGCTGCGGCCGCCTTCCTCCGCCGCAGGAACTTGCTACTATCAGACTAAGATTTTCTCATAGAGGAGGAACACAAGCATGGCCAAAACGATTGGAATCGATCTCGGCACGACGAATTCCTGTGTCGGCGTGATCGAGGGCGGCGAGCCGTCCGTCATCCCGAACGCCGAGGGTGGGCGCACGACCCCGTCGGTCGTCGCGTTCACAAACGACGGCCAGCGGCTCGTCGGCGCGCCCGCGAAGCGTCAGCAGGTGACGAACCCGCAGAACACGATCTTCTCGATCAAGCGCTTCATGGGCCGCAAGTACGGCGAGGTCTCGGAGGAGATGAAGATCGTCCCGTACGAGGTCGTCGAGGGCCCGAACGGCGACGTGCGGGTCACGGCCGGCGACAAGGAGTACGCGCCGCCGGAGATCAGCGCGATGATCCTGCAGAAGCTGAAGGCCGACGCCGAGGCGTATCTCGGCGAGTCGGTCGCCGACGCGGTCATCACCGTGCCGGCCTACTTCAACAACGCGCAGCGCGAGGCGACGAAGGACGCCGGCAAGATCGCCGGGCTCAACGTCCTGCGGATCATCAACGAGCCGACCGCCGCGGCGCTCGCGTACGGCCTCGACAAGGAGGCCTCCGACCACACGATCCTGGTCTTCGACCTCGGCGGCGGCACCTTCGACGTCTCGATCCTCGAGCTCGGCGAAGGGGTCTTCGAGGTGAAGGCGACCAACGGGGACAACCACCTCGGCGGCGACAACTTCGACAAGGCGATCGTCGACTGGATGGTCGCGGAGTTCAAGAAGGATCAGGGCATCGACCTCTCGCAGGACCGGATGGCCCTGCAGCGCCTCTACGAGGCCGCCGAGAAGGCGAAGATCGAGCTCTCCTCGACGATGACGACGCAGATCAACCTGCCGTTCGTCACCGCGACCCCGGAGGGCCCGAAGCACCTCGACCTGCAGCTCACGCGCGCGAAGCTCAACGAGCTGACCGCCGAGCTGCTCGACCGCACCGTCGAGCCGACAAAGCGCTGCCTCGCGGACGCGGGAGTCGACACGTCGAAGATCGATCACGTCGTCCTCGTCGGCGGCATGACCCGCATGCCGGCGGTCGTCGACAAGGTCAAGGAGCTCACCGGCAAGGATCCCCACAAGGGCGTCAACCCGGACGAGGTCGTCGCCGTCGGCGCGGCCATCCAGGGTGGCGTGCTCAAGGGCGAGGTCAAGGACATCCTGCTCCTCGACGTCACGCCGCTGAGCCTCGGGATCGAGACCAAGGGCGGCGTCTTCAACGCGCTGATCGAGCGCAACACGACCATCCCGACGAAGAAGTCGCAGACGTTCACGACCGCCGAGGACAACCAGCCCTCGGTCGAGGTGCACGTCCTCCAGGGCGAGTCGGAAATGGCGCTCTACAACAAGACGCTCGGCAAGTTCCAGCTCGTCGGCATCCCGCCGGCGCCGCGGGGCATGCCGCAGATCGAGGTCACCTTCGACATCGACGCGAACGGGATCATCAACGTCTCGGCCAAGGACCTCGGCACGGGGAACGAGCAGCAGATCAAGATCGAGGGCGGCTCGGGCCTGAAGCCGGACGAGGTCGACCAGATGATCAAGGACGCCGAGGCGCACGCCGACGAGGCCCGGCGGCTCCGCGAGCTCGCGGATGCTAAGAACCAGGCCGAGTCGCTCGCCTACGCAACCGAGAAGAGCCTCAAGGACCACCGCGACAAGCTCGACGAGAGCGAGGCCTCGACGATCGAGGGCCGCGTCATGGAGCTCAAGCAGGCGCTCGAGACGGACGACCTGGGCGAGATCCGCGCCAAGACGGACGCACTCCAGGAGGCTTCGCAGAAGCTGGCCGAGGCGGTCTACGCGCAAGCATCTGCGCAGCAGGCCGCATCGGGCGGCAACGGCGAGGCGTCCGACTCGGATGACGAGGTGATCGAGGACGCCGAGGTCGTGGATGAGGAGGCCAAGACCTCGTGACGGAAGCGGAGCAGACGCTCGAAGAGCGCATCGCCGCGCTCGAGGCCGAGCGGGATGACCATCTGAACGACCTCAAGCGGGTAGCCGCCGACTTCGAGAACTACCGCAAGCGGGTTGCGCGTGACCAGGAGAGCCTGGTCACGCGTGCCCACGAGCGGCTCGTCAAGGAGCTGCTGCCCGTGCTCGACGGTTTGGAGCGGGCCCTCAATGCATCGCGTGATTCTGGAACGCGTAGCGTTGAGGAGGGCGTGCGGCTCGTGCACGAGGAGCTGAAGGCCGCGCTCACACGCGAGGGACTGGCCGAGATCGAGACGAACGGCCGCTTCGACCCGCACGTCCACGAGGCGCTGCTCTCGCAGCCCTCCGACGCGGAGGAGGGCTCGGTGCTCGAGGTCGTCCAGAAGGGCTACAGGCTCGGCGACCGCGTCGTGCGTCCAGCCCGTGTCGTCGTCGCGGCAGCGCCGACGACACAAGGGCTCGTCCGCGACAGCGGACACGTGGAGGGGGTCTCGGGGGAACCGGGAGGTTCCCCCGGCTCGGACCAGGAGCTTGATGGCGAGCGTTAAGGACCTCTACGAGACCCTCGGGGTGGCGCGAGGCGCGGGCCAGGACGAGATCAAGAAGGCCTACCGCAAGCTCGCCCGCCAGCACCATCCGGACAGAAACCCGGGGGATGCCGCCGCGGAGGAGCGCTTCAAGGAGGTGCAGACCGCCTACGACGTGCTCTCCGACCCGGACAAGCGCAAGCAGTACGACCGCTTCGGCTCGGCGAACGGGCAGCCGGGGCCGGGCGGCGGCTTTAGCTTCGGCGAGGGCTTCGACATCGGCGACCTGGGCGATCTCGGCGACATCTTCGGCGGGATCTTCGGGAATCTCGGCGGCCGCGGCCGGCAGCAACAGCAGCGCGGCCAGCGAGGGCGAGACCTCGAGGTCGAGGTCAACCTCTCGTTCGAGGACTCGCTGCACGGGGTCGAGACCAAGATCCCGGTCGAGCTCGAGACGGCCTGCCGCGAGTGCGGCGGCTCCGGCGCGAAGCCGGGGACCGCGCCGACGCTCTGCCCCGAGTGCCAGGGCCGCGGAGTCGTCTCGCAGAGCCAGGGCCTGTTCGCGTTGTCGCAGCCGTGCCCGCGCTGCCGCGGGAACGGCACCGTGATCGAGGACCCGTGCCCGAAGTGCCGCGGCACCGGCCGCGAGCGGCGGACGAAGCGCTACACGGTCAAGATCCCGGCCGGGGTCAAGGACGGCTCGAAGATCCGCCTGCGCGGCAAGGGCGAGGCGGGCTACGGCGGGGCCGAGGCCGGCGACCTCTACGTCGTCACGAGGGTTGCGCCGTCGAAGACGTACACGCGGCGAGGCGACGACCTCGTCGTGGACGTGCCAGTGCCGTTCTCAGACGCGGCGCTCGGGTCGAAGGCCGAGGTGCCGACCCCCGACGGCCCGGTTACGGTCAAGGTCAAGCCCGGCACCACCGACGGCACGATGCTGCGCGTCAAGGGCAAGGGGGCCCCGAAGCTCAAGGGCTCCGGCCGAGGCGACCTCCTCGCGCGCGTGAAGCTGACCGTGCCGAAGAAGCTGAACAAGAAGCAGCGCGAGCTGCTCGAAGAGCTGAAGAAGGCGGGGGCGTGAGGCGGGTGATCACGCTGATGGTCGCCTGGGCGCTGTCGCCCGCGACGACGCTGCTGAACGCCGCCTTCGTTGCGCTGGTGCTCTACCTCGCCGGAGCCAATCCGCACGAACCGCTGTTCTGGCTCGTGCCGGCGGTGTACCTCGCCGCCGCCGTGCCGTACGACGTTAGCGCGCTCTTGACCCAGCACCGCAAGGGGCTGAGCTCCATGGCGGTCGCCGAGGCCGTCGTCGAGCGCCTCTGGCCCTCCGGCGCCCAGGAGCGTGGTCAGCCGTGATGGACGACCGCCCCCGCTACATGATCTCCGTCGCGGCCGAGCTCGTCGGGATGCACCCGCAGACGCTGCGCATGTACGAACAGAAGGGCCTCGTCCTGCCGCAGCGCACGGCTGGGAACACGCGCCTCTATTCGGAGGCCGACCTCGAGCGGCTGCGGCTGATCCAGAAGCTGACGAGCCAGCTCGGGCTCAACCTGGCGGGCGTCGAGGCGGTGCTCGGCCTGGAGGAGCAGCTCCAGCGCATGCGGGCGCGGATGGAGCGGCTCGAGCGGGAGATGCGCGAAGCGATCCAGCAGGTGCACAAGCAGTACCGCCGCGACCTCGTTCTTTACGACCCGACCCAACTACCGGAGCGAAAGTGGACTTCGACAAACTGACCTTGAAATCCCAGGAAGCGGTCGCAGCCGCGCAGGAGCTGGCGCGCCGCATGGGCAACCCCGAGCTCTATCCGGAGCACCTGCTGCTCGCGCTGCTCGACCAGGAGCTGCCGCAGCAGCTCGTGCCCGACGCGGGCGAGCTCCGTGCGCAGGCCGAGGCGACCCTTCGCACGAAGCCTTCGACGCAGGGCGCTCAGCAGCAGCCGCAGGTCAGCGCCGCGGTCTCGCGCGTGCTCGACAAGGCCTTCGACGAGGCGCGGCGCATGGAGGACGAGTACGTCTCGACCGAGCACCTGCTGCTCGCGCTCGACGTCGTCTCGCGCGACCAGCTCGAGGCCAAGATCAAGGCCGTCCGCGGCGGCCAGCGCGTCACGTCGCAGGACCCCGAGGGCACCTATCAAGCGCTGGAGAAGTTCGGCCGCGACCTCACCGAGCTCGCCGAGAGCGGGAAGCTCGATCCGGTCATCGGCCGCGACGAGGAGATCCGCCGCGTCATCCAGGTCCTGAGCCGCCGCACGAAGAACAACCCGGTCCTGATCGGCGATCCCGGCGTCGGCAAGACGGCAATCGTCGAGGGCCTGGCGCAGCGGATCGTCGCGGGCGACGTTCCCGAGGGCCTGAAGGGCAAGCGGGTCTGGGCGCTCGACATCGGCGCGATGCTCGCCGGCTCGAAGTACCGCGGCGAGTTCGAGGAGCGGCTCAAGGCCGTGCTCAACGAGATCAGGCACGCCGAGGGCGAGCTGATCCTCTTCATCGACGAGCTGCACACGATCGTCGGCGCGGGCGCAGCCGAAGGCGCCGTGGACGCGGGGAACATGATGAAGCCGATGCTGGCGCGCGGCGAGCTGCGCGCGATCGGCGCGACCACCCTCGACGAGTACCGCAAGCACATCGAGAAGGATGCTGCGCTGGAGCGGCGCTTCCAGCCGATTTTCGTCGGCGAGCCGTCGGTCGCGGACACGATCGCGATCCTGCGCGGCCTGAAGGAGCGCTACGAGGCGCACCACGGTGTCCGCATCCGCGACGCCGCTCTGGTCGCGGCCGCGGTGCTCTCCGACCGCTACATCGCCGACCGCTTCCTGCCCGACAAGGCGATCGACCTCGTGGACGAGGCAGCCTCGCGGCTGCGGATGGAGATCGATTCTTCGCCGCTCGAGCTCGACGAAGCGGAGCGCCGCGTGCGCCAGCTCGAGATCGAGCTCGCGGCGATGGCAAAGGAATCGAAGGACGTGCGCGAGCCCCTGGAGCGTGACCTCGCCGAGGCGCAGGAGCTGCGCAACGAGCTGGCCGCCCGCTGGAACACGGAGAAGGAACAGCTCGAGCGCGTCAAGGAGATCACCCGGAAGATCGACGAGCTGCGGGGCGAGGCCGAGCGCGCCGAGCGCAACGGCGAGCTCGAACGCGTAGCTGAGATCCGCTACGGCGAGCTGCCGGAGCTCGAGCGCGAGCTCGAGGCGCGCGATGTGCCCGAGAACCCGATGGTCAAGGAGGAAGTCGACGAGGACGACGTCGCGGCCGTCGTCGGCCGCTGGACGGGCATCCCGGTCGAGCGCCTGCTCGAGGGCGAGACCGAGAAGCTGATCCACATGGAGGAGCGCCTCCACGAGCGCCTCGTCGGTCAGGACGAGGCGGTCGAGGCCGTCGCCAATGCGCTCCGGCGCGCGCGCTCAGGCCTGCAGGACCCGAACCGGCCGATCGGCTCGTTCGTCTTCCTCGGCCCGACCGGCGTGGGCAAGACCGAGCTGGCCCGCGCCCTCGCCGAGTTCATGTTCGACGACGAGCGCGCGATGGTGCGCCTCGATATGTCCGAGTACATGGAGAAGCACGCGGTCTCGCGGCTCGTCGGCGCGCCGCCGGGCTATGTCGGCTACGAGGAAGGCGGCCAGCTCACCGAGGCGGTGCGGCGGCGGCCCTATTCGGTGGTGCTCCTCGACGAGATCGAAAAGGCGCACCCGGACGTCTTCAACATCCTCCTGCAGATTCTCGACGACGGGCGCCTCACGGACGGCCAGGGCCGAACGGTCGACTTCCGCAACACCGTCCTGATCATGACCTCGAACGTGCGCTCCGTCGAAGCGATGCGCGAGACCTTCCGGCTGGAGTTTCTGAACCGGATCGACGAGATCGTCGAGTTCCGGCCGCTCTCCAAGGACCAGATCGCGGAGATCGTCGAGCTGCAGCTGCGGCGCGTCCGCGAACGGCTCGTCGACCGTGGGTTGGCGATCGAGCTCACGGACGCCGCGAAGGCGGTCCTCGCCGAGGCAGGCTGGGACCCGACCTACGGCGCCCGCCCGCTCAAGCGGGCGATCCAACGCCTGGTCGAGAACCCGCTGGCGCTGAGGCTGCTCGAGGGCGACTTCGCCGAGGGCGACACGATCCAGGTAGACGCGCGCGACGGCGAGCTGGTCTTCGAGAAGGCCCGGGCAGCCGAGCCGGCTGCCGCCTAGCCGCGGGCGGGCTCGGAGTCCCGGCGCCGGCGCGCAGAGAACATCGGGCCCTTCGCCTGAGCGGCCGGTGTGAAGCGTCCAAGGCCGCCGGCTCGGCAACGTCGACGTACATGGACTCGAAGCCGCCGCTCCGGAAGTACGTCTCGTGCCAGAACGACGTCCCGCCGCGGTCGCGCAGATAGTCGGTCCACCAGCTCTTGTGCGGCAGTTCGCCCGCCCACGCCTCCAGCGAGTCGAAGTCGCGCCAGTACTGGCGCATGCCGACATGCAGCGGCTCGTCGGAATACGTGATCGGCTCGTGGAGCAGCAGTCCGTCGGGCTGCTCGTCGACGGCAACCTGGATCGCCGGGCCTAGCCGTCCGAGGGTCTCCAGGCCGCGAGGCTCCTCCACACGCATGCCGAGGTAGATCACGACGAGGTCCGGGTACGCGGAGAGGTCGGCTGTGACGCGGCTGGGTGGACCGATCGTTCGGCTCGGCACGACTGCGATGCTATTCGGGCATGGCCACGAAGGGAAAGCCCAGGGGCCGCGAGCCGCTGCCGCCGCCGCTCCCGCCGGAGACGCGGACGGTGGGGCAGCTCGTCGCCGAGACGATCAACCTCTACCGGCACCGGTTCTGGCCCTCGCTCAGCCTCGGGCTCGCGCCGGCGGCCGGTGCCGTTGGCCTGACGCTGATTCCCGGCTGGTGGGGCCTGGTCTTCGCGCTGACGGCATTCGCGCTGCTGATGACGGTCGCCTACCTGGGCGGTGTCGTAATCGCGACCGGCGAGCGGCCTCCGCGGCCCTCGCTTCTGGTGGGCATGCTCGTCGGCTACGCCGTCTTCGTTCCGGCGCCGTTTCTCTACAGCCTGTTCGTCCTCCCCGCCGTGGCCTGGCTCGGGCTCTTCGGGCTCTCCGTGCCCGCGGCGCTGATCGAGGGGACGGGCTTTCGGGAGTCGTTGCGGCGCGGCTACCGGCTCGGGCGGGCCGACTACGTCCACGCGGCGGGCTCGCTTGCGACGCTGGTCATCGTCGCGTTCCTGACCGCGACGGTGCTGTTCTTCCTGTTGCGCGGCGCGAGCGAGCTGGAACGGACCGCCGCTGCCTTCCTGGCACTGCTCGTGATCTCGCCCATACTCTTCCTCGGCGCCGCGCTGCTCTACTTCGACCAGGCGGCGAGAGACCCGACGAGGAGGAGCGATGCCGACCTACATCATGCTGTCCAGCCTGACCGCCCAGGGCGTGCAGACCCTGAAGGCGAACCCCGACCGTCTGCGTGAAGTCAACCGCGACGTCGAGGAGCTCGGCGCCAAGGTGATCCACCAGTGGGCGACGCTGGGCCCGTTCGATTTCGTGAACGTCGTCGAGGCCCCGGATGCGGAGACGATCGCGCGGGTCTCGGTCGCGCTGGGCGCGCGTGGGAGCGCGAAGCTGCAGACGCTGACCGCGCTTTCGGTCGACGAGTTCCTCAACTCGCTGAGCTGAACGCGACGGCGACCTGGGCCGCGAGCCCGGCGTTCGCGACCACCAGCTCGCGGTTCACCTCGAGCGTGCGGCCTTCGCTTCGCTCGTGCAGAAACGAGAGCACGAACGGCGTCACGGCCTGGCCGGTGATGTTCTCCGCGGCCGCGGTTCGGAGCGCCTGCTCGAGCAACGGCTCGACGTCGATGCCGTTTTCCGGCGGGTTTCCGA
>Ga0307312_10001880_pt1 | contig 10930 bp, 5 predicted proteins | sample ER_DNA_202_FD_194489 | JGI IMG/M metagenome (GOLD analysis project Ga0307312, IMG submission 194489) | Bulk soil microbial communities from the East River watershed near Crested Butte, Colorado, United States - ER_DNA_202 | ecosystem: Environmental > Terrestrial > Soil > Floodplain | place: USA...
CTACTTCGAGCAGGCGATCGAGCTGACCGACGATCCCCTCCGCCGCGCCGAGCTTCACGAGCGAGCGGGCAAGATGGGGTGGAGCGCCGGTCACGCAGCCGCGGCGACCGCGCACGACGAGGAGGCGATCGTGGGCTTCGAGTCGATCGGCCTCACGCATCCCGCAGCGCGGGTCTCGGCGGCTCTCGCCGAGATCGTGTGGCAGTCCGGCCACATCGAAGAGGCCGTCGAGCGGATGGAGGCGGCCTACGCGATCCTCTCGCAGGAGGAGCAGGACGCGGACATCGCGTGGCTCGCGGCGCAGCTCGGGCGGCTCCTCTACTTCATGGGCCGGACCGACGAGGCGCTCGAGCGGATCGAGTTCGCGCTCGACATCGCCGAGGGGCTGCGCCTCCCGGAGGTCATGTCGCAGGCGATGAACACGAAGGGGCTGATCCTCTCGACGAGGGGCCGCTTCGAGGAGGGCATCATCCTGCTGCGACGCGCGCTCGAAATCGCGCTCGAGCACGACCTGACCGCGGCGGCACTCCGCGCATACAACAACGTCGCCGCGGCCGCGAGCCAGGTCGATCGTTTCGAGGAGGTGCTCGAGCTCGGCCGTCAAGGACTGGAGCTCGCACGCCGAACCGGTGACCGCCTGTCGGAGCTCGCGTTCATGACGGGAGACACCGGGGAGCTGATCTACCTGGGACGCTGGGACGAGGCGGTCGAGCGCCTCGACCAGGTCGACCTGCACGACGAGCTGGTCCTCGACATGGTGTTGACGGGCCTCGGCACGCTGGTGTCGTTGTTCACGCACCGGGGCGACGTGGCGCGCGCACGCGAGGTGCTCGCCGTGATGGCCGGTATGGAGACGTCGAAAGACGTGCAGTTCCGGGCGGTCTTCCTGGTCACCCAGGCCTCGCTACTCCGGGCCGAAGGTCGGTACGCGGAGGCGCTGGCTGCGGCCGAGGAGGCGTTCGCCACGCGCGCCGAGTTCGGGATCCGAGCATCACAGGTTAAAGAGGCGCTCGTCGAAGCTGTGGAGGCAGCGTTCGCCTTCGGCGACCTCGACAAGGTGGAAGAGCTCCTCGGTGTCGTCGAGGGTCTTCGCCCGGGTGAGCTCACCCCGTACGTGCAGGCGCAGGGCGCGCGGTTCGGCGCCATGCTCGCGGCAGCGCGCGGAGAGACCGACCGGGTCGAGCCCGGGTTCGAGGCCGCCGCACGACAGTTCGAGGATCTCTCGATGCCCTTCGCTCGAGCCGTGACGCTGCTGGAGCACGGCGAGTGGCTCGTGTCTCAAGACCGGACGGCCGAAGCCGAGCCGATGTTCGAGCAGGCGCGAGCGACGTTCGAGCAACTGAAGGCATCGCCGTGGCTCGAGCGCCTCGATCGCATGGCCCCCGACGTCATCGCGGAGGCGAGAACGTGATCTGCGGGTCATGTGGCGCCGAGAACCGAGCCGGCCGGAAGTTCTGCGCGGAGTGCGGTTCGATGCTCGCGGTGGGATGCCCAGCCTGCGGGGCCGCGAACGAGCCGGGGGAGAAGTTCTGCGGCGAGTGCGGCTCGGCGCTCGGCGAAGGAGCCATCCAAGCACCGAGTTCCGCGGCCTCCCAGGTTGGTTCCGCCGCGCCGGACGCCCCCACGGCCGAGCGACGGCTGGTCTCGGTGCTGTTCGCCGACCTGGTCGGGTTCACGACGCTGTCGGAATCGAGAGACTCGGAGGAGGTCCGCGAGCTCCTCTCGAAGTACTTCGACACGTGCAGCACGTTGATCCGCCGTTACGGCGGCGTCGTTGAGAAGTTCATTGGCGACGCGGTCATGGCCGTTTGGGGCACGCCGATCGCGACCGAGGATGACGCCGCGCGCGCGGTGCGTGCGGCGCTCGACCTCACCAAAGCCGTTGCGGAGCTCGGAGCCGAAGCGGGCTCTCCCGACCTACGAGCGCGCGCCGGCGTGCTCACAGGGGAGGCGGCCGTCACGATCGGTGCCGAGGGGCAGGGCATGGTAGCCGGCGACCTCGTGAACACCGCATCGCGGATCCAGTCCGCGGCCGAGCCCGGCCGCGTCTTCGTCGGCGAGTCGACGATGCGGGCCTCCGAGGCTTCGATCGTGTACGAGGACGCGGGCGAGCATGAGATGAAGGGCAAGGCCGAGCCGATGCATCTCTGGCGTGCCGTCCGCGTCGTTGCCGGCTCTCTCGGTGCGCTCCGCACCTCCGCGCTTGAGGCTCCGTTCGTCGGGCGAGACCGCGAACTCCGGATGATCAAGGAGTTGTTCCATGGGTCGTCGGAGGAACGCAAGGCCGCGCTGGTCTCGGTTACCGGGATCGCCGGGATCGGCAAGTCGCGACTGTCGTGGGAGTTCGAGAAGTACATCGATGGTCTAGTGGTGACGACGCTGTGGCATCGGGGCCGCTGCCTCTCGTACGGCGAAGGGGTGGCCTACTGGGCCCTCGCGGACATGGTGAAGATGCGCTGCCGCATCGCTGAGGAGGAGGACGGGGCGTCGGCGTTGCTCAAGCTGCGGGAGACCATCGAGGAGTTCATCTCGGATCCGAAGGAGCGCGATTGGGTCGAGCCGCGGCTCTCCCATCTGTTGGCGCTCGACGGCGGCGCGACCGGCGATCAGGAGAACGTGTTCTCGGCGTGGCGGATCTTCTTCGAGCGCATGTCCGAGCGTTACCCGGTCGTCATGGTGTTCGAGGACATGCAGTGGGCCGACGCCGGCCTGCTCGACTTCATCGAGTACCTGCTCGAGTGGTCGAGGAATCAACCGATCTTCATCCTCGGACTCGCGCGGCCCGAGCTCGCCGACAAGCGGCCCACCTGGGGCGCGGGCAAGCGGAGCTTCTCCTCGCTCTACCTCGAGCCGCTGTCGGCCCAGGCGATGGAGGAGCTGCTCTCCGGTCTCGTGCCCGGCCTGCCCGACGACGTTCGCAAGCAGATCCTCGACCGCGCGCAGGGCGTGCCGCTCTATGCGGTCGAGACCGTCCGAATGCTGCTCGACCGGGGGCTGCTCGCGCGAGAGGGGTCCGTCTACCGACCGACCGGACCGATCGAGTCGCTCGAGGTGCCCGAGACGCTGCACGGTCTGATCGCAGCGCGACTCGACGGACTCGCCGCCGACGAACGTCGAGTGGTCCAGGACGGCGCCGTCCTGGGCAAGACGTTCTTCAAGCAGGGCGTCGCCCGAGTGTCTGGCCTGTCGGAGGACGAGGTCGAACCGATCCTGTCATCGCTGGTCCGCAAGGAGCTCGTGTCGCTGCAGGCCGACCCGCGCTCTCCGGAGCGTGGGCAGTACGGGTTCCTGCAAGACCTCGTCCGCAAGGTCGCATACGACACGCTCTCGAAGAAGGACCGGAAGGCCAAGCACCTCGCCGCAGCCGCCTTCATCGAGGAGAGCTGGACCGGCGAGGAGGAGGAGATCGTCGAGGTGGTCGCCGCGCACTACCTCAACGCATATGAGGCCGCGCCGGAGGCGGAGGACGCAGAGGAGATCCGCGAAAAAGCTCGGGCGCATCTCGTGGCCGCGGGCGAACGCGCGAGCTCGCTCGCGGCTCCGGCCGAGGCACAGCGCTACTTCGAGCAGGCCGTGGGACTCGCCGACGATCCGCGGGCGCAGGCCGAGCTGCACGAGCGGGCGGGGATCGCCGCCACGGCGGCGGTTCACTCGGAGCTCGCCGCCTCGCATTTCGAGCAGGCGGTGGCGCTCTTCGAGGCGGCAGGGGCGAGCCACCCGGCCGCCCGTGTCTCGGCCCGCCTCGCGGAGTCGATGTGGGATCGAGGCCGTTTGGAGCACGGGCTCGAGATGATGGAGCGCGCCTTCGAGCTGCTGTCGACCGAGGAAGCCGACGAGGACCTGGCCTGGCTCGCCGCGCAGCTCGGACGCTTCCTGTTCTTCGCGGGGCGTCCGGATACGAGCGCCGAGCGGATCGAGACCGCCCTTCATGTCGCGGAAGCGCTTCGGCTCCCCGAGGTGCTCTCGCAGGCGCTGAACACGAAGTCCCTGCTCCTGTACACGTCGGGGCGACCGTTGGAGGGCTCGGCCCTCCTCAGGTACGCCCTGGAGGTCGCGCTCGAGAACGACAAGCCGTCTGCCGCACTGCGCGCCTACTACAACCTGGCCGATATGTTGCCGCGCTCGGACCAATATCGCGATGCCGTGGAGGTCGACCGGGATGGCCTGGCGCTCGCTCGACGGGTCGGCAACCGGCTCTGGGAGGGGTACTTCCTCGGTCACGGCTACCCGCAGTTCGTGCTCGGGGAGTGGGACACGGCCCTCGAGCTGAGCGCGGGTGTCGATGAAGCCACATGGAAGGAATCCCGGGGCGCCATCCTCGGATACCTGATGTGCTCTGTCCTCATCCGGATCAACCGGGGCGAGCGCGGCGAGGCCGCGCGGTTGATCGAGCTCTTCGCGGAGCTAGCCGACTCCGCAGAGATTCAGGAGCGAATGGGCTACGGATGCTGCAGGGCCGCCCTCCTGCTCGACGCGGGAGCTCTGCCGGAGGCGATCCGTTCAGCGGAGATCGCGCTGGCCGCGCGCGGATCGCTAGGAGTTGCCTCCGAGGCGGTCAAGGAGGCGTTCGTGACCGGCCTGGAGGCCGCCTTCGGGATGAACGACATGGCGAAGGTCGGGGAGCTGTTGGACGTCGTCGGTGCGCTCCCGCCGGGTGAACGAACGCAGTTCCTCGATGCGCAATGGACCCGGTTCCGGGCGCGGCTCGACGTCCGTGTGGGGGAGACGCAGCACGTCGAGGATCGATTCAAGGGGGCCGTAGGTTCGCTGCGTGAGATCTCGGCGGTGTTCCACCTCGCCGGGACCCTGCTCGACTTCGGGACATGGCTCACGGCCGACGGCCGTGTCGACGACGCCGAGCCGATCTTCGACGAGGCGCGTGAGATCTTCGATCGTCTCGAGGCCCGGCCGTGGCTCGAGCGCCTCGAGAAGGTCGCCCCGGCGCGCGTGGACTCCCGATGATCTGCGGCGTTTGCGGAGGCGAGAACCAACCCGGCAAGAAGTTCTGCGGCGACTGCGGCGCGCCGCTCGCCGTTACGTGTCCGGCGTGCGGCGCCGCGAACGAGCCGGGCAAGAAGTTCTGCGGCGATTGCGGGTCGGCGCTCGCGCCGGGAATGGTGGCGACGTCGGTGACCGCGACGTCGCGTGACCTCCCTACCTCCGAACGCCGGCTCGTCTCGGTGTTGTTCGCCGACCTCGTCGGGTTCACGACGCTCTCGGAGTCTCGCGACGCGGAGGAGATCCGCGAGCTCCTCTCGAGCTACTTCGACACCTGCAGCACGTTGATCCGCCGCTACGGCGGTGTCGTCGAGAAGTTCATCGGCGATGCTGTGATGGCGGTCTGGGGCACGCCGGTGGCGACCGAGGACGACGCCGAACGCGCCGTCCGCGCGGCCCTCGACCTCACGAAGGCCGTGGCAGAGCTGGGGGCCGAGGCTGGAGCACCCGATCTACGAGCGCGCGCCGGTGTGCTCACCGGGGAGGCAGCCGTCACCCTCGGCGCCGAGGGTCAGGGCATGGTCGCCGGAGACATGGTGAACACGGCGTCGCGGATCCAATCCGCGGCGCAACCCGGGCACGTCTACGTCGGGGAGTCGACCGCGCGCGCCACCGAGGCCTCGATCGTCTACGAGGACGCGGGTGTTCACGAGTTGAAGGGAAAGGCCGAGCCGGTGCAGTTGTTCCGCGCCGTGCGGGTGGTTGCCGGCTCGCTCGGCGCGCTCCGCTCCTCGGGCCTGGAGGCGCCCTTCGTCGGTCGGGACCGCGATCTGCGGCTGATCAAGGAGCTGTTCCACTCCTCGGCCGAGGAGGGCAAGGCTGCGCTCGTCTCGGTCACCGGGATCGCCGGGATCGGGAAGTCGCGGTTGTCATGGGAGTTCGAGAAGTACGTCGAAGGTCTGGCCGAAGACAGCTTGTGGCACCGCGGACGATGTCTGTCGTACGGCGAAGGCGTCGCGTACTGGGCGCTCGTCGACATGGTGAAGATGCGGTGCCGCATTGCCGAGGAGGAGGACACGGCATCGGCGTCGGCGAAGCTGCGATCGACCATCGAGGAGTTCGTCCCCGATCCCGAGGAACGCGCGCGGATCGAGCCGCGCCTCGCGCACCTCCTCGCCTTGGACACCGGCGTCACCGGGGACCAGGAGAACATGTTCTCGGCTTGGCGCACGTTCTTCGAGCGCCTCGCCGAGCACTACCCGGTCGTCATGGTCTTCGAGGACATGCAGTGGGCCGACGCGGGCCTGTTGGACTTCGTCGAGTATTTGCTCGAATGGTCGCGCAACCACCGGATCTTCATCCTCGCGCTGGCCCGACCCGAGATCCACGAGAAGCGCCCTGGGTGGGGCGCGGGCAAGCGCAGTTTCTCCTCCACCTACCTCGAGCCGCTTTCGCCTTCGGCGATGACCGAGCTCCTGGCCGGACTGGTGCCGGGGCTCCCCGACGACCTCCGCGATCAGATCCTCGACCGGGCTCAAGGGGTGCCCCTGTACGCGGTCGAGACCGTCCGGATGCTGCTCGATCGAGGCCTTCTGGTCCAGGAAGGCGCGGTCTACTCACCTACCGGGCCGATCGACTCGCTCGAGGTGCCCGAGACGCTGCACGCGCTCATCGCCGCGCGTCTGGACGGGCTCACGCCAGGCGAGCGCCGGGTCGTGCAGGACGGCGCGGTGCTTGGCAAGACCTTCTTCAAGCAGGGCCTCGTGCAGGTCTCCGGGTTGTCCGAGGACGATGTCGAGCCGCTCCTCGCGGCGCTGCTCCGCAAGGAGGTCCTCTCGCTGCAGGCCGACCCCCGCTCGCCCGAGCGAGGCCAGTACGGGTTCCTGCAGGACCTGATGCGCAAGGTCGCCTACGACACGCTCTCGAAGAAGGAGCGCAAGGCCAAGCACCTGGCCGCCGCTGCCTTCATCGAGGAGGGCTGGACCGGTGAGGAAGAAGAGATCGTCGAGGTCGTCGCGGCCCATTACCTGAGCGCCTACGAGGCCGCGCCGGATGCGGAGGACGCCGAGGAGATACGCACCAAGGCCCGCGAGCATCTCGTGTCGGCTGGCGAGCGCGCCGCATCGCTCGCGGCGCCCGCCGAGGCCAAGCGCTACTTCGAGCAGGCGCTCGCGCTCACCGACGAGCCCGCCACGCGTGCTGGGTTCCTCGAGCGTGCAGGTGACCTCGCATGGGCAGCGCGTGAGCCCGAGCAGGCCGAGATCCATTACCACGAGGCGATCGCCACCTTCCAGTCGGCGGGACTCACGCATGCCGCGGCTCGCGTTTCTGCCTCCCTGGGCGACGTGAACTCAGCGCACCGAGGGTTGATCGACGAAGCGGTGGAACAGATGGAGGAAGCGTTCGAAGTCCTGCGCCAGGAGGAGCCCGACGCGGACCTCGCGACGCTCGCCGCGATGCTCGGCCGTCTCCACTACTTCCGCGGCGAGATCGAGGTGGCCGCTGAGCGAGTCGATCTCGCGCTGGGGATCGCCGAGGGGCTCGGGCTTCCAGAGCTGATCTCGCAGGCGCTGAACACGAAGGGGATCGTCGCGACCGCACGGGCGCGACCCGAGGAAGGCATCGCCTTGCTCAGCCATGCCCTGACCGTCGCACTGGCGAACGACCGGTCAACCGCGGCTCTGCGCGCCTACTACAACCTGGCGGAGATCACGTACGGCAGGGACAGATATGCCGAGGCCATCGACCTGCACGGGCGAGCCCTCCACCTAGCACAGCGGGTGGGCAACACGCTGTGGGAGCAGCTCGTCCGCGAAGCCATGCCCTATCCGCTCTTCATGGCGGGGCGCTGGGACGAGGCGCTGGAGCGGGCCGGCGACATATCCGCGTGGGACTGGAAGGGTGAGATGAGCGGGTTGCTCGCCGTCTTGCCGACCATCTGCATGAACCGGGGGATGGAAGGTGGCTTGGAGAAGCTGGCCGAGCTGTCATCCCAGTACGAGGGGTCGACCGACATGCAGCGAGCCGGTGGCCGTGCCGTGGTGATGGCCGCCATCAACCAGTCGAAGGGCCGGAACGACGAGGCGTTCACGCATGCCGAAGAAGCGATCCGATGCGGACTTACGACCGGAGCCGACAGCCCGATCGTCCGGATCGCCTTCGCGAGCGCGGTGGATTCCGCGTTCGCGATGGGGGATCTCAAGAAGGTCGAGCACGTGCTCGGAGAGCTGAGCGGCCTCCGGCGCGGCGAGGTCTGGCCATCGCTCCTCGCGCTCGGCGAGCGGACGAACGCGCGGCTCGCGGCGGCCCGAGGCGAGCCGGACGCCGCCGAGCGGAGCTTCACGCGCGCGATAGCCCTCTTCCGGGAGATGGGGATGCCCTACTGGCTCGGCGCCACGTTGACGGAGTTCGGCGAGTGGCTGGTCGAGGCCGGCCGAACGAACGAGGCGCGGCCGATGTTCGTTGAAGCGCGCGAGATCTTCGAGCGCCTCGAGGCGAGGCCGTGGCTCGATCGCCTTGAGCAGGTCGTGCAGACGGAGGCCGCGGTCAGCTGAGGTTCGTTCGACTCGGCCGATCGCGTCGTAGGATCGAGGGCGATGTCCGCGAAGGGTTCCGTGCTGGTCGCGATGTCGGGCGGGGTCGACTCGTCGGTCGCGGCGTGCCTACTGGCCGAGCAGGGCTACGAGGTCCTCGGCTCGCACATGAACCTTGTGCACCTCGCGGACGGCATCGATCACGGGTGCTGCGGGCCGGGCGCTCGAGCTGATGCGGCCGAGGTCGCGCGCATCGCCGGGTTCGACTTCGAGATCGTCGACATGAGCGAGGACTTCGAGACGAGCGTTCTCGCGGACTTCTTCGCCGAGCACGAGGCCGGCCGGACGCCGAACCCGTGCACCCGGTGCAACGAGCACATCAAGTTCGGCGCGTTCCTGCGACGCGCCGAGGAGCTCGGCATCGACTCGGTGGCTACCGGTCACTACGTGCGGAGCTCGCGCGATGACGCCGGACCGTGGCACCTGCTGCGCGGCGCCGACCCTGCGAAGGACCAGTCGTACATGCTCCACACGCTCGGGCAGGCCGAGCTCCAGCGCTCGCTGTTCCCGGTCGGTTCGATGCCGAAGGCCGAAACGCGTGCGCACGCCGAGCGGTTCGGCCTCCCCGTCGCCGGCAAGCCCGATTCGCAAGAGGTGTGTTTCGTGCCGGGTGCCGATCACGCCGCGTTCCTCGAGCAGCACGCGCCGTCGCTCGTTCGACCCGGCGAGATCGTCGACGTCGACGGTGAGGTGCTCGGGGAGCACGGCGGCGCGTTCCGCTACACGATCGGCCAGCGTCGCGGTCTGGGAGTGCCCTCGCCCGAGCCCCGCTACGTGCTGGAGCTCGATGCCCAGCGGAACCGCGTCGTCGTGGGCCCGGGTGAGCTCCTCGCGCGACGAGGCCTCGTCGCCGATCGAACCTCATGGGTCGCCGGAGCCCCGCCCTCGGACGAGGGCCCGTTCGAGGCCGACGTGCGGATCCGGTACCGAGGTGAGGACGTCCCCTCGGTCGCTCGAGTTCAGGATGACGCTTGCGTCGAGGTCGAGTTCAAAAGCCCGCAGCGCGGCGTCGCGCCGGGCCAGAGCGTCGTCTTCTACCGCGGCGACGAGCTCCTCGGCGGTGCGAGGATCGTTCGCGCGGTTCGCTGACGGCTAGGTGAAGAGCTCGTCCACCTTGTTCGGGTCCCACTGATGGGTCCACGACTCCGCAACCTTCCCGTCGCGGAAGTGGACGACATGCGCGTAGTTGTCCTCGATGCGCTTCCCGTTGCGCTCGCCGCTGGCCGTCGCGAGCGCCACCCCGTGCTCGTCGTTCGCGAGGACGTCGTGCAACTCGACCCGGAACGTGCCGCCGGTCATCTCCATCGTCTTCCCGAAGGTCGCGAGCACCTCATCGATCCCCTTGTGGTCGCCGGACAGGGGGTTGTTCCCGGGGCTGTGCCAGACGACGTCCGATGTCAGGTACTCGTTGCGAAGGGCGTCCATATCCCCGGTCTGGAACGCTGCGTATCCGGCGCGGAATCGATCCTCGTTCGGGTGTGTCATGACGCTCCCTCCTATCGGGTCGGCCGTACGCAAACGCTATGCCCCTTCGCAGAGATTCCGCAAGCGCAGGTGGGCAGAAGCGTCGGTGGGCCCGGGTATCATCGGGCCCCCGATGTCTCCAGGTCCGGAGGGCGGTCCGCGTGCGGCTGCTGAAGAGGAAGCCCCGCAGCTTCGACATCCAGGTGCAGGACATGACCCTGCACATCATCGCCAGCGCCGATCTCAACGAGGAATCCCGGGCGGCGGCGCTGTCCTTCTGGGAACAGCTCAACGCGTACACGCTCCGCAACCCCGAGGTCCGAACCAGCAAGCGTCCGATCGAGATCCCGGAGGATGCACCGGCGATCGTCCACGAGATGATCGAGGCCGCCCGCTCGGCGGGCGTGGGCCCGATGTACTCGTTCCAGGGCGCCGTGACCGACTACGTCGGTCGTTTCCTCGCGCGGACCCTCGACGAGATCACCGTCTCCTGTGGTGGCGACTACTTCATCCAAGCCCGCAAGCGGCAGAAGCTCACGGTACAGGCGAGAGCCGCGCATCCGATCGCCGTCGTCGTGCGACCGGTCGCGGGCGGTGTCGGTATCTCGACCACGCTCGGGCGGGGGCACGCCTCCGTGGACGGGCTCGCGATCCTGGCCACCTCGTGCATGCTCGCCGACGCGGTTGCGGCCGGCGTGCAAGCGATCTTGCCCAAGCCCGACGGCTTCCGACTCGCCCTGTCGTACCTGAAACGCGTCCCGGGTGTGCACGGCGGCGTCGTCCTGCAGGGTGAACGGATCGGGATGGCTGGTGGGGTGGAGATCGCCGCGTGAGTCCTGCGAAACGTCCCGCGAGCGGAGGGACGAAGGCCGAACGCGAGCTCGCCGCGGCGAAGCTCCGCGTCGAGGAGCTGCGCGAGCGCCTCAACTACCACT
>Ga0307312_10001881_pt1 | contig 10929 bp, 8 predicted proteins | sample ER_DNA_202_FD_194489 | JGI IMG/M metagenome (GOLD analysis project Ga0307312, IMG submission 194489) | Bulk soil microbial communities from the East River watershed near Crested Butte, Colorado, United States - ER_DNA_202 | ecosystem: Environmental > Terrestrial > Soil > Floodplain | place: USA...
CGTTCCCGGACACGATCAGCGATCGCTTCGGCGACGGCTCGGGGCTCGGAATCGACCTCACCTACAGCCATGAGGACGAGCTGCTTGGCACGGCGGGGGGCGTCCGCAACGTCGCCGATTTCTTCGGCGACGAGCCCTTCCTGGTGATGGCCGCCGATGCGCTCACCGACATCGACCTCGCCGCCCTGCGCGCCGCCCACGAGGCCAACGACGGCATCGCCACCCTGGCCGTCACGCGGGTCTCCGACGTGAGCGAGTTCGGGGTCGTGATCACGGACTCCGCGGGCAGGATCCAGGGCTTCCAGGAGAAGCCCGACCGGGCCGAGGCGCTCTCCGACCTGGCGAGCTGCATGATCTACGTCCTCGACCGTGAGATCTTCGACTACTTCCCCTCCAAGCCAGCGGTCGATTTCGCCCGCGAGGTGTTCCCGGCTCTGCTCTCCAACGACGTCCCGTTCCACGTCCACCGGATCGACGCCTACTGGAACGACGTCGGCTCGTTGCCGGAGTACCTGCGGGGGAACCTGGACGCCGTCCAGGGCGCTGTGCAGGTCGAGCTGGCAGGCGAGCTGCTCGAGCCCTCGGGCGGGGAGGAGGCTCTGGAGCGAGGCGATCCGGGCGTCGGCGGCCGGGTGCTGGCCGGGGAAGGCTGCGAGATCGGCGCCGGGGTGCGACTGGACGGCCCGCTCGTGATTGGGGCCGGGTGCACGATTGGCGCTGGCGCGCACGTCAAGGAGTCGGTCGTCCTGCCGGGAGCCGCGGTGCCGCCAGGCGCTCTCGTGGCGAGCGCCATCTACGGCCGCGAGGCCGCCTGACCTAACCTGGGGGCATGACCGATGAGGTGCCAAAGGTCGAGCTACTGTGGTGGCAGGGGTGTCCCTCGTGGGAGCGGGCGCTGGCGATCCTGCGCGAGGAGATGAGCGCGGTCGGACTCGACCCCGCGTCGGTCGAGGTGCGCGAGGTTCGCACCGATGAGGGCGCCGCGAGTGTGGGCTTCGTGGGATCCCCGACGATCCGGATCTCGGGGCGCGACATGCAGCCGCCTGATGGCGAGCCGACCGGGCTGACCTGCCGCGTCTACAGGCTTCGCGACGGGAGGATCTCGCCGCTGCCCGACCGCGCCGACCTGCGCGAGACGCTTGCAAATGCGATCGAAGGAGGTGGTCAGTGATGGCTCAAGCGACCGCGACGAAGGTGGGAGACCCCGCGCCCGCGCTCGAGCTGCCCGACACGGAGGGTGACATCCACACCCTGCCGATGCCGGGCGAGGCGCCGGCGACCGTGGTCTTCTGGACCTGCAACCACTGCCCCTACGCGCTCGCCTGGCAGGAGCGGCTGGCGGAGGTTGGGCGGGACTACGGCGCCCGTGGGGTCCGCTTCCTCGCTGTCAACTCCAACGACGCGGAGCGCTACCCACGTGACTCGCTCGAGGCGATGCGCGAACGGGTCCGCGAGGAGGACTGGCCGTTCCCGTACCTGCACGACGAGAGCCAGCAGGTGGCGCGTGACTGGGCCGCTCAGGTCACCCCGCACGTCTACGTTCTCGACGGGGATCTGCGGGTGCGCTACGAGGGCGCTCCGGATGCCGACCACATGGATCCAGCCCAGAACGCGGCCTGGCTCCGCGAGGCGCTCGACGACCTGCTGAGCGGCAGCAAGGTGAGCCGCGCCGAGACCGAGCCCGTGGGGTGCTCGATCAAGTGGAAGTGACCCCGGGGCATCGCCCCAGTGGGGCCTCTCACACTGGCCGATGACCATCCGCCGCCGCCTGGTCCGCGTGCCGGCCTCCTCCGCCAACCTTGGGCCGGGCTACGACGTCCTGGCCGCGGCGCTCTCGCTGCAACTCGAGCTCGAGGTCACCGAGACCGGGGAGTTTTCGGTCGACACGGGTGGCCAGCCGGTGCCGGACGACCGCGGCAACCTGTGCGTACGGGCCTTCGAGGCGCTTCATCCCGCCGATGGCCTGCGCTTCGAGATTCGCAGCGAGATTCCGCTGGCTCGCGGCCTTGGCTCGTCGGCGGCGGCGATCGTCGCCGGCTTGGCGGCAGCCGACCACATGTTCGAGCTGGGGCTCGAACGCGAGCAGATCTACGCCCATGCCGTGGAGCTCGAGGGTCACCCCGACAACGTCGGCGCGGCGCTTTACGGGGGCTTCGTGGTCTGCCCGCAGGTCGACGGCGAGCAGAGACCCGGTCCGGTCCGGCTGGATCCCCCGGAAGGCGTGGAGGGAGTGGTCGTGATCCCGCACGCAGAGGTCCCGACCGAGCAGGCGCGCGCCGCGATGCCGTCCGAGGTACCCGTGACTGACGCAGTCGCCAACATCGCCGCCGCCGCGCAGCTCGTCCTCGGGATCGAGCGCTCCGACCTGACCCTGATCTCACGCGGCCTCGCCGACCGTCTCCACCAGCCGAACCGCGCCGGCATCTACCCACGCTCGATGGAGCTGCTCGCGGAGGCAAAGGACCTCGGGGCGATCGGGGCGACGATCTCGGGCGCCGGGCCGGCGCTGCTGTTCTGGTGTTTTTGGCAGGACACCGGCAAGGTCATGCAAGCTCTGCGGGAGCGCGTCGGCGACTGGGCCGAGATCCGACGCACCCCATTCAGCCCGCTCGGCGCCGACGTGCCGGAGCTGTAGGCGGGTGCTACTCGAGCAGTCCGACCTGGCGCAGGATTGAGACCGAGTCCGAGTAGACGTCCTTGCGCTTGATCAAGCCGTCCTCGAAGGGGATCACGTCGAGGCCGTCCCAGGTGATCGTTTCTCCCGACGGTTCGGCGACGAGGTCGCCCCGGCGCATCTGGTTGGCGTGGGTGGCCGTCGCGGTCCACTCCTGGACCACGAGCCCGTCGCGCACATAGAGCCGGCGGGTCGCGAAGGCGATGTCGGGCCAGGTCTCGAAGATCGAGCCGATGTGCTCGCGCACCGCCTCGCCCTCCGCTCGCTCACCCGCGGTGTGGTTCTCGAACACCATGTCCGGCGCGTGCATTGCCATGATCGAGTCGAGGTCGTGGGCGTTCCAGGCCTCGTTGTAGCGGGCGATCGTTCCCTCGAGCGTGGCGGGTGCGTTGCCCGGGGTCATGGCGGGAAAGTATGCTCCAATGGGATTGGCCCTGGGGCCACGCGATCGGACACGGGGAGGCTCGAGATCACACGGGGAAGGCCGCGGAGAGGTACCAGGGCCTGCGTACTGCTTCCCTGCGTGGCGCTGCTCGCGATGCCCGCGATCGCAACGGCAAAGAGCACCAAGCTGCTGTTCGCCTCCGGCTTCGAGCAGCCGGTCACCGTCGAGCCGAAGATACAGAACGGGAACTGGCGCTTTCCGATCAGGGGCGCCGATGACGGCTTCGCCTGGCAGTCGGATCTGCCCGGCGGTACACCGCACGCGTTCTTCCCGATCGTTCCGGGGTGGAAGCCAGTTGACCCCTACGTCGCCACCCGGCTGGAGACGGTCCCGGGACCCCATGGGGGGGCGCCAACGCGCGCCCTCTATCAGGAGGTCACCCAGAACGCCGAGTTCCACCCCAAGCAACGCGTCCGCAATCAGTTCCCGACTCATTGGCGGCGGAACCGAGGCTCGGTGGCCTACTGGATCAAGCTCCAGTCGAACCTGGCCCAGCTGATGCCGCGCGACGGCGAGCACTACTGGCGCCAATTGATGGAGTTCCGGGGTAGCTGGGGCCACAGGACCGACTACCGGATCTGGATCGGCGTGGTACGCGGCCCGAGGGGGCCCCTTCTTCACTGGCGGACCAGCGGCGAGCGCAGGCCTCGCACGGGTGGCCGCATCATCGACTTCACGCACAACGCACGCAGGCCGCCGGTCCCGCTCGGAAGCTGGTTCCGATTCAAGGTCCGGTGGATTCTCGACCGGGTCCACGGTCGCCTGAAGGCCACCGTCAACGGGATCCCGATCGTCGATCACAGGGGTCGCACCCAGGTCAGCAACCGGCTCGACACCGAGCAGATCTTCAAGCTCTACACGGGAGCGAACTCGCTCGCCCGCGGGCCCGCCTTCCAGCGGATCGACGACGTCGAGCTGCGCAGCTGGCCCCCGAGGCGGTAGAGACCAGCGGCGCGGCCGCTCCTCGCCCCACCTGGCGCGCGAGTGTGGCGCCTGGCAGGCTGAGTGTTCCGAAATGCCGATCTGGGGATGTACTTATCTAGGTAGGCACATGCCGAGATTGGGGTTTCGAGACACCCCACCCGCCCTGGCACATCCGAGCTTGGGCAAGGGCGCCGCATCTCGCCCGGATCGACGGCTGTCAGCCGGTGCTCGCCGCGGCTCGCGCCGGGACCACCTCGGCGCTGAGCTCGTCGAGCCGCTCGAGCATCTCCTGCTTCCCCAGGCGGCGCAGGATCTCGCCGGCGAGCGACAGATAGTCGGCGCCCTTCTCGGGGCGGTAGTCGAGGATCGGTATCGCCCGTTCGGCCGACTCGGCATAGACGATCGACTGGCGGATCACCGTTCGGAAGAGCTTGTCGCCGAACCGCTCGCGGAGCGCTTCCATCGTCTGGCGCGCGTGGCGGGTGCGCATGTTGGCGATGTTGAGGCACACGCCCAGCAGCTCCAGCTCTGGGTTGAGGGAGTCGCGCGCCAGGTCCAGGACCTGCACCGCCTGCTCCATCCCCTGGAGCGAGAAATACTGCGCCTCGGTGGAGAGGATCGCGTGCGTTGAGGCGACCAGCGCGTTCACCGTCATCAAGCCCAGGGTGGGCGGGCAGTCGATCAGGATCAGGTCCTTGTTGCGCCGCAGGTCCCGCAGTGCGTTGCGAAGCGTCACCTCGCGCCCGATCTTCCCCGCCAGGACCAGCTCGGCCTCGGCGAGGCGGAGGTTCGCCGGCACCACCCGGCCGTGCACGGCGTCGGTGGCGCGCGCCTGCCCCTGGAGGACGTCGCCGAGCGTCGGGTGGCTGTTCGGGTCGGCGTCGAAGTAGTCGGAGAGGTTCCCCTGGGGGTCGGCGTCGACCGCCAACACGTCCATCCCAAGGCGCTCGAAGACGTCCGCCAGCGAGCGGACCATGGTCGTCTTTCCGGTGCCCCCCTTCTGGGACAGGACGGCGATCGCTTCGGACATCGGCCGGACTATATGGCCGTCGCCAACTCTGAGGCGGCGGCTGACGCTTGCGCGCCGCCGCCGGCTCTATACTGCGCGTCCGCTTCTGTCCCCGTCGCGTGCCCGCTCGAAGAAGGCGCGGAAACCGGGAGGTCCGATTGCTCAGCACTTCCAGTCGTCAATCGCAGCTGGCCGATGAGCAGGGACGCTTCTCGCCCGAGAGGGCATACAGGCCGCGCGTTTCGCCGCCCAGCGTCGAGGACCGCGACGCCTGCGCCATCTACGCCTCGGTGCGCAAGAACGCGACGCCGAGCCGCGCCCCGGTGGAGCTGGCGCTGGCCAACCTCCAGAAGATGCTCCACCGCGCCGGGAACGTCGACGGCGAAGGCGACGGCTGCGGCATCCTGGTGGACATCCCCCGCAGGATCTGGGCCGAGGAGGTTCGCTCCGGGGGCCACAACCCGGCGCTGGCACTCGACCCCGCGTTCGCGGTCGCCCACGTGTTCATCGAGCGCTCCGCCGATGTAGAGCGGGCTCGCCACGATGCCCGCGAGATCCTCGGTCGCGGCGGTTTCCGGATCCTCGCCGAGCGCCTCGGGGTGGTCGACCCTCAAGCGCTCGGGGCCACCGCCCGCGAGGAGGAGCCCCACTTCTGGCAGCTCGCCGGGCTGCTGCCGGACGCGAAGCGGCGCGAGCGACTCACCTTCGACCTGATGAGCGCGCTCGAGACCGAGCTCGGCTTCCACCTGGCGTCGTTCTCGGCCTCGACCTGCGTCTACAAGGTGATGGGGACGCCGAGGGTCCTTGGCGAGTACTACCCCGACCTCCGGGACGAGCGGTTCGAGACGATCGGCTGCTTTGGCCACAACCGCTACTCGACCAACACCTGGCCGTCGTTCAAGCGTGTGCAGCCGTTCACGGTGCTGGGCCACAACGGCGAGATCAACACGATCGAGCAGCTCCGCCAGGAGGCGGGCATGCTCGGCGTCTCGATCCAGCCCGGCTCCTCCGACTCCCAGGACCTGAACCGTGTGGTCGACCACCTGATCCGGGTGGAGCGCCTCTCGCTACCCGAGGCGATGGAGATGATCGTGCCCCCGATCGTCGATGAGATCCGCTCGCTGCCCGCCGAGCTGCAGCCCTTCTACATGTACCTGCGCCAGACGATGGGCCCGTTCGCCCAGGGCCCGGTAGCGCTGATCGCCCGCCACGGCGACGAGTGCGTGTTCTCGGCCGACGCGCTCGGCTTGCGCCCGCTGTGGAAGCTCGAGACCCCAGACGACTTCATCTTCAGCTCCGAGCCCGGAGTGGTGGGCTGTGACCAGATGGTCTCCGAGCCCAAGCCCCTCGGGCCAGGCGAGAAGTTCATGGTCACGATCGACCGTGAGAGACGCTCCTCGCGGCTGTTCGAGCATTGGGAGGTGCAGCGCGAGGTCGCCAAGCGATGGCTCGAGCGCACAGGTGCCCCCGAGACCGCACCGTACGATCGCGCGCTTGTCACCGGCGGCCCTCTGGAGGGCACCGAGATCCCGGGCTACACCTCGGCCGGGCCGTCGGAGCCGGTCAAGGTCGAGGACAGGGTGCTGGCCGGGTTCGGCTGGCAGCGCGACGACGTCAAGCTCTGCCAGCAGATGGCCTCCAACGGGGCCGAGCCGATCGGCTCGCTCGGCTACGACGGGCCGCTGGCCGCGCTCTCGCCGGAGCGCCAGAACCTGGCCGACTACTTCAAGGAGACCGTCGCGGTAGTCACCAACCCGGCGATCGACCGCGAACGGGAGATCGAGCACTTCTCGACCCGGGCGGTGTTCGGGCGTCGGCCCTCGGTCCACGCCCCGGCCACCGATACGCGGACCATCGAGACGTCCTTCCCGGTGATCATCGGCGGCCACCACGACCTGGCGCCCCTCTCGGACTCGACCTACCGCAAGATCGCCCGCGAGCACAAGACCTACCTGCTCGAGGACCTGTGGGAGGAGTTTCGGGACCGCGCCGCGGCGATCGACATCGCGCTGCTGGAGTCGGAGACCACCCACGGTGCGATCGAGCGCATCAAGCAGGAGGCCGTCAAGCACGTTCGCCAGGGCGCCGAGCTCCTCGTGCTCACCGACCGCACCGTGTACGACGGCGTGCGCCGCTACCTCGATCCCAACCTGGCGACCTCCGCGGTCGACCAGGCCCTGAAGCAGCTCAAGGTCGGCGAGACCGGCGAGGAGAACCTCAGGCGCCGCTGCTCGATCGTGCTGCGCTCGGCGGCGATCCGCAACGTCCACGACGTAGTCATGGCGCTCGGGCTGGGTGCCGACGGCGTCTGCCCGTACGTGATGGTCGAGGTGATCTGCGTCGAGGACTACGACGCCGACGTCTCCAACCTCTGCTCGGCGCTGCGGAAGGGGATCGAGAAGGTGATCTCGACGATCGGCATCCACGAGGTGCGGGGCTACGCGCGTCAGTTCTCCTCGATCGGGGTGAAGCCGGAGCTGGCCGAGATCTTCCAGTGCGAGACCTTCTGCTCCTCGGAGAGGGCCGGAATCGGGTTCCTCCACCTCGACGGCGACACCGACGAGCGCTTTCAGATCCTCGGCGGCGAGGAGGAGGCCAAGCCGGCGAAGACGTTCCGCTTCTACCCGAAGGTCTACAAGGCCGCGGTCGCGGCCTCCAACGGCACCGCCTCCTACGAGGACTACTCCGAGAAGGTCCGTGACCTTGAGCAGCAGAGCCCGATCTCGATGCGTCACATCGTGAAGCTCCGGTCCGATCGCCCCCCGATCACGCCGGCCTACGCCGAAGCCGCCAAGGCGATCAACATCCTCTGCATCAACGGGGAGGGCGGCGAGATTCAGGACATGTACGGCAAGTACCGCAAGTGGCGCGGCCAGCAGGTCGCCTCGGGCCGCTTCGGGGTGTCCGCCGAGATGCTGAACTCGTCCTACGTCGCCGAGATCAAGATCGGTCAGGGGGCGAAGCCGGGCGAGGGCGGTCACCTTCCGGGCCGCAAGGTCTCCGAGAAGGTCGCTGAGGCGCGCAACGCCACGCCGGGCACCGACCTGATCTCGCCGTCGAACAACCACGACCTCTACTCGATCGAGGACCTCGCCGAGCTGATCGACGAGCTGAAGACCGTGAACCCGGACCTGAGGGTGTCGGTGAAGGTCCCGGTGGTCCCCAACATCGGCACGATTGGACTGGGGATCGCCAAGGCGGGGGCGGACATCATCACCCTCTCGGGCTTCGAGGGCGGCACCGGTGCGGCGCGCCAGCATGCACTGCGACACGTCGGCTTGCCGTCGGACATCGGCACCCGCGCCGTCCACCGCGCCTTGATGGAGGCCGGGATCCGCAACCGGGTCGAGATCTGGGCCGATGGCGGCTACCGCCATGCCCACGACATCGTGAAGCTGCACTGCATGGGGGCCAACCGGGTCGCCTTCGGGACCCTGGCCATGGTCTCGCTCGGTTGCACGATCTGCCGAGGCTGCCAGCTCGACACCTGCCACGTCGGCATCGCCACCCAGATCGAGACCATCGAGCAGGCTCAGGAGCACGGCTTGAAGAAGTTCACGCCCCAGCGGATCGACTCGGCGGCCGAGAACTGCGCCCGCTTCTTTGCCTCGATGGGCGAGGAGGTCAAGCGGGTGGTCGCCGAGCTCGGCTACGAGCGCGCCCAGGACCTGGTCGGTCGCTACGACCTGCTCGAGCAGGTCGCCTACGCGGAGCGCCTCGACCTGGCCGAGCTGATCACGCCGCTGGAGGAGTTCCTCGACCTGGAGCCGGTCGACCTGCCGGTGGCCACCGAGGAGCTGGTCGAGGCCCGCGCCGAGGCGGGCCTGGTACGGGCGCGGCCGATCCGCATGGCGCCCAAGCAGGCCTCCGCGGAGCTCGCCGGGCTTGCCGGCAGGGTGTTCTCCGGGGAGCCGATCCGCCAGCAGTTCCCGCGGCCGACCGACGCCCGCGACCGCGTGCTCGGCACCGAGCTCGCCGGGGAGATCTCGCGGGCGCGGATCTACGAGGGCGCCCCGCAAGGAGAGCCGACACGCGCGCTGGCCGAGCTCAGCTTCAACGGCGGCTCGGTCGCCGGTCAGGGCTTCGGTGCCTTCAACGCCTGGGGGATCGTGGTCCGGGTCGAGGGTGGCGCCCAGGACGGGGTCGGCAAGACGATGCTGGGCGGCACCGTCTCGATCCTCAAGGGACGCAACCGCGACGGGCAGAGGGTCAATGGGTCGGTGGGCAAGTCGTTCGCCTATGGCGCCCAGCGCGGCCGCCTGTTCGTGCAGGGGTCGGCCGACTCGCGTTTCTGCATCCGCCTCTCGGGAGCCGACGTGGTGCTGGGGGGCGAGCCAGCCGAGCCCCTGGACGATTCGCGTGGCTGCATCGTCGACCGCGCCAACGCCAAGGGCTTCGCCTTCGAGTACATGACCGCCGGGCGCGCCGTCGTGCTCGGCGACCTCGGCCCCTGGGCGTGCGCGGGGATGACCGGCGGTCGCGTCTACGTGCGAGTCAAGCCGGAGTGGAACCTCGACCGCGAAGCGATCGCTCGCCGGCTCGGCGAGGGGGCCATGGTGGAGCTGCAGGAGCTCGACGCCGAGGCGATGCTCGACGTCGAGGAGCTGCTGGGCCACTATGCCGAGGAGCTCGAGGCCACGGGCCAGGACTCCGAGGCTGAGCGCGTCGTCGGACTGGCTGCGCGCGCGGCCGACAACTTCCTGATGATCGTCCCGCACAAGGTCCAGGCGGACCCGAACATCTCGACGGAGTAAGCCGAACAGAACGGGCTCCTCGGTGCCGGTACGTTCAAGTGTCCCAAGCCGGTTTACGCGCTCGTCGCTCCACCGGCGCTGGTTACGGTGGCGCTCCGGCCTTCCGCGAACCGGGCGGATCTTCGGGATTGGGCTGAGCCGAACTGCGACCACGAGCCTCACGGTCGCCCTCGATCTGATCGGCTACCGGAGCATCCACTTCCCCGCGGATGGCCCCACCCGCGAGGGGGTCATGACGTTAATGGCCCGGGGTGGCGATCGTCTCCGACTCCCAATTCTGGAGCGGTTCGACGTGGCCGCGGACACCCCGGTCTGTGCGAGCTTCGAGGCGCTCGACGCCGGCTACCCCGGCAGCAAGTTCATCCTCACGACCAGAGACAGGCAATCGTGGCTCGAGTCGTGCCACGGCTTCTGGGCGGAGCGGCTGGAGCCGTACCTGCTCGAAAACCCTCGGAGCCCGAACGCGGCCTACATCAGGGCCATCTGCGACAAGCTCTACGGGGGCTCCGGTTTCGATCCTGAGCGCTTCTTGCGCGCCTACGACGAGTACCACGCGCGGGTCCGCCGGCACTTCAGGGATCGATCCACCGACCTGCTCGCCCTCGACATCTGTGCCGGTGAGGGGTGGGGGCCGCTGTGTGAGTTCCTGGGCCTGCCGCGGCCTCGAGCCGAGTTCCCCTGGTCGAACCGGATGGGCTCCAGCTTGGTCGGCGACGTCGCGACCGGGTAGCGCTCAGCTCGGGCCATCCGGACCTCGCGCTCTTGTTGCCGTTCGTACGCGGACGACGCGTGCAGGACCGTCTAGGTCTGGAGCACGTAGAGCCGGTAGCGGCCGATCTCGAGCTCGTCGCCGTCGATCAGCGGTGCCCACTCGACTCGCTCGCCGTTGATGAACAGGCCGTTGAGGCTGCGGTCGTCGAGAGCCCGCAGCTCGTCGTCTGGGGTGCGAACGATCAGCGCGTGGCGGCGGGACACGGTCGCGTCGTCGAGCTGGATGTCCGCCGAGCCGCTGCGTCCGATGCGGGTCCAGCCGTCCTCGAGCCCGACCACCACCGGCTCGTCCCCGTCGTCGAAGGCGACGAACTGGTTGCCCGGCTCGAGATCCGCGCGCATCTCGTCGAGC
>Ga0307312_10001882_pt1 | contig 10927 bp, 10 predicted proteins | sample ER_DNA_202_FD_194489 | JGI IMG/M metagenome (GOLD analysis project Ga0307312, IMG submission 194489) | Bulk soil microbial communities from the East River watershed near Crested Butte, Colorado, United States - ER_DNA_202 | ecosystem: Environmental > Terrestrial > Soil > Floodplain | place...
AGGACCGCTCGCCACGGCGAGATCCACGTTGCCGCGCCGCAATTCGGATACCACCTGGCGCAACGCCTCGGGATTACCCGGCGCATAGTGAAGCTCAAAGGCAACGTTCTTTCCCTCAACGTAGCCCCGCGCACGCAATCCTTCGCGAAACCCCTCCAGGAACGGGTCGGGCTGGGTTCCAGTGGAAACCCAAAAGATGCGATGGAGCTTGGCCGGCGCTTGCGCATGCGCGGCGAGCGGCCACGCCAGCGCACCGCCGACAAGCGTCATGAAATCTCGCCGTCTCATGTGGACCGTCACAGTCAAGTGCCTCCGATGAGGCCGTGGATTAGCCGCGCTTCGTTTCAGGACTATTTCGCGGGGTTGCCGTAATTGTTACATCTGTCACACAGCGTTCCGCCGGCAAGAACCTCCCCCGACGGCGTGCAGTCCGGCGACCTCCCCGGCGTCGGCAATGACCCTCATCGACGGCATCGTCCGCACCCAGCGCAGCCCGTAGCAGCCCCGCCGGCGGCCACCACACGGCGACGCTGGCCGGCGGGCGGCCGGTTCTCGTGCTCGACATGTACGAGCACGCCTATCACATGGATGGACTACGGTGCCGCGGCGGCGCGTTATGTCGATGTCTTCATGGAGGCCATCCGGTGCGACAGCGCGGTCAAACTCCATGACCGCTACAGCCGTGACAGCTGAACCAGCTCGCGCAACGACTTGATGGATTGGGGCCGGGGCGTCATCCGCGGCTCAGCTCCCGCAGGCGCCCCTTTCCCGCCCATGTGGAAGACGCGGTATCGGCGCAGTCACCTTTTTGAGGGTCGGCAGGATGAAGTGCAAACGCAATCGTTACTGCGACCAGCACCGGGATCAAACATTTCTCGCGGAGAGTTTAGCGACGGGCTCGTCGATCCCGGTAGCGATTTCCGAAACGGTTCCTATCGTCCTAAACGCAGTCGCGAACGAAGTCGGTCTCATTGTGCCGGCAGCAACGATCACAATCCTGTGCCGGCCGCAATGATCACGACCGGCCGGTGTTCCCTCTCGCGCGCGGTGACTCATGACTCACCCATCGCGACTCACCCATCGCGGCAGCGCCCGCAAATCTCGGACGGAGAATGTCCTTTGCAAACAGCATACATCAATCGCGTCGCGACGGCGGTGCCGCCCTACGACGTTCATGACGCCTTTCGCCGCTTCGCACAGTCGCTGTTTCGCCACGATCGGCGCAATTCGCTGCTGTTCGAGCGCATGGCCGCCAAGTCGGGGATCGAGCACCGTTACTCGTGTTTTGCGCCGAGCAATCTGCCAGAAGGCGATTGCCTCGATGCGGAAGGCTTCTACCCGCGCGGCGATTTCCCCGACACGGCGGCGCGCATGCGGCTGTTCGAACAGCACGCGCCGGCGCTGGCGCAAGCCGCGGTCGATCGTTTGCAGCTCGGAGCGGATTGCGACCGCATCACCCATCTGTTGATAACCTGTTGCACCGGCTTCTCCGCGCCCGGCCTCGATCTCGAACTCGTCGAGCGCTGCGGGCTTCCGAGCACGATTGAACGTACCATGATCGGATTCATGGGCTGCTATGCCGCCATGAATGCGCTCAAGCTCGCGCACCACATCGTTCGCTCCGAGACATCCGCGCGAGTGCTTATTGTCAACCTCGAGCTTTGCACGCTGCATTTGAAGGACACGACCGACCTCGAGCAGGTACTCTCGTTTCTTCTGTTCGGCGACGGCTGCGCGGCATCCATCGTGACTGCGGACCCGGTCGGCACCGCTCTCGACAGCTTCCACGCGGTGCTGGTGCCCGGCACGCGCGAGTTGATCACCTGGAATATCCGCGAAGCCGGCTTCGACATGGTGTTGTCGGGAGGGGTTCCCGCGGCGATCCATGACGGCTTGCAGGAACATGGGAACGAAATTCTTGCTGGTGCGCCCGTCGCCTCGATCGATCTTTGGGCGGTGCATCCCGGCGGCCGCACCGTGCTCGACGCGGTCGAGCGCGCCCTCGACCTCCCGCCGGCAGCACTGGCATCGTCGCGCGACATCTTGCGCCGCTATGGCAACATGTCGTCCGCGACCGTCATGTTCGTGATCGAGAAGCTGCTGCGCCTGGGTGCGCGCGGTCGCACCGGCTGCGCGATGTCGTTCGGACCCGGACTGACCGCAGAGACCATGCTGTTCCACACCGCGGCCTGATGCCATGAACACCCTCGCCGGCACAAAGCAGGCCCCGCGCGATCTGTCCCGGCGCAGCGCCGAATCCGAATGGCTCGACGGTGCCGATGCAAGCCCGGAAGAGTTGGCGCTGGTGCTGCGCGACCTCGCCCGGTTCAATGGGGCGATGCTTGGGCACTGGCCGGTGATCGACTGGTTGCGCCGCGCCACCAGGGAGGCACCGAAGGAAACAGCGCTCACCCTCGTCGATGTCGGCTGCGGCTACGGCGATCTGCTGCGGGCGATCCGGCGCTGGGCGCGCAAGCGCGGCTTGAAGATCAGGCTCATTGGGCTTGACCTCAACTGCGAGACCATCCGCATTGCGCAAACCGTCACCGACGCTGCCGACGAAATCGACTATTGCGTGATGGACGTTTTCGATTTCGCGCCACCTGTGCCGATCGACTTCGTGGTCAGCAGCCTGGTCACGCACCATATGTCCGACGACCTGATCGTGAAATTTCTGCACTCGATGGAGGAGAGGGCGCGCAAAGGCTGGCTGATCTACGATCTCCAACGCCACCCGGTGCCTTATTATTTCATCACCCTCATGGGCAAGCTGACGCGGCTGCATCCGATGGTGATTCATGATGGCCGCATTTCCGTGGCGCGTTCACTCACCCGCCCGGAATGGCTTGCGCGAATAGGCGAAGCTGGCCTCGCGCGCGACGCGGTGCGGTTGCGCTGGTTCCTGTTCCGCTTTGCCATCGGGCGGCTGCGATGACGCGGGCCGAGACCGTCATCGTCGGCGGCGGGCCAGCCGGCAGCGCGACGGCCTGCGGTCTGGCTGCTTTGGGTCACGACGTCGTGCTGATCGAGCGCACGGCCGAGCCGCATCACAAAGTGTGCGGCGAATTCCTTAGCGTCGAGACGCAGACGCAATTGCAGCGGTTAGGCATCGATCCGCCGGCGCTCGGCGCGGCGCCGATCGAGCAGGTGGCCGTCTATTCTTCCAGCCGCAGCGTGACTTCAGCGCTGCCGTTCCGCGCGCTGTCGCTGTCGCGCTATCGGCTCGACGATGCGCTGCTGCGGCGCGCGCAGGACAGCGGCGCAAGATTGAAACGCAACGTGGCGGTGAAGTCGGCGACGCCGGACGGCGCCGGATGGAATGTGCTTTGCGATGACGGCGAGACCATCCACTGCCGCCACTTCGTGTTGGCGACCGGGAAACTGGGCCTGCGCGGCGTCGACGATGCGCGCGACGGCTCGCTGGTCGGCCTGAAGATGCATCTGCGGCTCGCGCCGGAAGCCCGCCGCGCGCTCGAGGGCCGGGTGGAACTCTTTTTCCTCGACGGCAGCTATATCGGTCTCGAACTGATCGAAAACGGCATCGCCAATCTTTGCTTCGTGCTGCCACGCGCCACGGTGTCCCGGCTCGGGTCCGGCTGGCCGGCCCTGCGCGGCCATTTGGCGTCGGCGCTCCCCAGCCTGGCCGGGCGGCTCGCAGGCGCCGAACCGCTCTGGGGCAAGCCGATGGCCGTGGTCTGTCCCACCGGCGGGCACCTTCATCTGCAACGAGGAACCGCTATCTATCGCGTCGGCGACCGGCTCGCCCATATCCCGCCCTTCACCGGCGATGGCCTTGCCATCGCGCTTGCATCCGCCGCGCTGGCGGTCGGGCACATCAGGCGCGGCCGCCCGCCCGACGCCTATCTTGCAGCGGCGCGGCAACTCACGGCCAGTCCGATCCGGCTGGCGAGCATCGTCTCCGGTCTCGCGAGGAGCAGCGGCGGACGCAACTTGATGCTGGGGGCCGCGGCCTGCGCGCCCGGCCTGATCGGGACCATCGTCCGGCGAACCCGGCTGACGCTCGCCGCGGACGGGTCTTGAGGCCGGCCAAATGACCGCACATCGCGACTTGCCAATTCCTCCCTCTTCACCTCGACAAGCGCGCGCGCAGGCGCTTTTCACGCAGCAGGGAAAGCCATGTCGATGATGCGTACCGAATTGGCTCTCACGGCGACCAGGACATGGATCGGCTTTGGTCTGATGTGCCTTGGCATGTTCATGGCGATCCTCGACATCCAGGTCGTGGCGACGTCGCTGCCGACGATCCAGAACGCTCTCGCGATTTCTCCCGAGGCGATGAGCTGGATCCAGACGTCCTATTTGATCGCTGAGGTCATCGCGATTCCGCTGACCGGCTGGCTCACACGCATCCTTTCGATGCGCTGGCTATTCACCGCCGCGATCGCGTTTTTCACCCTGGCGTCGATCGGCTGTGCTGCAAGCGATAGTTTCGCGATGCTTGTTTCGTTTCGCGTGGTGCAGGGATTCGCTGGCGGAACGCTGATTCCGACGGTGTTTGCCGCAGTGTTCATCCTGTTCCGGCCGCGCACGCAGGGCATTGCAACGACGATTGCCGGAATCATGGCGGTGCTCGCACCGACCGTCGGACCTGTCGTCGGCGGCTGGATCACGCAGATGTATTCCTGGCACTGGCTGTTTCTGATCAACGTCATTCCGGGGCTGATTGCTTGCGTCCTCACGCCATATCTCTTGCCTCGGAAAGATACGAATTTGGAAGGCGCCCAACTGGATGGCTTGTCGCTGTTTCTCATGGCGGCCGCGCTCGCATGCCTCGAGATCGGACTGAAGCAGTCGCCGCAAGATGGATGGCTCTCCTCCGTCTGCATAAGCCTATTTTCTCTTAGCGGCCTCACCGGCGCCTTCTTTGTTTGGCGAACATTGCGAGCTGCCCATCCGATCGTGCAGCTATCCACATTCAGGGATCGTTCTTTCGCAATCGGGTGCGTGTTGAGCTTTTGCCTGGGTGTCGGTCTATTCGGCTCTGTGTATCTCATACCGGTTTTTCTTGCGTTCGTTCGGGGACACGATGCATTGCAAATCGGTTCGACCATGCTGGTTACCGGCGTTGCTCAGCTTGCGATCGCGCCAATTGCAGTTGCGCTGGAGCGTCGCCTTGACGCAAGATTGCTGACCGCTGTCGGCTTTGCCCTGTTTGCACTGGGATTGGGACTGAGCACATTCGAGACCCGAGACACAGATTTCAGCGAGATGTTCTGGCCGCAAGTCATTCGCGGCGCCGCAATCATGTTTTGCCTGTTGCCGCCGACCCGTTTGGCGTTGGGGACGCTGTCGGAAACGCAAGTGCCGGATGCAAGCGGTCTCTTCAATCTCATGCGCAATCTGGGTGGCGCGATCGGCATCGCGCTGATCGACACGGTTCTGTACGGACGAACCAGCATCCACGCGGACGCCCTTCGAGCCCGGCTTTTGGCGGGAGACATGACCACCGCCAGGGCAATTGGATTGGACCCAGGATTGTTTGCGAGCGGGCTGTCCGGCTCGCTAACGCCGGACGCAGAGGCCTACGTGCGGCCAATGATCGAAAAGGCTGCTTTTGTGTTGAGCGTCAATGATGCGTGGGCGATGTTGGCAGCGTTCGCGTTGCTGGGCGTATTGGTTGTGCCATTCGCGTGGAGAACAAGCCACGCATCAGCAGTGGCGATAAAGGCGCATTGACGGTCGTTGAAGATCGCGCCGCCGCGACTGGGCCGCTCCTCGTCTCCACGCACTCCTGATTTGTGAATACTTGTACGATCGACCGGGCGGAAATAGCTCGCCGAAACCCCTCATCCTTCAACAAGAGCCGGGGTCAAACGCAACGAAAAGAGGTCAAACATGGCGAAACAGGACCGCTACTGCCTTGCCGCCCTTCGCGAGCGGCTGCTGGACCACCCCGTTTACGCGGAGGTCGCCTCCGTTGAGGATCTGAGGCGATTCATGGAAGATCATGTCTTCGCCGTCTGGGATTTCATGTCGCTCCTGAAGCGGCTGCAGCGAGACCTGACGTGCACAAATGTGCCATGGTTCCCGGCGGACAACGCCCGGGCTGCGCGCCTGATCAACGACATCGTGATCGGCGAGGAGACGGATGTCGATCCGGACGGCTCCTATGTCAGCCACCTCGATCTCTACCTCCGCGCCATGGCGGACGTCGGCGCCAGTACCCGCCAGTTCGACACATTCCGCTCGCTGGCGCGGGTCGGTACTTCGGTCGAAGCGGCCATGGTGCGGACCGGCGTGCCGCCTCATGTGCAAGCCTTTGTCGCGCATACCATGGCGCTGGCCCAATCGGGCTCGACGGAAGAGGCCCTGGCGGCATTCTTCTACGGCCGCGAGGACATCATCCCGGAGATGTTCAGCAGGCTGCAAAAGACGCTGCCTGGCGCGAGGCACGACAACGACAACGATCCCTTGCGTCATTTCATCTACTACATCGATCGGCACATCGAGCTCGATGGCGACAGTCACGGTCCAATGGGACGGGAGCTGCTCGAAGGTCTGGTCGCGGACTCGCCGCAGAGGGACGAACGGGCTCTACGCGCCGCGTGCAACAGCATCAAGGCCCGGATCGAACTTTGGAACGGCACATTAAGCACACTTCGCGAGATGCGCGCGGCATGAACGCCACGCCCGAAACGTAAGCCGCGATAGCCCTCGATGCCGTGTGCTTCAACCCCAACTCCGCACATCGACGAACCTGCCGGCTATCGCGGCTGCCGCCGCCATGGCCGGCGACACCAGATGCGTGCGGCCTTTATAGCCCTGGCGGCCCTCGAAATTGCGGTTCGAGGTCGAGGCGCAGCGCTCGCCGGGCTTGAGTTTGTCGGGATTCATGGCGAGGCACATCGAGCAGCCGGGCTCGCGCCAGTCGAAGCCGGCCCTGATGAATATCTTGTGCAAGCCCTCGGCCTCGGCCTGCTCCTTCACCAGGCGGAGCCGGGGACAATCATCGCACGGACGTTGGAATTAACCGTCCTGCCGTTCGCCACGCGCGCGACCTCGCGGAGGTCTTCGATGCGCGAGTTGGTGCACGATCCGATGAATACCCGGTCGACCGCGATGTCGGCGATCCTTTCGCCGCCATTCAGCCCCATATATTCGAGCGAGCGCATCGCGGCGCGCCGCTTGTTCTCGTCGGCAATCTCAGCCGGAATCGGCACGCGTCCGGTGATCGCAACGACTTGCTCCGGATTTGTGCCCCAGGTGACGAGCGGAGGAAGCTTCGCCGCGTCCAGTCTGATTTCACGGTCGAAATGCGCGGCGTGGTGGGTGCGCAGTGTCTCCCAGTGGCGCATGGCATCATCCCATGAGGCGCCCTTGGGGGCCTTGGGACGTCCTTTGAGATATTCGTAGGTTTTCTCATCCGGCGCGACGATGCCGATCCTGGCACCTGCTTCCACCGACATGTTGCAGACCGTCATGCGTCCTTCCATCGAAAGGGCGCGGATCGCCTCGCCGGCATATTCCAAAGCGTAACCGATGCCGCCGGCGGCGCCGATTTCGCCGACGATGGCGAGGGCCAGATCCTTTGCAGTGACGTGAGGCGGGAGCTGGCCGTCAACAACCACGCGCATGTTCTTCGATTTGGACTGGATCAGCGTCTGCGTGGCAAACACATGCTCCGTCTCCGACGTGCCGATGCCGAACGCGAGCGCACCGAACGCGCCATGCGTAGCAGTATGGCTGTCACCGCACACAAGCGTCAGTCCCGGCAGCGTGAAACCCTGCTCGGGACCGACAACGTGGCAAATGCCCTGGCGCTTGTCGAATTCATCATAATATTCGAGCCCAAACAATTTGGCGTTTTCCGCCAGGTAGGCCATCTGCGCAGCACTCTCAGGATCTGGATTGGGATTCCGGCGGTCGGAAGTCGGCACGTTGTGGTCGACTACAAGCAGCGTCTTGTCCGGCGCGTGGACCCTGAGGCCGGCAAGCCGCAGCGCCGCAAACGCCTGCGGGCTATCCACCTCATCGACAAGGTGACGGTCGATGTAGATCAGGCAGGTGCCGTCCGGCTGTTCATCAATCAAGTGGTCATCCCAGATCATGTCGTAAAGGGTACGGAACCCTTGAGCTGTGATCGACACCGGTCTGTTCCCTGGCGAAGTGATTGATTAGCGAAAGCGTTGATTCGTTACATCAAGACCGCTCCGATTGCACCGGCAGCCATAGCCGCCCACGTGCAAAGCGCAAGAGTCGGCTATTGATTCTTTGCTGGTGCGCCCGGAAGCACGGCTGCCACACCTTCCGGATTGATGTTGAAGGCCAGGAATGTGAAGGGCTCGTTGCCTGGGTTCCCCCATTGGTGCACGAGGGCGTACGGTTCATAGACCAAGGAACCGGGGCCCCTTGCTTCTGTCTTGCCGTCGACCGTATTGGCCCCGGTGCCGGAGATGATAAAGTATAGAGCCGCGCCTGAACGATGGTGCGGCGGGTTGGAAGGCATCTGCGCCGGAAATGTGACTCGTGTCAGATTGAGATCATAGCCGCCTGGCTTCAGGTCGGGGATCGGTGCAGCCGTGCGATATAATTCCTTCACCGCGGCAGGCGGCGCCTCGGCAGGCCGATCCAGGTCCGCAGCGGGGGCAAGGAAGAAGTGGAGGAAAGTCGATGGCCCTCCGCTACCCGCCGTTAGCCCCGCGGTCTTTCCGCCGGCGATGAACAGCCCCTCTCCGGCATCGAGCATTTTGGCCTCGCCATCGAGCGCGACCTCGGTCGATCCCGAGATCTGGTAGAGGATGCCGTTGGCCGCCGAGATGCCGCTCTTCTCGTCCGGCTGAAGAGTAACGCTCACCGCTTTAAAATGCAGCGGCCCATCGGTGACGGTCGGCAGCTTGGCTGCGGCGACCACGCTTCGTGTAATTGCCGGTGCAGCGGGGGCGGTTTGTGCGGCGGCGGAGGTGGGAAGCGCCATCGCGCCGAGCAACAATAGTCCGGTTGTCCTGAACTGCATGAATGCCTCCCAGGTTCAGCGGATAGCCCCGGGGCACCCTACGCTGACGCGGCGCCTCTTGAAAGGCTGGCCGCGGCGCGACCGGAACTTTGGCGACGTCGATTTCGGATGCTGGCAACCCACAGGATGGGTGGAGCGCAGCGATACCCATCACGTCGTCGCGTTACCATGCTGGCGTGCCCGCATGACCGACTATCGCCGCAACTTCATTGCCGGGTGCGGGCTTCTTCTTCGAACGGCTGTCGGACGTTCAGCGCGGCGATGGGTTTCGCAAGGGCTCAACCCATCCTACGGGCTACGGGCTCCCGGTATGATCCCTGCCGGTCTAGTTTTGCGGGCCGGACAGCGAGATCTCACGTTCGGCGCGGAACACGTTGCCGTAAAGGCTCGCAATCCACTGGCGTCCGCTCGACGTCATGTTGAGGTAACGTATTTCAGTCTGAATATGAGGCGCCACACAGTTCCAATAAAATTGCGGGTAGCGGTTGACGATGTCGGCGGGCGATTCATAGCCAAGCTGGCGATTCATGCCTACCTCTTCGAATTCATGGTAGAGCGCGTTTGCTTTCCTGAGGTAGTGGGGATCTCCGAGTTGCCCGATCAAATCTGCCGCTCGAACGATCGACGCCTCCTCATCGCATTCCTGGTCTTTTCCGGGGGGAAATCTGGTGCCTTCGATCGCATCAGCAATGCGCTGCCTGTTGAGCGGACCAATGGCTTCGATCCGCTTCATCACGTAAAGCTTCGATCGGTCGATGTGGTGAGGCATCAGGGCGGCGTCCGATGAGCCGCGCGGCAAGGTCACCTTCGTGCCAGTCGAATCAATCACAAAGCCGTCCGCGTCGTCATCCTTGAACAGGCCACGCACATAACCAATGTCGTGGTTAAGGCAGGCAATGATGACATGCGCGTAGTCGTCAGCGGTGGTATGATTGTGCAACGAACGACCGCGGAGGATATCGTGTCCCGCAAGCGTTACGAGCAGTGTGTGCTCGACATTGTGGTAGAGCGCGTCGCTATTGCCAATGCATTCGAGCGCGAGGCGAGCGGCCGCCGGCACCATCTCCACGAGGTGCGTCTGCGAAGACCCGAACCGACGGCGCATATAGGAACCGAGAAACTCTTCCAAGGCATCCGTCGCCAGCTCCGGTAATGTCATCATTGATGCTGCCCCGCTTCGGTAACCTTCTCGCGTCGACTCCCGACTTCCCATTCATTGCCAATGAGCGGCCAGCATAGCGCATCTGGTCCGGTGACCAAACGCCGAATCTCTCGCCCCGGGAAAAGAGCGAAATTATATTGCGGCGCACCTGCTCCACCTGTCCGAGGGAAATCCGGTCAGCGCGAAGGATGGGTGGAGCGCAGCGATACCATTCAGCCCCGCGCGCAGCAGCGCGGAATAGCGACCCGCAGATCTATCGGTATATGCCGGTTATAGCCGCTCACGGATGCCGATACTTTACCAATGTCCGCTTTGCACCAGGATCGGGAATTTTGCGACCAAGATGCGATGCCCGGCACGATACCTGTGCTCCGGCCGCACCCGAATGCACCCAGAGCAAAGCCCCGCCGCGAGGCGGGGCTTCAGCCCTGGAGGCCTTTATTTTGCGCTGTTCAGTGTCCGGTTGGCCGTGGAATGAGCCGTACCGTTTGTTCCGTTTGCTGCACCGCTCTCGACCCAATGGTCGAGTTCGCCGTACCATTGACGCTCCGCTCACTGCCACCGGTGCCCCTCAACGCACGGTTTGCGGTCGAATGCTCCATGCCATTGGTGCCTGTTGAAGCGTCCTTGGAACCGATCGTTGAGTTGGTAGTGCCGTGCAAGTCGCGAGCCGATGCGGAACCCAGACTCATGGCGAGCCCGGCGACGAAGCAGATAGCGAGTGGTTTCATCATGCAAGTTTCTCCGTAAGATGCCCTCGCACGAGAATGCCGGCCGAGACACATCGTTCC
>Ga0307312_10001883_pt1 | contig 10926 bp, 8 predicted proteins | sample ER_DNA_202_FD_194489 | JGI IMG/M metagenome (GOLD analysis project Ga0307312, IMG submission 194489) | Bulk soil microbial communities from the East River watershed near Crested Butte, Colorado, United States - ER_DNA_202 | ecosystem: Environmental > Terrestrial > Soil > Floodplain | place: USA...
TTCGTTGGTGTTGTCGGGCAGCGAATTGGTCGCCGAAGCGACGAAATTGCGTGTGAACGAGGCCATGCAGGCGCTCGGTTATGTCTATCATCGCGGTGCCGCCAGTCTGCGCGCAGCATCATCCGATCTAGTCGGGATTGTTATTGGCGATCTGAAGAACCCCTTTTTCGCCGAGCTCACGGCGGGGATCGAGGATGCGCTCTTTCAGCGCGGCTTTACGCCGATCCTTGCCAACACAAATGAAGACACGGCGCGCCAGGCGCAGGTGCTTCGAGCTATGCGCGAGCACAACGTCGCCGGAATCATCATGAGTCCCGCTCGCGGCACCGATACCTGGACGCTGGCCCAGCAATGGCCATCTCATATCCCGGCCGTCATTACGATACGCCGCATGATCGGTAGTTCACTTCCCTACGTCGGTCCTGACAATCAGAAGGGCGAGCGCGCCGTCGTCGAGCACCTTCTGAAACTTGGTCATCGGCGTATTGCTTTTATCGGGGGCGCCGCAACCATGCCGACGCAACACGATCGCGTCGCCGGTTGGCGCGATGCGCTCAATGGCTGGGGCCTCGCCGCGGACGAATCCTTGATCTTTGAAGTCCCGCCGACCCGAGACGGTGGGCGTGTGGCGATCGAACGGGCGCTTGACAGCCAACAGCCGCCCACCGCATTCGCTTGTTACAACGATATCGTCGCCATGGGCGCAACGCGTGCGCTCGCTTTGCGTGGGATTGTGGTCGGTCGCGATATTGCCGTCGTCGGGTTCGATGACATTGCCGACGCCGAGCACAACGCGCCGCCGCTTACGACCGTTAGTGCCGATACGCGGGAAATGGGCGTGCGATGCGCCGAAGGCTTGCTCGGCTTGATCCGCCGCGAGGATCCCGCGGGTTTGTCGTTCGCGGGCAATGCCCGTTTGATCGTGCGCGAAAGCTGTGGGGCCAAGTTCCAGGGTAGGGGGGTGTCATGAGCAAGGGTTTGCGTTGGGGACTGATCGGCGCGAGTACCATCGCTTCAGAGCACATGATCGGCGCCATTCGTGCGAACGGCGGCGAAGTTGTTGCGGTACTCAGCTCAGATGCGTCACGTGGACGAAGCTACGCCGAAACCCATGGAATTTCCCGCTCAACGACAAATCTCGGCGCGCTGGTGGAAGCCCCGGACATTGATGCCGTTTATATCTCGACCACCAACGAACTGCATCGTGATCAGGTATTTGCAGCCGCGGCTGCAACAAAGCACGTGATGTGCGAAAAGCCGCTCGCGCTCACCTTGGCCGATGCCCGCGCGATGGTCGCGGAATGCAAGCGCCGAAGTGTCGTCATGGGCACGAATCACCATCTCCGCAACGCCGCGACCCACCGGGCAATGCGCGACGCAATAGCCGAAGGACGGATAGGCAAGCCGCTATTCGCCCGCGTCTTCCATGCGGTCTACCTGCCGCCGCACCTGCAGGGCTGGCGAATCAAGACGCCCGGAGCCGGCGGCGGCGTAATCCTCGATATCACGGTCCATGACGCGGACACGCTGCGCTTTGCGCTTGGCGATGAGCCGGAAAGCGTCAGCGCGATGATGTCTCGCGCAGGTATGGGCGAAGCAGGTCTCGAAGATGGCGTGATGGGCGTCGTTCGCTTCGCCGGCGGCGCGCTTGCCCAATTCCATGACGCGTTCACAACGCGCCATGCGACGACTGGCTTCGAAGTGCATGGCGATGAAGGATCGCTCGTTGCGACCGATTGTATGACCCAACAACCGAAAGGTGAGGTCGTGCTGCGTACTAGCGACGGCACTATGTCGCTCTCACTGACGCATGAAAATCTCTACGTGCGCTCGATCCGGCTTTTTCAAGACGCTACCGCAGGTGTCGGCGCGCCCGCCGCGACGGGTGAGGATGGCGTGTGCTCCTTGGCGCTCGCTCTCGCCACGATCGAAGCCGCAAAATCGCGCCGGGAAATCTCCATAGCAGGCCAGGGCTAATCAATGGCAAAGTCGAGAGTACTTACCGCCAGCGATGCAGCCGAGCTCATACCAGACGGCGCAATCGTCACGGTCTCTTCCTCGTCCGGTCTGGGTTGCCCCGACGCGGTTCTGGCGGCGATCGGCGCGCGCTTCGACACCCACGGTCATCCGCGCAATCTGACGACGTTGCATCCCATCGCGGCCGGCGACATGTGGGGTGTCAAAGGCATCGATCACATCGCAAAGGTCGGCTGCCTGTCGCGCGTTCTTGCGGGCTCTTATCCTTCCGGGCCGTCGTCAGCGGAGCCGCCCGCGATCTGGAAGATGATCAGCGATAACGCGATCCCTTGCTACAATGTACCCTCCGGGATTCTTTTTGACATGCATCGCGAAGCGGCGGCGAAGCGGCCTGGCGTGCTGACGAAAATCGGCATGGATACGTTCGTCGACCCCGACATTGAAGGGTGCGCGATGAACGCAAAGGCGCGCGTGGACCCGATCGTCAGCCGCGTGAACTTTGCCGGCGATGACTGGCTGTTTTTTCCGACAATCATCCCCAACGTCGCCATCATCCGAGCCACCACCGCCGACGAGCGCGGCAACCTCTCCTATGAACATGAGGGGGGTATTCTCGGCCCGCTCGATCAGGCGTTGAGCGTGCGCAACAATGGCGGGCTGGTGATTGCACAGGTCAAGCGCCTCGCCGCGGCCGGCACCCTGCGGCCGCATGACGTCGTCGTTCCGGGCGTTCTCGTCGATGTGATCGTCGTTGCGCCCGACCAGCAGCAGACGACCAACACGCTCTATGATCCAGCGATATCCGGCGAAATCTTCCGTCCATTGTCGACCTTCGAGGTACCGGCGTTTGGCGTAGGCAAGACGATAGCGCGTCGCGTCGCGCAGGAACTGCGGGATGGCGATGCTGTCAATATCGGCTTCGGTATTTCCGCCAATGTGCCGCGCATCGTGATTGAAGAAGGTCACCACGGTGCCGTGACCTGGATGATCGAACAGGGCGCTGTCGGTGGCGTTCCCCTGTTGGATTTCCAGTTCGGCTGCGCCTCAAACGCGGAAGCGATCGTGCCGTCACCTGCGCAATTCACTTATTTTCAGGGCGGGGGCTTCGACATGTCGTTGTTATCCTTCCTGCAGATCGATCGCCGCGGCTGCGTAAATGTCTCCAAGCTTGGATTACGCCCTCATGTGACGGCAGGAGCCGGTGGTTTTGTCGATATCACAGCGCGGGCTAAGAGGATCGTCTTCTCGGGCCTCTTCACTGCCGGTGCAGCGCTCGAAATCCAGAACGGCGCGCTTCGCATCAATCGCGAAGGCAAGGTCAAGAAGCTTGTCGAAGCCGTCGAGCAGGTCTCGTTTTCGGGCCCCCGTGCTGTTCTGCAGGGGCAGGAGATTGTTTATGTGACTGAGCGTTGTGTGATGCGGCTGGAACCGGCTGGGCTGACCGTGCTGGAGATCGCCCCAGGCGTTAATCTTGAGCGCGACGTGCTGGCGCAGTCCGAATTTCCGCTGCTGGCGTCCCCGCACCTGAAAGCGATGGACGCGAACTTGTTCCATCCCGAGCCGATGAAGCTGAAGCTGCGTCCGGCAATGGAGGCGGTGCAATGAGTCCGTTCGTCCAACTCGCATTCGACGGCCCGTTGGCGCGGTTGACGCTGAAGCGCGACGACAAGCTCAACGCGCTCGACCAGGCCATGATCCACGCGCTTGCCGATTCGGCTCGTAGGATCGACGAGACGGCCGAAGCGCGCGTCACGATCTTGAGTGGCGAAGGCAGGGCGTTCTGCGCCGGCGGCGACATTGGCGCTTGGGGAGCGCTGCCGCCGTTGGATATGTGGCGTAGCTGGACACGTGCCGGTCATCGCGCCTTTGAAGCTCTCGCGCGGCTACGCACGCCCTTGGTCGTTGCGCTTACGGGTCACGCCCTCGGTGGCGGCCTGGAACTGGCGGCTGTCGGCGATTTTCGCATTGCCGAGCGCGGCGTCAAATTGGGCTTGCCCGAGACGGGCCTGGGCATGGTGCCCGGCTGGTCGGGGTCGCAGCGGCTCGTCCGTCGTTTCGGCGCATCGGTCGTTCGCCGCATGGCACTCGCCGGACATTTATTCGAGGGCGAGGCAGCGCTTGCGCTCGGCCTCATCGATGAGATCGCAGAACCGGGTCAAGGATTGGCACGCGCCGAGGCCATGGCTGCCGATATCCTGAAACGCGGTCCAATCGCCGTCCAGGTCGTCAAGGCGATGATCAATTTTGCTGAAGGCGAGGACCCGGACGCGCCGATCGAGGGGCTCGCGGGCGGGTTGACGGCAATGACGCAAGACCTGGCCGAAGGCGTGGCGGCGTTCCGTGCCAAGCGTTCGCCGACGTTCCGTAACACCTGAAAGGACGTTAGGTCGTGAAAGCGTTCTCCCCCGTCTTGCTCAACGACCGGACTCTGCCGGCAGCGCTATCCTGCTTTCCGCGCGACCGCGCTATGTGGATCGACAGCGAGGAGGTCGAGAGCGGAGGCGGCGCAACGTTCGATCGGTACAGCCCTGCGCATGGCGCACTCGTCACACGGGCGCCTCGTGGTACGGCGGCTGACGCTGACCGCGCCATTGCCGCCGCGCGCAAGGCCTTCGATTTGGGTACGCGGCCGAAGATGACGGCCTCCGATCGTGCAGGCGTCTTGCTCAAGACGGCCGATCTGATCGACCGTGACCGCGAGCTGCTCGCGCATCTCGACAGTCTCGAATCTGGTAAGCCGATTTCGCAGGCGCGCGGTGAAGTCGCAGGCGCCGCCGACATCTGGCGGTATGCGGCCGCGCTCGCCCGAACGCTGCACGGCGAAAGCTATGCCTCGCTCGGCTCGGCGCGGATCGGCTTGGTATTGCGCGAACCGATCGGAGTCGTCTCGATCATCACGCCATGGAATTTTCCCTTGCTGATCGTTTCGCAAAAGCTGCAGTTTGCGTTAGCCGCTGGCTGCACCTGCGTGGTCAAGCCGAGCGAGATGACGTCCGCCTCGACGCTTCACCTGGCGCGACTGCTTGACGAAGCCGGTCTGCCAAAGGGTGTTTGCAATGTCGTTACTGGCTACGGTCCGGAGGTCGGCGCGCCGATGACGACCGACCCGCGCGTCGACATGATTTCGTTCACCGGATCGACGGCAGTCGGGCGTGCCGCGATGGCGGCCGCATCTGCGACATTGAAGAAAGTATCGATGGAGCTCGGCGGCAAGAACCCGCAAATAATCTTCGCCGATGCCGATATGGAAGCCGCGATCGACGCCCGCGTCTTCGGGGCCTACTTCAATGCTGGCGAGTGTTGCAACGCGGGTTCGCGCATTTTGCTGCAATGCGATATTGCAGACAACTTCGTCGCCGGTCTCGTCGAGAAATCGAGCGCGGTTCGCGTCGGCGATCCCCTCGATCCAGAGACGAAAGTCGGGGCGATAATCAGCGCGGATCATCTCACCAAGATTGAGCGCCACGACGCAGCGGCGCGGGACGCCGGCGCGACGCTTCGGATAGGTGGTGAGCGCCTTGCGTCCGACGGGTTCTTCATGGGCCCGACGGTTGTCGACCAGATTGATCCGTCGATGCTGATCGCCAGCGACGAGGTGCTCAGACCGGTCGTCACCGTGATGACGTTTGAGACTCTTGACGAAGCAATCGATCTCGCCAATGCAACGACCTATGGTCTTTCCGCGAGCGTCTGGAGCCGCGATGTCGACACTGCTGTAGGCGTCGGACGTGGCGTAAGGGCCGGCACGGTCTGGGTCAATACATTCATGGACGGCACGCCGGAACTGCCGTTCGGCGGATTCGGTCAGTCGGGTCTCGGGCGGGAGCTCGGGCATAGCGCGGTTGCCGACTATACCGAAGAAAAAACGTTTCACGTTCACCAAGGTCCGCGCACGAGCTGGTGGCTCCCGCGGACCTGAGGCGAACCAAAAAGATCGGGAGCCAGCAAGGCTTCGAGAACGGCGCCGGACCGAATCCGGTGGGAGAGTACGCCTTGGAAGGTGGAATCAATGAAACTTCGTAGACTGCTATTGACGAGCGCGATGGCCGCTTCGGTCCTCGGCTTTGCCACTGCCGCAAACGCAGCCGACAGTAAAGAACTGCAGATGCTGCACTGGTGGACCTCAGGCGGCGAGGCGGCCGCACTGAATGTGCTGAAGCAAGATCTTATCAAAGAAGGATATGTTTGGAAGGATGTGCCCGTTGCTGGTGGCGGCGGCGCAGGCGCCATGACGACGCTGAAGGCGATGGTCGCGGCCGGCAATCCGCCAACCGCGTCCCAGATTCTCGGATATTTCGCGCTCGACTACGCGGAGGCCGGCAAGCTCGGTGACATCACGGCGCTCGCGACCAAGGAAGGCTGGGACAAGGTCATCCCAACGGCGTTGCAGAAATTTACAATTACCAACGGCAAGTGGGATGCCGTCCCGGTCAATATCCACTCTGTCAACTGGATCTGGCTCAACAAGGCCGTGATGGAAAAGATTGGCGGCACGGAACCTAAGACCTTCGACGATTTCGTTGCTCTGCTCGAGAAGGCGAAGGCGGCGAACGTCATTCCGCTGGCGCTTGGCGGTCAACCCTGGCAGGAAGCCACCATGTTCGACTCGGTTATCGCTTCCACCGGCGGCATCGAGTTCTACAAGAAGGCGATCATCGAGCTTGATCCAACTGCCCTGAAGTCGGACACCATGAAGAAGGCCTTCGACAACCTCGCCAAACTTCGCTCTTACACCGACCCGAACTACGCCGGCCGCGACTGGAACCTTGCTACGGCGATGGTGATCAAGGGCGACGCGCTCGTGCAGGTGATGGGCGATTGGGCCAAGGGCGAGTTCAGGGCGGCCAACAAGGAAGCCGGCAAGGACTTCATCTGCTACCGTTTCCCTGGCACCGACGGTGCGGTGATCTACAACACAGACATGTTTGCTATCTTCAATGTGCCTGCCGATCGCAAGGCGGCGCAAACCGCCATGGCCGCTGCGGCCATGAGCAAGAGCTTCCAATCCGCGTTTAACGTCATCAAGGGGTCGGTGCCGGCCCGCATGGACGTGCCAGATACTGACTTCGACATGTGCGGCAAGAAGGGCATGGCCGATGTCAAATCTGCGAACGCGAGCGGTAAGTTTGTTGGATCGCTGGCGCAGAATTACGCTCAGCCTCCAGCGGTTGCAGCAGCATATGACGATGTCGTCACCAAATTCTTCCATGGTGAGATCAGGACGTCTGATGCCGCTGTGACCGAACTGATCAAAGCAATAAACAACGCCAAATAGTGCGTTCTTGTTCATGCCTCTCTCCGTCATCGGAGGGAGGCATGAGTGATTTGTTGGTTGGCGCGATCCGTAGTTACCTTCAGAGACAACAGTGCTTAGGCGAGCGTGACCCGCCGCCTTCAGATGACGGAAGGTGTCCATGTCTGTTACAATCGTTCCCGGCGCCGTAACCGATCGCCGGCGGCGCGTCATGCTACGGACGCGCCTTAAAGGTCTGGTTCCGAAGCTCGTTCTCGCGCCGTCGTTTCTGCTCGTCTTGATTTTCGTATATGGCTTCAATCTTTGGACCGTCTTTCTGTCCTTCACGAATTCAAGGGCGTTCGCGAGTTCCAAGCTGGTGGGCCTCGCCAACTACGAAAAGCTTTGGAACTGGACGTTCGAGACCGATCCGCCGTCAAGCTGGTACACCGCAATTGTCAACATCGGCATTTTCGGAGGGCTCTATATTGTCTTTTGTCTCGCACTCGGCCTGACACTGGCGATCCTGCTCGATCAGAAGATCCGCGGCGAGGGCATTCTCCGTCCAATCTATCTCTATCCGCTTGCGCTGTCGTTCATCGTTACTGGCACGGCGTGGAAGCTTTTTCTCGATCCGGGCATTGGGCTCGAAAAAGCCGTGCATGATTGGGGTTGGACCAGTTTCAAGTTCGATTGGGTCGTCAATCCCCGCATGATGATCTATTGCGTCGCGATTGCGGGCATCTGGCAGACGTCCGGCTTTGTCATGGCGATGTTTCTTGCAGGCCTGCGGGGAGTGGACGGTGAGATCCTGAAGGCTGCGCAAATCGACGGCGCCTCCACCTATGCGACCTATCGGCGCATTGTGATTCCGATCATGCGGCCGGTCTTTCTCTCCGCGATCATCGTGCTCGCCCACATGGCGATCAAATCCTACGACCTCGTGTTGTCCGTCACCGGCAAGAACCCCGGCGGGGCCGCCGAGCTGCCTTCGACCTTCATGTATTCCTACACCTTCACGCGCAATCAAATGGCAGTAGGCTCTACCAGCGCGGTCATTATGCTGATGACGGTCGCCGCGATCATGGTGCCTTACCTCTACTCGGAACTGCGGGAGAAACGCCAATGACCGCCGCAGATCTTGTCACCGCTCCGCCGCGTCGAATCTACTCAAGCCAATCCATTATCACGCGCGTGGTGATCTACGGGTTTTTGACCTTTTTCGCGATCATCTATCTGGTACCGCTCATCGTGATGGTGATGACGTCTTTGAAGCCGCTCGATGAAGTCACCGGCGGCAATATGTTTGCGCTGCCGAAATCACCGACGTTTGCGTCCTGGATCCGGGCCTGGGGCGAAGCCAGTATCGGCGTCTCCGATACGGCCGGGATCAGCGGCTATTTCATGAACTCGATCAAGATGGTCGTGCCGGCGGTTCTGATCTCGACACTGCTCGGCGCATTGAACGGCTATGTCCTTACCAAGTGGCGCTTCCCCGGCCACAAGCTGGTGTTCGGCATGATGCTGTTCGCCTGCTTCATCCCGTTCCAGTCGGTTATCATTCCAATGGCGGTGATTCTGGGACTGTTGGGCCAGATCGGGAATCAGCTTCTTGACGCCACCGGCTTTTCCTTCGGTTTCGGCAATCCGACAGTCAACCTGGTGCTTTGCCATGTCGTCTATGGCCTCGGCTTCACGACATTGTTTTTCCGGAACTATTACGAGGCGTTTCCGACAGAACTGGTGAAGGCGGCGATGATCGATGGCGCTGGCTTCTTCCAGATCTTCCGACGCATCCTGCTGCCGAACTCGACCCCGATCATCATCGTCACGGTGATCTACCAATTCACAAACATCTGGAACGATTTCCTGTTCGGGTCGACCTTTGCTGCCGGTGACCAGTCACCGATGACGGTCGCGCTGAACAACCTCGTCAATACCTCGACCGGAGTCGTCGAATACAACGTCAACATGGCGGCGGCTATCATCGCCGCGGCGCCAACCTTGCTCGTCTATGTCGTCGCAGGCCGCTACTTCGTGCGCGGGCTCATGGCAGGCGCGGTGAAAGGATAGAACATGGCCTTTCTCGAGATAAAGGGCCTTCGCAAGCGCTACGGGGCGCTGGAGGTCCTGAAGGGTATCGATCTGACTCTGGATAAGGGCGGCTTTCTCGTGCTGATCGGCCCCTCGGGTTGTGGCAAGTCGACCCTCCTAGGCACCATCGCGGGCCTCGAGTCGGTCAGTGCCGGCGAGATTTGCATCGAAGGTCAGCAGATCAATGATCTGCACCCGTCGAAGCGCGACATCGCCATGGTATTTCAGTCCTACGCGCTTTATCCCAACATGACGGTCGCCGAGAACATGGCGTTCGGTATGGAAATGCGCGGTGTTTCGAAGCCCGAACGAGAAAAGGCCGTCGCCCAGGTCGCGAAGACCCTCCAGTTGGAGCATCTTCTCAAGCGCCGTCCGAGCCAACTTTCAGGGGGGCAGCGCCAGCGCGTCGCAATGGGACGCGCATTGGTTCGCGAGCCCCGCGTCTTTCTGTTCGACGAGCCGCTGTCCAATCTCGACGCAAAATTGCGCGTCGATATGCGAGTTGAGATAAAGCGCCTGCACCAGCGAACAGGCGCGACGATCGTCTATGTTACGCACGATCAGATCGAAGCCATGACGCTTGCGACGCGAATCGCCGTTCTGAAGGACGGCGAGCTTCAGCAGGTCGGTACGCCGTATGAAGTCTACAACACGCCCGCAAATCTATTCGTCGCCGATTTCATGGGGTCGCCGTCGATGAATTTGCTGGAAGGCAGGGTATCCAGATCGAACGGCGTTGCCTCGGTCGTCATCGAGCGCGCGGGAACTGTTCCGATTGCGTTTCCCGTTCCCACAAGCGCGAATGTGGAAACGCTCAGCGAGGGCGCCAGGGTCATCTTCGGCATTCGTCCTGAAGCTATCAGCGATCTCGAAAGTGTGAGCGCGAAATCGAAGAGCATCACGACTTTCACGAGCGAGGTCGAGATTGTTGAGCCAGCCGGGTCCGACACATTCGTTGTCACCTCAATCGCCGGCAAAGTGGTCACCGCGCGGATGCGGTCGGATTCCGACATTCGCGTCGGAGAGAGCCATGTGTTTGCCCTGAACCTCGATAAGGCGGTCTTGTTTGACCCGGCCACAACACACCGAATTTAGCTATTTACCGTCGGTCCCTGCTGCCGATTGGGCCATGGAAAAGTTGGTCACTGCCGGGAACGTGTTGTCGTGAGGTCACATGTCTGAGCCAATCCTATTGAGCCGAACCGCAAGTCCCGACGTGATCATCGTCGGATCAGGCATGGGTGGTGCGACGCTCGCCGCCGGGCTCGCGCCGACGGGCGCCAGCATCGTCATTCTCGAACGCGGCGAACAGCTGAAAGATACACCTGAAACCCGCGACGCCCAGGCGATCTTTCAACGTGGATTTTATCGCCCATCCGAGACGTGGACAGACGGAGCGGGTCAACAATTCAACCCCGGCAACTATTATTATGTCGGTGGAAACAGCAAGTTTTACGGTGCCGTCCTGATCCGATACCGCGCGTGCGACTTCCGGCCGATTACACATGCAGAAGGGAAGACCCCGGGCTGGCCGTTCGATTACGACGAGTTGGAGCCCTGGTATACAAAGGCCGAGAGCTTGTATCGTGTCTGCGGTGAACTCGGCGACGACCCAACGGAAC